>ENA-OPRR01002081-OPRR01002081.1-human-gut-metagenome-genome-assembly--contig:-NODE-2081-length-14229-cov-3.450402_pt1 | contig 14229 bp, 8 predicted proteins | sample MGYA00241796_ERZ501883 | MGnify/ENA primary metagenome ERZ501883 (study PRJEB25962, sample SAMEA2042406) | human gut metagenome | biome: human gut; feature: human-associated habitat; material: faeces...
CATGCGAACCTCCAGTCCGGACCGCTTCACGGTCCAACTTTCTGTCCGCACCCCCAGGTAATTATTCAAAATAACCGGGTTCAGTTTAAACTGACCATCAATAGAAATCTGACCATCATCCAAGGTAACAGTGCTATAGGCAAGACAACTCTGCTTGATATGGTGGCAGCTCACGAAGAGCTTGGGGCACAAAGCGGCGTAACAGTAAGTTGCAAAGTGCCCTGTAAAACAATATCTGGAAAATATTGGCGTAGAGATCTCCAAGAGATTTCCAGCAGTATTGTTTTTATTGATGAGGGCAATACTTTTGTTCGATCAAGAGAATTTGCCCATGAAGCAAAGCGTAGCTCAAACTACTACGTAATTGTCGCCAGAGAGTCACTGCGCCAACTGCCCTATAGCGTTGATGAAATCTACGGTCTTAAGAACACCAACCGAACCACAACGAAGTATCCCGTTTACTCTCGTGTCTACACCTCTACATATCGTATTTACGGTGATACTGATTTTAGAGGCGAGAGGCCCGAGCTTGTCATTGTCGAGGACACAAATTCGGGCTACGAATTCTTCAGTTTGCTATGCAAAAAGAGCAGCATTAAATGCATCAGCGCGGGAGGAAAATCAAATATTTGCAACTGCATTATGGACGCACCGGAAAACGACATCCTCGTGATTGCCGACGGCGCCGCCTTTGGACCAGAAATTGCGGAAGTAGCTGCTCTATTGCGCCGAAAGAACATCAAGCTATTCCTACCGGAATCGTTTGAATGGCTCGTGTTGAAGTCGGGATTATTCAACAGCAAACACATTAAGGACATGCTGCTTAACCCCGCTGAACATATCGAAAGCTCAAAGTTCTTTAGCTGGGAGAGGTTCTTTACTGCAGAACTCATCGAATGCTCACGAGACACACGTTTTCGATATGACAAGAGCTGCATGAACGAGGAGTACTTGAACCCCACCGCCCTTGCAGCTCTTGAGGATACTTTGCCGGAACTTGGCATTACTTCGCACTAAAACGAGAAGTACTCACTGTCGGAGGATAGGTTCGGTCCGAGCCACGGGTCACCATCGAGGAAGAGCTCCGGCCAGCGTTGCATGAACAGAGCTTGCTCGCGTTTCCAGCGGCGCAGCTTTTCCTCGTTAGCCTCTTCCCTGCCGCGCGAGGTGAACTCGTAGTGGTACAGCTCGGCATAGGGCGTAAAGATGGTGCGGTAGCCCGCCTCCCACACGCGCAGGCAAAAGTCTGCGTCGTTAAAGCCGACGGCGAATTCCTCGTTGTAGCCCCCGACCTGCTCAAATACGTCACGTCGCACCATCTGGCAGGCGCCCGTTACGGCGCTAAAGTTGCCCGGACGCACAGCACGGGCAAGATAGCCCTCGCGCTTTGCCGAGAAGTCTTGGTTGGCATGGGCAAGTGCGCCGCGCACACCGACCAAAATGCCAGCGTGCTGCACAAGGTGGTCGGCAAAATAGAGCTTGGCACCCACCACGCCCGCATCGGGACGTTGCAGACAACCCATCATCTCTTCGATAAAGTCGGGGCTAATGACCTCGGTATCGTTGTTGAGCAGCAGCAGGTAGTCGCCCTTGGCGTGCTCCACACCAAAATTGATGATCTGAGAGTAATTGAACTCGCCCGGCCAGTACACAACGCGCGCGATACCCTTGCCTTCGGATGCCGCAGCCACGCGCTCTGGCAGGGTTTCGTAATACGCAAACGTCTCCGGGGCTTCGCTGTTGTTCTCCACCAAGACGATCTCGTAGTTGGCATACGCGGCCTTCTGGGCGATCGACATCACACAGGCGTCAAGCGTCTCAATGTGATCCTTGGTGGGAATCACAATACTCACCAGCGGCGCAGGCTCCGGCAGCGCATAGCGCATGCGGTAGACAAACGGCGTCTCGGCCTCCTCGACCGTTCCGCAAATGCCCAGCGCGTCAAAGTGACGCTGAAGCGCAAGGCGCCCGGCTTCAATAGCATACGGCTTGCTATCGGCAGAGCCATCGGCGGTCGACCCCGGATGAACGCGCCAGTGATACAGCACGTGCGCAACATGCTCAAACCGCGCGCCCGCCGAAAGGCAGCGAAGCGTCAGGTCGTAATCCTGGGCACCCGCAACATCTTCCGGAGACATGCCAATGTGATCGATGAGCGCCTTCTCCACCATCAGAAAATGCGTCACGCAGTTATGGCTATAGAGCAGGTCGACGTTGAGCCGCGTCTTAAAGACCGGCTGGCCCCACTCCCCCGTTTTCTGGAACATGTCCTCGTCGCAGAACAGGACCTGGGGACGCTCGCCCTCGGCGGCCCTGTTCAGCGCGGCAACATAATGGAATAATGCGTCCGGTTCCAGAATGTCGTCATGGTCCAAGAACGCGATGTAGTCTCCAGCCGCCTGCTGAATACCAGCGTTGGTGTTGAGCACAATGCCGCCGTTGCCGGGCAGCTCGATGCGACGAACGCGCTCGTCGTTGGCACTTGCTGCAAGATTGGCCACCGCATCCCATTCGGGCGAGGCATCCATAAGCAGCAATTCCCAGTTGTCATAGCTCTGAGCTAGCACCGAGTCCAGCAGCTCGCGCAGGTAGACCCGATCAGTCTTGTAGCACGGCACCACAATGCTCACGAGTGGTCTATAGGCAAAAGCCACCGAAGCGACACGCTGGCACGCCAAATCGCCCGGCTTTGCGCGATGCTGCTCAAACCAACGTCGATAAGCTGCGTCGTCTGCACGCGCATCCTTCATGCGGTTCCAGCTGTCGTCGACCATGCCGTTGTACAGGCGACCATCCATGGCGCAAAAACCACTCTGAATCTGCTCCGTGGGATCGCTCACAATCGCGACAAAATCTCGTATATCCTGAGGCATCTCAACGCTCAGATACGTTTTGTTGACGCGGCATCCGTTCTGCTGCGGTACATCGACCTGCGATTCAAACACATGCACGGTGATATCGATAGCGTTCATATGCGTATCGAAGACCTGGAGCTCAGGTGCGCACTGGGGGTCTCCCACCCACGTAACCACATAGCGCCACACCGCGCCGGCGTCTGCCGGTAAATAACGAACGGCATCGATCTCATAGCGACCGCAGCACTCGCCGCGCTGTGCATCGCGAACGAGCGCACACATCGCAGCCTTTGCTTTGTAGTTAATCTTGGATTCCAGCTTGGCCACGCGGCTATCGAGGCGAATGGAGCCAAGCTTTTGGCCACCGGACACAAATGCAGCGTCGATCGTAGAGCCATCCAAAAACGGAAGCACCAAGACGGCAAGCTCGCGCTCGTAATCGGCAACGGAAGGGCAAAGCGCCAGCACACGGCCATGGTCAACCGGGAGTACCAGCGACGGCACACAAGAACCGCTCGTCGTCGCGCGGACAAAGGCCTGAGAACCTTCTTGCTCAATAAGCGCGGCGACATCCTGGCCGGCAAAACGAAGCAGCACAAACAGACGGCCCTGGCTGCGGCAAAGTGCCAAACGCTTGATACTCATCTACACTTCTCGCTTTCCCAGGGCGTTCGCTGCCATGCGTTTGCAGGCGCCCAAGCGCCCAAACCTCAAGACGTCGTAATCGAACATGAGCTTTTTGCACTCACGGGCATTGGGGGCCTTGCTGGTAAGCGCCGCACGCACCATAGCAGCAACAGAAGGAGCGCATTGTGCGAGCGCAGCATCGCTGCCCACGGCAGAACCGGAAAGGGCCGCGGCGACGGCAGCAAACACCTTGCCGCAGTCCGAGCCCAGCAACCTGAGCGCATCGTACAGCACCAGATCGCATAGGAAGTACGCCAGGTCATCGGCATGCTGAGCATCGAGACCGTCGCGCTGCCAGTCAGTCAGCACCGCGGAGTAAATCTTCACGTGCTCCAGCAGGCGCGTCTCGTCGTCGTAGCGCATAGTGTCCATGAGCGAACCCTTGCGCGCCACACGGTAATCGTACAGCTTGTTCGAGATAAGCGCGGTCTTGTGCGAACGACCGTACACGGCAAAGTCGAAGACCTGGTCCTCACCATACTTAACGGTTTCGTCGAACACGATCCCGTTGCCCAGCAAAAACTCACGCTTGCAGGCGGTGCGCCATGCAAAGGGGCGAGATGCTTCCTTAAACAGCAGATCGGAGCTATAGCCTTCAAACGACACATCGCGCGGGCTCAGCACATAGTTAAGCCACGGATACCCCGCCTCCAGCGGATACGGGTTCGCGCCAAAGGTCAAAACGTCGCAGTCCTCGCGCTCAAAGGCATCGACGATCACGCGGCATGCATCGGGCGTAAAGCGGTCGTCGGAATCCAAGAACGCGACGATAGGCGCCGTGGACGCAGCGATGCCGGCATTACGTGAACTCGACAGGCCACCGTTCTCCTTATCGACCAGGGTAAAGCGCGCGTCCTTTTCGCAATAGGCAGCCGCAATATCGCGCGAACCGTCCGGCGAGCCATCGTTGACCAGCACGCCCTCCCAATCGGGCATGTCCTGCGCAAGCAGGGAGTCCAGGCACCAGGTCAGGCACTCCTCCACCTTATAGATGGGAACGACAACGGAAATCTTGGGGTTAGCCATAGTCACTCGCTCCTACTGTGCGACCGGAACGTCATCAGGGTGTGGGTTGTCGCCGTAGGTGCGCTGATACGTCAGCACGCGCCAGACCAGCGGCAGGCCGCCAATCTTAAAGTAATGCTTAAACGTATTGAGCTTACCCGGCTTCTTAAAGTCAAAGCGCGAATCGATATAGGCGCGGGGCGACTTGACCATCAGGCGCAAGTCGGTCTCGCCACGCGGGTCGAACAGCGACAGATCAAAGCGACCGGCATCCCAATCGGCCTTGAGCTCGGGCGAGGCCTTCTGCCAAAACTGCTCACGCAGTTCATCGACCAGACGTTCATCATTCCAACGGTACGTATCGACCTTCATGCGCATTAAAATGCCCTGGAGCTGAGCCTTGAGCTCGGGACGCTCGTCCAAAAAGCGCTGCATCTCGGCGTATTCGTCGCACACGCAAAACACCTTGTTGGGCGAATTAACGGAACTCTTCTCGTTGTCCTGGCGGTAGCACAAAATGGGATCCGCAATAAACGCGGCGCGCTCGGCGCACGCCCAAACCTTAAAGTTAAAACCCGCATCCTGATACGAGGCGCCCGGCGTAGGAAGGAAACGAATCTGATTGTCGTTGAGGAACTCGCGTCGATAGATAGCCGACCAAATGGAAGGTTTGCGGTAGAAGATACCCGGACGATCGACGGGGCGATACGCCGCACCCGTCATATGCTCGTCGATAATCCCAAACAGCTCACGGCGCTCGCTGGGCGTGGACCAATACAGGTAAAAATCGCCCTTTACCACATCGGCATGTTCGGCGTCTGCCTTGGCAACCAGCTTTTGGAGCGAGTCCTCAAACATAAAGTCGTCGGACTCAAGGATACCCACGTACTCGCCGCGAGCCATCTCCAGACCGCGGTTCATCGAGTCACCGTAGCCGCTGTTGGCCTTGTCGATCATCTTGACGCGCGTATCGCGCTCCATGTACTCGCGAATAATGTCCGCCGAGCCATCGGTAGAGCCGTCGTTGATGCAAATGATCTCGATGTCCTTGAGCGTCTGCGCCACGGCGGAATCGAGGCACTCGCGCAAGTAGCGCTCCACATTGCAAATGGGGACAAGCAGCGAAACTTTAGGGGTATCAGAGTTCTGCAAGAGAACCTCCTGTTGAATAGCGTGTAACAGGGTTATTTTAGCAGCCGAGTTGCGGCGGGCGGCAGCACTTGGAATTAGAGAAAGCGCTCCAGACAGGCTTTGAGACCGCGAGTCGAAAGATAGAACAGCGTGGCGTCTGCCATCGAAACGCCCGAGGTTGCCGCAACAAGCTTGTGGGCAACACGACGAACGGCGCCTTTGCCGGACGAATCCGCCCACTCCGCTCCCAGATACGTCGTGAATGCCCTGTTGACGCGACTGGCCACGCCGCGGAAGCAATCGGCATCCAAGCGCGCCAAATCGAAAACGATAAGGTCCAAGAACCAGGTGATCAGCTCGCCGGGACACAAATCCAAAAGACGGTAGACCGCCCAATCCTGCAAGACTTCCTCGAACATCATCATATGGGCATCGAGTTTTTTGGCGCGGGCATCGGCGCTGTTGAACTCGTGCGTCGCCGATTCGCTCTCCATCACGTAGTGGTAGAACTTGTCCGGCATGACGACGGTCTTACGGGCAAGCGCATAAGCAGCAAATTGGAAGACGACGTCCTCGCCCAAAGCCAAACCGGGGGCGAAGCGAATGCCTTCGCGATTGAGCAGCTCGCGCGAAAAAGCCGCACGGCAGGCATAGGGCTGCGCATTCGAATGGAACAGCAGTTGGGGATCACGGGCGCCGAAGGTACCAGCTTTGGGGCTCATGAGCTCCTGAACACGCTTGGGTGCGGCATCGACAGGTTCACAGACGCCGCCAAAAACGACGACCTCGGCATCTGACGACTCCATGGCATGCAGCACGCGCTCGACCGTCTGGGCATCGATGTAATCGTCGGCGTCCACAAAGAAGACAGTCTCGCCCTCGGCCGCATCGATACCGGTATTTCGAGCGCACGAAACACCCGCGTTTTCCTGGTCAATCACCAGTACACGGTCATCGGCCTGCGCGACCTGACGCAAGGCGCTCAACGAATCATCAGTCGAACCGTCGTTGACGCAGACAACCTGAATCGAGCGCTCGGACTGGGCCAACAGCGTTTCGAGGCATCGCTGAATGGAGCGCGCAGAGTTGTAAACGGGGACGACAATCGTAGCTTTAGGACTCGAGGCATCTCCCATGCCGACCTACCCCCTCAGCGATTCGATGAGGAAGGCGGCGACCACGCCAGGGCCTCCAACCGAGGCGTAATACTTAGCACGCCCCAAGGCACCATCCGTCGCAAAGCTCGGATGCTCATCAACCCAGCCCTCAGGATCTTTGAGGATAGCAGCGAGATTTGCGCGCTTCCACGGCTTGAGGTCGTCAAGCGAAAACTCCCCGGCGTCCAAAGCCGCCTGAAATTCCTTGGCCATCTGAACCAGGAACTCCTTATAGAACTTAGGCGCCAAGCGCACGTAGTTCCACATATACGAATCGTACTTAATGAGTTGATTGAACTTGAGCATGCGCGCGACATCGCCGCTTACGTGGTCACGGGCATAATCCTCTCGAATCCAACGCTCAATCTCGGCATACTCGGTATTGATGCAAAAGACCTTAGCCGAAGAATTGACCGAGGAATTCTCATTGTCCTGGCGATACGACAACACGGCATCGTGCAGGTAAACAGCCTTATCGGCGCACGCGATCACCTTAAAAGCGAATGACGTGTCCTGAAAGGATGCCCCCGGAGTCGGCAGGAACGTAATACCGTTGCGGTCAAGAAAATCGCGACGGTACACGGCCGACCAAATCGACGGCTTTTGTTTAAAGAACTGCGTTGTATCGCTCGGGTGCACTGGCTTGCCACAGTCCTTGGCTTTAAACATCTCGTGCAGCGAACGGCGCTCCTCGGGCTTAGACCAGTAGAAATCAAAGTTCGCCTTCGCAAAGTCGGCATTATTGCCATCGGCGGCCGAGACAAGCTTTTCGAGTGCGTCGGGCACCATAAAGTCATCGGACTCCAAGATGCCAACGTACTTGCCGCGCGCCATCTCCAGGCCGCGGTTCATCGAGTCGCCGTAGCCGCTGTTGGCCTTGTCGATCATCTTGACGCGCCTATCGCGCTCCATATACTCGCGGATAATCGCCGGCGAGTTATCGGTCGACCCGTCGTTAATGCAGATGATCTCAATATCCTTGAGCGTCTGCGCCACGGCGGAATCGAGGCACTCGCGCAGGTAGCGCTCAACGTTGTAGATGGGAATAAGCAGCGACAGGACAGGGCTGCCAGAGGAATTAGTAGACAAATGTGCTCCTTAGGAAATACCTGTCGTTTCATGGTATCAAAGGGCCAGCGCGCCAGCGGGCGTTTATATAATCTATGGAGCCTCTTGCGGGCAAAGCAGCCCCACGTCATGCGGCGGGCCCATGGCAGGTTCCTGCGTTTTATTCAAAGCTTGCCGCTAAGGTGCGCCGAGCCTTTACAATAGGACAGTCCCAAGGACGTATTCGATAGCTTCCGTGCAGCGCTCGCCCGCCGCGCGTGAAAGGATATATTGCCCCATGCCTTCAACCCTTCCCGCTCCCATCGATAAGCTCGCCATCGTCGTCGTTACGTACAAGCGCCAGGAACTCCTGGCCAACTTGTTCGACTCTATGACCGAGCTCACGGCAACGCCCTGGCGCATCGTGATTGTCGATAACGAGAATTCGCGCGAGACCGAGGCCATGTGCGCCGCATTCAACGAGCGCCTGGCCAACCTGTGGGGCATCGACACCGAGCAGCCTGACGCGCAGGGCGGCACCGACCGTGTCATCTACGCCCCGCAGCTCGAAAACGGCGGCGGTGCGGGCGGCTTCTCCGCCGGCACTAAATGCGCCTACGACCTGGGCGCCCAGTGGTTCTGGGTGATGGACGACGACGTGCTCGTCATCCCCGAAGGCATCGAGCGTCTTGCCAAGTGGACCGACCGCTACGATGTCATCCAGGGTTCGCGCCTGGACTTTGACGGCGGCGCCTTCTTTTGGCAGTACCAGCTCATCCTTTCGCTTGGTATCCCCAACCCCATCGCTAAGTGGGACCTGGGCCCCAAGGGCTACCGCGCCATGAACCAGTTGTGCTTTGAAGGCGGCCTGTTCTCGCGCCGCGTGGTCGACAAGATCGGCCTGCCGGATGCGCGATTCTTCATCTACGGCGACGATGCCTGCTACGGCTACCTGGCCCTAAAACGGTGCTGCAGTTTCCCGCCGCCAGCACCGCCCCGATGGGCAGGCCTCCTCCCAGTCCCTTCTTCCCCGCCGCCGTTGTTGCCGACGTGGTGCTCAAGCGCGCCCGCGCCGTCTCTAACTGGGATATCGCCGGCAAGCGCCAGCTCAACTCCACGAGCGACACCAACCGCTACTACATCATGCGCAACCGAGGCTTCCTCGCCCGCTACATGCAGATCTACGGCGACTATCACCCCGTGCTGTTCCGTCTGGGCAACGCCGCGACCTTCTGCAAGGAATTCATTCGCCTGGCTGCGGTCGATAAGTGCTTTAAGACCGGTATTCCGGCGCTGCGCCGTGGCATGAAGGACGCCCGCAAGATCATCAAGGATCCCAACTGGAAGCCCATGCCGCCCATGAAGGACACCGAGTAACGGAAGCCGGAAACACCTCAGCGCTTAAAGCCGCTGGCACACCGTAGCCACATGCTGCCCATCAAAACCGAACCCCCAGCGCATGCGACCCACGCCGGGGCGCGGTACACGGATTTCGTCGATGCCGTCGCGCTCTATGTCGAGCAGCGCCTGCACGGCCAGCAATTCCAGGCCCAGCGCATCCACACCGGGGTCATACATCATGTTGATCGTTATCAGCGGACGTTCATCGAGCATACCGATCGTATCGGCTATGTCGAACACGGCGCCCGTAGGAAAAACCTGGATGTCGCAGCGACCCGCGCCACACTTTCGCCTCGAGGCAGGATTGGCATAGCCCGGCAAGCCAAAGCAGAGCCCCTGCAAGAGCAGATGATATGGCAGTGGCGCATCTGGGTCGGTCGCACCGATTCCCGCATCTCCTAAGATGCGGCTTAGCGCCCGCCTCACGGTATCCTCGTTCCCATGGCACAGCCCGTCGCGAAACGCATCGACGTCTCGAATGTCTTCTGCAGCGCACTCAAACCACTCAACAATTACTAGACGCAAGACCTGGCGAAGCTCTTTATTGGGCAATCGCAAAACACGGAGGCGATCGCCATGCTCTGGCTCCTCAGTCATATCTGTCGTCAGGAAACCGGACAGATACAGCGCTGTCCACATGCCATCGTCAGGCGAGACATCTGGCTCTGCAGTGCCCAAACAAAGCGGGACCTCAGCGCACCCATGGGCCTCGAGCAAATCAAACAAGACCGAAAGGCGGTCGAGATTCCACCCGGCAACTACCCTACTCAGGCAATCGGCATATCCATACAGATCGGCACGCACAGGCGCCGTGCAGCCTCGGTCCAGAAAACCGATTACACGCTCTGGACTCGAGCAATAGGCCCTGCCAAACCGATACCCCTCGAGCCATTCACGCGCATCATCCAGGTATTCCTCGCGCCCAGCATGATTCAACAGAGCCTGGACCTCGGCATCCGAAAAGCCGAACCAACGGTCACACCACGTCGAAAGCGGCGTCGACAGACAATACAAGCAACTGCGCGAAGAAAGCGCCGCTTCGGCAGGACTGGGACGCTCCCCCATCAGACACGTCAGCCGCAACGAATCGCGCGCAGTGGCAATGGCGTCGAACAGCACGCGATCGAATAGCCCTGCCGGATCGGCGTCGGAAGCGTCCCTCGCGCTCGCACGGCGAGACCACGCCGCATCGTACCCATCAACGAGCAATACAACCTGCTCATCGCAGGCCATCTCCAGCAGCTCAATGAGCACACCGAGCACCGAGTCAACCTCGTCCGCGCTCGCCACATCACGCGCGACGCGTTCGATGTGACGCACCTTATCTCGAGCTAAATCAGGAGCCTCCAAGAGCGCCAACAAGCGAGCGCACTCGCCCGAAAGGGCATCGCGCACGACATCGGCAATAGCGGCACCACGCCTCGCAGCGCCAGAAAAGTCCAGCGATATCACCGGATAGCAAGCATACTCATCCCGATAGCGCCCACCGTCTGCATCCCAAATCTGAGCATCGGCAAATAAACGCTGACCAGAGCGACCGACCGCTGGACGCTCCAGAAAAGACCTGAGCATCGACAAGTTCATGCTCTTGCCAAAACCCTCGGGTCGACAGCACACCACAACGGACGCGTCGCAGTCCAACACATCGGCAATAAACATGGTCTTGTCAACCAACATGCAGCAACCAAGGGCCTCCGCATAGTCGTGCATGCCAATGGGCAAAACCGCATCGTCGGCACAGCCGATCAAGCGCACGCCAAAGCCGGCATCACAACCATTATTCGCCTGTTCAGGCACCAAAACGTTCCCCCTAAATCGCAACACGATGCCAATTGTAATGACCGCCTCGCGCGTACCGACGACGCCGCGCGAACATATCGGGCAACGGTAGCAACAAGAGGTGTGAGGGGGCATAACTAATCGTTGCACAACAAAACGGGGCCCTATGCATTCGCACCGGACCCCGTCCCAACTCTTTAGTTATCTAGCAACCGAGAGGCTACTCCTCCGAGCTGTCCTCCCCAGAAGCTTTCTTCTGCTGATCGAGCTTATGCTTACCACTTACGATAGACGTAGCGCCCAGTGTGGCCAAGCTTGCACTGGCAAGGCTCGCCATAACGATAAGGTCGCCCGTCTTGGGCATGTTACCGCCAGATGACTTGGTCGTTGTAGTCGTCGTGGTGGTCACCTTTTTGGAGTCATTTTGCTCCTGGTTCCGGTTGTCAGTGTTGCCTTTACCGTTGTCCTCGCCCTGCTGCTTTCCGTCCTTGGTCTTGCCCTTGCTCTCGTCCTTCTCCTCAGATTCAGACTTCTTATCCTCGTCCTTCTTCTGAGTGGACTTGTCGTCCTTCTCCTCCGAGCTAGAACCTTTATCGGATACGGTCTTCTCGGAAGCCTCATCCTTGGAGTCGCCCTTTGCGGCCTCGGTCTTTTCCGTGGAAACCTGATCAGAGTTGTCCTTGTTCTGAGTCGAGCCATTATTGACGCCAGCCATCAGCGAAGAGCCCAGCGTAGAACCAAGCTGCTCGGAAAAAGAAGGCTTCTTGTCCGGCGAAGCAACGGGAGCGTCCGGCGCCTTATTCGAGTCGTCCTTGGAAGCATCGGAATCAGGGGTTGCGTCAGAGCCGGAGCCGTTGTTAGAGCCGGTGTCAACGGACGAATCGCTCGAGCCGGTGGATGAGTTAGAGGTGTCAGCGCCGGTCGAACCAGAAGCGTCGCTGTCCGTATTGCCGGCAGAGCTTGAAGACGAATCGCCCGCAGCAGAGCCGTTCGAGATGGAACCGTCGTTGGTAATGCCACCAGCAGAGCCATTACCGTCAGCATCGGTCGAGGGCGCATCCATCCTGTCATCGTTGGGATCGTCACTCGAGTCGTCATTCGAATCAGGTGTCGGCGAGGGCGCCGGCGTAGGCTCGGGCTGCACGGGCGTCGCAGCGGCTGCCTCGTCCTCGGCGATATAAGCCAAGCAGTCCTTCAGCTCATTCTTATAACGATTCTTCCAGCCCTCATGATACTGGGGCTGGCTCGAATACTTGGTAGCGACGTTATCGACCACGCTATTGGAGAGCGCCGTCACAAACTCGCGGTCGGACATATCGTTGGAAAGATTTGCCCAACGGAAGAAATCCCTGCAACCACCGGTGCCGCACATGTTGGTGATGCTCCACACCATGCCCTTGACGCAATCGGCGCGGCCGGAGATGTCAATGCCAAGAGCGCTCTTGAGCCACGCCTCGGTCACCGCATAGTACGAGTTGTACGCATAAGCGTCCTGAAGCGCCGAGAACTCGACAGGATCGGTGTTATAAGCGCCCTGGAAGGCCTCCTGCGCAATACGGCCCAGCTCGGTAAGTTGGCCGTTCTCGTACATGGCATTGCTCGCGTTGGAAATCTCGCCGCCGCGATCAATCGCATCCTTGAGCATGCTGTATTTTTCGGGGTTGTAGTTGTAGGCCTGCTTCATAAACGGAATGAGCGACCAACGACGGTCGAACTGGTAATAACCCAGCGCGTTATAGCCGTCACCGTACGAAAAGCCCTGGTTGTAGTTGCCATGGCTCTCGTACTTGGTAAAGTACTTTATCTCGGGAGTCACGTTGACAAACGAAACGCCCTGGACCGACCTCAGCACGCCCGAGAAGGACTGCTGGGTGTAAAGGCCCTTATCGATATCGGTGGCATCCGAGGCAACGCCCGGCGTGGGCTCCTCGGCAGCGGCGGGCGCGGGCGCGGTAACGGCGCTAAACGAAAGCGCCAGCGTCAGGCCCGCGACAATAGCAGAATGCTTGGGCTGCATAAGATCCTCCCTGCATTGGTGTAGTTAAAGTGCAGTTTGCAAAGATAAAACTAAGTATTGCAGCTCGCCCGTTGTTGCACAACAACCCCTCGGTAAACGGCAACAACCCTCCGCGAAATCTTAAGGAATTGCGCTCAACCTACAGCTTAATGTCAAAGTTGATCTCGGGGACGGCGGCCAAGTCGGCCAACGTCACGCCGTCAACATAGTTCTCGATGACCTCGTCCAGGCCGCGCCAGAACTTGACGGTGGAACACAGGTCGCTGCGGGCGCAGCTGTTGTCGATGCCGTCGCACGCCACCGGAGCCGTGCTGCCCTCGACGGCGCGCAGGATGTCGCCAGCACGCACCTCGGCCGGGTCCTTGGCCATCATGTAGCCGCCGCCCTTGCCGCGCACGCTCTTAAGCAGGCCCGCCTTCATAAGCGGACGAACCAGCTGCTCCAGATACTTTTGCGAGATATGCTCGCGGTCGGCAACCTCGCGCAGGGCAATCTTGCCCTCGGCGTCGCCCAGCGCCGCGATATAGATCATCAGTCGGAGGGCATAGCGGCCCTTAGAAGAAATGAGCATACCTACCCTCCCATCGTTACTGGGACAAAACCAGGCTTGTTTGTCCCAAATCCTATGCACGCGGGGCAAACAAACCTGATTTTATGTCCCTCATCTAAAAAGTCGAGTGGATTAGTCGGGTTTTCCCTTGACTAACGCCGAACCCATAGTAACTTTATTCCGAGAAGATTCCTAGGGTTTAGTACACCTATGAGTACACCATATACAGAGAGGGACAGCATGAGCGCAAATCCGCTGCTTTCCATCGAAGGTCTGACCGCCTCCGTGGACGAAAAGACCATCCTCCACAACGTCAACCTCAACGTCGCCGCCGGCGAGACCCACGTTCTGATGGGACCCAACGGCGCCGGCAAGTCCACCCTCGGCCACCTGGTCATGGGCGACCCCGTTTACACGGTCAACAACGGCCGCATCGTCTTTGACGGCCAGGACATCACCGAGCTCACCACCGACAAGCGCTCGCGCGCCGGCCTGTTCCTGAGCTTCCAGGCCCCGGTCGAGATTCCGGGCGTGCCGCTGTCGAGCTTTTTGCGCGCCAGCATCGCCGGCCGCCCCGGCCTGGAGATGAAGGGCAAGGAG
>ENA-OPRR01002086-OPRR01002086.1-human-gut-metagenome-genome-assembly--contig:-NODE-2086-length-14198-cov-2.617125_pt1 | contig 14198 bp, 10 predicted proteins | sample MGYA00241796_ERZ501883 | MGnify/ENA primary metagenome ERZ501883 (study PRJEB25962, sample SAMEA2042406) | human gut metagenome | biome: human gut; feature: human-associated habitat; material: faeces...
CAGGCGGGCGGCACCCGCCTGGGCTGTGAGAGGCAGAGGGCATCGAGCACTTCCGTCCAGCCACAGAGTCACGCAATGGGGACGGCCGGGTGAGAACCACGCGGGGTGAGAATCCATGAGGGCAGGCAAGCCGCTGTCCGTGCTGTACACTCCCAACCAGGGGGAGCGAGGCAAATACTGGCACAAAGATTTGAGATCAGATTCATGACAGAATATACGGGCACAGCTATGATTCCATAACTGCGCCCGTCCTTGTGTTTTGAATCTTACAGAGGGAGGAAACCAACGTGAACTTGGAGAATTCCATCAACTACTATTACGCTGTGCTGGCCCTGCGGCTCCTGTTGGAGAAGGGCCTCATCAGTGAGGAAGAGTACGGCAAGATCTGTCGGTACAATGCCGAAATTTACCGCCCGGAACGGGAGTACATCTAGTCCCATTGGGTATAGACTTCCTCCCCGGATTCTGGTAATGTCCGTGGGTAGGAGGTGACAGAAATGGCCCAGGTGCAGATCATTAAACCCTATCATCCTCAGTCGGAAGAACTGGAAAAGGTGGCGGCTTACTGCCGGGTGTCCACCGACTCCAAGGATCAGCTGAACTCCTACCGCACCCAGATCGGGTACTACACAGGATGCATCGCCCAGCACGCCGGATGGGAGCTGGCGGACATCTATGCTGACGAGGGCATCACCGGAACGTCCCTGGAAAAACGGGACGAGTTCAAGCGAATGCTTTCGGACTGCCGAGCCGGGAAGATTCAGCGCATCCTGGTGAAATCGGTTTCCCGATTCGCTCGGAATACATTGGAACTAATTGAAACCACCCGGGAGCTGAAAAAGTTGGGCGTGGTGGTTATGTTTGAGGAACAGGGCATCGACACCGCTCAGATGCTAGGCGAGATGCAGCTCACACTGCTGGCCATGGCAGCCCAGGAGGAAAGCACATCCATCTCCAAGAATATGCGGTGGAGCATCCAAAAGAGGATGGAGGATGGAACTTTTATCACCTGTTATCCGGCATACGGATTTGATCTGAAGGATGGGACACTTTACCCCAAAGAGGAAGAAGCCGCCGTCGTGCAGATGATGGTGTCCCTTGCGTCCCAGGGTATGGGGCACCAACGCATCGCCGATTACTTAAATGAACAGGACATCCCTCCCCGCAATGGCAGAAAAAAGTGGTTAAGTTCCACAGTGGGGTACATTCTCTCCAACGAAAAACTCATTGGAGATAGTCTGGTACAAAAAGAATTTACACCCCCTGTCCTTCCCTTTCGCAAAATCAGGAACCACGGTCAGCTGCCCAAATACTATGTTGCGGACAGCCACGAGAGCCTTATCGACCACGCGCTTTACAATAATATCCAAAAGCTGGCAGAACAACGCCGGGCAAGCTATCAAAACCATGTGGATCACTTGTTCACACACCGTATTCTTTGCCCGGATTGTGGCAAGCATTTCCGTCACATTGAAAGCAATAAACAGGGATATTGGGTTTGTCCCAATCGTGTGAACGGCCTATCTAACTGCAGTGGGATTCGCTTATCTGAAAGATCCATCGTGAAACTCGCCCTTTTTATGATAGGAAAACTGTATCGAAACCGTGAAATGATTTTATCTCCCACCATTTCCCTGCTGGAAGAGATCGCCGTCCGTCAGGCACAGGGCAGCACAAAACTGTTCGAAATCAACACTGCATTGGCAGAACTAAACGAAAAAGCTCACACCCTTCAGCGGCTCCATAACAAGGGATTTATCGAGGATGAGGACTTCCGGGAACAGAGCGATGCCCTGGCCGCCCAGCGAAAAAAGCTGAGCAACCAGCGTGCCAAAACCGTCCACGGCAGCAAGGCTTTGGAAACCCTGGACCGCCTGCGGGAACTGCAGGAACAGCTGGAAGCCCTGCCGGAGATCCCCTGGAAGTTTGACATCGACCTATTCGACCAGCTGATGGAGAAGATTGTTCCCATCTCTAACACGGAGCTGCTTTTCAAATTAAGATGCAGATTAGAACTCAGGGAGGTGCTGCCGAAATGAAACTCCGAACAATCCCCTTCGGATACCACTATCAAAACGGCGTTCTGGTCGTACATCCCCAGGAAAGCCAGACTGTGAGGGCCGTGTTCGCTGCATACATTAATGGGGAGCCGCTGAGCAAGATCGCCGCCCACCTTACCGCCAAACTGGTGGAATATCTTCCAGGCCGCTGGCAGTGGGACAAGGCCAGAGTAAAGCGCATCCTTGACAACACCAAGTACATTGGCGAGGGGGATTTCCCCCCTATCATAAAAGAAAGGGATTTTCAGATGGCCCACCAGAAAAAGGAAAACGCCAACACCAACCGCCAGCCGGTGGACGAGGACGTCAAGCTGTTCAAAAGATTCGTTCACTGCCACCACTGCGGTGATCTCATGGTGCGGCGGATGGACAGCCGGTTCGAGAAACCCGTCATCTGGAAATGTCCGGTCTGTGGCTACTTTCTTCCTCTGCAGGATGAGGAATTCAAGCGGCGGGTGTTCCTTCTCCAGAAAAAGCTGGTTGAAAAACCCCTGTTGGCAGAAAAAAAGGAAGAAGAAATCCCCACGCCCTCCCTGGAGGTCCGGCGGCTTACCAACGAGATCTACCGCAAACTGGACAGCGGCAATTTCTCCGAGGACGAGCTGGTAACCTTAGCTCTGCAATGTGCGGCAGAAAACTATGATACGATCACCAGCGTCCGACACATTGCAGATAGACTGACAGCGACCCTGCTTCATGCCAGGCCGCTGTCTGCTTTTGATAGAGAACTGTTCCAGCGGACAGTTTCGGAAATACACTTAACTAGAAAAGGAGAGATCCTCTTGAAATTACAGAATGGTGTGTTCGTGGGAGAAGGTAATCCTCCATGAAAATACAAGCCGGAAAAGAGAAAGTCACCATCATCCCAGCCAAAGCGCCGAGGAATGTTCCCGGCAAGCCCTCCAATCAAAAGCTGCGAGTGGCTGCCTACTGCCGGGTATCCTCGGAAAAGGACGAGCAGCTCAACAGCTTTGAGGTGCAGGTAAGCTACTACACCGAGAAAATCAGCGGCAATCCTGCCTGGAAAATGGCGGGGATCTATGCAGATGAGGGTATCACTGGCACCAGCATGAAGCACCGGGAAGATTTCAAACGGATGCTCCGGGCCTGCCGGGAGGGACGGATCGACCTGATATTATGTAAATCGGTATCCCGGTTTGGCAGAAACTCGGTGGATGTACTTCGCACCGTCCGCGCACTCCGGGAACGAAACATTGGCGTCATCTTTGAGAAAGAGGGTGTGGACACCCGCACCATGAACTCCGAACTGATTTTAGCGTTTCATTCGGCCTTCAGCCAGTCGGAATCGGAGTCCATCCGAGAAAATATCATTCGGGGCCTGCAAATGGCCTACGCTCAAGGGACGGTCACTCTGCGAGGGGGTATCTACGGTTTTTGCAAAGGAGAAAATGGGGAGATCTCCATTGACCAGGAAAAAGCAAAAGTGGTTCAGTCCATCTATCAATGGTTCTTGGACGGGAATGGCCTTCGTGTGATCAAAGAGCGGCTGGAAGCCCAAGGGATTCCCAGCCCGAAAGGAAAGGATCAGTGGAGCATCGCCACCATTCGGAGCATCCTCTCCAATGAAAAGTATAAAGGGGACGTGCTTCTCCAAAAGACCTATCGACCCAGCCTGTTCAGTGAAAAGGCAATGGTCAACAACGGAGAACTTCCCAAATACTACATCAGCGATTGTCTGCCCCACATTGTAGAACCGGAAGTCTTCGACCGTGCCCAAGAAGAACTGGCAAAACGTGTTTCCAAACGGCCTGTGTCGGAAAATGCCAAGACACCCTTCGGAAGATACAGCGGCAAATATGCCCTGTCCGCCCTGGTGGTGTGCGGCAGATGTGGCTCACTTTATCGAAGAATCACCTGGCACCGCCGGGGCAAGGTGAAGGTGGTATGGCGCTGCGGCGCTCATCAGGACAAGGCCGCAAGCTGCCCGGACTCCCCCACTATCGAGGAAACTGCCCTTCAATCCGCTGTGATGGCAGCCATCTCCCAGCAGTATATCCACAAGGACGAAACACTGGAAACTACCATGCAAAGCATCCGCTCTGTGCTAACCCCGGAAACTGTGGACAGCGAATACACCATCCGCACCAAGATCCATGACTTACAGAAGGAGAAAAAAGACCTCATCGCCAAAGCCCTGGATGAAAAGGATGACGGGAAGTACGACTTTCAGTTCACCCGAATCAAGCGAGAACTAGAACAGCTTCAAGCCCAGCTGGATGGCATACAGGCGGTTCAAAAGACCCAGGCGGTGGAAGAATCACGGATGGAAGAAATCGCCGCCATCCTGGAAAAGTTCAAAGAGAGCGATCTTTTCTTCGATGATCTCCTGGTGCGCAGGGCGGTGGAAACAATACGGGTGGAGTCAGCGGAAAAGCTGGAAATTACGTTCAAAGATAGAAATCGGAGAGTGGTTCCCATCTCAGAGGGGATGTGAGTTTATCAACCAGTATCAAGCAATGCGAAGCCGCCAGCAAAAAGAGGTGGACACTCTTCCTATGCGGTTTGCCTTCAGCTAGGAACAATTCCAGGAGATGATGAAAGAGTGGGGGCTTCGGCCTAAAAAGGATCTGGACAAGATCGCCCGTCTTTCTTTTGGGGGATTTGTTTAGAAGAAGGACGTCCCCCTTATCCGGGATACTTTTTCCCGGCATCGGGAAGAACTGTAGGCTGCCATAGAAGCTGATCCCACCGGAGAAGGGTTTATCAAGGATATGTTTCTGTCTGAGCTGGAAAACCATGAGCACAGCTACACCGGCACGTCAGAGGATGCCCTAGAGGCATTGGGACTCTCCTATGAGGATGTGGCTGCCAACCCGAAACTTGCCCACGGGCTTGAGTTGGCCGAAAAAGATATTCCCTTATCTTGGAGCCAAACCATGGATTAAAATTTACACGCCTTGAAAAATGAGGGTATATAGAAGTATATGAGTGAGTAGAGGATTCCTTCCTCTGCTCATATTCTTTTTACACCTTCATTTTTCCAATATTCTTCAACGAGTAATTGTTATCTATTAATGTCATCGCAGCAGAAGGGCTATATTTCTGACTCTCCAGACAGCAAAATAAATAGATTTTTTAGTATTTGAATGGTAAAATAAAAATCAATACGCTTGAAATTGGAGAGGCAAAATATGATTAATGATTTTATTTCAGACGCATTAAAAAAACTCACAGAAAAGAAAATAGAAGAATATAAAAATGGGGAGAAATCTTTTGAAGATATTAAACGAAACATTGATGAAGAAATAGAAAATGCCACTGATCAACTTGTTGAAGATGCATCGGCTATGTATATCCAACATTTCAAAGAAGTCATGTATCCAAACGCCCTCAATGAACGGGATAAGGCATCTTCATTTATTGCATCCATTGATCAAGTATGGCAAGAAGGTTTTATTGCTTCAGAATCTTTATACTTAATTGTTATTGAAATGGCTACACAATTTAATTCTATCTTTCGTGAACTTTCTCTTGAAGAAAAAAAGGGAAAAGAATACAAATACTTTGTTTTACGCGAGCTGCATGGTCGTGCCTGTCAACAGTTCCTTGAAATACTAGAACTTCTTAAAGGGGGCTTTGCAGATGGAGCCTATGCTAGATGGAGATCTATGTATGAGATCAGTGTTATTGCAGATTTTATCCGTATGAACGAAGATGTTGTAGCTCAACGATATTTCGAAGAGTCCTTTGATGATAAGGGAACCCGTGAGTGGGCAAAGGCAGCCCCATGCTTTTCAAAATATAAGTACGTCAAATTATCCGACATCAAAAAGCAATGTGAATTTTCTGGAGATTTGTGGGATGATCAATATAAATTAGCAAATAAAGTCGTTCACGCTTCTCCAGAAGAAACATTTAACCGGTTGGGAGTTTCCAATGATGCTAGAAAGAAATTTATTCCCGTTGGGCGTAGCAATTATGGTTTAGCAGCTCCAGCCATTAATTCTGCAATAACCCTTTGCCACATTACGGTTTTTTTCTTCCGCTTGATCACCCGGGGGAACTTATTAGTCTATACTCGTGCTCTTACAAAATGGGTTGGGCATATTCAACAAACCTATCTTGAAATAGAAAGAAGCTGCTTTTCTAAATGATTCCTCTGTTAATAATACCTACAAGGCTGACAAATAGGGCATTATAAACCAGGACCCAATTTTCTATACTAACAAAAAAGGAAATCGTTATGAGTTATTATGCAAGAATTGTTTTTGAAATGGATGATTCATACGAATTCATCGGCGTTACTGAAACACCAACCATTGTTTTTTCAAAAGGCAACTTACAATGTACTATTAAACGAGAGCCGAAGCTAGGTGAGGGCAACAGATCAATCCCTTATATTGTTGAGATAGGACCATTTGTTTCTGGGGAAATGGCAAATAACGTTGGACTCGAACTGCTTCGGGACATAAAATTAAACATGGTCAAATCCGAATTTCCCATTAATATTACTGGCTCCCCCGGAAAGTACGATACCACATCAATTTGTACAACGATATCTGCGATAACCGACGCAGGTAAACAAACTTTTCTCCCCCACGTAGATCCGTCACGCATCGAAAACGACTATATTGGTCTTAAAATTTTTCAAGTTAAAACAGACCTAAGTGAACTCACTTTTTTTAAAAGTTCTGTAAGCGCGAAATCTTCTGCAAATTTTTCACTCAGTTATCCTCTGGAAAAAGTTTGGACTGATCGACTTGATATTTCACTTTCCCTTCTCAACTCAAGTATCCATGAACACGATATAAGAATTCAATTTCTACTTAGAATAATGGCAATTGAAGCTCTTGTTCCATCTTCAGATAAATATGGACCAGAATACATTGAAGCGAAAAAAAAGGCCATTAAACAAATTGAGACGCTAAATATCGATCCAGAAATCACGTCCAGATTTCGCACTGCACTAGACAATTCTGTCAACAAAAGCATTCGCGTCCGAGTTAACTGTCTACTGAAAAAACACCTGTCTGACAAACGATATGGCGCTAGTGATAGCGATGCTATTTCTATTTTCTCAGCCTGTTATAAAGCACGAAGTTCTTTTACGCATGATGGAACTTTTCCATCTGGTTTTAAGCTAGTTGAGAATAGTCGCAGTTTAAAACTTATTGCGTTGGATTTAATATCTTCTATTTCCCTTGATTAACCCTAATATAGATTCAGAAAAAGCGCGAAGTTAATCTTTGCGCTTTTTCTATTTTTTAAAAAAGAGATGATCTCATCAATATGACCTACACATTTTCATTCACTCCAGAACAGTACGCTGCTCTTCTGAACAGGGCGGCGGAACTGGACGTCTCCCTGGAGGACCTGCTTCTCCGGGCCATTCAAAATCAAATAAAGGAGGACGAACCCCATGCCTGACATGAAAGGCATCACTGTGAAAATCCCCGCGGACCTTCACGCCGAGCTCAAAGCCTATCTCGAGGCCCACGGCATGACAACAGGCGAGTTTATTGCCTTGGCCGTGGATAACGAATTACACCCCAAAATTCAGATCAAGGAGGAACAACCTATGGAAAACATGAGAACTTTAGCCTTTCAGGTGCCGGAATCCCTGTTCCAACGTGTCAAAGCCTACCTGGAGCGCAATCATATGACTCAGAAGCAGTTTGTCATCGGCCTGATCGAGGCCGAACTAGAACAGGACGAGGCCCAGTATCAGGCAGAACATCCCGAAGGACAGGAGGATGAGGAAGAAACCCAGGACGGTCCCGATGCTGGGATGGAGGAACGACCCGCAGGCCAAGAGAACACCGCCCCCGTGGGTGATTTTGAGGCCGGTTCCGAGGAAGTGTCCCAGGAGGATGGCTGGTCCGAGGAACAAGAGGAAGAAACGCAGGAAGATAATGAAGTAGAGGATACCGATATTGAGGAAGATAACGAATTGGGTGACGCTCAGGAAGATGAAGGAGCCTGGGATGGTGAAACATCCGATGAGGAATCCCAGGACGAGGAAGAAGAACAGGCATATCAGCCCAGTATGGGGTGGTAATTTTTACTACATTGCGGTCTTCTAAATATAGCATTGAATAATAAAGTCTGATATAATATTGCCATGGGATTTTCTCAGCTTTTTTATGGGAGGAACATAAGTATGGTATCAATGGAGCCTTCTGCAACATGTCCTATTTGTAATACTGGAAAAATAGTTTATGACCCCAAACCTGCGTTGTTTTATGCATTTTACGCATGCCCAGTATGTGGCAAATATAGACTTTATTATAATGATCATGAGTTCAGGTCATTTAACAAAAATCATCTAGCCTCGTTTCTTGCTTACAATGGATTTCCATATTCATCAAATGAAAAAAGGTGCTACACAACATTAACGCAAGAAGAATGTGAAATAAATGAACTGGATCATGCTGATGAACCTGAACATACCCATCTTGTTCCGTTGATTCCACAAATTATTGATGCATGGTACTCTAAGACTTTTGCTGAAAAAATAGACTCTATTCTTCTTTATCTTAATCAACATACGCCACATTGGGGTGATAAGATTTCACTTACAAAAGAGCAATATTATAGCGCCTTTTTTATAGATCGGTATGATTATGATAAGTATGGCAATCCGCAAGAACGTAACTCCAGAGAGATGAACCAGCAAGTACAATTTATGCTGAATTATCTGGTATCTTCACATTATATTGAAACATCAACGCTTCATGCTGGCGGGACAGTGCTACTTACGTTACAACCCGAAGGTTATGCTAGAGTAGACCACCTTCAAAGGAGCAATGACAATAGCAAAGACGTTTTGGTTGCTATGCAATTTGGTAAAGAAACTCGCGAATTACGTGAAGCTATTCGCACGGGTATTACAAATGCTGGATATCATGCTATATTCATTGATGAGGTAGAGCATAACGATCAGATTACTCCTGAATTACTAAAGCATATCCGAATGAGTCGCTTTGTAGTTGTGGATTTATCTCATCAAAACAATGGTGCCTACTTTGAAGAAGGATATGCAATGGGATTGGGTAAACCAGTCATTCAATTGTGTAAGATGGATACAAAGCTTCACTTTGACATTGCACAAAAAAATACCATTATATGGAGCTCAGAAAACGAAATACCGGATCGCTTAATGAAGCGTATTCATGCTACGATTGATTCTAATTAATCTGTGCCTAAACTTATCAAAACTATGAATCTAAATTTCTTTTTATTGTTTGGACCTACCCCAATTTGACGGTGCAGAAGAGTATGTATATCAGGAGCGGATGAAGGCCATCGTCGCCTCAGTAAATCAGCGCATTCAAATATTGGGGACTTTCACCCTCACTCAGCAGCCCCAGGTGGATTCCACGGAGAATGATGTGGAGAAGAATGTGACCGCAACGTACAGGATCACATAAAGACTTTGAGGCTTAGTAATGTTACCCGCAAACATTAGACTACATGATAACCACTGTAATTTTATTTTATCATGATACATTGTTCACAGAAGACTGCAAAGAATTGACCTATCACTGAATTGGGCTGAATTATGCCTCCTGCGCGATTTTTCGCCTGTTGGCTTGGTCGGCATAAATAGTGTCTGTCGAGAACCGGAGTTTTACCAAAGAGGATGTCAAAAGTTTCATTCCTGTAGAAATGCCAATACCTTTTGTTACGGTCATAATATTACCCGCAAAATATGTAAAGTAAGTATCGCCTTTTCTATGTTTATAGTTTATACTTTTTGTAATGTATAATGTAATATAAAAGCATAGAGAGAATGTGTGCAAAAGATACATGATATTTTTTGGAGAGTGATGAATTATGAAAGAACCCTGGGCGCGCAATAATGAGATTTCAATAATAAATGATGCACTTATTCACTATCCAACACATAACTCACACATATATTACTTTCACGGAAAATCAGGTGTAGGAAAAAGCACCTTGAGCAAATATATTCTGCAAAATATTTTACCAAATAATGAATCCAATTCTGTATATGCGTTTCTCGATATGCAATATACAGATGTATCTACTGAGTTGAAAGCTTTGCGGTTTCTTTATGAAACACTTTGTGAAAATTATAGCTTCTCTTTTCCGAATTATGAGCTTGCTTGTGCATATCTAGCTCGAACACGAAAAAATAAGATATTTGAATTAGATATCACTAATCGCATTAGTGAAAGTCTATTTGAATTTTTAAACTTAATTAATGAATTAATACCTGAAGATGTAATTTCAGTTTCAGTAAGATCAATATTACTGTTTATTTGTAGCAAAGTATATGGACAAGGAACATCTTTACACGAACATGTCAAGGAAAAGCGATTAATTGATAATCTGGATGATATAAACCTGGAAAATTATTTGACAGATTTTTTTATTCATGATTTTAATACTTTCATTGAAAACCACAATATAAATCCATTACAAATGGACGATGACTTTTTCCATGTTATCTTTCTTCTTGACTCTTTTGAAAAAAGGACACATTCTAGTTTTGATGACTGGTTTGTAGAAAGATTGCTTCCAGGTATGCATGGTAGCATTTGGTTCATTTTTGGCACCGAAGAAACGCCTAGCTTTATTACAAATGGCGTGGAAGTATCTACTTATGAAATTAAGAAATTTAGCAGGGACGAAACAGAGGGTTACCTTTGTGATCGAGGTATACAAGAAAACATACGTGCAATAATTTATGACAAATCAGATGGACTTCCTGCGGCAATTACACTGCTAGAAGAAATATATCAAAGGGAAGGATATTTGGATGAACAATTGTGCTCAAAAGGATATCAGACACTTTTTTATACTTACTTCAATAAGCACTTAGATGCTGCTTCCCGAGAAATTATAAAGAAATTAAGTGTATTTAAGTGGTGGGATCGCTCCATTTTTAATTGTATTAGCCAGAGCACTTCTGAAGATATATTCAACCATATTATTAAAAATTTTGCACTAGTAGAAAAAATACACGGGCGAAATGCCTTTCGCTTGATAAGTATTGTAAGGGACACTATTCTTTCAATTTTTGATAAGGAAGAAGATTCTGCCATGCGCGATGGATATAAAGCAAAATACTTATATTTCAAAGGAAAAACTAATGAAGTAATTTCCAGAGTAAATGAGTTGCGCAAAACACACAAACCTATTTCACGCTCTTTGTATGACCGACTCGAAAGTTTTTCCATAGAGGCTTTTGATGGCGCAGTAAATGGATACTCAGAAGGAACTTTGGAATTTAAAGAGTATTCTACGTGGTGTATTGAGACAGAACAATTTTTAACATCCTTAGGTTTTTTTGATCTAAAAGCAAAGTTGATAAATATATATCTTAATGGCGTTATGAAACGCGATGGGTTTCGCTTTGACAATAGAGAAACTCGATTCTTCCTCAACGCTTTACGAGATTTGGTATGGTCATATAGAAATACCGGTCAATGGAGCAAAGCAATCGATAATGCCGGAAATTATTATACGGAATCACTAAAAAGATATGGGGCGTTTGATGTCCACATACCGTTTTGTCTTTATTTGCTTGGACTCACTTTTAGGGATGTATATGATTTGGAAACGGCTTCCTTTTTATTTGAACAGAGTATTGCGTTATACTCTCAACTTGAAATGGAACTAAAGTCCAATTTTGAAAGTCAATATGGCAATGACGTGATCGCTGTCGAACGTGCTTTACATCCTGATTCAGATGAGTCTGTAAAAGTTCTTGCTGGTAATTTACTAGGCTATAACAAAATTGATATAGGGGATTTTATGCATGCGTTAACTCAGTTGGAAATGGCGCAGAATCTTCGGATTAACAAAGAGTCAGATGGTCAGCGAACAGGGTATTCTAATTTAGCAAAATTGTATTTTTGCTGGGCCCAGTCTGATTTTAAAGAAAAAAACGATGATGAAACTATTGGCAACCATTTGAAGATGGCATATAAATACTTGGAAGACGCACGCAAAGTACCTCGCATCAGTGAAATTGAGCAGGTACATATTGATTGTAGAAAAATTTTTATTGAGCTTGAAAAACAAATCATAGATACGAGTAAATTGGATTTAAAAAAAGAACTAGCTGAATGGAACATATTTTATGTTTCGTTAGTTGAATTGAAGAGAACATTGCTAAATTTTAATCAACCAGATACGACTATTCCGTTTATTCTTTGTATTGATAACAATCTTTCAGTTGTATGCGCTCTTCAAAAAAATTATAAAAAATCCAAGGAATTACTTTCCAATTGTATAAATCAAAGCTATCAATACTATACGATTGAAAATAATTCTTATGATAATCAAACTGCTTTTACAAGAATCAACCAATGCATAGCAAAACGTCCCATCTTTTCCAATGTAATGGCTAATTTTAAAACAATTAAGTTATACATAGAAAACCCGGACATGCCTTTTGATCCACGTGCTTTTACGTTAATTTTTTAATGTACTTGAATTAGGGTAAGAGTATTGAATACTAAACGAGAATTCTTCCTACTAATCGGATTGTCAACATACTTGTTTTACCAAACCATTATAAAGCAGAACAAGGACTTTTACTGGAAGAGAAGAAAATCCGATTATAACATGGTGAAAATCACCGATGCGTTGTATGTGCGATTTGGTTTCATTTTCGTTCAGTGAGCATTATTCGAGGGGAGAAATGCTGGACAACCGCATAAAGCCTAAAATCTTTGTCCCTTTTATTGAGCGGGGTTTCATTTTCGTTCAGTACAGCCACAAAAAAGCCGCTTAAACACTGGGTTTAGGCGGTTTTTCTTTTTGTCTGTAACACACTCTCAGTTTTCCGCGGCCTTTCGGGGCCGCTTTTGCTTTCTTGGAAATTCCATAGGCCACTGTGCACCTGCACGTCAAGCAGGTGCACGCCCCCGCTCACAAGCCGCCCCGCTCTTTCGCAACGCCGCCCCCAAAGCAAAAAGCAATCCCCCTGCCTTTGGCAAGGGGGATTGCAACAGATCGCCGTGATCCTGCGGAGCGCCCGCCTCACTCCCGGGACATCCGCCGGTTGCGATACTCCGAGGGCAGGCAGCCCACATATTTTTTGAACTGTCGGGAGAAATAGCTGGGGTTCATATACCCCACTGCGTAGCTGACATCATACAGCTTGTTGGAGAGATCCATTAAAAGCTCCTTGGCTTTCTCCATGCGGACATTGGTCAGATAGCGGTTGATGGTGGTGCCCGTCACCTGCCGGAAGAGCAGACACAGGTATGTGGGCGTCAGGTAGACCTCGGCGGCCAGTTCATTGATGGTCAAATTCTCACTGTACCGCTCCCGAATGGTCTTCTGCACCTGCTGAATCATGCCGATGGTGGCTGAGTCGTTTTTCAGGCGGATCAGGTCGCGCACATTGCTTCCATACTGGAGCAGCAGTTCCCGCATCTGCTCCAAGGTCTCGGAATGGAAGAGCTGATCCAAAATTGACTGTTGGGAAAGCGTGCCCTCTTCCCCTTCTCCCATCTGTTCTCGCAGCACGCCGTACACCTCGAAGATATAGCGGCTGATCACATTCCGATAACCTCATAGGAATCATTCAAAGGGATCTCTCTGGAAAAAGACAAGTTCATAACTTCTGTTCCTCCTATCAGCCACTGTGTCTGAAACAGTCTTCTGTGCCAGTATAACACAGGAAAAAGCCGTAAAAAAAGGAACATTCTTTTCATTTATGCCACAAAATTATAAGGATGGGCGGAAGTGGGCCCGCCAGCGCGAAATTCGTTTTTTATTGACAAAGGCACCGCTGTGTAGGAAAATAAAGACGTATGGGGAAAAATCTGCCGGAGCGCGCTGGTTTTGCGGCGGCCCTGGCCCCCGCACTTTTCATTTTCCCATTGTGCATCTGGCACACATTACGCAGCCATCGGGCAAAAGGAGGCAGGCGCGGCGCGCCGAACAGAATGAAATACGATTTTACCAGCATTATCGACCGGCACGGGAGGGACGCCATCGCGGTGGATGGCTTGACAGAAGGGGGCCACGGCCCCCAGCCCCCCAAGGAGGGCTTCGACGTGATCCCCATGTGGGTGGCGGACATGAACTTCCCCACGGTGCCCACCATTACAGAGGCCATCAAGAAGCGGGTGGACCACCCCTTCTTTGGCTACTTCGCCACCAGCGACGACTACTACAACGCCATCATCCGCT
>ENA-OPRR01002100-OPRR01002100.1-human-gut-metagenome-genome-assembly--contig:-NODE-2100-length-14079-cov-3.722975_pt1 | contig 14079 bp, 13 predicted proteins | sample MGYA00241796_ERZ501883 | MGnify/ENA primary metagenome ERZ501883 (study PRJEB25962, sample SAMEA2042406) | human gut metagenome | biome: human gut; feature: human-associated habitat; material: faeces...
TATATAAAAAAGCAAATAATTTGGCTAAGCCATTTTTTATACTAGGTTCTATAAACGGATGATTTCCAGTTGTTACCATAGATCGAACATTTGCGATATCAGCTATATCAACAGCAATCATTTTATAAGCAACAGGCAAATAAAAAACAATTGAATATAGAGAACATACTGAAAGTATAACAGAAATACATTTTATTATTTTTTTACTCGGAATTCTAAGATATTCAAAATTAGAATCATTAATTTCAATAAATGGGTATAAATATAACCAAAGAGATACTGTCAAAAATAAATATCCAAAAGAATAGTTATCTATTTTAGGATTCTTCTGTTGAAACTCCAAAATAATAAGCAATACTGAACATAAAAAAGACAACGTATAAATAGATATTAAGAAGGTTGATGAAGTAAAACCTTTCTTTTTTATCATTCTCAATAATACAGTCCACCAAAAAGCAAATGTCAGAACAGCACTAACTAACATTTTCTACGAATTTTATTTAAGAGTTTCTTGTAGAATATAGGAGTAAACAATAGGCGAAGTATTTTGCGATTGTCCTTACATTCTTGAAAAACAATTTCTTCTTTTAAAGAAGATATTTTACTTTCAATCTCCATAGCAAACATTCCGCCTGTTCCTCGTAAAAAACTTTCCAGTAAAATTAGCCTTTGTTCCAACATAAATATATTTTTTCCTTTATACAAGGCAGATGCACTATAACCAACATAACTAATTCTATAAACAGACATTATATCACTAATTAAGTATATCTTTCCTTTTAACAAAGTTCTTAAAATTAAAGAATAATCACCACTATATATCACCGCCAGCCAAGAAGGATATTCCTTAGCTACTTCTGACAATACTAATATAGACGCAGTCGGAATCTTCCAAGCATGAATAGCATCATGTACCGGCAGTTCTCCACTATAAGAAGTTTTATTAAAAAGGCAAACATCATTCTTTTGTTGATAAAAAACAAAAGCATTATGAGCACACATACTATACTCCGGATTACTTTCCAAGAAATCCACTTGCTTTTGCAACTTTAATGGATCAATCCAATAATCATCACCTTCACACATCGCTACATATTTCCCATGAATATGTTCACTCATTATGCGTTGTATAGAACCATCGAGTTTTGAATATTGATTTTCGGTCTCAAAAATAGGCTTTATAATATCCGGATATTTTTCTGCATACTCACGTATTATCTTCGCTGTTTCATCAGTTGAAGCATCGTCATGCACAATAGCCTCAAAACGAAAATTAGTTTTCTGCATTATAAAACCTTCAAGGCATTGACGAATATAAGGCTCATGATTGTACGTGATACACCGAATGGTGACCATCAATGGTCGCTCTTCTTTGTTTATTTCCACTTTTTCATCCATCTATTTTTACATTTATATTTGTGAGTATAACAATACAAATTCTCAACTCCATTCAAAGCATAAAAAAATCAGAAACTAAATTAAAGAATTTATCATCCAGGAAAACATGAAGTATTTTTATTTTTTCGGCAGTTTACAGAATTATTTAAAGTGAAATAAATTATCAAGTAAAACCCTTAATATTTATATTATGACTTCACTCTAATAATTCTCGCAGGAGCCCCTGCAACAACAGTATTTTTTTCTACAGAATGAGTCACTAAGGCACCAGCACCTACATAAGCATTATAACCAATCGTATCAACTTTTCCACTTATTATATTAGCACCAATACCAATAAAAGCAAAATCTGCAATAGTTACATAGGCACCTATCATGGCTCCAAATGCAATATAGCAATGATTACCGATCGTTGTAGAATGGGATATTGATACATTATACGACAGAACTGAGTTATCTCCTATGATAACATCTGGATGTACAACAGTATTTATATGAATGACTACTCCATTACCTAATTGTGCAAATCTAGAAACTTGAGCTGTTGGATGAATGAGAGAAGGTACTCTCCCCCCCTTCTGCAATATTTTGTCAAACAATTGTGAACGAATAGCATTATCTCCTTGACTCAAGGCTAAATTCATTCCGACTAAAGAGGGTAGTGAAAACAAATCGTCAAAAGAGCCCAACACTCTATATCCATGTTCTATATCACCAGTTCTGTCACCATTATAGTGATATAATCCCTTAATTTCATACCCACAAGCTTCTGCCAAATCGATGTAAACGGAAGTATTATGTCCTACTCCTAATATATAAATTTCTTTATTCATCTACAATACATTTAATTACTCTATTTATTTCTTCCTCACTCAATGTATGATACATCGGCAAACATATCACACTATCTGCTACTTTATGTGATACCAGCAAATTCTCAAGCTTGGCAGATTCCAATCCTCTATATGTAGAAAACTCACTAATTAACGGGTAAAAGTATCTACGCCCTAACACGTTTTGCTCTTTCATCTTGAAATAAAGTTCATCACGTGTCATGCCATATTTCTCGGTATCTACAAAAATGGGGAAATAAGAATAATTATGACGGACACCCGGCATATCTTCCATAAAACTGATACCCTCCACATCCTTTAAAACTTTTCGATATTTAATGGCTGTCTGACGACGTGCCTCAATAGCGGAGTCCACCTGCTTCAAATTAAGTAAACCATAAGCTGCACGTATCTCATCTACCTTACCATTAATACCCGGAGCAACAATCTCGGTCTCTCCCGCAAAACCAAAATTCTTCAAGTAGTCAATACGTCTCTTTATTTTTTCATCATGACAAATCAAAGCACCACCCTCAATTGTGTTATAGACCTTCGTAGCGTGAAAACTCAATGTTGACATATCGCCGGCATTCAATATTGATCGTCCATTTATTTCCACACCAAAGGCGTGAGCAGCATCATAAATTACCTTTAAACCATATTTATCGGCTATTTCCTGAATACGTTCCGTATCGCAAGGTTTACCATAGACATGCACAGGCATGATGGCGGTAGTCTTAGGAGTAATAGCGGCTTCTATCTTATCAGGATCAATATTACAAGTATCAGGGTCAATATCCACAAACACAGGTTTGATGCCATTCCACCACAAGGAATGAGTAGTAGCAACAAAACTGTAGGGAGTGGTTATCACTTCACCTGTGATACGCAATGCCTGCAAAGCACACATTAGAGGTAATGTACCATTAGTAAAGAGACTGATATAAGGTACTTTTAAATATTCACATAACGCCTTCTCTAGCTCCTGATGATAATGACCGTTATTGGTCAACCACTTGCGATTCCATATATCCTGCAAATAAGGAATGAAATCATCCAATGAAGGAAGTAATGGGGAAGTAACTGTAATTACTTTATTTTCCATTTTTACTACAATAAATATATATTTAATTTTTATCTACGCTTCAATACAGAAAGCACCAACTGCTTGACTTCAAGATACTCGTCAAGATGCAACTTTTCATATATAAACAGCGCCAACAAGATTCCGGCAAAAAGCTGAATGGGCAACAGAGCGTAAACAGAAATATTCCAGAAAGAAACACTCCACATAAATGCCGCCACCACAAAAGAAATCAGAAAAGTGGGTAATATGTCTTTTAGCTGTTCACCTGTAGGATAGTTTATCAAATTAGCCGAATAATAACTATTCAAAAAATAAGCGATAAAAGAAGTCAAGACACTACCCCACAACATGTATTCAATTCCATAAGCAATACCCACAACGATAGGCCCCACAGCTATAATTTTCTTTATGATTTCCAGTTTCAGAAACAAATCCGAACGCCCTTTTACTTGCAGGATATTCAAGTTGATGGCATGAAGCGGATAGAGTATACCGCTGAAACAGATGATTTGCAAGAAGTAAACGGCAGGCAACCATTTTTCACCTATCAAAATCAGAATCAATGGTTTCGCAACCGCAGCCAATCCCAACATACAGGCAAAAGTTATCAGCATGGTAATCTTGATCACTTTCCGGTACGCCTCCCGCAAGCGTTCCGGCTCTTCCTGTATGGAACTTAAAACCGGATAACTGACTCGCTGAACAACAGAGGTAAGATTACTGGAAAATATCATATTGAACTGCTCTGCACGAGTATATTGCCCCAACTGAGCAGAAGTATAGAAACGTCCGATTACAATGTAGTAGATATTTTTATAGATAGTATCCAGTAATCCTGAAAGCAACAATTTGGAACCAAAGCCAAACAATTCCTTAAAACTCTTCATAGAAAATTCCCATACCGGATGCCATTTGCTATATACCCATAAAAACAAAGTATTCAAAAATTGACGGAAAAGCTGTTGACCGACCAGACTCCATACTCCCATTCCTCCCAGTGCCATTCCTATTCCAATTACTCCACTGCTAATAGAAGATATCAAAGAAACTTTGGTTTGCGTCTTGAAATCCACATTTCTTACAAACTGGGTACGGGGAATAATGGCAAGTGCATTGATTATCAGCACCCAGCCTATGATCCTTATAACTGCCAGCAAAACAGGCTCCTTAAAGAATACACTGATTGTAGGGGCAGCTAAATATAGTAGTGCATAAATAAGAATACTGACTGTCAGATTAAAATAGAAAACAGTGCTATAATCAACTCGTTCTATACGTGTCTTTCGTATCAGTGCATTAGAGAAACCACTGTCTATAATGGAGTTAGAAATTGCTATAAAAATAGCAATCATAGCCATGATACCATATTCTTCGGGAGTCAATAAACGGGCTAGTACAAGTCCCACCAAAAAAGTGATGCCGGAATTGGATATATTATCAATGAAGCTCCACCCAACACCATGAATGGTTTTATGTCTTAAAGAATCCGCCAATTGTATTATTCTTATTCGTCAATATACTCCCAAGGATAGGAATTATCTACCACATTCTGAAACTCTTCAATAGCTTCTTGTTGTTCAACAGTGAGTAATGTGGAATCCCAGGAAGCAATGATAGTACGACCTTCATCCGCCAAAGGCTCATCAAACACCTCGCCATAACAGGCAGTGAGCAGACGGAGTTTCAGCAACGAAGCGGGAAGAACCTCAAGAATGTCCCAACAACGATCTAACACCTCCTGAACATGCCGCTGCTTCTCACCGTGATCTACGAACGAGGCACTATAGCCCATCAGAAGAGCGAGACAAACGTTCGCCTGTTCTTCCACTGTGGAACCTTTGGCACCGGAATTATACAAAGCAGTAGTCAGGCGATAAACTTCACCGTTACGGCGGGAAAGGTCGTCGCTATAAACCGGATTCCCGTCCATACCTAAATACATCAGATCGTGCGCTGCACGCTGAAGAGCAAGTGTTTCTTCAGAAAGAGACATAGTTATTTTTATTTATGATTTCAGATTTATGATTTATCAACTGTCAACGAGCAATCATTGATTATCAACAGCCAATTATTTGATTACTTCGATCAGGTCCGGATGGATGGTGGCCATGGCTACGGCAATGACACCTTGTATCTCGACAACCACACGACGGTCACGGGCACCCTTCACTTTCAGAAAAATACCCTCCTGCCCCGCAAAGTCACCGCCGGTGACACGGACTTTCGTGCCTTTCGACAGGTTCAGTTCATCAGGCTGGAAATACAGGAGATGGTCGTTATAAGTGCCAGCTACGGCAATGAAGCGTTGCATCTCACTATCCGGGATGATTATCTTCTGTCCGCTGCGGGTATCGGTGATGTATTGCAGGTAACTCACCTGAGACTTCACACGTTTTACATCCGAAGGACGGGCATGAACAAAAATCAGGTTGTGGACAACAGGAACCAGAACCCGGACTTTCTTACCTTTCTTTATGCTGATCTTGTATTGCATGGGAATGAAACAACCCATTTTTTCCTTTTCAAGAAGACGCATAGCATCAGGCTCTCTACGGTACGTGGCACGCATGGCGTACCATATTTCAGACTCTTTTTCCGTTTCCATTCTATGTCCTGTTCAGAAAAGGGTGTTCCTCCGGGGCTTTGACACCCTTGCATACACCTGAGTTTCAATCAATTGCGAACACTTTATGTAAGATACGGCAAGCTTTGTATTCCTCTTGCCAATTGATTTTCCGTAGCCGGTCATTACCTTTGTTTTATTGCAGGTAAATAGCTATTAAAGAATGGATTAAGAGCAATAATCGTCTTTTAATCGTTCGTTTTTTGTGCGCAAACTGAAGCCATATTTGCACTAAGATTCTTTCAACAAAAGGAAGGAGGAAAAAACACAATTTTGTTTCCAGGATAACTCTTTATGGATTAACAACATATGACACAAAAGAAAAACATGAATAGCTTTTATTTATCAGAATATTTTGTTATTTCATTTCTCTGCACTATCTTTGCGAACATTAAACGAACGATTAAAAAACACCACCGATTTAGTACAATCATTATTGACACCATCCCTATTCACCCGCTTCACTACCTTATCATATCCACAGTGCAGCATCTTCCTTTCAATCCACCAACAGGACATTTCCTTTTTATAATAATGTACCCGCGTATACACACGCACAGGCGCGTATTTCCCTATTTTTTCTTTAGACCCTGTTACACACATTCTATTATCAATAGGGGGTAGCCCCCCTACCCTATTTACCTGCCTGTGTGTAACAACACCCAAAGAAAATATTCACTTTTTCAGACGAAAACAGAAGATATTACCATTATAAGAGTTAATTTTGCTTTCGCATTTTAAATTAATAATAATTTACCAACTTTTAAAATTGTGGTTTTATGGATAAAAAAACACAATATTGAGTATTGAACTCATGAAGGAGGATGGTTATGACATCCAAATAGAGAGAGCAGAAAACAGGATCAACATCCTGTTAGTTGAAAATGAAGCGTTTGACGGGCGCATGATCGTCAAAGCCGGGGAAAGGGAAGAGTTCCTGACACCGTGGGTACGGAAGCTTATCGGGCAAAAGAAGGAGGCGGGACTGAAAGGAACCACACACCTGGCAAGATTGCTAAACCGCAGTATAGCCTTCGAAAAGGACAAAAATGAAAAAGGATTCATATCACCGGAAAGCCTTAATAGTGAAATCATTAAGCTAAGAAAAGAGATGCTGAATGAAAGAAAGGAAGACGGGAAAAAGGAAATACCGGGATAGATACGAACCTTTCTGCTAAATTGTGGTTTTTGCGCCTTTTCATGAGGAAAAGGCGCAATCACGTTTAAAATATTATGCATTCTTTTGTGCCGCCATAAGGCAGACTAAAACAATCAAAAATCAGAAATGGAGAATATTCCGGTTACCGTATACAGCGGTTTCAGTAATGTACGGGGAGAGATCACCCTCGGGAAAGTAATAGAAAACATCACAAAAGGGCTGCATGCAAGGCTCGTATTCAAAATCAGGATGCTCGTCAGCCAGGGAAAGACCGAAGAGGCGAACAATGTGAAGAAGCAGTTGCCGTTCTACACCGTCACGGCAACATACAGGCAAAAGAGGCAGGCGTACAGCATGACAGGGTATACCCGGGTCATACTGCTGGATATTGACGACCTGCCGGAAGGAAAGCTGGAAGAGCTGAGAAAGAAAATCAACGGAGACCCAAACACGCTCGCCTCTTTCCTCACTCCAAAAGGACACGGGTTCAAGCTCTTCGTCTTCCTGAAAACAGCTTATGCCATCCGGCTGAGGGAGGTACTGGCGGCAGAAGACAAGGTGGAGTTCAACACGTTGGAAAAACATCACCTGGCTATGTACAATGCCTGCAGGGAATACTACGAACAGTTGCTCGGAGTGGAAGTGGACGGAAGCGGGAAAGATATATCAAGGGGATTCTTCACATCTTACGATGACAAGGCATACCTGAACGAGGAACTGATGAAAGAGGTGGACGGGACGCTCACAGATATTGTTTTACCCGAAGGAACGGCGGGGAAAAAGAAAAGTACCAAGGCGGCAGGTGATAAGGCGGCAAAGGAAAGAGTGGTAAGTGACAAGACAGTAAGTGGCACGGCGGTAGGTGATAAAAAGCCGGAGGGCGACAAGGCGAAAGCGGATAAGGCGGAAGCCGAGCCCTGGGAAAGGATGGAATTCAACAAGGCCGTGCTCGCGGTAAAGAGAATATCGAGATTCGAGGAAGGAAACAGGGACAACTTCCTGTTCGCGCTGGGAAACAAATGCTATACGAAAGGGATTGATGAGAATGTAGCCGTCAGGCTGGCGAGGGAGAAGTTCGGACAGGAAGGGATGAACGTGGCTACGCCACTGCATAATGCGTATACGTACACCGACAAGACCTACGAGGCGCTCGGACGGAAGGAAGAGAAAACAGATACCATCAACCTGGTGCTCGACTTCCTCAAGGCGCACTATGACATACGGAGGAACGTGATACTCGACCGCCTGGAATATCTCGACTTCAACGAGAAGGAAGAGAGATGGAAAGGAAACTTCAGACCCATGAGGGCGAGAAGCTTCAACTCCATATTCCTGCAGCTGCAACTGGCGGGGATCAGGTGTTACAGGAATTTCCTCCAGGCGGTCATAGACTCATCATACGCAAGGGAGTTCAACCCGTTCATGGAGTACATAGGGAAACTCAAGCCATGGGACGGGGTCACAGACTACATCGGAGAGCTGGCGGACACCGTGCAGGCGGAAGACCGGGAGTTCTGGAAGACAAGTTTCCGGAGGTGGTTCGTAGGGATGCTGGCAGGAGCTTTGAAGGACGATACCGTGAACCACCTGGTCATCATCCTATACTCCGAACAGGGAAAGGGAAAGAGCACATGGATACGCAGGCTGCTACCGCCCGAATGGAAGGAGTATTACCGGAACGGCATGGTGGACCCGGGAAACAAGGACCACCAGATACTGCTCAGTACGCATCTCATCATCAATATGGAAGAGTTTGAAGGAGTGAGAATCGGAGACATGGCGGGACTCAAAAGGATCATCACACAGGAAAGCGTGACAGAGAGGAAAGCCTACGACATGCAGGCGTACAATTACGTAAGGCACGCATCGTTCATTGCAAGTACAAACAACAGGCAATGCCTGCAGGATATAGGGGGAAACAGGCGGTTCCTGCCCTCGTCGGTCATATCGCTGGATTACCGCACGCCGGTGAATTACGAAGGCGTATACGCGCAGGCTTACGCTCTGCTGAAACAGGGGTTCCAGTACTGGTACGAGGGGGAGGAAATAGACGGGTTGAACAGGCACAACGAGCGGCACAGGATGAAGGACCCCGTGGAGGAAGACCTGTTCGTGTACTTCCGCAAGCCCGACCCCGAAGACCTTCATGTGAAGTGGATGCCGGCGGCGGCCATACTCAGCAAGATTGCGACCTACGGAAAGATACAGGTGAACAGGCAGACCACACAGACACTGGTGCTCTCGCTGGAGAAGTACGGGTTCCGCACCAGAAGGGACAGGCAGGGAAGCACGGAGTATGAGGTGGTGGACCTGATGGAGGATGAGGTAAACAACGGGTTCAGGGAGAAAAGGCAGGACGGGAAGACCAAAGAGGAGGATGAGGATAAGGACGAGGGGCTACTGCCGTTCTAAGGTTCGTATGCGCCCAACTTTGAGTTGACAAGGGCTAAGTTAGTGTATAACGTAACGGGTGGTAAGAATATATGTAATGCTACATTACATTATTTCTTACCACCCGTTACATATATTGGCATTTTCTTTACAAAAAGTACAAATCTTTCATTCACCGGATTCAGACCGTTTAAGGCTCCCCGAGATACTTGAAGATAAGTTTCACTTCAAGGGGCATATAAGAATGACGGTTCTTGTTATAACCCGCTTCCTGCAATTCCGCCATCAGTTGCTTGTTGGCGTAAATCCAGCGGCGCAGAAGCTGAAGGGCGGTAGTTATGCATACACCGGGGTTGTAAAGCATGGCAAGGTCGGCTTTGGTATAAGCGCGGACAGGGACTTTCCCATCTAAGTTTTCTTCTTTCATAAGTTTGTTTTTTAGTGATTTACATGGTATAAAGGTAGTCATTTGCAATGATATATGAAAGGAATAAAGCTGGTATTACCTCTCATTGGGAGTCTCTTTTTTTCATACAAATTCAAATAACGTCAAGCGGAAAGCGGAAGGAAAAAGAACGGGGTACATTTGCAGTATCCAAAGAGGAAAAAGAGCGGAAATCTTCCGGCAAGCCCATGATGGCGGAGTAAATAAAGAAAGCATGAGAAGAGGTCCGGACAGCTTTTCCACTGAGGATTATTAAAACAACCTTGTTTTTTAACTTTAAAAAAATTATTGATTATGGGAGTACCATTCAAAAAGATTCCGCGGAAAGATCCGCGAAAGGAGGATGCGGTGGCAAAGTTCTATCCGCAACTGGTGACGTTAGGGGACAACGCCGACCTGGAAGACGTGGCATACGTGATGAAGGAGAAAAGTTCACTGACATTGGGAGACATTAAAAGTGTAATCACCAACTTTGTAGAGGCACTGATAGGAAAGCTGTATGGCGGCCAGTCGGTGAACATAAAGGACTTCGGGGTCTTCAGCCTGTCGGCGAGGACCGTCGGAGTGGAGAAAAAGGAGGATTGTACGGCTAAGAACATTAAGGCCGTGAAAATCAATTTCAGACCCTCGACCACCATCAGACCCGACGTGACGGCAACACGCGCCGGACAGAAAATTGATTTCTACGATCTGGAAGCATTGGTAAACAAGGACGGAAGTTCGTCAGGTGGAAGTTCGTCAGGTGGTCAGGGAGGCTCCGATGGTGGAGGAGTGGATGAAAATCCACTAGGTTAAAATATTACGAATCATTTATACTGAAGAATATGAAAAAGTCTATCTGGGATAAAATTCTAAAAGTGGTGATTGCGGTAGCTTCGGCTATCATAGGGGCACTGAGTGCCAATGCGATGAATGTGTAGATATGTAGGGTAAATACTCTCTAAAGGTGAATAAGGCTGTTTTATTGAATAAGACAGCCTTATTTTTAGCAACCAAGACTCACCCATCAGAAATTCAGATATAGTTCATATTGCCTTGCATGATAAAACCATAATCCATAACAATAACAGAAAAGAAGCGGGTTAATTATGGTTAATATAAACCAAAAAACAATTACTGAAAACCTGTTTTTTTGTATTTTTGTATCAATATCTAATATTAATTCAATACAAGAAACACTTAATAATTGATTATGAGACTCTTTTTATCTTGGAAACGTATAATCAGCCTCTGCTTTGTTTTACTACACTTAAGTTTATCCAATGCGGCCGTAACCAAAGAACAACATCGACTACTTATTATTAACTCATACAATGAAGGAGCCCCATGGAGTCAGACTCTTATAAACCCTATTATGCTCCAAACTTCCTCTATAGAAGATGTCTGTGCTGACTTAGTGCATATAAATGGTACATTTATCCGCAACGATTCATTGTACAACCAAATGGAAGAAGGAATCTTCCAGCGTTATGAAAAAAACAAACCGGATTATCTGGTGCTCATAGGCAGCATAGCTTTCACTTTAAGAGACCGCATTCAGAAAGAATGGGGGGACATTCCCATGGTATTGATTGCCAACGAAGACACCTATGCCCCACGGGAATATTATTTTACAGGGCGCTCCATAAATATGACAGATAACAAAGCCCTCCCCCTGAACGACCTCAGAGAACAATATAACTTCACATTCATCGAGACTCCGGATATGTATAAAGCAACCATTGACATGATGGTACGGATGCTGCCCAAAATGAAGAAGATCATATTCGCGGCAGACGAACTTTATCAAAATCAAAGGCTGGATCGGCTTATACACTCGTACATCACTTCAGAATATCCGAATATCGAATACGAACGGCTGGTAGGTAAAGAAGAAAACAGCAGACAACTGCAAGAATACTTACTGACAGATGACCCGACCACAAGTATTTTATTTTCTACATGGTTCTATGAACGCAAAAACCTGTTTGGATCGCCTACACTCATCAGCGGCGATTTCCAGTTAGTAGCATCTTCACCTCAACCGGTATTTGCACTGAGAGGGGCATATATCAATAAGGCCGGATTCATTGGCGGCCACTTCTACGACCAAGCCGAACTAGAGAAATCATTAACTGACGTTATCGGACAGATGCTCCAGGGGAAAGAGCTACGTGACATTCCATTCGTATATAGTAAAAAGTCATACCCACTCGTCAACTATGCACAACTGAAATTGGATGAACTTGATGCAGACCTTTGCCCGTCAGGCACTATATTTCTGAATAAGCCACTCACATTCTGGCAAAAATATAAGTGGTGGATCATCAGTGGAACAATTCTGTTGCTTTCACTTGTGGCCATTGCGCTCATAATATACTGGTTTCAGCGAAAGAAAATAGCCTTGTTCAGTGCCCACAACACACTGGTATGCAACATGCCGATATCATACACCCAGGCAAGAGTGGCTTTCGATGAAAAGGGAGAGGCTGCAGATATAGAATATCAGGCTGGCAATAGCTTGTTCAATAGTTTGTTTACAGCCAATGAGGATAATGATACAAATAAAAATTCGCTTTCACAAATTGAATGTCTTCCCCGATTTATAAAAATGGTCTTCAGAGAAAAACAAGCGATTACCTTCACACACTATTTCAAGCAGACCCACTCTTTTTATGAGTTCATTATCTGCCAGTCGTCCGAAAAGTACACCATAGATATTTTCGGGGTTGACATCACAGCACGCAATGAAGCGGAAAATGCGTTGCGGGAAATCAATAAGAAGTTGGAAATGACCTTGAGCGTGGCCCGAATCATTCCTTGGCGCTGGGATCTGAAAAGCGATATGATTACTTGCGAATCCGAACAGATACTGGCCCATATGAATTTTGCCAAAGAAGAAGGATCCACTCCCCAGGCACACATCATAAAAGCCTCCGAATACTTCCGGAAAATACACCCGGAAGATGTGGAACGCATGGAGCAAGTGCATGCAAATCTTGTATCCGGAGAATTACAGCATGCCCAAGAAGAGTTCCGCATCATCACCGAAGTGGAAGGACGGAAATTTATAGACTGGCTGGAAACCAATGCTGTAGTAGACCAATACGATGAGCAAGGATGTCCGGTATCCTTGGTAGGCTCACTGCTATTGATTACAGAACGCAAGAGGCAAGAAAAGGCATTGATAACAGCCAGAGAGAAAGCCTTGGAATCCGAACGGCTAAAATCTGCATTCCTGGCTAATATGAGCCACGAAATACGTACGCCATTAAACGCTATCGTAGGATTCTCCAGCCTGCTGACCGCCACTGAAGATGAACAAGAACGTGAAGAATTCATCAGTATCATAGAGAATAACAACCAACTTCTCCTGCAACTTATCAGCGACATTCTGGACTTGTCAAAAATAGAAGCAAATACACTTGAGTTCAATTACCAGAACGTTGACCTGAACGGATTGGCAAGAGACGTGGAAAGTACAGTACGGCGCAGGCTGAAAGAGGGCGTCGTTCTGGAATTCATTCCCGGAGTTAGTGAGTGCCATGTGCAAACCGAAAAAAACCGGCTCTCACAGGTACTGATCAATCTGCTGGAAAATGCCTATTACCACGGCTCCTCCAGCACTCCCACTGATCTTAAGGTCTATCTCCAGAATCAGCGGGCATACTTCCAGGTAATTGATTACGGAAAGGGAATTTCTGAGGAACAGCTTCCCCACATCTTTGACGGAAGCCCTGCCTCACCCAGTCAAAGCGGCGATTCCCGAAAGGGAATGGGAATCGGCCTTTCCATATGCAAGACCATAATCACTGCCCACGGCGGAGAGATAAAAGCAGAAAATCACGAAAACGGAGCCCGATTTACATTCTGGCTCCCGCTGAAAGAGGAAGGAAAAGATGAATCTTAAACCTACGATTATTATTATCGAAGATGAAAAAACCATTTGCAATTTCATCGAGACAACCCTGACTGCCCATGACTACAAAGTTGTCACGGCCGGATCCGGCCAGGAAGGACTTTCTCTGATCACTTCCTGTTTTCCGGATCTGATCCTTCTGGATCTGGGGCTTCCGGATATCGATGGTCTGGAAATCATCCGGCAGGTACGGGAATGGTCCATGATCCCTATTATCGTCATTTCCGCCAGATCCCGGGAACAGG
>ENA-OPRR01002102-OPRR01002102.1-human-gut-metagenome-genome-assembly--contig:-NODE-2102-length-14058-cov-4.604013_pt1 | contig 14058 bp, 31 predicted proteins | sample MGYA00241796_ERZ501883 | MGnify/ENA primary metagenome ERZ501883 (study PRJEB25962, sample SAMEA2042406) | human gut metagenome | biome: human gut; feature: human-associated habitat; material: faeces...
AGAAGACGGCACTCTTGATGATGATATTTCTGTGATTTTAGAAGAAGTCGAGACAACTTTTGACAAGGAAAAGGTGATTGAGGAAATAGAAGAGTCAGCAAAATTATATTCATTAAGTGATAGAGATTGTGAATTTGCAGTACCAATAAATGTATCGCTTGAGATTGTCGAGAAAGGTGGGGTTGAATGAGTGTAAGAGAAACATACCTTAATGATTATGGAATTTCCAGTCATGATGCAGAAAAAATATTGTCTTACTGTCGGTCTGCAACTAGATACGAACAGCAGCTTATCCTTCAGGCGGCGCAGGAAGTCTACCCGGAGATTGCACCGTATCTCTTCCTGAATCTGACAACTGGTCTGGGGTATGACCGTATGGGGATTACAATGATACAGAGAAAAGATTTTCAGGGATACCGGCGGAAGACGATAGAGACATATAACAGGTATATGATACTGAATGGGAAGCAGATTGTGTGAGGAGCTGAAAATATATGGCAACTAGAAATATTTTACATATCAGTAAACTACAGGAGTTTGAAGATTTCCTAGAAACAAAAGGTTACATGATTGTGGCAACAAGCAAGAACTCCTATGAGGTTTTGAGAGCGAAAAAAGACGGCGATACGGTTATTGTTTATCAAAAGAAAGACGCAAAAGAACATCTGTCTACGATGGATAAGGATTATCACCTTATACGGGAGTTTATCAAGAGCCAGAGGAAACAGAGTAACGCTGACCGGATCAGGAATATGACGGATGAAGAACTGGCTGAAATTATTGTGTGTCCGTTTGATACAGACCCAAGTGTATGTAGCTATAAGGGAACATGCTTAGATTGTTGTTTGGATTGGCTGAAACAGACGGTGGAGGAGTGAAATGAAGTTGCCGGCAGAAAGCGGGTGATAGATTGAAAGAAGAATGGAAATGGATAAAAGGTTACGAAGGAAGATATGCCATTTCCAACATGGGAAGGTTGAAAAGTTATCTAAAAAATAAAAATGGAATGGTTTTATCGCAGACTAATCAATTTGGGTGGTATTTTACAGTCGTTTTGAAAGATAAGTATGGAAAATCATCAACAAAAAGAATTCATGTTCTTGTTGCTGAACATTTTATTGGAGAAATTCCAAAAGGTTATCACGTTCATCATAAAGACGGAAACAGGCAAAACAATGTGGTTACAAATTTGGAAATTATACATCCAGCAAAACATTATAAAGAGACTCTAAAAACAAATCCTCAGATTGTATCAGGAATGAATCATTATAATCAGTACGAAAGACCAAGAGAAATTTTGATGTTTGATAAAGATGGTAATTACTTAGCTTCATTTCCAAACTCAAAAATTGCAGAAGAAATAACTGGTGTGTGCCATAGAAATATACTTCAGGTTGCAAGTAAAGATGAATACAAACCAGGAAAGATACGGAGCACAGCCGGAGGGTTTATCTGGAAATTCAAAGATGAAAGCGAGGTGGTGCAGTAGTGTTCATGAAAGTTATATCAACGGGTTCTCAGTCAGGTAATTGCTATGCTTTAACATCTGATTCCGGCGAAATTTTACTTTTGGATTTTGGATGTGAAGCAAATCGTATTTTGAGAGGAATCTCCTATAAAATTTCAAATGTTGTAGGTGCGGTGTTAAGTCATGAACATGGTTAAATACTGGGCGATCACTCAAAGTCTTATAAGTGGCTTTTCCAGAACGGAATACCGATTTACACTAACGATGAAGCAGAAGAACATTTTGAGATTGTCGCTGGCGAGAAGATGAGCGGGAAGCCTGAGAAGATACCATTCAAAGTAGGAAACTATATCATTATTCCGTTTTACTTGCCCCATGATGGAACACCTAATTTTGGTTTCTTAATTGAGCATGAAGAAATGGGAAAGTTGATATACGCCACAGATTTTGAATACATACCTTTTAGATTCAAAGTGCAGCGAGTGCAACATTGGTTAATTGAGTGCAATCACATGGACGATATGGTAGATAGGGATTCAGCGAAATATAGCCATGTTCTAAAGGGGCACAGCAGTTTGTCAACAGTTAAGAAAATCATTGAGGTAAACAAAACGCCGGACTTGCGAAACGTGATTCTATGCCATTTGTCCAGAGATAACGCAGACCCAGTGGAAATGCAGAAGCAGATACAGGAAGTTGCCGGGAAGTGGTGTAATATTGCGGTTGCAAAAGCCGGAATGGGACTGAAATTAAGTAAATATCCGTGGTAGGAACTATCTATGTACGAACAGTTAAGTTTATTTGATTCAGAACAGAAAAAGGATAAGCCGAAAAAAGAAACATTGTTTGAACAGATACTGCCTGTGATTAAAAATCCACTTATTCCTTGTGCAAATTGTCTTTGCCGGTATTGCACCCATAATGTCGAGGAATTATACAATACGGTAAAACTGGAAGAAGTCGCAGATGAACCTTGCTTTATTTGTGATGAATGTCGGGAGTATACTGGGGAATCCAATCATACAGTTTGCAGGAAAATGAATTGTAAGAATTTTATCATGTCAGATTACGGGGCAAAAAGAAAAAGAAAAAGGTTCAAATTGATTACTTAGTAAATATCCGTTTTAAGGAGAGCAGAATAATGAAAACAAAACAGGAGAAATGTAGATTTTGCCATAGATTTATGGGAAAGAATCACGATGAAAGCCATTGCGTTGTAGACGGTTGGGAGGAAGACAAAGTTAAAATTATTACTGAGGAAGAATGTGAGAAATGTAATTCTTTTGAGTCTAAATTTATCGAATACCCTCTTACGATACAGGGCATAGAAAATCAGAAGATAGACATAAGAGGAACTTATGAAACTGGTTCTTTGTGTGAGATTAGCCCTTGTGGAAAAGAATATGCAGGAAAAAGTTTCCTTGGAATATACCTTGGCGATTTACCGATAGGTATACATACAACTTATGATAGAAAAAGCGGAATACTCAATAATTTTTCTATGACTAATCCGGCGATATTTGTTCCAGAACTGAAAAAGATTATTTATGGTATGGAAAGCTGGTGGAGAATTATTGAAAATCCTGAAGATTTTAAAGGCATATCGGAAGCAGATATTGAAAAAACATGATATGTAAAGCTGTTGAGAGATTTTGATAAGGGAAGTGAGGAGTAGATTATGAAAGTATGGATTACAAAATATGCGCTAACACAGGGAATTATTGAAACCGAAGGAGAGGTCTCTGTTGATCTTCCCGATATTTTGGACGCTAAAGGAATCGTAAATTATTTGCATGGCGAAGGTAAAGAATGGCACAGAACTAAGGAATCCGCAATCCAAAAAGCCGAAGAAATGCGACAGAAGAAAATCGCCAGTCTGAAAAAGCAAATTGAGAAGTTGGAAGAAATGAGGTTTGAGTAAAGTGAAAACATGGGAAGAAATTGAGGATGATTTTAGACGCATGAACTCTATGTCATGCAAGCCTAATTTTACAAAGCTTCCTAGAGGATGGATTACAGACGAAAACCAGACTGTTAAATGGAATCGCGAACAGGTGGAATTAAATAATCAGAACTATCAGAAAGCAGTTGCAGAATTAAATACAAAGAAAAATAAGATGAGGGACATTGTTCTGAACGATATTTACGAACGTATTCAGTATCAGGTTGGACATAATCTTTCTTTGAAGTCGGCAATAAAAATTTGGAACTATGCTTATGAAATCGGACATGGATTTGGTTTTAATGAAATTAAATGTCATTTAGGCGAAATCATGGATTTGGTTGCGGATATTTTAGATATTCAGAACATGAAGGATGAGGGGAACCAATGAAATACCCATCAATCGAGAAATACATGGCAGATCACAATTTGAGCCTGCGGGAATTTGCCGGACAGTGTGATATGCCGGGTTCTACTATGTGTCGGTTGCTAAAAGGTGATACAGAGCCGTCAAAAAGCACCATTGATAAGATACTTGCGTTGACGGGATTGAGTTATGAGGAATACTTTAGGGAGGAAACATGTCATTTAGAAAAGAAGGCTATTCTGATATAGATAAATGGAGAAAAACTGTTAGAAACTACAACAAAAGATATTACAAACAGACAGCTAAATATGCTCCAAGACCTTGGACAGAAAATGAAATCCAAATGCTATTTGATGAAACCATTAATGACCAAGAACTTTCAGAAAAGATACATAGGTCAATGAAGTCTATTGTTTTGAAAAGACATAGGGTGCGTAAGGAGACGGACAAACCATTATAGACTATTTCAAAAAATGCCTGAAATGCGGGCGGTGTATGACTAATACGGGAGGTGGAGCAAGTGACAGAACTTGAAAAAGCAATAGAAACACTAAAGGAGCATACACAACATTATGTTCCTACCGAGGATTTAGAATCATTATATGTAGTAATAGAAGCAGCAGAGAAGCAAGCAGAATACGAAACCGCCGAGAACGATGGAAGAATGGTGGCTCTGACATGTAAGGTTGGAGATACTTTATTCTGTTTTAGTCGTGGAGCAATATATCCATTCAAGGTTCGCTGTGTACGGATTTACGAAGAAAGAACAAGAAATAGAAATATGGTATGCAGGAGATGAAGAAAATCTAAAATTTTGGCATATAACCATTGCTGAACAGGACATTGGATATAAGTTTTTCTATACCGAAGAAGAAGCAGAGAAAGCATTGAAGGAAATGGAGGGCATGAATGAAGATAGATGATTTATCAGGAAAAAGATTCGGGAGATTAACTGTAGTTAAAAGAGGTACAAATAAAGGGGAACAAACAAGATGGGTATGCAAATGTGATTGTGGAAATACATCAGTTGTATTCGCATCAGCATTAAAGAACGGAAATACAAAAAGTTGCGGTTGCCTACATAGAGAAATATTTTCAAAGCTAGGAGAAACACACGGATTGTCGAACACAAGACTTTATGAAATCTATCACGGAATGAAAAAAAGATGTTATAAAAAGGAATCTCCTACATTTAAGAATTATGGCGGGCGCGGAATAGAAATATGCGAAGAATGGCTGGGTGAACACGGATTTGAGAATTTCTATAATTGGGCCATGTCAAATGGATATGATAATAAGCTATCTATAGACAGATCTGATAATAATGGAAATTATTGCCCTGAAAATTGTCGATGGTCAACGAAAGGAGAACAAGCTAATAATAGAAGAACAAACCACATGATTGAATTTAACGGAGAATCGCATAATGCAAAAGAATGGTCAAAAATAGTCGGGATTCCATATCAAGCTATTTTGGCTAGACTAAACAAGTGCGAGTGGAGCATAGAAAAAACTTTAACAACTCCATTGAATACAAAACGCATTTCGCCGAGGAAAGTATCTGAAGAACAACGGGAAGCTGCCGGAGAACGGTTTAGAAAAATGTGGGAAGAAAAGAAGGGAGTAAATTACGATGAATAAAGTGATTTTGATGGGAAGATTGGTTCGTGATCCAGAGGTTAGATATTCGCAAGGCGAAAAGCCAATGGCAGTTGCCAGATACACCCTTGCGGTGGATAGAAGGTTTAAGAAAAAAGGCGAACAAACGGCAGATTTTATTAATTGCGTATGTTTTGGAAAAATTGCGGAATTTGTACAATTACATCTACATCAAGGAATGAAAATGTTGATTGTTGGTTCATGGCAGACCGGTTCCTATACTAATAAAGAAGGGCAGAAGGTGTATACGCATGAGTGCATTGTGAATGAGCATTATTTCTGCGAAAGCAAAAGCGAAGGGAATTTCACTCCTTCACAGAATCCTGTACAACAATCTTATACACAAAATGCTATGGTTGATTCAGAGGGATTTATGCAAATTCCGACAGATATGGAAGAGCTTCCATTTAATTAAAATGGAGGTGTTCTATTGGAAATCTGGAAAGATGTTATTGGAGCGGAAGAATTTTATGAAATAAGTAGTTTAGGTAGAATACGAAATAAAATAACAAAAAATATATTGAAACCATCTAAAAGCGAAAAATATAGACACATTCAATTAAAATACGGTATAAACAAAAATGTGCTAATACATAGATTGGTTGCCGAAGCATTTATACCAAATCCATTTAATTTTAGGTGTGTAAACCATATTGATGAAAACAAAGAAAATAACAGTGCTGATAATTTGGAGTGGTGTACATATCAATATAATTGCAAATATGGAAAAGGAGCTTTGAAAAGAAATTCAAAGATTATACAGTATGATATGTGTGGGAATGCAATTAAAATATGGGAAAGTATAAAAGAAGCTTCGGAATCATTGGGAGTATTATATCAAGGAATTTCTATGTGTTGTAGAAACAAACGTAAAACATGTGGTGGTTATATGTGGTCGTTTGCTTCGTTAGAAGATGTAAGAAAATATTCTGAAAAGAGGTGATTTGATGGCAAAAGGAATTATTGTGGTGGATGATATTCCGGTAATATGCGCAGAGTGTGATTTTGCTTCACTAAAGATAAATGGACAATACATGTGGTGTAATGTAAAACATGAGTTTTGTAATAACTCAAAGCCGGATTGGTGTCCGATAAAGCCGATTAAACGAAAACCGAGAGAGGCGAGATATCAAAACGAATTTGAAAAAGGTTGGAACGCCTGTATTGACGAAATTTTGAAAGGAGCAAAGAACAATGAGTAAACGAGTACATAAAACCTGAGAAGAAAATACAACCTGCTGGTAGCGGAGATCTTAGGCCCGGCTTATTACAACAGCGAGAAATGCGGGAGGAAGTGGAAATATGGGAAAAAATAAATTAAAGCCGTGTCCGTTTTGCGGCGGAGAGGCAGAAAATGTTCGGGAGTGCTGATGGGGTGTTTGTATCATGTAAAGAATGTTCTTGCGCAACGAGTTGGGACGATAGCATTAGTGCAGAAATTGGATGGAATAAACGAGCAGGAGAGGACGGTGCAGAAGAATGACAGATAAGGAAAGAATTTTAATAGCTATAATTACCAGAATTATTCCAGGGTTATTATACAGCCCTTTTAACAAAAGAGAGGAATATGTTAAGTCATATATGCTAAATCCTTCTGGAATACATAAAGGAGATTTAGTTTTAGCCAATACAACTTTGCATATCAATGATTTTATGGTGGGAATTGTAGACTATATAGAAAATGACTGTGTAGTCATTAGGGAAATCGGAAGTAATAGGCTGTGCAATTATTACAATGAATCTTTTTCTGTTATCAATAAAGAAAAGTTGGGATATGAGATATTAGAGGGGATTCAATATAAGATTTATCGGAAAGTGTGTAAAGCATTTGAAAAATATACTAACTATTCTACAAGATTTAAGGATATTAGTTTCGAGGGGAATATATGTACTGTGCAAGCAAGAAGAGCCTTTGAGAACGATTTGCTTTTTGAAGTATCATTTTCGTTTGACAATAAAACCACAATCGTTAGCATTGGTAAATTATTAAGGGAAAAGGAGAGTGTCAAGGAATGACGGAGAAAGAAGCGATTGAAATTTTACGGAGTGCAATATCAGAATCGGAAAAAGTTATTGCGCAGCTTTCTCAAATGAAAGAATTGGCGGAGCGGAAAAACAGGGTTGGCGAATATTATTCTAATATCCAGAATTGCAGAAATGAAATCGAGTCGTGCAAGATTGCGGTCAAAGCCCTCGAAGAAATCCAGCAGTACCGGGAAATCGGAACCGTGGAAGCGTGCCGGGAGGCGGCGGAGAAGCAGGAGGCGAAGAAACCGAAAGATGAATTAAGGATAAAACCGGTTCTTGATGAAAATGGAGCTTATGTTGACGCTGATACGACTGTATATCTTATTTGTCCGGTTTGCGGAGAAGTGGTCGGTATAGATGACATGTGCGATAGGTTTTGTCGTGAGTGCGGACAGGCGATAGATGGGAGCGAGGAAGAATGAGTAGAGAAATCTTATTTAAAGCAAAACGCAAAGACTGGCGGGAGCTGCCGAAAATGGGATGGTGGGTAGAAGGGTATGTTATTCGGGATGATATAACAGGTCAAGCGTTTATACATGCGCAGGGAAACAGTGTAAATGAGAGCCAACGAATAGGGGAAGAAGGCTGTCTGAGGTTTTTTGCATATGAAATCGACCCTGAAACCTTCTGCCAGTACACCGTAGTGCCTGACAAAAACGGTGAAGGGATATGGGAATACGACATTCTCAAAAGTACCGCTTCCGAGGATAAGCGGGAATGGAAGCTGTGGAAGGTTGTGTTTGTAGATGGTTCATTCATTTTTACCCCGCTCGCTTATGTAGAAAAAACAAGGAAAAAACTTAAATGTGAGGACGAGGTGCTTTGCAAAGATAATGTAGAGTTGTATGGACTGGAGCGCGTTGGAAACATTTTCGACAATCCAGAATTATTAGGAGGTGCGTGATGAAGATAATGATAACATGGCTTAGGAAGGATGGAATTTGCCGAAGCTGGACAAATGCGGACCCTAGTGAGCACGGCACTATGTCAGTAACCATAACCTGTGATTCCGCCAAAAGACTTGCACCGTTGTGGAATAAAACAAAATTGGACGTGATCACAAAATTGGCAGAGTGTGCAAAAAAAATATTAAAGGAGCAAGAAAGAATAAGAAGAGGAATTATTGCGGCAGATGCCGGGATGAGGTGTATAAACGATGAAATTTATTAACAAACATAATATATTTCTATTCGGATTACGAAGAGAGAATGAAAGGGCGTGATACAAATTAGCACATGCAAAAATATCAGACAATCCAAGGCGATTGAAGCACAGAACCGGAAACGTCTGCTGAAATTGAATCCAGAACTGAATGACAACAGTGGAATCTATTTTTTGACACGATTAAGTGATGAAAATATCAACTATTTTTATATTGGTCAGGCAAAACATATACTTACAAGACTTGCACAGCATTTTGTGAATTTTCAGCACATAGACCTTAGTCTCAAAAAGAGGGGGCTTTATTCAAGCGAAAATCCATACGGGTGGAAAATCAATTTTATCAATTATCCAGAAAAAGAACTTGATAAGTGGGAACAATACTGGATTCTGGAATATCAGAAAAGAGGTTATCAATGCAGATACAATAAGACTTCTGGAGGACAAGGCGAGGGAAAGGAGAAAATCAACGAGTTTCGCCCACAGAAAGGTTATCGTGACGGGCTGAAGCAGGGGCAGAAGAATCTTGCCAGAGAGTTGAGCCATATCATAGACAAGCACTTGGTTGTGAGCTTAAAACCGGAAAAGGCAGAGAATAAGGTGTCACAAAAGGCACTAGAAAAATTTAGTGTACTACTGGACGAAAGGAGTTATGAGGAATGAGTCGAGAGTTTTATAAGCCTTTGACGCCAAAATTTAGGAGAGAAATCAATGATTCTATAAACAGTCAACTTGCAGAACTAAACACTTGTGAGCGAAACGCTTTTGTATCAATGCAGGAAATAGCGTTAAATGCTACAAAAAATTTAATCAGAGCATTACCAGACGGCTATCCGTTGCCTATGAAGAAAGATTAAAACACTTCTACCAAAGATAAAACCCAGAAACGGGGCAATTCTAATTACAAAAGATAAAAGGCGATTCTGCCCGAAATTCCAATAAATAAGGATAAGGTTGTACGCACAGAAAACCGTGGTTTCCTCTTTAAAACGTGAAAAATAAAACTATAGATTTACTGTGATAATTAATTAGAAATTATATCGAATACGAATATTAATTAGTAGATTTAATCATGTTAGATCACTATGCAAAACAGTAATAAATGGATAATGATGGAACCTTTTTTAGTGACTTTATAAGGAGAAAAAATGATTTTCAAAATTTGGGAAGAACTAACAGAACCTGAAGTAAATAGTATAAAAAGAAAACTATGTACCAAATGTGCACATTTTTCAGGGATGGGAGAGAAAAATAACATGCTTTATAGATTTTGCAATTATAGCGAAAATACGGGGAAATGTAGGCTCTGTGACCCGAGAAAGTGCAAAGAGTTAGGATATTTTAAAGCAAAAAAAAGAAGAAATGTTGCAAAAAATTCGAGGAATAAAGATGAGAGATAGCTTTATTTTTTATAAGACATTTTATGACTGCATCAAAGAACTGCCGAAAAAAAGTGGATACTCTCTTTATAATGCTGTTTTCGAATATGTATTCAATGGACGCGAACCTGAATTGAAAGGGATAGAACTAGGAATTTTCTCCATGATAAAGGTACAAATTGATGCAAATAATTTACGGTATTCAAATGGGAAAAAGGGTGGTAGGCCCAAAAAATCAAAAACCATCGGTTATGAAAATCAAAAACCATTGGTTTCAAAAAATAGATGCAATATAGAAACCGATGGTTATAAAAATATGGAAGAGATAAATAACCAAACTAAAACCGAAGGTTATTTTGAAACACAAGAAGTAATTGGAGAAATAAAACTCCAAAAAAAACCTAATGAAAATGTAAATGAAAATGTTAATGTAAATGAAAATGATAAAAAAACATATATGTGTGGTTTTGAACGTGTATGGAATGCATACCCAAGAAAAAAAGAAAAGGCCAAGGCCTATAAGTGTTATATGGCACGTTTGGCGGATGGATTTTCGGAAGACGAATTGGAGACAGCAGTTAAAAGATATGCTGATGAGTGCAAAAAGAATCACACGGAGGAGCGTTATATCAAACTTGGTGCTACATTTTTAGGCCCTAACACTCCGTTTGTTGATTATCTAGGAGGAATGAAGGATGAACCCGAGAGAAAAATTGGAAAGCTTACATTCTCTGAGGAACTTAGACAAGCCGCAGAATCTTACAACGGAGATTTCGACGGATTTGAGTGAGTGTCCTGTATGTGGAGGAATCGGTTGGATAATAAGCATTAATGAGTTTGGGCAAAAAGAAGCGGTGTCTTGTAAATGCCGAGAAAACATACTTTTGAAACAAAGAATATCATTCGCTGATATTCCGCCGGTTTATAAAGAAACTCGACTTAATAACTTTACACTAAGTGCATATCAAAATCCGTCTGAAAAGAGGATTGCTACATCAGCCTGTAAGAAAATAAAAACATATCTCGATTATTTTAGTGAATATAAAAAATCAGGATTAGGCCTGTATCTGTATTCGGAGACAAAGGGAAGCGGAAAAACAAGAATGGCTGCTAGTCTTGCAAATAAGTTTTTGGATGATGGTTATGTGGTTAAATTTGCTACAAGTTCTCGCATTCTGAATGCAATCAAAAAAACTTATGACAAAGACAGTAAACAAAAAGAAAATGAGCTTTTGGAAGATTTGGCGACGACAGATATCTTGTTTATTGATGATTTTGGAAGTGAAAATCTCACAGGCTGGGTAAATGATAAATTTTATCACATTATTAACGAGCGATACATAAACAAAAAGTTGACTTTTTTCACAAGTAATGTAGCTGTTGAGCACCTTGATTATGATGATCGGATAAAAAGTCGAGTACAGGATATGACTTATCAGATACCATTTCCAGAGGAGAGCGTGCGACAGACGCAGGCAAGGGAGCGGAATAAAAAATTGCTTTCTGAAATTCTGTAACTAGAATTAAAAATATATATCATACTAGGGATTGGAGAGTACCAGAAGGAGAAATATATGAAAATTAATCTTGACGAGAAATATTTTGTTGAAACAGATCGGTTAAATTATATTTTGAAAGAGAGAGGCACATCAAGGAAGAGCGGAAGAGAGGTAGAGCGTACAATCGGGTATTATGGTAGTATGACAAATTTGGCGGAAAGATATCTAGAAGAGCGACAAAAAGCGATTATGGACGATTCTACGGTTAATCTGGATGAATATGTAAAATTGGTTGAGGAAAGCAATCAAAAGGCTGTATCGAGATTATACGATGTTTTACGGCTATATCCAAAGAAAGGGTGATAAGAATGATTGAGATTGAAAACATTTTAGCTTGAAAGATGTGGAATAGGCTTTGTGGAAAAGAAGATTGAATGATTGTTTGTGTAGCGGTAATAAGAAATATAGTGTAAATGGAGAGAAAAATGAGTAATAAACTGAAGAGGAAAACGAAATCATCAACTTGTCCAATGAATGTCACAAATTTTACTCTGAATCAAATATCAGATTTGACAAAATGTAGAATAGATTCTCTTAAATTTTGGTGCGAAGCTAGAGAAAAAGAATTTGAAGATATTTATCAAAAAGAGGCACAAGAAAAACTAGAGAAAGCAGAAGACTATATTGCAGTGGCGAACATTTTGATTACTCTGGTTGCCATTAAAATGACTTGGGGATATACAAAGGCCAATCAAAGGTTACTCGAAAATTATAATGCGGCAACAGAGTATGTATCCAGAAATGGCATTGAAAAAACATATCAAGAATTGCAAAAGCAAATGGGAATTGAGTTAGAATTTGATTCAATGGATATTAACAAAGAATTTGGTTTTGGAGAATACTGATATGAGGAAAATTAGTGAAATGTATAAAAGATCAGGAGGCTCATCATGGAGACATAATTGTGAAGAATGCAAACACTTCCATCAAAATGAAAAAAAACTAAGATGTGATCTGTTTGAATCAGATGTATGTTGGAAATCAAATTATGTGGCTTGTAAATTTTTTGAAGAACCGGTACCGGAAGAAATTAATGGGCAATTAAATATCTTTGATATTTTGTAAAATTAGAAAGGAGTCGGAGCCGCTGGCCAGCGAAGGGACGTCCCGGCTCCTTTTTAAAATATGGAAGATCGTGATTTATTGCAGTATGCTCTTGAACATGATATGATAAGTATGTCATATATTCAGGAACAAGTAAACATGAACAAAAGAAAGGAAATATTAGAAAAACACCCGTATAAAATTTGGGAAGGAAAAGACGGAAAATGGAGAACATATATTCTCGATGAAAATGGGAAAAGAATTTTAAAAAAGCTTTCGACGAAAAAAGCAGTGCAAAATATTATTGTGAGTTATTACGAGAATATAGAAAAAGCAAAGACTGAAGATTATAGCTTTCATTCATATTTTCAAAAATGGAAAGAAAAGCAGGTTTCTTATGGAGTTTCAAATAATACGTTGACAAAGTATGATTCGGATTATAAGCGATATTTTGAAAATTCGAAATTTGAAAAACTTGATATAAGAAAAATCAATGAAGAAGATATTACCGCTTTTGTTATTCAGCAAATCAAAAAGCTGAACCTCAAAGAAAAAGCGGGAAAATCGCTTATGGGATATATAAACGGAGTTTTTAAACACGCGAGAATAAAAAGAATAATATCAGAAAACCCTTGCGAATACGTCGAAACAAGAAACTTTTCGAAGTTTTTTAATCGGGATAAAAAAAACCCTGAAGAAAGAACCATTAATACTAACGATTTGAATCTTTTATTGAAACAATTATATATTAGCCAAGCCCAAAAACCTCATTATATACCGAATTATGCGGTAGAATTAGCTATATATACCGGAATGAGAATTGGGGAAATAACTGCATTAAGGTGGGAAAATATTCGCGAAGATCTGGGGGTTATTGTAATATGTTGCTCCGAAAAGCACGATAGAATAACTAAGGAATACATCGTTGATTCTACAAAAACCAGAAAAGAACGTCAATTCCCTATTACTCAAAAAATTTCAAGCTTACTTTATAAAGTGAAAAAAATAGAAATGCAGTATGGATTTCTTGGCGAATACATATTCCAGAATGAAAACGGAAAACTCCATTCTTCTTCTATCGCTCATTGTATACGTTATAGGTGTATACAGGCTGGAATTCCAGAAAAAAGCATCCAATCACTAAGGCGAACATTAAATTCAAAATTAAGATGTGCTGGTGTGTCAAGCATTGTTGCAGCATCAATGCTTGGACACACAGAAGAAGTTAATGCTTTAAATTATAGTTATGATATTTCTGAAATGGATTATAAAAGAGAGATATTATCCGAGATTATTTGACTTAGGCAATAAAAAGGTAATCACGGGTAATCAAAATGTTTGATAATCAAAAAAACGCGAAATCCTTGATTTTACAAGAAAAAACGCGTTTTTATGCATGGACCTGGCGGGAATCGAACCCGCGTCCATATCTGGAAATACCTATAAAACAA
>ENA-OPRR01002113-OPRR01002113.1-human-gut-metagenome-genome-assembly--contig:-NODE-2113-length-13950-cov-11.920763_pt1 | contig 13950 bp, 12 predicted proteins | sample MGYA00241796_ERZ501883 | MGnify/ENA primary metagenome ERZ501883 (study PRJEB25962, sample SAMEA2042406) | human gut metagenome | biome: human gut; feature: human-associated habitat; material: faeces...
CCCGACCGTTCGCGGCTGCCGCGGCAGGGGCGAAAAAAATATTTTGGAGGGGTCGCGCGTGTAAATATACGCGTGCATGTGCGCCTGCGCGATGGCACGTCTGACCTGCGATAACTAGACTTTTTCGGACTTTTTCGGAGCCGTACGCTTAGGCTGCGCCACGGACGGTGGCGCAGGGTTCAAGGCAAGGAGGTTGTCATGGTCAGGGTTCGTCTTGAGGGCCTGCCCGACGAGGTTCAGCGCATCGCCGACGCGATGCAGGCGGCTGGGTGCGTGCTCGAGCGTTCGCGCGAGTACCCCAACCGCGGCGGGAGCGGGTACGTGCGCGTATACCTCGACTGCGATCTACCCGAGGAGGTCGAGGACGATGATTAACATCGACGGAATCGAGTACCGCACTGCTGCACAATGGGAGAAGAAGCACCGCCACGTGCTTAAAGGCCAGCTCAAGAAGGGTGTCGAACGCTCCTGGCGCTCGCCCAACGGTAACGAGACGATGCTTTTTTACAGCATCGAGCAGACCCGCCCCTGGGCGAAAAAGGACGTCGAGGCTGTCAACCGCCGCCGTCGCGCCGACGCCAAGGCGAAGCGCGACGCCGAGGAGCGCGAGCGCATCGAGGGCGCCGCCCGCGCGGAACAGCATCGCAAAGACCTTCTCGATTGTTGGGGTGCTCGCATCGACGAGGAAACCTTGCAGGAGGGCCGCCGCGACCACACCGCCTACCAGTGGTGCGATCTCGGCTTCGTCCCGATTGCCGGGGCTCGGTGGCGGCTTACCCGATACGGAGGCAATTCCGCATGGTATTACTGCTCTCCCTGGGATGTGCGCTATGACCCCGACCGCGCTAAAGAGCTGCTGGAGACGGGGCCGCGCGAGTACGACCGACTTCCAGACGGCAGGCCCTACGACGGCCACCCCTGGTGGTAAACGTAAAAAACGGGGAGGGTCAAAAACCCTCCCCGTTTCGCTAGCGGTGTCGACCAGCCTACCTGCGAGTCCTGTAGACCCTGCTTCGGTGGTCAACATCGACAACAAGGATGACGAGAACATCGTCCTCGATATCGGCGACTATCCGATAGTCACCGACCCTATAGCGCCAGAGACCTGACTTGTTCTCGGTCAATCCCTTTCCCATGCTTCTCGGGTCTTCGAGCTGTGAAATCTCATGAAGTTTCGCCACGATCCTCTTGGCGATCTGCTTGTCCAGCTTCTTCATCGAACGCTGGACGTCCTTGTCGATCTCAATCCGCCAAGCCAAGGCTTTCCTCCAGCTCGTCGAGCGTCACGGTCTCAAGCCTGCCGGCCCGGTAATCCTCGACCTTCTTCAATAGGCCGTATTCGTACTCAAGCCTGTCAATCTCGGCAGCGAGTGCTTCTGTCATGTAGAAAGTCTTCGTGCGCCCCGTTGATTTTGCCAAACGGTCGTACCTGATTGCTAAGTCCTCGGGCATCCTCAATGCCGCGGTAGCGGTCGCCATGACGCACCTCCTAATCATCTGTATAACGTGTTTTACATTCTAGCACGTCGCTTGCCGCAGGGGTGTACAATTACTTCATTGATAATATACGTCCTGTAAAGGTAGGGCCTTACCCCTCGGGGGCGGGCCATGGTCGCGGGTTTCGCAGCCCGATTTTTTTTGCCGCAGGGGTGTACAATAAATATATTGATAATATACGTCCTGTAAAGGCAGGGCCTTGCCCCTCGGGGGCGGCTCGTATGTTGGGTGGTGTTCAGTGGCAGATCGTAGGAAGAAACCGGAGCATGATGATGTTTGGTGGGCAGACCAGCGCCATGCCTACATCGAGAAGAACGACGTCCTTCTGTCCGACTATCCGTCCTGGGAATGGGTCAGCCCGTACGACTTTTGGCGGACTATCTTTCCCGAGGGCTTTCTGCAGCCCCGCGGCGAGGAGGTCCCGTGGCACGAGCAGGGCGGCGGCCACCCCAACGGCATCGCAATCCAGATCACCAACAGGACCAAGACGGTCAAGACGAAGACTGGCCGCAAGCGCGATGTCCCCGTGGTCGAGCGCTTCACGCTGACCGACGACTTGGACGGTGTCATGGAGCGCGTTGTCGACTCGAACAGGAAGAACGAGTCCGTCTTCTGCGCGCCCGTGTCGTTTTTCGGCAAGAGCCGCGTCGCGGAGAACGCCCGGTTCCTGCACGCCTTCGCGATCGACCTCGACGGCGTCGGCGTGCAGGAACTGAAGAACATGCTGAAGCAGTTCCGCAACGGACGCGACCCGAAGTTCGCCGCGGACAAATGGGTGTCCCTTCCCCAGCCGACCTTCCTAGTGAACTCGGGCACGGGCTTCCACCTCTACTACGTCCTCGACCAGCCGATCCCGCTGATTCCGCGCATTGTGCCGTTCGTGCAGGAAATCAAGGCGATGCTCACGGACTACATCTGGCGCGATACCGTCTCGACGCTCGAGGACGTCCAGCACCAGGGCATCTACCAGCCCTTCAGGATGCCCGGCACGCCGACGAAGCTAAACGGCAAGGCCGCCGGGTCGAAGATTAAGGACAAGTACGAGGCGGTGGCGTTCGTCCACAACGGCGAGGACGGGAAACCCTGGCGATGCAGCCTCGACTATCTGCTGGGATACGCCGGGGTTCGCGGCGGCAAGGACCGCGCCGAGCTCATCGAGCTTATGCGCACCGCCGGGCGTACGCCCATCGAACGTGCCAAGAAGCTCTGGCCGGAGTGGTACCAGGCGCGCATCGTCGAGGGCAAGGCCCCCGGCCGCTGGACCTGCAAGCGCGACCTGTACGACTGGTGGCTCGGCGAGGTCAAGACGAAGGCCACCGACCACCACCGCTACTGGTGCCTGAATGTGCTCGCGGCGTACGCCAAGAAGTGCGGCATCCCGTATGACGAGCTCGAGGCCGACGCGCTCGCGCTCGTGCCGATGCTCGAGGACCTGACCGAGCGCGAGGACAACCACTTCACGGAGGACCACGCGCTCGCCGCGATCGAGGCGTACTACGACCCCATCATCCACAAGCTCACCCGCGATCGCATAGAGCGGCGCACCGCCATCGAGCTGCCGAAAAACAAGAGGAACGGGCGATCTCAGGCGAAGCACCTTGAGGGCGCGCGGGCCATTCGAGACATCAACAATGACAACTGGCGCGAGGGCAATGGACGAAAGCCAAAGGCCGACCTTGTTCGCGAATACGCCGCGGCGCATCGCGACGCCAGCCACAGCGCCATCGCCCGGGAGCTTGGCATCTCGCGCACGACCGTCATCAAATGGTTGCGCGATGCGCCGGAGGACGTTGCCGAGGCGGAAAAACCGAACCCGTACGAGATGTACGAGCTGTACAACCCCGCGATGGTCGAGCTCGGGGCTGCGCTCGACCAGTACTCGCCGAGCGCCGACGCGGAGAACGAAAAACGGGAAAAACGGGAACGGGAAACGGTAAAATCATCGGGAACCACCGGGAAAATCCCCGATGGTTCCCGGGAAAAGTTCCCGATTGACGATAGGTTGACCAATGGGCATAACGAAGCGTGAAATAGCGTCTGAGCTGGGCGTTTCCAAGCGAACAATAGCTAACTACATCGGGAAACTTGGACTGGGAAACCACGTTTCCCGAAACGGGAACACCGATTTCCTCGATGATTTTGCCGCCGCGGCCATCGCCGAGGCCGGGGTTCCCGTTTTCGCCTGGAAAGGCGAAACCCTGCCCGAATACTGGTGGTGCACCGCCATGGCACTTTCCTTCCCCGGTGGCAAGGGCCCGCAGCTGATCGTGGACGACGGCGGCGATGCCACGCTGCTGATCCACAAAGGGTACAAGGCCGAGAACGACGCCTCGACACTCGACTATGAGCCTTCGTCCTACGAGGAGGAGGTGATACTCGGTACGCTCAGGACGATCCTTGCCGAAGACAAGGACAAATGGCACCGCACGGTGGCCGAGTGGAAGGGTGTGAGCGAGGAAACCACTACGGGCGTACACCGCCTCTACCAGATGCAGGAGGCCGGCGAGCTGCTCGTCCCGGCCATCAATGTCAACGACTCTTGCACCAAGTCGAAGTTCGACAACCTCTACGGCTGCCGCGAGTCGCTGGCCGACGGCATCAAGCGCGCCACGGACGTGATGATCGCCGGCAAGGTGGTCGTGGTCTGCGGCTACGGCGACGTGGGCAAGGGCTGTGCCCGTTCGATGCGTTCGTACGGCGCACGTGTCATCGTGACCGAGATCGACCCGATCTGCGCCCTGCAGGCCGCCATGGAAGGCTTCGAGGTCAAGACCGTCGAGAGCGCACTCCCCGAAGGCAATATTTACGTCACCTGCACGGGCAACTGCGACATCATCACGCTGGAGCACATGGAGAAGATGCGCGACCAGGCGATCGTTTGCAACATCGGCCACTTTGACAATGAAATCCAGATGGCGCGCCTCGAAAAATCGGGGGCCGTTAAGACCAATATCAAGCCGCAGGTCGACAAGTTCACCTTCCCCGACGGACACTCGATCTTCGTGCTGGCCGAAGGCCGTCTGGTGAACCTCGGTTGTGCGACGGGACACCCCTCGTTCGTGATGTCGAACTCCTTTACCAACCAGTGCCTTGCGCAGATGGAGCTGTGGCAGGAGAACCTCGAAGTGGGCGTGTACCGCCTGCCCAAGCACCTCGACGAGGAGGTGGCACGCCTGCATCTGGACAACCTCGGCGTGGAACTCACGCACCTCACCGGGAAACAGGCCGACTATATCGGCGTAAATCCCGATGGCCCTTACAAAGCCGAGCACTACCGCTATTAGCGGCAGGAGGCTGCGTGGGCTTCGGGGCTCTTCCCCGGCGAAAAGGGAAGTTTCCTGCGCCCGTCCGGTTTCTGGCCGGGCGGGAAGTCAAGACCTGTTTTATGATTCCACCCCTGTCGGAAAAACCTTCGGCAGGGGTGTTTTCCTTTCCCAGTGGCTTGCGTTTCCGGTGTTTCCGTTCCCGCTGTTTCGGATCCCGCCGGCTTGCCGGACTGCCCGTTTTGTACTTTGGCCGGGAGCGGGCACGAAAAAGCCGCCGGGGAACCGGCGGCTTTCGTTATCCTGGAGCAGGGGCGGTTTAGTACCCGAAAATCTCCTCCTGTGTCACGGTCTGGATCGGGCCGAGGGTCTTGAGGTAGTTCAGGTCGAGATCCTGGATGTCGCCCAGAATGCCGTAAACGTATTTGCGTCCCTTCACCCATTTTTCCTGTGCGGCCTTGACGTCGGCGAGCGTCATCTGCTGCGCTTTCTCGAAGATTTGCTTTCCGCGCGGCTCCGTCAGGCCGAGGTCGCGCATGCGGATGTAGCTCCACAGTACGCCGTCCTTCACCGTGCGCTCGGTGCGCAGGCGCGAGATAAGGGCCTCCTTGGCGATGTCGAACGCCTTTTCCGATTCGGGCATGTTGTTGATGATCTCGTCGAATGCCTCGATGGCCTTCTGCATTTTGTCGTTCTGCGTGGCGATGAAGGCCATGTAGTAATAGTCGCCCTTGGCGTTGGTCGGGATGGCGAGGTTGGCCCATGCCGAGTAAGCCAGGCCGCGGGCTTCGCGCATCTCCTGGAAGACGATGGTGTTCATGCCTCCGCCGAAATACTCGTTGTAGAGGGTGATCTGCGGGTCGGCTGCAAGGTCGAATTTCTCGCCGCGGTTCGAATACTGCATGTAGTAGAGCTGCTTGGCGTCGTACTGGGCAAGCATGACCTTGTTTTCATCGGTGGGTTGCAGCGTGCTGAACTTTTTTTCCAGCGGCTGGAGGTCGGCTGCCACCTTGTGGTGTGCGGCCAGGGCGGCTTTCACTTCGGCCTCGTCCTGCGGGCCGTAGTAGAGCACCTCGTGCTGCTTGCCCATCAGGTCGCCGATCTTTGCGAGCAGCTGTTCCGAGGTCAGCCCCTGCAATGCCGGGTCGGTGAGCGTGGTGCGGCGGATGAAATCGCTGCCGTAGATCATGTAGCGCTGGAGCGCTCCGAAGCAACGGCTCTGGTTGAGCTTGGCGTCGGCGCGGCTCTTTATCATGTCGCCCTTGAGGTTTTGCAGGATCTCCTCGTTGGGCTGCGCCCCGGCGATCAGCCCTTCGACGATTTCCATCGCCTTGCCCATGTTCTCGCTCAGGCCCGATATCTCGATCCAGCTCTGGTTGGTTCCGGCGCTCAGGCCGAACGAGCAGGCGATGGCGTACATCTCCGATGCGATCTGCTCGGCGCTCATCTTGTCCGTTCCGAGGTAGCTCAGGTAGTCGAAGGCGAGGTTGAGTGCCGGGTCGTTCTCCGTACCCGTGTTGAATACGTAGATCAGCGTGAAGATGTCGTTGGTTTCGTTTTTCTTATACAGCACGTTGACGCCCTTCTGCGCCTCGAACTGCGACATGTCCTTCTTGTAGTCCACGAATACCGGCTCGATAGGCTCGACCTTCGAGTTCTGTATCTCGGTGAGGAACTCGCTCTGCGAGTCGCGGTTGGTCACGATCGGCGTGATCTTCGGGGCTGCGATCTTCTGCTCGTTGGGGTCTTTGCCTTCACGCTTGTAGACGATGGCATAACTTTCGGGGCCGAGGTATTTGTTGGCCCAGTCCACGACGTCCTGCTTGGTGATCTTCGACATGCGGTCGAGCTGCTGCACTTCGTCGGCCCAGTCGGCGCCGTTGATGAACGAGTAGACGTAGAGCATCGCGCGGCTTTCGTTCTCTTCGAACGAACGCATCATCTGCATCTTGTAATTGTTGATGGTCGCCTCGATCAGGCTTTCGTCGAAATCCCCGTTGCGCAGCTTGGCCACTTCGGACAGCAGCATGTCGCGTACTTCGTCGAGCGACTGCCCGGCCTTCGGGCGGCCTGCTACCAGGAACGTCCCGTAATCGGGCTGCGACGATGCGTAGCCGTATGCCGAAAGCACCTTCTGCTGCTGGTTGAGGTCGAGGTCGATCAGTCCGGCCTGGCCGTTATAAAGTACCGAGCCCACGATGTTCGCCACGTCGGTCGACGGGTCGGTCGCACCCGGCAGGCGCCATCCCAGCATCACATTGGCGGCTTCCAGCCCGTATACTTCCTTCACGACGGGAGCCGTGATCGGCTGTTCGGGCTCGAAGTGCAGCTTCGGCAGGTTGGGGTTCGGCTGCATGTCGCCGAAGTATTTTTCGATCGTGGCGACCATTTCGTCGGGATCGAAATCACCCGATACGCAGACGGCCATGTTGTTGGGCACGTAGTAAGTCTTGTGGTAATTCTTGACATTGGTGATCGAGGGGTTCTTCAGGTGTTCCTGTGTACCCAGTACGGTCTGCGTGCCGTAGGGATGGTGGGGGAACAGGGCGGCGTCCATGGCCTCCCAGACTTTGCGGCTGTCCTGCGTCAGGGACATGTTCTTCTCCTCGTAAATAGTCTCCAGCTCGGTGTGGAAGCCGCGGATCACGGGGTTCTTAAACCGGTCGGCCTGGATCCTGGCCCAGTTGTCGATCTCGTTCGAAGGGATGTCCTCGACGTATACGGTCATGTCCTGCGACGTAAAAGCATTGGTGCCGTTGGCGCCGATGGCCGACATCAGTTTGTCGTACTCGTTAGGGATGGCGATTTTCGAAGCCTCGTAGCTGATCGAGTCGATGCGGTGGTAGATCGCCGCACGCTCGGCCTCGTCGGTGGTCTTGCGGTAAACTTCGAAGAGGTTTTCGATCTCATCGAGCATCGGTTTCTCGGCTGCGAAGTCCGATGTGCCGAACTGCTGCGTCCCCTTGAACATCAGGTGTTCGAAATAGTGCGCCAGTCCGGTGGTCTCGGCCGGGTCGTTCTTGCCGCCCACGTTCACGGCGATGTAGGTCTGGATGCGCGGCGTCTCCTTGTTGACGCTCATATAGACTTTCAGCCCGTTGTCCAGGGTGTAGATTTTGGTGTTCAACGGATCGCCCTTCACTGTTTCGTACTTGTACTTAGAATTAGAACAAGCCGCGGCCAGCATCGCTGCGATGACTACCGCAAAGAGTAGGAGTTTTTTCATTATCGAAAGGGTTAAAATAGAGTTGCGAACCAGTCCCGTACGGCGGGGTATGTGTCGGCCGTGACGTGTATGAGCATCCCGACGGCAGCCACGACCTTGAGCCCCGTGCCGACGACGAACGAGAGAAAGGAACCGAAGCCTACGAGGATTGCCTTCGGGAAGTCCCCGCGGTCGTTGAGCAATTCCCCCGCCACGGCGCCGACGAACGGCCCCAGGATGATGCCTATGGGCGGGAAGATGAAAAATCCGGCGAATACGCCGACCGTGGCCCCGATGGCGCCCGCCCGCGAGCCGCCGAATCTGCGGGTCATCCACGCAGGCAGGAAATAATCGGCCACGCTGACGGCCACGGTGATGGCCAGCCATATCCATATGGCAGAAGCCGACATGTGCGAATAGGAGGTGAAGTAGGCGCACAGAAGCCCTGCGTAACTGAGCACCACGCCCGGCAGGGCCGGGACGATACAGCCGATGATGCCGACGATCGAGAACAGGAATGCAAGTACGGAAAGCGCGATGTCCATATATCCGGGATAAAAAAGACCGTTAACATCGACAAATATAAACATTTATAGCAAAAAAATCTCCCTTTAGGGGAGATTTTTTACTTTTCCGGCCTTTCCGGCCGGCGGTTCCGGATGCGTTATCCGATCAGATGGTTGGTAGCCGTGTCGGGGAAGATGACCCAGGGTTTGAACTGCTTGGCATCCTCGAAATCCATCAGCGCATAGGATGCGATGATGATGACGTCGCCCACCTGTACTTTGCGTGCGGCGGCGCCGTTGAGGCAGATACAGCCGCTTGCGCGTTCGCCCTTGATGACATAGGTTTCGAAACGCTCTCCGTTGTTGATGTCCATGATCTGGACTTTCTCGCCCTCGATGATGTTGGCGGCTTCCAACAGCGCCTCGTCGATGGTGATGCTCCCCACGTAATTCAGGTCGGCCTGTGTGACCGTCACGCGGTGGATTTTGGATTTGATGACTTCAATCTGGAATTTCATTATCGGATACAGATGTTGTCGATTAAACGAATATCTCCCGCCTGTACGGCGATGCAGCCCTGGATGCGGGGGGAGTCGTCCCAGGTGGCGACCTCCTGCATCGTCCGTGCGTCGACCGACTGGTAATAGATGACCTTCAGCAACGGGTTGCGCTCCACCTCGGCCGTGACCCACGCCTTGAGCTGGGCAGGTGTCATCTCCTGCGATTTGGACACTGCGGCGTGCAGCGTGGCGTAGATGTGCGGCGCTGCGGCCCGGTGCGCTGCGTCGAGCAGCGTGTTGCGCGACGAGAGGGCCAGCCCGTCTTCGCCGCGGATGATCGCGCATTCGACGATCTCGATGGGGAGCGCCAGCTGGGCCACCATCGACTTGATGACGGCGATCTGCTGGAAATCCTTTTCCCCGAAATAGGCGCGTGCGGGGCGCACGATGTCGAACAGGCGGCTGACGACCTGCGCTACGCCGTTGAAATGGCCGGGGCGCGTGGCGCCCTCCATCACCTTGTCGATCAGTCCGAAATCGAACTGCCTGCTGTCGGGCTGGGGATATATCTCCTCGACCGAGGGCATCAGCACGAAATCCGCCCCGGCCTCTTCCAGCAGGCGGGCATCGGCCTCCGGCGTGCGGGGGTAATGCTTCAGGTCGTTTTTGTCGTTGAACTGCGTGGGGTTTACGAAGACGCTCACCACGACGGTGCCGTTTTCCCGCCGGGCACGTTCCACGAGCGAGCGGTGTCCTGCATGCAGGGCGCCCATCGTCGGTACGAAGCCGATTCCCGACTGCTCCGCCTTGTCCAGCTCTGCACGGAGCTCCTTGACACTTTCAAATACTTTCATCCTTTCTTGATGCGAGTTGTGCGAGCAAAGGTAGAAATTCCATCAGACATAACGAAGAAAAAAGTCGGAAAAATAAGCCGTATCTTTTTCTTATGCGCACCATGCCGTTCCGAAATCCCGGTTTTCCGGCCTCGGAGGCGGATGCGGTTCTGTAAAATGCGGCTTTCGTGTGAAAAAGGGTGGCATTCATTGATTTTATTTCCGGATATCGCATAATGCGCCTATATTTACAACCGATGAAACAATGGCGGGGTACCCGCTTCCCGTTCCGGAATGGAAACGGGTGCGGCGGTTCCCTATTCCGGCAATCCAAACTTAAACGCCTCACGGGAGCCGGGGCATAATTTTAAAGTTATGAAGAAATTTATTCTTTGTTTGCTGGCCGTTGCCGCCGGCATGTCAGCATTCGGCCAGGGCCGCGTGATGGGAGTGCGCGCCGGACTGAATGTGACCAGCATCGACCTGAGCGCGGGCAGTAACAGCTTCTCGTTCGACTCGCGTGCGTCGTACAATGTGGGCTTTGCCTACCAGCAGCCGCTGCTGCGGGCGCTTCCACTTTATCTGGAAACGGGCCTTTATCTGACGGGGCGCGGCGGAGCGGTCAATGTGGCCGATTTCGGCTTCGGGTTCGACGAGGAGTTGTCCGGGAAGGTGAAGTTCAATATGCTTTATTTGCAGGTACCCGTCGTGGTCAGCTGGCATTTCAATGTCAGGAGCGTTTCGATACAGCCCCTGGCGGGTGTCTTCTATGGGTTCGGTATCCATGGCAAGGCGAAGTTCAAGGGCGAGAAGGCCGACCTGTTCAAGTCCACCGACCTGGGGGATGGCGCCGAGGAGGAAGCGATGTTCAAACGCTCCGACCTGGGCCTGCGCTTCGGTGTCAACGTGACATTCAGGAAGCATTACAATGTCAGCCTCGGGTATGACCTGGGCCTGCTGAACATCCTGAAGGATGCCGACGAGGTCAAGGCCAAGAACGGCAGCTTCTTCGTTTCGCTGGGTTACAACTTCTGATCCCGGGAACGGGCGGCCGGATGGCGGCCGGGAATAAAAAGCACCGGAAGGCGTCGAACCTTTCCGGTGCTTTTTTGTGCCCGCGCTGTTCGGGTTGTCAGCGGGTCGGCAGCCAGACGCGGTAGCCGCCGTTTCCCCGGTTGCCGAAGGCGTAGTAGGGGATGGCCGTGAAGGTGCTCTTCGCGCCCTTGCCGTCGATGGCCGTTCCCGTGATGACCGGCGTGCCGTCCATCAGGTCGCTGCGGTATCCGAGTTCCATGCTGCCGGCCGTGTCGAGCCTCAGCCGGGCGTAATCCGCGTTGTCCGCCTGCTCGATGCAGTATACCAGCGGCCCGGCCGCGATGGCGGCCATGCCGTCCAGTTCCCGGGCGGCTTTATGTGCCCGGACGAGGCGCGGCGCGACGGGAAGTTCCAGCACGATGCGGTCTGCGGGGTTCCAGACCCGGTCGAGGAGGGCATACCCTTTGTCGAGGCGGATTTCGACCGGGGTGCCGTTCACCGAGAGCACCGGCGCGGCCGGGCTTTCGGATACGTACAACCCGAACGGGTTTTCCTCGCCGCGGGCCCAGCCCGGGATACGTACCTTCACGGTGAAGCGTGCCGCCTTTTCGGGCGTAAGCGTGAGGACGACCTTTCCGTCCACGGGGTATCGGGTCTGCTGCCGGACATGCACCTGCGTGTCGCCGAGCGCGATGTCGGCATCGCTGCCGATGAACAGGTTGACATAGACCGTCCTGTCGTCCCGGGCGTAAATGAATTCGGGGGTCGCCGAGACTATCTTGAGGAACATCGGCGGGCAGCAGGGGCAGGGGTGCCATTCCCAGCGTTCGCTGCGGTCGGTGTTGAGCGGGTTCTGGTAGGTATACTGCCTGCCCGAGGCGGCGACGCCAGCCAGCACGTTGTTGTATAGCGCGCGTTCGAATTCATCCATGTATTTCGCGTCGCCCGTGAGCTGGTTCATCGCCTGGCTGAAGAACCCCACGCCTACGGCGGCACAGGTTTCCAGATAGGCGTCGGTGGGCAGGTAGTAGTCGTGGCCGAACTTTTCGTCGAAATGCACTGCCCCGACACCGCCCGTGACGAAGAGTTTTTTCCCGGCCATGTCGTCCCACCAGCGTTTCGCCGTGGCTATGTAGTCCGCATTGCCGTTCTCATAGGCCGCCGCGGCGATGCCCGTCGCCAGCAGGGTGGCCCTCACGGCGTGCCCGACGATGGCGGGCTGGTCGAATACGCGGATCGAGTCCTGCGCGTAATCGCCCCATGCGGGCCGTGCTTCGGGGCCGAATTCCGCGGTGTAGAGCTCCTCGTGGATCCACCGCTCCGCGCTGTCGTTGCCCCACGTGCCCCACAGCGGATAGCCGCAGTGCACGCCGCGGTTGCCGATCCAGAACTCGGCCAGCCGGAGATAGTCGCCGGCTGCGGACTGCGCCCCGGTTTGCGCGCGCAGGCCGGGGCGGTCACGGTAGAGCTTGTAGAGTTTTACCAGGGCCTCCTCGGGGCCCGAGTGCGCCGGGACGATATTCTTTTTCGGGGCGGGCCCCATCGTCCGCACCATGTAGTCCGCCATGCGCGTGGCGACTTTCAGCAGCCTGTCGTCACCCGTGGCTTCGTAATAGTGTACCCCGGCTTCGATGAGCATGCCGGCGTTGTAGACGTCGTGCTGCATGCGCAGGAACCCGCCGTTCGCGCCCCAGCGGTGGTTGTCCTCCGTTAGCTGGGTGTTGGTGCCGACGAACCCGTCCGGATCGCTCTTTTGTGCCGCTTCGATGCGGGCGATGTAACCGTCTACACGGGCTTTGAGCGCCGGGTCGGGACGTTGTGCCAGCAGGTCGGAGATCCCCCGGATCGTCTCGTACACCAGCCCGTCGTACCAAGGCGGCCCCGCGTGGCGGCCGATATCGCGGGCACCCGATGCTACGAGGTCGAAATTTTCGAAAGCGTCGACGCCGCACGCGAAATGCGCCGGGTCGTTCCCTTCGAACTTGTTGAGCATGTCGCCGACGGTGACGTGTTCCCATTTTTCATAGCGGGGGCCCCAGAAGGCGTCTTCGACCCGGACGCTTCCGGCCTCCAGCGGCCGGATTTTTGCAGTCCCGGAGTCCCGGTTGCACCCTGCGGCCAGGAGCGGCAGGGCCAGAAGTGCGGTTTTGATAGGTTTCATCAATGTGGGTTTATGTTGTTTCCGAATTTTTCCGGCATGGTGCGTGCTTTGTGGACAAATATAAATAAAATTTCGTCATACTGGTACGAACTGGTATGTTTTTTTTGAGAATAATGCCCGAATGGCAAGCGCTGCCGGGTGCGGCGGGGAGGTGTGTTTGCCGGCACATATTGTATATGTGTCCATGCGTATATTCGTCCGTATGCGGCTTTTTCGCAAAAAAACCGTATATTTCGGGGAAATTCAAACCCGAACGACATGAAAAATTTATTTACACTGACATCTATGACTGTTACCGCTGTTGCACTGACTTCGTGCTGCGGGGCATCGAAGAGCGAAGCCCCGTGGATCGTCGACCGTTTCGACGACATCAAGGTCATCCGTTACGAAGTCCCCGGTTTCGAGCAGCTTCCGCTTGCGGAGAAGGAACTGGTCTATTACCTGGCCGAGGCTGCCAAGTGCGGCCGGGACATCCTTTTCGACCAGAATTTCAAATACAACCTCGCCGTGCGCCGTACGCTCGAAACGGTTTACGAGAACTACCGGGGCGACCGCTCGGCGGCCGAATGGAAGGCCTTGGAGAAATACCTGAAAAAGGTGTGGTTCGCCAACGGCATTCATCACCACTATTCGAACGACAAGTTCGTCCCCGAGTTCACCGAAGGTTACCTGCTCGACGTGATAGAGACGATCCCCGAGGAGAAGTTCGGCGACCTGAACCCGCTGCGCGGCGAGGTCTGCAAGGCTATCTTCGATCCGGCGCTCTATAAAACGCGCCTGAACCAGACGGCGGGCGAAGACCTGATCGCCACCTCGTCGAACAACTACTACGAGGGCGTGACGCAGGCCGAGGTCGAGAAATTCTACGCCGACATGGTCGACCACAACGACCCGGAACCGATCTCCTACGGCCTAAACTCCAAGCTGGCGAAGGAGAACGGCGTCCGAAA
>ENA-OPRR01002120-OPRR01002120.1-human-gut-metagenome-genome-assembly--contig:-NODE-2120-length-13898-cov-3.295817_pt1 | contig 13898 bp, 16 predicted proteins | sample MGYA00241796_ERZ501883 | MGnify/ENA primary metagenome ERZ501883 (study PRJEB25962, sample SAMEA2042406) | human gut metagenome | biome: human gut; feature: human-associated habitat; material: faeces...
ATCTACCTGCATGGTTGTGGATACTCTGGTATATATATCGCATTTAATCTTTTTATTCTTCATAATCTTCCTCGCAGTATAACTCTGTTTTATTGTCCCAACCTTATTTTAGTACTTGTTCCAACTATTTTCAATACTTATTTTCCGTATTGACGCATTTCTTCGCCAATCGTATAATTAAGTTAGATACAGAGCATTTCTGTTATCAAAATATTGCCCGCCCACCATTGGCGACTTATAAATGATTGGCTCGAAAATATTGTTCGCTTACCGGAAGCGTCTAATAAATGTCCGGCTTGAAAATTATTTAGAAATAATTTCTGTTTTTGATATTGTGTTTTTATCACACATTGCATATACTATAAATACACAAAAAAGCCAAAAAAGAGGAGGTGTTAGTATGGCTACTTCAAGTATTACTCATAATTTTGTCGTATCCAATCCAAATAGCGTAAAGCGTTTTGTCGCAGCAATTGACGAAGCTGACCGTGACCGCACACCAAAGCAGACACTTCCCGGACGTCAGTTAACGAACCCCAAGGAAATCTTAGCTTTAATGTCAAAAAGGAAGAAAAAACATGTCTGATAAATATTTTACCGTTAATATTCGGGCATATTTGGATAAAGACGAACCGACATATATCGGAGAGGAAAGTCTTTACGACTTACTCTCCGATTTTTCTTGTCCCAAAAATCCCGATGTGGAATACTTTTTATTACATAATGCGATTGAGTTTACCAAAAAAGATCAATCTATCACTTATCTGGTATTTGGTGCTGAAGATGCTTCACTGGTTGGTTATTTTTCACTTACAGTAAAACCCATCTCTGTCCGTGCTTCAAATATCAGCAAGACAATGGCAAAAAAGCTGTCCCGTGTCAGTATTTTGGATGAAGAAACACAATCCTATACTACCGCAGCTTACCTGATCGCCCAGTTGGGAAAGAACTATTCTCTTCCAAAGGAAAAACGAATTCCTGGAAATATTCTACTGGGATTTGCACTGGAAACCATATCCAGTCTCAAATATTCCGTAGGTGGCGTTATGGAGTTTCTTGAATGCGAAGATAATGAATTTCTTCTGAGCTTTTATACGCAGAATCATTTCAAGCCATTTGATACTCGTATTACCGCTTCTCAGAATAATGAGCCACACACTCTGCATCAGCTTTTAAAATTTATTTGATTTAAAAATGCATGAAAAAAGCGACAGTCTGATTTACATTTTGTATTTCAGGAAACTGCCGCTTCTTTTTCTTCCTTATTCTGTTTTTCTTCCTCCAACTCCCGGAGGACTTCAGCGCCGTACTTATCAATCATCCGTACCAGAAAATCAATGCACCGCTCAAATTCAATATTCTGTTGCATAAGCTCCTCCCGTCATTGTTTTAATCTGAGCTTATTTTACAGAACCTACCGGAAAACCACATTGAATAGAAATTGATTGTAAATTGACACAATCACTTTAAAAATATCCTTCATGTTCTGAAAAAAGAAATTGATGAAAAGGGCAATGATATGTTCAGAATTGTACCTGTTCAGAAATGTGTGGAAAGTCAGTTGCAGCGTGTCCGGCTGATCTGCATTGCTGAAAACGGTCAGTATACATCAACCGATTCTTTCAAGTATTGTAGCCGGGTAATTCACAGTCAATTACAGCTTGCTTTTGACTATCATTCTTTAAGGCATACACACGCAACCTTGTTGATTGAATCCGGGGCAAACGTGAAAAATGTACAGGCAAGGCTTGGACACTCTACTATCCAAACCACATTGCAAACCTATGTGCATGACACTGAAAAGATGGGTGAACAATCGGTTGAACTGTTTGAACAAATCACCAACGCAAAAACTTCATAAAATCCCACTGCCAGTACCGCAAACAAGGGTTGACCGCTATATGTTCAGCGTGTTCAACCCTTATTCTATGTTCAATATTATTTCTAAAAATTACGGTGGCAAATGGGTGGCAAATAGACTGAACCACCACATAAGAACCCCGAAAATCCGCTTATTTTCGTTCTAAAAGGCAGATTGTCTCCACATGCACCGTCTGACAAAATTGGTCCACCGCCGTACATTTCTCCACCCGATACCCTCGCTCTTGGAACAATTCCAGGTCCCTGGCCAGGCTGGTCACTTTACAAGAGATGTAGACGATTCTGTCCACGCCATAATCCAGAATCTTTGGTAGCGCCTTGGGGTGAATTCCATCCCGCGGCGGGTCCAAGACAATCATATCCGGTTTTTCCTCCAGTTCGTCCAGCACTCTCAACACATCACCGGCGATAAACCTACAGTTTTTTAGGCCATTCATCCTCGCATTTTCCCGGGCCGCTTCCACGGCCTCCTCCACAATTTCCACACCCACCACTTCTTTGGATACCTCGGCAAGAATCTGAGAAATTGTCCCTGTACCGCTGTACAGGTCAAATACCACTTTATCCTTGGTCTCTCCCACGTAACTGCGGACAATATTATAGAGCACCTCCGCAGCCAGAGTATTAGGCTGAAAAAAAGAAAAGGTGCTAATTTTAAACTTCAATCCCATTAAAGTCTCATAGAAATAGTCCTGCCCATATAAAATCCTGGTCTCGTCACTCTTGACCACATCCGAGAGAGAATCATTGATGATATGCATAATCCCGACAATTTTTCCCTCCAATCCAAGGCCCAAAAGCTCCTGCTTCAGAGGTGTCAAATCGTGTTCCTCCTGGCTGGTTGTAACTAAATGCACCAGAATTTCCCCGGTGGTTGTTCCCCGCCGCAGCAGCAAATGTCTCAGATAACCCACATGCTGCATCTTTTTGTAATAGGAGACCTTTCTGTCTCGGAAATATTCCCACACACAGGTCAATATTTTTGTCATATCCTGATGCACCAACTGACAATCCCCGGCTGTAAGCACATCATAAGTACTGCCCTTTTTATGCAAGCCAAGCGTCAGAGGGCCGTCCTTCTCAGCATCCCCAAAAGAAAACTCCATCTTGTTTCGATAGTGAAATTCCTGCGGACTTCCATAAATATTTTCATACTCATATTCCCCCAAAACTGCCCTGTCCAGGATCTCTTTTACCTGGGCCTGCTTCATCTTCAGCTGCTCTTCATAGGGCATTGTCTGGTACATGCACCCTCCACAGTCGGGGAAAACACTGCAAACCGGCTCCCGTCTCTCCAAAGGCGACTTTTCCAACACCTCCAGAAGTCTGCCTTCCAAACGTTTTCCCCGTTTTTTGTTAATCACAAAACGAACCTTCTGTCCAGGTATCCCATTTTTTACTATGACTGTCTCTCCCTCCACAGTCGCTTTTCCCCTATTGGGAAATTCTACCTTCTCAATAATTCCCTCACAGATACAACCTTTTTTCACAATAACCTCCGTGTCCTCTATTTTTATCTGTCCTCTCAGCCGACAGCTCCTATGTCACTGAGAATGCCGCTGATACAGTTCCACGTGACAAAAAGAGGGCGTTGCACAATTGCCGAAAACCATTTCTAAAATACATCAGCCATGTATTCTCAAAACGATCTCCGAAAATTGTGCAGCGCCCCCTCACACCTTGTTGCATGGGCCCGCAGGCCCTCCTTCTTCTACAGCAGATCTGCCGGCTGCTGCTTCTCATTCTTATATACACAGAAAGCCTCACCGCCGACAGATTTACACTTATTTAAATCTTCCATCCATCTCTGGGGCAGAAAAAATATTCTCTCTCAGAGCTTCTCTCTTACGTATGTTATTTTTCGTCTTTGTCGTCATCCTCATCTTCAAAATAATCGTCGAAGTCATCGTCAAAATCTTCTTCAAAATCTTCCAGATAATCCGGTGCAAAGAAACGGTACACTGCATAAGCGATTCCTGCTACTGCTGCCACTGCTCCGATGATAGCCAACGCCCAGAGAACTGCATTCTTCTGTTTTTCATCCTCTTTCTTGTTCAGTGATGTTAATAAATCCTCCAGCTTATTCATGTTCATCATTAAACACCTTCTTTCCTAATATTATCCGCTGCATCATATTTGGAAACCCCAAACCAATTTTTCACCGCTCCTGAGCATTTGGAAGAGCAGTCAACAGCGGTTCTAACTTCTCTTATTATATCACTATCTCATGCTTTTTACCAGATTTTCTTTCAAGTAATAAAAATAATTGGTAGCTATTTAGCCATGTAAGCTCAGATTCACAGCAGCCGGTTCAAATCTTCTTTAGCTTCGCAAAACTAGCAAACATTTTTTTCACTCCCACCTGGTCAAAATCCACCGTAACCTCATAGTCTTTTCCGCCTTCCACGATATTTTTCACAATTCCTACTCCAAATTTGACATGTCGCACCGTATCTCCCACCTCATAACTTAGTTTGTCTGCCTTTTTCACTTCAAACTGTCTGGGCTGGAACGCTTTCGCCCGAAATGCCTCCCTCATCTGCGCATATGTATTGTTTCTCGGCACTTCCGTTTTTATCTCTTTTTTCTCAATTTTGTGTCCCATATCCACAACTTCCCTGGGAAGTTCGTAGATAAATCTGGATACCTTATTATATTGCGCCTGGCCTCGAATCATTCTCTGCTGCACACTTGTCATCGTCAGATCTTTCATCGCCCTCGTGATACCAACATAACAAAGCCGCCGCTCTTCCTCCATATCACCTGGATCTTCCGAACCAATCGTCATATAACTTGGAAAAATACCGTCTTCCATCCCCGCCAGATACACCTGTGAAAATTCCAATCCTTTGGCGCTGTGCAAAGTCATCAACAACACATGGTCCTGATTGGGGTCCACTGTGTCAATATCCGCGACCAGGGCTACTTCCTCAAGAAATCCTCCAAGCGTAGGATTCTCACTTTCTTTGTCATAAGTGGTAGCCTTTGTAATCAACTCATCAATGTTCTCGATTCTGGCCCTTGACTCATCTGTATCCTCCGCAATCAAGTCCTGAACATACCCCGTCCTTTCGATAACATCGTCTAAAAGCTCACTGACTGAAAAGCTTCTCTGCTCACTGCGAAGACTCTGAATCATCGTGACAAAAGGCTGTATCTTCACTGCCGCTCTTCCCAGCTTCGGTATTTTTTCTGCCTCTTTGAGCGCGTCATAAAAACTGATATCCTGTTCCGTCGCATACTCCTGAACCCTCGACAGTGTCGTGGCTCCAATCCCTCTTTTGGGGATATTGATAATTCTGCGGACAGCCAGATCATCCTTTGCATTGTCTACCGTCTTCAGATAACTGAGCAGATCTTTGATTTCCTTGCGGGCATAAAAATTCACTCCCCCTACCAGTCTATAAGGAATGTTCGCCATCAAAAATTTTTCTTCAAACAAACGCGACTGAGCGTTCGTCCTATATAAAACTGCACAGTCTCGATAACTGCAAATACCCTCTCGATGCTTCTGGGCGATGTCCCCCACCACATATTCCGCTTCCTCAAATCCACTCAAAAAATGCCGAAAATGGACCTTATTTCCCTCTTCATTGTCCGTCCAGAGTGTCTTAGGTTTTCTCTGTGCGTTATTTTGAATCACCTCATTTGCCGCCTGAAGAATGTTTTTGGTAGAACGATAATTTTGTTCCAACCGAATTGCCTTTGTATTGGAAAATACCCGCTCAAATCCTAAGATGTTCTCAATATTCGCTCCTCGAAACTTATAGATAGACTGATCATCGTCGCCTACGACACACAAATTCTGATATTTAGACGCCAGTAGGCTCACGAACTGAAACTGCGCCAGATTGGTATCCTGATATTCGTCCACCATAATATAGCGAAATCTCTCCTGATAAGATTCCAAAACTTCTGGACAGCTCTGAAACAGCTCCACGGTCTTCATGATTAAATCGTCAAAATCCAGTGCGTTGTTTCTGCGAAGCTGAGTCTGATACTCCTTGTATACTTCGGCCACTCTCATTTTGCTGTAATCGCCTTGACTGTTCAGTTCGAATTCTTCCGGACTTACCAACTGGTCCTTCGCGTGAGAAATCTGGGCTAAAAGGGCACGCTCTTTGTATAACTTGGTATCAATCTGAAGTCGCTTACAGATATCCTTCATCAATGACTTCTGGTCATCTGCATCATAAATAGTAAAACGATTGTCAAATCCAATTCGATCAATGTATCGCCTCAAAATACGTACACAAGTGGAATGAAAAGTCGTCACCCAGACGCTCTCCGAACCAAAACCTACGATCTGGTCCACCCGTTCTTTCATCTCCTGTGCTGCCTTGTTCGTAAAGGTGATCGCCATAATATTCCACGGATTTACGCCTTTTTCTTCTATCAGATAGGCTATCCGGTGAGTCAAAACCCTGGTCTTGCCTGAACCAGCCCCTGCCAAAATCAACAGAGGTCCCTCTGTCTGACACACTGCCTCTTTCTGTTGTGGATTTAAATTCTCATAAATGCTCATGTAAATCTCCCATCTATTCTAAACCAATATTGTCTCTCTCGTCCTCACCTGCTATGTCCTACAGAAAACACGGCCTTCTTTGATTCCACAGACATTATACCATGCCCCTAGTCCTTCGTCCACATGAATGACATTCCCCCACAGACAGCGCCTTGGTACGAGGGACAAGCTCAGCTCATACTGATGTCCGCTCGCATAAACATACAAGTATGTTTTCTCCTTCACAGTCCTGATTCAAACTTCAGCACTGCATCTTACATGCGGGCACAACGTCTCTGTGCTGAAGTTTGAATCGGCTGTGAATAGTAACTATCTATTGCTAAATTCTTAAAATTCAGCATCAAAAAGCTTTACAAGTAGTATTCAAAACTATATAATAAAGAAACGAGGTGATATTATGACTATTGACACAAAAAATGTAATCAACAGCATTCTGGAGAGCATTTCCCGAATCGACTATATCAAACCGGAAGATCTCCCTGAAATTGATCTTTATATGGATCAGGTCACCACTTTTATGGAGACGAAATTGAAATCTTCCAAACGCTATTCTGATGACAAAGTGCTGACCAAAACGATGATTAACAACTATGCGAAAAACGGCCTTTTACCATCCCCAGAAAAGAAAAAATATTCCAAAGAACATCTGCTTCTCCTTATCTTTATCTATTATTTCAAAAACATACTGTCTATCAATGACATTCAAACTCTTCTGGCTCCGATTACTGAAAAATATTTTCGCACAGACAATGAATTTGATCTGACCAAAGTCTACTCGGAAGTCTTTAGCATGGAACACAGTCAAATCGAATATCTAAAGAAGGACCTACTAAAGCGTTACAACATTGCAGACCAGACATTTCAGGATTCACCGGAAGAAGACCGGCAGTTTCTGCAGCAATTTTCTTTCATTTGCCTTCTCAGTTTCGACGTCTACTGTAAAAAATTGTTAATCGAAAAACTCGTGGACGGCATGGTTCCGCCCACGAAACACAAAGAAAAAAAATCTAAGAATAAGTCCTAAAAATTTGACACAATGGAGACGATAAAACTCTCTGTTTCCATTGTGTCAATATTTTTCTCCTTTTTGCACCTTCTCACATAGCACAATTCTTTTCTTCTACAGATCATTTAAAATTCTCTTGCCCCGCCCGCTGCCATATTTGCGCCGGACTTACCACGCAAAAAATTTTTTTCTAAAAATGAACCATTCCTAAAATGGCGACGAATATAGAGTGAACAGGTAATGGAGGTGAAACCTTGGACGCGAAAGAAGTGGAAAAATGTATTGATGAATTTGGCACAGATATCTACAGATTCTGCCTGAAACTCTGTATGAACAAAACCGAAGCCGAAGACCTGTATCAGCAGACTTTTCTGAAGGCTTTAGAAGGCATCTGGTCTCTTGACTGGGAGAAAAATCCAAAAGCTCTGCTTTTCTCCCTTGCCCACAATCTTTGGAAAAGCGACAGGAGAAAACAGGCTCGTCGAAATTCCATCGCTCCTTGCAGTACTTTGGACGATGAGACGGCAAATACACTGCATTCAGAAGAAAATATAGAGGAAATTTTCTCGCAGAGGGAGTTAATCTCCACAGTCAACGGAATCATTCAAAATCTTCCTGAGAAAATCCGGATACCGCTGACATTGTTTTACCTCTCTGATTTTTCCATAGAACAGATTGCAGAGATACTAAAGAAACCGCCTGGAACCATAAAAAGTAGATTGTTTAAAGGTAGACGCCTGATAAAAAAAAGATTGGAGGAAGCTGGCTATGAAGGATAACCATTTTAACACCGAGTTGGATAAAATTATCAGAGCTTCAATGAGAATCGACGACGAGCCTTCTCAGGAATTAAACAATTCCCTGAAACTTAACCTGCACCGACAGGAAATGAATAAAAAAGCGCCCGCCGTGTATTCCTTGTCCCTTTGGTATTTACCGATGACATTAAATTTTGTCATCTTCTCTTTATTGGCAGTTGCCGCGCAATTGGTGATCGTTAATCCCTATCTATCCATACTCGTCACGGGTACCTGTCTCTACTTGGGTATTGCCGGTGTTTTGCTCACGATAGTCGGAGTCAGAAGAACCCGTTTAAAGGAAGATATCACCATTCACATTCAGAAAGGAGGTGCTTTGGCATGAACACCCAAAAAAAGAAACCACTTTTTCTCTATATCGGAATACCTATGATTTGTCTTCTGCTTTTTTTACGGTTGGTCTTATACTTTTTTAAAAGCGACGGCTTCAGTGGCCTTTCCATGCTATTCCCCATACTGCTTCTGTGTATTGTAACCTTTACGCTTTGCTCCTCTGCCTTTTTTGCAGCATGGGTATACCAAGACTGTAAAAAAAGAAGAGAAGACCCGATTCTGTGGACAGCCATAGTCTTGATCGCGACGCCATTGATCGGACTTCTTATTTACTTTCTTCGCCGCCCGGAACCCAAGAAAATTTGTCCCACCTGCGGACATCGAATCTCTTTAAAAGCAAAATACTGCGAAGAATGCGGTAAATACGTTGAGAATAAGGAGGATATTACTACTATGTCAAAGCCAAAAACCCATCACCTAAAATTCATTGTTACCGGTACGGTCAGCATGGTGCTCATACTAGTATGTCTGGCAGTTTTTATCGTAAACGCAGCCGCTGGGAACGGAATAAACACAGACGTCACCTCAGACGAAAAAATTTGGAATCTCGGCACCATCCAGATGAATTCTAACATTTATCACAACGGTATCTGGAAGTTGGATTTTAAAAGTGCCAGCGACGGTTTCATCAAGGAAGAGCTTTTTTCCATACAAGCTCCTAAAACTCAAATGCTCTATGCCGATATCTCCTGCGGTACAGTCCCAGACGACGCGACGCTGACTCTGTGGCTTGTCCAAGATGAAATGGTACAGTCTTTTGATGTAACGGCCTTGTCAAAACCCTTAGAGCTTCCACTGAATCAGTTCAAAAATGGACAGCTATACGTCAGGCTTGAAATCCACGGCGTAAAAGACGTTACCTCAAAGATATTCCTCCAGTAACCCTCCTGGCAGCACCGCCTCTGAATATTTTATGTTGCGTTTTTTCAAAAAATGTGGTACGCTTTGTCAAGTGACAAGACACATGTATACACAATAATCAGAGGGGGATTCTCAATGAAAAAAATACTTAACCACATTTTCATTGATGGTTTAAGTGGCATGGCCCAAGGGCTTTTTGCTACCTTAATCATCGGCACAATCATTCAGCAAATTGGAACATTAATCGGCGGTAGCATCGGTGACACCATCTATGTGCTGGGAAAAGTGGCTGCTGCCATGACCAGCGCTGGCATTGGAGTAGGTGTTGCCTACCGCTTTAAAGAGAGTTCACTGGTGGTTTTATCTGCTGCCACCGCCGGCATGGTAGGCGGCTTCGCCAGTAAACTATTGGCACAAACTGTACTCACTGAGGACGGCTCCATGCTGTTTTCTGGACCCGGGGAACCGCTGGGTGCCTTCGTAGCCGCTCTAGTAGGTATTGAAGTGGGCCACCTCGTATCCGGAAAAACAAAGCTTGACATACTGGTGACTCCTCTAGTATCCATCCTGTCAGGCTCCGCCGTGGGATTGATCGCAGGGCCACCGATCTCTGCCTTTATGACTTGGCTAGGCAGTCTGATTAACTGGGGAACGGAGCAGCAGCCTTTCCTTATGGGAATTGTAGTCTCTGTCCTCATGGGAATGATTCTGACTCTTCCCATAAGTTCTGCCGCCCTCGGAATCATTTTGAATCTGTCCGGCATCGCCGCAGGAGCTGCTGCTGCAACATGGTCGGTTTCGCTGTCGCCAGTTATCGTGAAAACAAGATTGGCGGACTTCTCGCCCAGGGAATCGGCACTTCCATGCTCCAGGTTCCAAATATTGTCAGAAAACCCATTATCTGGCTTCCGGCCATCCTCTCTAGCGCCATCTTAGGACCTGTGGGAACGATGCTTGCAAACATGCAGTGCAACGCCACTGGTTCCGGTATGGGTTCTGCTGGTTTTGTGGGGCAGATTATGACCTGGGAGACTATGGTTGCCTACGACTCTCCTATGGCAGTCCTGATCAAGATTTTGCTTTTGCAGTTTATTTTGCCGGCAGTAATCACTTTATTTTTCTCAGAACTCATGAGAAAGAAAGGTTGGATAAAATTGGGAGATATGAAACTGGAAATGTAAGAGGACAGAACAAAGTGGGGAAGCCCACATCTTCCAATCTTTGAGGGGGCATCCCTACTTTGCGCGCCGAGCACAGCCGCCTATGGTGGCTACCTCTCGTGCAAGTGCACATCCATAGCGAAGTGTTTATGTAATAGGAAAGGACTTTTACTCATTAGTGTGACAATGGCTTTCCTATTACATAAAAAAGAATCCTGCAAGCAGGATTCTCCGCTACCTAAAAAACTCTATGCAAATGGTTCTCCCATTTACATAGAGTTTTCTTCTTTTTATTCCTTGCTCTCTTTCTTTTGTTCCTCTAGTCTTTGGAACACCATCTCATAACCGTCATTTCCATAATTCAAGGAACGGTTTACTCGACTGATTGTCGCTGTGGACGCTCCTGTCTTTTCAGAAATGTCCAGATACGTGCGCTTGTCCATCAACATCTTCGCAACTTCAAACCGCTGAGATAAAGAAAGCAATTCATTGATCGTGCACACATCCTCAAAAAAAAGATAACACTCTTCTTTCGTCTTTAGGCTGAGTATTCCATCAAACAAATGGTCCACTGCTTCTGTCCTAATTTTTTTACCCATTACTTATTCTCCTTCGATCTGTTCTTGCTACCTTCCGTTTGTAAAAACGGTCACCCATAATAAAATTTCAAATAGAAATTCTATTTTTAATTTTATCACACTAAAATTGTACATTCAAGAAGTTTCCGCAATTTTCATTGATTTTTAATAATTGGCAAAAACCTTTTCTTAACTTCTATATTTATTTACATAGGGTTTCAGCGCTTCCACAGAACGGTTCAGCACCAATTCCTCAGGAAATTTTAATCTCTCTAACAAAGGATATATATTAGGGAAATCCCCGATCAGAGTGTCAAAATGCGCATCGCTGCTCATGACAATCGGCACCTTATATTCCATGCACAGTTCCAGCATAATCCAGTCATTCTCCTTTGCATTTTCTCGGGTACATTCCGGGTCCAGAGAATGGTTGTTGACTTCCAAAACTTTTCCGTAATCGGCTGCCGTCTTTACCAGTGCTCTGTAATCCACCGGAAAACGCCCGTCGTCAGGATGCCCTATGATATTTACCGCAGGGTTCTCCAACACTTTCTGGTATGCGTAAGTGTTTTCCGCCTTGCTCGCTGGCCTCATACACGGCGTATGCATACTGGCAATCACCAAATCCAGGCTCATCAGGTCCTTTTGACTTAAATCCAGATTTCCCTCGGAATCCATGATATTCACCTCTGACCCCAGCAAAAGTTCAATCCCATAGAGGGTTCTCGGAACTACCTTCAGATTGCGAAAATAAAAGGTCTGACAGCTGCCGGGCATTTTCGGCGCGTGTTCTGTAATTCCCAACAGCTCCAGTCCCTTCTCAGCCGCAGCTTTCGCCATCTCTCTCAGCGAATTGTATGCATGTCCACTGGCTACTGTATGCGTATGAAGATCCATTACACTCTTTATCATTTCCTGCTTCCTCCATTCTGCCTGTAATCACTTCCCTGTGCCATATTTTTCATCTATTATACTTCCTATAGTACAAATTTACAAGTTTCCACTGTTTTTCTATATGTTCATGAGTGACAACCGCCGTCCGTTACTGTTCACTCACTTGCAACTCGTGAGCAGTAACACGCTTCGCGATGCACACAAATTGCTGTAAGCAGCAGTTTGGCGCAAGTAATTGTACCCGAAGTCTTTAACAGCAGTCTCATGACTTTGATTTTCCCTTGCACTTCCCAAAAACCAATGCTATTATTAATTATAAAAAAGAATCCTGTCTCACAGGATTCTTCGCCTGCCGTGGACTGTGTCAGCAATATTTTCATCTCCGCCGCAGTGCGATCCTACGGAGTACTTGTGTTATAGGGAAGGACTTTCACATATTCGCGTAATAAATTCTTTCCTATATATAGAACAAAGTAGACAAGCTATCATAATTCAGAAAGGTTGAGAAGATACTATGACTACAAATGAACAAGCTCTTTTGCTGCATGAACAGTGGAAAGGAAAATTAGAAACCGTCTCCAAAACGAAGATCAACACTCGTGAAGACCTTGCGCTCGCCTATACCCCCGGTGTCGCAGAGCCTTGTAAAAAAATTGCTGAGAATAAAGAGGATGTCTATAAATATACCATCAAATCCAATACCATCGCTGTGGTTTCCGATGGAAGTGCTGTCCTAGGACTAGGAAACATCGGCGCGCACGCCGCCTTGCCGGTTATGGAAGGAAAGGCTGTATTATTCAAAGAATTTGGCGGCGTCAACGCATTTCCGATCTGTCTGGACACACAGGATACTGATGAGATCGTCAAAGCTGTCATTCAGCTTGCTCCCGCTTTCGGCGGAATCAATCTGGAAGATATCTCTGCACCCCGCTGTTTCGAGATTGAAGAGCGCTTAAAAGCCTCTTTGGACATCCCGGTATTCCACGATGATCAGCACGGAACTGCCATCGTCGTTCTGGCAGCCATTATTAACTCTCTGCGTATCACCGGAAAGAAAAAAGAGGAATGCCGCATCGTCATCAACGGTTCTGGAGCTGCCGGCATCGCCATCACAAAGCTCCTGCTGCGTTATGGTTTCCGTCATCTTATGCTCTGCGACAGCCAGGGAATCGTTTCCAGCAAATCGCCTCGCCTGAATGATATCAAAAAAGAGATGTTAAAGATCACCAATCTGGAGGATAAGACCGGAACTTTAGCCGACGCATTGGTGAGCGCCGATATCTTTATCGGTGTATCTGCCCCCAATGTGGTTACCTCCGAGATGGTAAAGACCATGAACACAGATCCGATTCTCTTTGCCATGGCAAACCCTGTTCCTGAGATACTGCCGGACGTGGCAAAAGCCGCCGGCGCGCGCATTGTAGGCACAGGACGCTCTGATTTTCCAAATCAGATCAACAATGTCGTGGCATTTCCAGGAATCTTCAAAGGCGCTTTAGAAGGACGGGCAAAACAGATCACAGAAGAGATGAAGCTGGCTGCTGCCGAAGCTCTAGCCTCTCTTGTCACAGATGAGCAATTGAACGAAGACTTTATCATGCCGGAGGCTTTTGACCCCAGAGTTGCGGAAGCGGTCAGTGAGGCCGTAAAAGCTCATATTCAATAATGCGCTGGGGAGAAAAGCCTTACCATTCCTTGGATTATATGCTCCGGGAAAAATTTCATGAAAAAGTATATAAAGTGACCTTAAATGGCGGGATGACCTGCCCCAATCGCGACGGAACCTTAGACAGCCGGGGCTGCATTTTCTGCAGTGCCGGCGGTTCCGGGGGTTTTGCCGCC
>ENA-OPRR01002132-OPRR01002132.1-human-gut-metagenome-genome-assembly--contig:-NODE-2132-length-13824-cov-8.290726_pt1 | contig 13824 bp, 10 predicted proteins | sample MGYA00241796_ERZ501883 | MGnify/ENA primary metagenome ERZ501883 (study PRJEB25962, sample SAMEA2042406) | human gut metagenome | biome: human gut; feature: human-associated habitat; material: faeces...
AATTGTACTCCATAGTGATAAAGTTTTTATTTATAGTGATTTATACTGTTATTTCAATTTGAGCCAGCAAATTTACGTGTTTATTTTCAGATAACCACGTAGTGAGTGAAAAAAACCTTTCTTTTATAATAAGGTATTGTCCGAATAACAAGGTAATGTCCGATAAATGAAGAAATATCACGGCAAATACCGTCCGGCTATTGACTTTCTTGTTTTTATTTCGTATATTTGGAGGAATATAAAACGGAAAAGTAATGATAGGATATATAAAAATTATAACATAAGTTCAATAGGTGGATGTGCAGAATTGCATAGCCAGGATAACGAATGGGCAAGAAACTGCGAAGGTTCTTGCCCATTTTTGTTATAATAATTCTATTGAGGCCGCTGGAAACGCCTAAAAATAGTTTATAATAAACTTGGGGACCGTTTATAATAAACTCTCTCGTTATTTATTAAAAACGATGAAGGAGTTTATTCGATTCCGGGGGTGTAGTGTAAGAAAGGGAGAAAACTTTTTTTGAGTAAAGTTCTCTTCCTTTCTTTATGTGGTAAAAATATGATATATTAATAGGACTGTTTTGATAGTGGTGATTTGTTTACAAACGAGCGCTTCTATCTGTAAGAATCTCTTTTTCGTTAGACTTTTGGATAATATGTTTCTTTCATTTGGTATTATTATATACGTATTAATGTGAGTATATTTTGGGAGGATTGTTTGATCGTTTTATAATACAAAGAATATGGATAAAATGTGAGTGTATACTGGTTATAGTTGAAGTCCTGTCGGGATAATCTTTTTAGAGTGTTAGCTGAAAAAGCCTTTAAATAAACGTTAAACTAGCCTGGATACCGACTAAAAAGTATTTTTTCCAACCTATATCCTTTATTTTCTCCTCGAATTAATTGCAAATTAATTACTAAATTAACTAGCGGGACTTACATTTGTGCCAGTTATCATAAAATTCTAATAAATGAAAAAGTTGCTGGTACTATTAACAATGCTTCTTACATCCTTCTTTGCTGAAGCGCAAAAAAGCAGAGACTATTGGAATAACAAGCTAAAGTTTATCTCATTCCGACTACCTCCTCCGGTAGGATATATTCCGAAGATTGGTCAATCCTGTTGTAACTAACCGAATAAATAAATTAAATATATATGAAATATCTTATCAGCTTTTTATTCTTAGCTCTTGCATTTTCAATGAAAAGTGAGGCTAAAGTGACATTACCTTCCATACTTGGAGATAATATGGTATTACAGCAGCAAGCAGAAGTCAAACTATGGGGAAAAGCCCGTCCCAATGCTACTGTAACGGTGAAGACTTCGTGGAACGGGCAGACATATAAATCCTCATCGGATGGCAAGGGAGGCTGGTCGTTAACAGTATCTACCCCTGTTGCGGGAGGCCCTTACAAGATCATCTTCAATGACGGCGAATTACTGACGTTGCAGAATGTACTGATCGGTGAAGTCTGGTTCTGTTCGGGACAATCGAATATGGAGATGCCGATGGGCGGTTTCGACCGGCAACCGGTCAGAGGGACGAACGACATTATTGCCAAAGCCAAACCATCCACGCCTATCCGAATGTATACTACAGATTCAAAGGATGGGAGATGGGTACGCCAGTTTAGTAAAACGCCTGTGGAGGACTGCCAGGGCGAATGGCTGGAAAATACGCCGGTAAACGTTTCCCATATCAGCGCCGTGTCTTATTATTTTGCGCGTTATATACAGGAAGTGCTGGAAGTTCCGGTCGGCATCGTCGTTTCTACGTGGGGAGGATCAAGAATAGAGGCATGGATGAGCAGAGAATCCATAAAGCCTTTTAGTAGCATTGATCTTTCCATCCTCGATAACGATGCTGAAGTGAAGAATCCTACCGCCACTCCGTGTGTACTCTACAATGGCAAGATAGCTCCTTTGACTAATTTTGCAGTGAGAGGCTTCTTGTGGTATCAGGGCGAAAGCAACCGTGACAATGCCGATCTTTACCAGAGCCTTATGCCTGCCTTTGTGGCTGACTTGCGTGCGAAATGGGGCAGGGGCGAACTTCCTTTCTACTTTGTGCAGATAGCGCCTTTCAATTACGAAGGAGCCGACGGTACATCGGCTGCCCGCCTGCGCGAGGTCCAGTTGCAGAATATGAAGGATATACCGAATAGCGGCATGGTTACGACGATGGATGTCGGCCACCCTGTTTTCATCCATCCCGTAGACAAGGAGACGGTAGGGAACCGACTGGCGTATTGGGCATTGGCGCAGACCTACGGCATGAAAGGATTCGGATACGCTCCTCCTGTTTATAAATCGATGGAGATACAGGAGAATAAAATCTATATAAACTTCTACAATGCCCAACGCGGCCTAAGTCCGATGTGGACATCTCTTAAAGGATTTGAGATTGCGGGCGAGGATAAAGTATTCTATCCGGCTTTTGCCGAAATAGAAACCACGACTGCCCGACTGGCGGTTTCGAGTGACAAAGTCCCTCATCCCGTTGCCGTGCGGTATGCGTATAAGAATTATGTGGAAGCAAGTATTTTCAGTATTCATGGCATCCCTGCGGCGCCTTTCCGGACGGATAACTGGTAAAAGCAGATGATTACCTGAATAGATACGGCTATTTTATCAGACATCCGGATATTCGCTTTCTTGTTATATCCGGATGTATAACCGGTTCTCTTTCGGCGAAATTTTGTTGAAAATATATCTATCAAAGTCAGTGGGTATATCCATGAATCCCTGTATCTTTGCATTCTCATTAAAACCATAATTATGGAACTAAAGCATGGGTACTATCATCTGATTGCCATACTAACAGTAGCTATCTGGGGACTGACATTCATTTCGACTAAAGTATTGATAAACCACGGGCTGACACCTCAGGAAATCTTCTTTTACCGTTTTCTGATTGCATACCTTGGCATCTGGGTAATTTCTCCCAAACGTCTGTTCACCAATAACTGGCAAGATGAACTGTGGCTGGTAGCAGGCGGTATATTCGGTGGCTCCCTTTATTTCTTTACAGAGAATACCGCTTTAGGCATCACCCAGGCGTCGAATGTATCGTTTATCATCTGCACGGCTCCCTTGCTGACTACTATCCTTTCCCTGCTTTTCTATAAAAGTGAAAAGGCATCGAAAGGACTGATATACGGTTCCCTGCTGGCATTGATGGGGGTAGGGCTGATTGTCTTTAACGGCAGTTTTGTGCTCAAAATATCTCCGATAGGCGATCTGCTGACTTTGCTTGCCGCATTATCATGGGCATTCTATAGTCTGATTATTAAAAAGATGGCCGGGCGTTATCCTACCATATTTATCACCCGCAAGATTTTCTTTTACGGAGTACTGACAATTCTGCCTGCCTTCCTCCTGCATCCCCTGCATCCCGATACCGTTGTACTTCTTCAACCTGCCGTTCTGTTCAACCTTCTGTTTCTGGCCGTATTGGCTTCGCTGATCTGCTATGTACTCTGGAATGTGGTGTTAAAACAGTTGGGAACGGTACGGGCATCCAATTATATTTATCTCAATCCTCTGGTCACGATGATTGCATCGTTCCTTATTCTGGATGAGAAGATTACGTTAGTCGCTTTAGGCGGCGCAGCTTGTATTGTCTGCGGGGTATATTGGGCTGAAAAGAAATAGAGTAGATAAGAAATAGAGTAGATTATGAGAAAAATGATGAATGAGCAGCTTCCTATATCGAAGTCATCTCCTCTGAAAGCTCGTTTTTATGATTATCCTTATTTTACTTACCCGTGGCATTTTCATACGGAGTATGAGATTATCTATGTCAAGGAGGGCACGGGAATGCGGTTTGTAGGAAATAACGCGGAGAAATATGCTGATGGTGATATTCTTCTGCTAGGCTCCGATTTGCCTCATTATATGAAGAGCGATGAGGTGTATCGGCAAGAAGGCAGTACGCTTCGGACAACAGGGACCATCATTCAGTTTGAAAAGGACTTCATGCACCACGCTTTCAATTATTATCCCCATTTTATGAAGATAAAGAACCTGCTTGAAGAGGCGCAACGGGGGATTTACTTTCCCGCAGGATGTTCCCTGCGGCTGGTTGATTTGCTTGAATCGATTCCGGTGGAGACAGGAGTCGATCAGATTACTTCTTTCCTGCAACTTCTGAAAGAAATGGCAAACGTCGCTTCACGGTCTGTGCTATCGACTTCCGATTTTGAAAATGATATTATCTACGACGGATCGAGAATAGACAAAATCATAGTTTACCTGAATAAGAACTATACACGGCAGATTTACCTGAATGAAATATCTTCTCTGGCAGCTATGAATCCTGCTGCATTCTGCCGCTTCTTCAAGAGCAAAACGGGGAAATCATTCAAGAATTACATATTGGAGATGCGGATAGGATATGCGTGTAAACTCTTGCTCATGGGCGATATGAATATTTCGCAGATCAGTGTGGAGTGCGGATTTGATACGATTTCTCATTTTAATAAGTCGTTCAAGAAGCATACCGGATTCACTCCGTCTTACTATAAAAGGATGATGCTGGCTGAATAGAAATGAATGAAAGAAAGAGGCAAACGGGACGTATGGACATAAAAAAAGGGTCAACGCCTTGACCCAACCTTTGTTAACCTTAAATCTAATACTATGAAAAACACATTACAAAGGTACGGACTTCTGTGATATTAGCAAATTATCCAAGAAAAATAATATGTTTTATAACACGTTTTAATATTATCTTCCTGTTTGTTAAGAAAAACATCCTCCCTTTTTAAAAGTATGCAACACTTATTTTGAAAATTGAAACGGGGGATACCGTTGATTCTCTGCCGGAAAACCGTTATCTTTGCAAAGATAACGCAATTGTTTACTTTAAATAAAGAAGAAAAGGAGAGAACCGTGAACAAAGAAGAAATCGTCCTTACCCCGATGATGAAACAGTTTCTGGATTTGAAGGCGCAACATCCGGATGCAGTGATGCTGTTTCGTTGCGGCGACTTTTATGAAACATATTCTACAGATGCCATTGTTGCCTCCGAAATTCTGGGAATCACACTGACAAAACGTGCAAACGGAAAAGGTAAAACCATTGAGATGGCGGGTTTTCCCCATCATGCTCTCGATACGTATCTTCCTAAACTGGTTCGTGCCGGAAAGCGTGTCGCTATCTGTGATCAGTTGGAAGATCCGAAAATGACGAAAAAGTTGGTGAAGCGAGGTATAACCGAATTGGTGACTCCCGGCGTTTCTATCAATGATAATGTGCTGAATTATAAAGAGAACAACTTTCTGGCTGCCGTTCATTTCGGCAAGGCTTCCTGCGGAGTCGCTTTTCTCGACATATCTACCGGTGAATTTCTTACAGCAGAGGGACCTTTTGATTATGTAGATAAACTGTTGAATAACTTCGGTCCGAAAGAGATTCTTTTTGAAAGAGGCAAGCGGCTGATGTTTGAGGGTAATTTTGGCAGTAAGTTCTTCACATTCGAGCTGGATGATTGGGTATTTACGGAAACGACGGCCCGCGAAAAACTTCTGAAACATTTTGAAACGAAGAACCTGAAAGGGTTCGGAGTGGAGCATCTGAAGAACGGTATCATTGCTTCCGGTGCTATCCTGCAATATCTGACGATGACGCAACATACGCAAATCGGGCATATTACTTCATTGTCTCGTATTGAAGAAGATAAATATGTCCGCCTGGATAAGTTTACGGTACGTAGTCTGGAGCTGATCAGCAATATGAATGATGGCGGAAGCAGTCTGCTCAATGTGATTGACAGAACGATCAGCCCGATGGGAGCACGTTTGCTGAAACGTTGGATGGTCTTCCCGTTGAAGGATAAGAAACCGATTGATGAACGATTGAATGTGGTGGAATATTTTTTCCGCCAACCGGATTTTAAAGCTGTCATTGAAGAACAGTTACATCTGATAGGGGATTTGGAACGTATTATTTCCAAAGTGGCTGTAGGGCGTGTGTCACCGCGCGAAGTTGCTCAACTGAAAGTGGCATTGCAGGCCATCGAACCCATTAAACTGGCATGTATTCAAGCGGATAATGCAAGTCTGAATCAGATAGGGGAACAGTTGAATCTTTGTGTCACTATTCGTGACCGGATTGCCAAAGAGATAAAGAATGATCCGCCATTGGCTGTCAATAAAGGTGGGGTGATTCAAGACGGTGTGAATGCGGATTTGGATGAATTGCGCCGGATTTCGTATTCGGGGAAGGATTATTTGCTCCAGATACAACAGCGTGAAAGTGAGTTGACGGGTATTCCAAGCTTGAAAGTGGCTTATAATAACGTATTCGGTTATTATATCGAAGTCCGTAATGTCCATAAAGATAAAGTTCCTAAAGAGTGGATTCGTAAACAGACGCTGGTTAATGCAGAACGTTATATTACGCAGGAACTAAAGGAATATGAAGAAAAGATTTTGGGAGCGGAAGATAAGATTCTGATTCTGGAAACGCAGCTATATACGGACTTAGTACAGGCATTGATGGAGTTTATTCCACAGATACAGATTAATGCGAATCAGATTGCACGTCTGGACTGTCTGTTGTCATTTGCCAATGTGGCTCGTGAGAATCGTTATATCCGTCCGATTATTGAGGATAATGACGTATTGGATATTCGTCAGGGACGTCACCCGGTAATAGAAAAACAACTTCCAATAGGCGAGAAGTATATTGCCAATGATGTAATGCTGGACAGTGATACACAGCAGATTATTATTATTACGGGTCCGAACATGGCCGGTAAGTCGGCACTCTTGCGCCAAACAGCATTGATTACGCTATTGGCTCAAATCGGCTCGTTTGTTCCTGCGGAAAGTGCGCATATCGGTTTAGTTGATAAAATATTTACCCGTGTAGGAGCGAGCGATAATATATCAGTCGGTGAATCTACATTCATGGTAGAGATGAATGAAGCGGCTGATATCCTGAATAATGTTTCTTCCCGGAGTCTGGTATTATTTGACGAATTGGGTCGTGGTACTTCTACTTATGATGGTATTTCCATTGCCTGGGCAATTGTAGAGTATATCCATGAACATCCGAAAGCAAAAGCACGTACATTATTTGCTACGCATTATCATGAATTGAATGAGATGGAGAAATCTTTCAAGCGCATCAAGAATTATAATGTATCGGTGAAAGAAGTTGATAATAAAGTAATCTTCCTTCGTAAACTGGAACGTGGCGGTAGTGAACACTCTTTCGGTATTCATGTGGCAAAGATGGCCGGTATGCCGAAAAGCATTGTGAAACGTGCAAATGAGATATTGAAACAGCTTGAATCTGATAATCGCCAACAGGGCATAGCAGGTAAACCGTTGGCAGAAGTGAGCGAGAATCGTGGAGGTATGCAGTTAAGCTTCTTCCAGTTGGACGATCCGATTCTCTGTCAGATTCGTGATGAGATATTGAATCTTGATGTGAATAATCTTACTCCTATTGAAGCGCTGAATAAACTGAATGATATTAAGAAGATAGTCAGGGGGAAATAAGCTGAAAATGTATATAATGTCTTAGGATATGTTTTCGATTATTGTCCTGACATTAGGGAAATGGCATTTGTTTTATTGATAAAAAAAGGGATTAGCGATGTTTGAACCGCTAATCCCTCTTTTTTTGATTTAGGCTATTTTCTTTTTCTTCTTGTCATAAAAGAACATGAAATAGACGCCTATTATGATAAACGGAACGCTTAACCATTGTCCCATATTGAACATCATGCTGTTTTCAAAATCTTCCTGATTTTCTTTTAGGAATTCGATGAAAAAGCGGAAGGTGAAGATATAAGTCAGACAAAGCCCGAAGAAGAAGCCGCGATGCAGTTTCTTGCTGTAATTCTTATACAGGTAAATCATGATGAAGAACAGGATAAGATAAGCAATGGCTTCGTAGAGCTGTCCCGGATGACGGGGGAGCATATCTACACGTTCGAAAACGAATGCCCAGGGCACATCAGACGGTTTACCGATGATTTCGGAGTTCATCAGGTTGGCAAGGCGGATGAAGCAGGCGGTGATTGGAGTAGCTACGGCAATCATATCCAGCACGTCCATATAATGAAGCTTCGTCTTGCGGCAATATAGCCAAAGGGCGATTATCAATCCTAATGTACCGCCGTGGCTGGCAAGTCCTTCATATCCGGTAAATTTCCAGTTTCCGTCCGGCATGAATTTGATAGGAAGAATCATTTCCCAGAAATGAGACAGGTAGTATCCCGGATCATAGAACAGACAGTGTCCCAGGCGGGCACCGATCAGAATACCAAAGAAACAGTAAAAGAAAAGCGGGTCAAACTTCTTTTCCTCTATCTTTTTATCCCGGTACTGGTAGTGAACAACCACATAAGCAAAGAATATTCCTACTGCCCACAATAATCCGTAATAACGGATAGAAATGCCGAACAGGTTGAATAGTTCGGGATTCGGGTTCCAGTTGATGGATAATAGCATGGTATTCATTCTATATTGGATTAATGTTAATGATTAGATTCTTTGAATTTCTCCGCAACCATCCGGTAGGTCGGTATATCTATTCCCTGTTCTTCGGCTGCTGCAATCATGTCGAAGAGCAATCCCTGTATTTCCGAGTCGTGTCCGCGTGCCAGGTCTTTTTGCATAGAAGCGGTACTTTCGGGGTCGAGCTTATCAATCACTTTCAGGTTGTAGCTGACTGGGTCTTCGGGAAATTCGACGCCTAGTTTCTTTCCTAAAGCAGCGCTTTCCGTAGAAAGTCCGATAAATGTATCCCGTATCTTTCCCGGTTTTTGTACTTCTCCCATCGGAACGTCGTAGTAAGCACCCGTCACAGCCATTGCGGAGATAAACGACCATTTGATAAACGTATCCCGGTTGATGTCTGGTGACAGGTCTACCTTTATGCCTGCTTCCTGCAAGTCTTGTTGGATGGCTTCCAGCAATCCGGGCTTCACAACCGTGCCGTGATGAGCACCATATACCAGACGGAATATTTTTCCCATTTGGGTGATTTCTCCGGTGCCGGATACGAAGCCTACGATATAGATGCAGCCGTCGAGAACGGTGACTTCCGGAACTAGCTTCTGTATGCGCGGCCCTGTGCCATATACATTCAGAATAGGGATGACAACCGTGTCTTTGTGTGCTGCTCTTTTTATCAGTTCTACGATGGAATCGACCGAATAACCTTTCACACATACAAATATCACATCTGCTTTCCCGCTAAATTCTTCAGCCGTAGTTGCCGGGATTCGGAGCGTATGTTCACCCTTTAAATCCGACTTCAGTTTCAAACCGTTCGTTTGAATCGACTGCAAATGAGCTCCACGGGCAATACAGGTTACATCTTTGCCTGCCAGCGACAAGAATCCTGCGATACTGCCGCCTACACCTCCCGTTCCTGCAATGAGATATTTCATATTGTTAGCGAATTAGTAATTAATAAGTCGTCGGTAGTTACCGATAATCACACGTTGAAACGGAAATGCATGATGTCGCCATCTTGCACCACATATTCTTTTCCTTCCACACCCAGTTTTCCGGCTTCTTTCACAGCTGCTTCCGAGCCGTATTTGATATAATCATCGTATTTGATAACTTCGGCACGGATAAAGCCTTTTTCAAAATCGGTGTGGATCACTCCGGCACATTGAGGAGCTTTCCATCCTTTTTCGTATGTCCAGGCACGTACTTCTTGTACACCGGCAGTGAAATATGTTTCGAGATTCAGGAGTTTATAAGCAGATTTGATAAGACGTGCTACGCCCGATTCTTCCAAGCCTACTTCGGCAAGGAACATTTGACGGTCTTCGTACGTTTCCAGTTCGGCGATGTCCGCTTCTGTTTTGGCTGCGACAATCAGGATTTGAGCATTCTCGTCTTTTACGGCTTCGCGTACCATATCTACGTATTTATTTCCGTTTACTGCGCTTGCTTCATCAACGTTGCAGACATACATTACCGGCTTGCTAGTCAATAAGAACAGTTCGTGAGCAATCTTTTGTTCGTCTTTTGTTTCAAAAGTCACTGTACGTGCAGATTTTCCCTGTTCCAATGCGTCTTTATATTGAACGAGTACATCGTAAGCTAACTTTGCAGCTTTGTCTCCGCCCGTCTGTGCTTGTTTCTGTACTTTCTGGATACGGCTTTCGATGGTTTCCAGGTCTTTCAATTGAAGTTCGTAGTCAATGATTTCTTTGTCACGGACGGGATTTACGCTTCCGTCTACGTGTGTCACATTGTCGTCATCGAAGCAACGGAGTACGTGGATAATTGCGTCTGTTTCACGGATATTGGCAAGGAACTTGTTTCCCAGTCCTTCACCTTTGCTTGCGCCTTTCACCAGTCCGGCGATATCTACGATTTCTACAGTTGTAGGAACAATTCGTTGGGGGTGCACCAATTCAGCGAGTGCTTTCAGACGTTCGTCAGGAACGGTGATTACACCTACATTCGGTTCAATTGTACAGAAAGGGAAGTTTGCCGCTTGTGCCTTTGCGTTCGACAAACAGTTGAAAAGTGTTGACTTACCCACGTTCGGTAGTCCTACGATACCACATTGCAATGCCATATTAATCTATATTATTTCTTTTATTTTCAATAATTATATTTATATGAACACCTGATGGCGGATAATATCCGCATAAACACATTGTGTATTTGCCGCACCCAGTTGTTCCTTTTAGTTCATTTAGTTCGCAAAGATAATCATTTTTTGAGCTAATGAAGGAAATCTGATATACTTTCTGTTTCTTCCTGTCTGACTTTCCTCTTCGCGCCAAAGGGAGAATAAATTTGTTTACGGCTTTTTGCATAGTTGTTAATTACCTTTGCGTATACCTTTGAGCAATGAATCATCAAATTGACACACTGTATTTTACTCTACTTTATGTATTTTAAGCCAATATCGTTTTGAATGCTTTTAGTATACCGCTTATCAGCTGTTGAACTAAATATTCTCCAAACTCATGGTCTCCTGACAAGACAGTTCTATTTATTTTGATTTGATAATCTCTATCCCATTAATTATCATTATATTTGCACTATTCAATTGCCAAAGATATATAGATTAATAAATGAGATACTTAGACCCCAAGGCCGATTTGACTTTCAAACGTGTTTTCGGCGAACACCCCGACTTAGTGATAAGCTTGCTAAACGCTTTGCTACCACTGGATCCCCATCAGGAAGTGACCGAGATAGAATACCTTCCGGTCGAACTGGTGCCGGACAATCCGTTACGTAAGAATAGCATTGTCGATGTGCGATGCCGCGACAATCAGGGGCGAGTCTTCCTGGTGGAGATGCAAATGATATGGTCGCCCGAGTTCAAACAGCGTGTATTGTTCAACGCCTCGAAAGCTTACGTGCGCCAACTGGACGTCGGCGAGCAGTATGAACTTCTGCAACCTGTATATTCGCTGAATCTGGTGAACGATATCTTTGAACCGGATTTAGATGGCGAGTATTATCATTATTACCGTCTTGTGCACGTGGAGCATACGGATAAAGTGATAGAGGGATTGCACCTAATATTTGTAGAGCTTCCCAAGTTTACTCCGCATAACTACAGCGAGAAAAAAATGCAAGTGCTTTGGCTGCGATACCTGACCGAGATAAACGAACGGACTCGTGAGATCCCCGCGGAGTTCCTAGCCAATCCGGAACTGAAAAAAGCGGTGAACGCACTTGAGGTATCTGCCTTTACGGATGCACAACTGGCGGGATATGAAAAGTTTTGGGATATTATAAGCGTAGAAAAAACGCTTATAAGCAGTGCGGAACGAAAAGGTAGGGCTGAAGGCATGGAAAAAGGATTGGCTGAAGGCCACAAAGAAGTAGCCCGTAACTTGAAAAAAGCCGACATATCGACTGCAATCATCATACAGAGTACCGGTCTATCGGAGAAAGAGATTGAAGAATTGTAAAGCGAAATGTATCAATACTAAGCTGTTCTCCTTGTGAACTAAACTTCAATCATTGGATATATATACACGATATTGTTCATATATACCCATCAAAGCTTTACGTTGTTCACCGTCAGCAGCAAACAAAGCGGTAGACAATATTTCTCCTATTGCCCCATTGGATGTAACTACAGCTATCTGTTGAACGCCTTCCACCAATTTCCCATTTCGAGGGGAAACAATATGCCGACGTTCGGGAGAGTCATTGCCGGAGGTTGTAAGACACTCATCATGAAGAAGTATATTATTAACTTTCCATCCCGATCCTACCGGATGATTACCTAAAGCAAGGACGGAACTGTTTCCCATATTTATCAATGCATTCTCTATCAAAAACTCATTCAATATGCTTTTAATCGTTTCCAAGGCATACCCCTTGAGAAAACCGGATAAGTTGACAGTAACTCCCGGTTGTGAGAAATAGATGCTATGATCTTCGACTGATAAATGTACCGATTGTATCGTGTCCTGATTGTAATTTTCCGAATGAACTGTAATATCAAAACACCCCAGGGTCTTCCTGTTATATTCTAGACATAAATCAATCATTGAATAGAGTTCTTCGCTAAGAACGACCGGTAAAGTCGGAGCAGTTCGGTTGACAAAAGACAATTCGCTAGCCGGATCATGAAAGTTTGCCATCTTTTCCAACCGGCACAATACATCATAAATACGATTAACCACAAGTAACAATTCTTCTTCCGTTTTCTGGCTATACAGGATAATATCCACCCGTGTATGCATGGAAAGAAACCAGGCATAAAGCAGTCCATCACCTTCATGGGACGGTTTATACATATGTTGAATAGGAGGGACTTGCATCGTATCGCAGGACAAATTAGGCACAGATTGCACGGATTTTACGGTTGTTCTAATGAAATGGCAACCGCATCATTCGTGTAATCCGCGCCTGAATAAAACCATAAGGAGTTATATAACGCATCTTCCACTATAAATGGGATACGTCTTATTTCAGTTCTTTAATCTTCACGTTCTTGAACCATACTTCATCTCCATGATCCTGAAGAAGTATGTTACCTTCCTCCGGATTTCCGAAATTAGGCCAGTCCTTATATTTACTATATGCTACCAGTGCATTCCACATGTCATTGTTGCGATCATATTCAATGAGTTTAACTCCGTTCAGCCAATGTTCCACATGATTGCCTTTTACGATAATGGTAGCCGTGTTAAACTCTTTCTTGTTGAAAGGTTTATCCTTAGGAGCCGGAATCAGGTCATACAATGAACCCAGTGTTCTGTTACCTTTTACGCCCAGTTTCGCATCCGGATGCTTATCGTCATCAAGAATCTGGAATTCACAGCCGATGGCAGAACCCTCACCTTTATTCAGATCCGGATTCACAAAATACTTAACTCCACTATTCGCACCTTCAGTAATCTTGAAATCCACTTTCAGAATAAAGTTCTTATATTTACGGGTAGTCACGATATCACCGCCATTAGCAGATTCCGCCCCACCACTCTTTATTACTTTCAAGATCCCGTCTTCTATCTTCCAACCTTTTGCGGGGAAAGTAGAAAGTTTTGCACCTTTCCAGCCTTCAGTTGTTTTTCCGTCCCATAGCAATGTCCAGCCATTTTGCGCTTCATTTGGTGAAATTGTATTGGCAATCAGATTCATTTCGGGCGCTGCTTGAGAATCCGGTGTCTGATAACGCTCTACGTCTGTTGTACAAATACGTATATTCTTCCAACTGACCGTTTTTCCTTCATCCGCCACATTTCCAATAGCATGTACCTGCAAAGCAATGAAGCCCACAGGAGTCATGTCATCCCAAATGTTAGCACAAGGAACTCCGTTTATCCAAGTTCGGATCGAATGACCGACAGCCTCAA
>ENA-OPRR01002140-OPRR01002140.1-human-gut-metagenome-genome-assembly--contig:-NODE-2140-length-13803-cov-3.425880_pt1 | contig 13803 bp, 14 predicted proteins | sample MGYA00241796_ERZ501883 | MGnify/ENA primary metagenome ERZ501883 (study PRJEB25962, sample SAMEA2042406) | human gut metagenome | biome: human gut; feature: human-associated habitat; material: faeces...
GCAAATGTTTTGAACAGGCTAAAGCCGTATTCAAAAACCCGGCTTCCAAAACATACAGGAAACCGGGTTCTGCTTTATTCTGTTTTTATCATACGATAACCTACCCCGATATGGGTCTGGATATATTGAGGAGAGTCCGGACCTTTTTCTATTTTCTTTCGAAGTGTTGCCATAAATACCCGGAGAGAGGCAACGTCATTTTCCCAGTTGCTCCCCCAGATATTCTGGGTAATGAAGGTGTGTGTCAGAACCTTCCCAACATTTCTGGAAAGGAGACAGAGAAGCTTATATTCAATAGGGGTCAGATGAAGCTCCTCATCATTCAGATACGCACATCCGGCAGCGTAATCAATACGCAGGGCGCCGTTTACAAAAACAGATGCTTCTGCTGGCGAATCATTTTTGATCATAGCCAGGCGTCTCTGTACAACACGAAGTCTTGCCAGAAGCTCTTCCACAGAAAATGGTTTGGTCAGATAATCGTCAGCTCCTGCATCCAGCGCGTCAATTTTGTCAGTATCCTCACTGCGGGCGCTGATGACAATAATGGGCATAGTGGACCAGGAACGGATTCTGCGTATCACTTCCACTCCGTCGATGTCAGGCAGACCCAGATCCAGAAGAACAATATCCGGATTGTGGGAGGAGGCTTCAAGAATGGCAGTTTCTCCGTTTCCGGCTACCAGATACCGATAGTCGTGTGTTTTCAGTGTGGTTGTGATCAGATTTTTTACAGAAGAATCATCTTCCACTACTAATATCAACGGTTTATTCATGTAATTGTACCTCCTCAGCTGGTAATGTAAAAGTAAATACAGTTCCATGGGGAACATTATCAGAAACACTGATAGAGCCGCCATGTGCGTTTATAATGGACTTACACAAAGAAAGTCCAAGTCCGAGACTCCTCCGGCTGTCTGCCACCCGGTTCGAGCCTGTGTAGAACATATCAAATATCTGCTTTTTATTTTCATCAGAAATACCCGGACCATCATCGGATACAGAAATAACAGCCCAGTTATCTTTCCGGAAAGTAGAAATCCGGATCTCCGATCCCCGGGGAGTATATTTAATTGCATTATCCACCAGATTTATAATAACCTGAACAATCAGCTTTGCATCCATTTTTGCCAGAAGCAGATCATCCTGATGCTTTACCGTAATATGATGTTCCACAGAAAGTCTGTTTACATGGCGGAGAGCTTCTGTAATCACCTCGTCTGCCAGTTCTGTGGAAATACGCAGATTCAGCCTTCCCTCTTCCAGACGGGTAACAGACAGAAGGTTTTCCACAAGGTTGATCAGCCACATGGAGTCATCATAAATATCCTGATACAGAGTCTTTTTTGTGCTTTCGTCAAACAAACTGCTGTTTGACAGAAGATTGCTGGCATTTCCTGAAATAGAAGTCAGAGGAGTACGAAGGTCATGAGAAATTGTGCGAAGAAGATTCGCTCTCAGCTGTTCGTTTTTTGCCAGGATGGCCGCCTCTTCTTTCTCATGGGCATTTTTCTCATTTTCCATGGCAAGAGCACATTCTCCCAGAATAGAAAGAAGAATATTGTTTTCGGAGGCATCCAGAGGCTGTTTGCCGGCTGCAATCCCCACCACTCCGTAAACAGAAGCATTTACCCGGATAGCCAGATAAAGACATTTGGCATTGGAAAGCGTCTGGGTGGTAGCGCCTGCGTGACGGTTGTTTTTAAACACCCATTCAGCCACTGCGCTTTCATTTCTTGTGAGATAATCAGAGGCGGTATCTTCTTCACCGGCAGAAAATGTCATGGGAGCCGCCAGGGTATTTTTTTCCGCAGGATAGATCACAATATCTCTGTTCAGAAGTTTTGTAAGCTGATGAGCCGTAGAAGTCAGAATCGCGTCACGGTCTGTAGCCTGCTGAAGTATCTGACTGGTATCAAACAAAATCTTTGTACGAAAGGCTGCACGGGCAGACTGACTGGCAATCGTCTTCATCCGTGTGGTAAGTGTTCCGGTCAGAAAGGCTGAAATAAACATTACCACAAAAGTAACAAGATAGCCCCGGTCATATGCCATAAGCGTGAATTTAGGATCTGTAAACAAAAAGTTAAACACAAGCACACTGACAATTGAAGTGATCAGGCTGTAAACCCGGTTTACTGTTACAATGGAAGTTACCAGCACCGCAAGCACATATACAGTAATAATATTGGCCTCATCAAAGCCAAGCTGCTGGAACAGGTATCCCAGACAGCTGGCTGCTGACAGGATAAAAATACTTTTTAAAATGTCAGATGCGGAAAAGATAATATGATTTTTCTGATTGTGAACAGGCGGAGTGCGGTTCGGAGTCTGATCCGGAATAATATGCACATCCATATTAGGAGCATTTGCAATAAGCTGTTCTGTAAGAGAAGGTCTGCCAAACAGGCGCTTCCCTGTGACCGTGCTTCTTCCGATCACAATCTTGGAAACCCCGGACAGCTTTGCAAATTCTGCGATCTGAAGGGGTACATCGTCTCCGTAAACGGTTTCTATGGTGGCTCCCAGCTGTTGGGCAAGGTAAATATTTGAACGGAGCCGCTGTCTGTCTTCTTCCGTCATTGCAGAAAACTGTGAGGTTTCTACAAACAGAGCAGTAAAGGCTCCACGGAAAGCATTTGCCATTCTCGCTGCCGTCCGGATGATCTTTGCATTAGACGGAGAAGAAGAAAGGCAGACCAGTATGTGCTCATCTGTATAATAATCGCTTTTGTTTCTGATGCGCGCAGACTCTGTTCTTTTATTTACACGGTCCGCACATCTTCTGAGCGCAAGCTCTCTCAGCGCAGTCAGTGTTTCCAAGGTAAAAGTAAAACTGTCTGTTTCAGAAGAATCTGAATCTTTTTCAGCAGCAAGCCGTTCAAGAAGCTCCTGGGGCTCAATGTCAACAAGCTTTACCTGATCAGCATTGTCAAAAACAGAATCCGGAATATGTTCAAGGATTCTGTTTCCGGTAATTGCTGTCACCATATCGTTAAGACTTTCAATATTTTCTACATTGGCTGTTGTATAAACATCAATGCCTGCTTTTAAAAGCTCATAAATATCCAGGTATCGCTTATGGTGCCGGCATCCGTCTGCATTTGTGTGCGCAAGCTCATCTATCAGAATCAGCCCAGGCTTTGTCTTTATTGCCTTATCAAGATCAAACTCCTCCACAGGAGTACCATTATGTTTAGAATAAAGAGGCGGAAGCAGCTTCAGGCCATTCAGTCTGGCCCGGGTCTGCGGATGAGCATTTGATTTAATGTAGCCTACTGCAACATCTGTACCATGTTTTTTTTCCATATGGGCTGCTTCCAGCATTGCGTATGTTTTTCCCACGCCTGCCGCATAGCCGAAAAAAATCTTCAGATGCCCTCTTTCTGTAGAGGACATCTGATCGGATGCTGCCGGCAGGATATCTGCGCTCTGATTTTGTTTTTCCACACTATCACTCCTCGTTATTTCATACAGGCATTATAACATATCTGACAAAATTCTGCACAAAAATATATTGGACACAGATATTCTTATGTAAAGCCGGAAACAGCAGCTACTTTTCCAGATATCCGGCTTTCAGCAGCCGGATAAATAATTCCGCTTCCTGGGAAATGCGGTGTTTTTTCCACAAAGCCTTCACAAGAAATTTCTGGCTGTTAAGAGGCATAACAGGAAGTCCCAACGGCTCACATACAAGAATGTTTTCATCCAGCAGAAAAAGAAAAGAACCCAGCTTTTGATCCGGCTCTGTGTTTACATCCGCCCGGATAAATCCAAAATCAATTTTTCCTGTATTCAGCTGCTTCTGAATATCCTTTGCAGAACCGTAGAAAAGACTCAGCTCACAGCCGGGAGCCTGGCGGGAAAACCTTTCCAGAAGGTCATTTAAAAGAGAGACTTCTTCTGTATGTTCAAATGCAATAGAAAGCATTGAGGGCCTGTCGGAACTGATCACAGTCCGGCTGCTGTCGCCAAAGAAAATATCCAGTTTTTTCAGTATGAGAAAGCACAGGGCAAAAACAGCAGCTACTGCGCAGACCAGAATCAGTTCTTTCATAAAATCATCCCTTCATGTTTCATATTTACGGAAGCTTTATTCCAATCAGATATGGAAACACTTCTGAATATCTCTGATGTTTCCAAGAACAAGCATGGTATTGTTTTCCGGAACAGGAGTATCTGATTTAATATTCAGATTCATGACTCCCATATGTTTAAATGCCATGATATTAATGTTGTGCTTGTTTCGGATGTCAAGCTGTCCAACAGTTCTTCCCACCCAGTTTTCCGGAACAGAAATTTCAAAAATAGCATGTTCATCATCAAGCTCCACATAGTCCAGAATGTGGTCTGCACTGTAACGGATCGCTGCCCATTCAGCCATCTGCTTTTCCGGATAAATAACTTCATCAGCGCCGTTTTTCAGGAGGAGTTTGGCGTGAACATCTCTGGCTGCTCTGGAAACAACATATTTTGCGCCCAGCTCACTGAGCAGGGAAGTGGCTTCCAGAGAACTCTGGAAATCATCTCCAATGGCCACAATACATACGTCGAAATTCCTTACTCCAAGAGATTCCATAAATCCTTCCTTTGTGGCGTCACCAATCTGTGCATTTGTAACATAAGGAAGAATGGCATCTACTCTTTCTTCATTTCTGTCAATAGCCATTACCTGATGATTAAGCTCATCCAGTTTCATGGCAATATGGCGTCCGAATCTTCCAAGTCCTATCAGTAAAATTGATTTCATCATAGCTATTGTCTCCTTTTATTAACCTACTGTAATTTTTTCCTGCGGATATCTGGAACCGTAGGAATTTCTTTCTGAAAGCGCTGCAAAAATAAGTGTCAGGCCGCCAACCCTGCCAAAAAACATAAGCAGGATCAGGATCAGTCTTGAAACCATTCCAAGGGTTGGGGTCAGTCCAAGAGACAGACCAACCGTACCAATGGCAGAGCTTGTTTCAAACAAAGCGGAAATCAGCGGAACCTTGTCAATGTAACTGATTATCATGCCTCCGCCAAGAAACAGAACCAGATACATCAGCAGAATAGTCGCAGCATTTTTGATCACACTGTCCGGAACACGTCTGCGGAAAAAGTGCGCAGAATCGTTTTTGCGGAACACGGACAAAGCGGAAGAAAACAGAACTGCGATGGTAGTTGTCTTCATACCGCCGGCTGTGGAACCCGGAGAACCACCGATCAGCATCAGGATGATCATAAGCATCAGTCCGGTTTCTGTAAGCAGAGTCAGATCTGCAGTGTTAAATCCTGCTGTTCTTGGCGTTACAGACTGGAACAGGGAGGTCCAGATCCTTTCTCCCAGAGGCAGACCGGAAAATTCACAGAAAAAGAAGTAAACAGCCGGAACTGTGATCAAAACAGCAGTAACAGTCAGAATCACTTTACTCTGCATATTATATTTTTTAAACTGCAGTTTATTTTTCTTAATATCTGCCCAGGTAACAAAGCCCACACCACCTGTTACGATCAAAGCCATGATCGTAAAGTTTACAAGAGGATTGGAGGCATAGGAGGTCAGAGAGGAAAAAGGTTCTCTGACACCGAGAAGATCAAACCCGGCGTTGCAGAAAGCAGATACAGCGTGGAACAGAGAATACCACAGTCCTTTCAGAATACCGAAATCCTTGCAGAATACAGGCATCAGAAGCGCTGCTCCGATCAGTTCTATAAAAATACTGGTTTTCAGAATAAATTTGGTCAAACGTACGATACCGCCAACCTGGTGGGCAGAGATTGCTTCCTGCATGGTGCTTCGCTGCATCAGACCAATTTTTCGGCCGGACGCAACAGCAATGGCAACAGCAATTGTCACAACGCCCATACCGCCGATCTGGATCAGCGTCAGAATGATCGCCTGACCAAATTCAGACCAGTAGGTTGCAGTATCATGGATAATAAGTCCTGTTACACAAACTGCAGATGTGGCAGTAAAAAGGCTGTCTGCAAAGGATGCGCCATTTCCGTCCCGGGTGGAAAGCGGAAGCATCAGAAGCAGGCTGCCAAGAAGTATTACAGAAAAAAATCCCAGGATGATTACCTGAAAAGAAGTAAAATGTCGGTGTTTTCGGTTTCCTGTATAATTCATTACGGCGATTGTCTCCCTTTATCTCGTCTTTATGTTGTCCTAATCATATCTTAATTCGTATTAAGTATGTATAAATAAGAATTTGATGATATTAGGATTGTATAAAGGCGAAAGGAGTTATCCTAAGAACAATGTAACCGGTAGTGTAACCAGGACAGTGAGAAGAGATACAGCTGCCAGAATAAAAACAGGAAGTCCGATAAACATAGCCAGGACAGCTGCATGTGGATGACGAAAAGCAAAACGCTCTGCACGGTTGTCAAATTTATCTTCTAATTTGTGTATGGATTTTAAAATATTGGACATAATCATTTCTCCATTCTTATTTTATGGTAAAACTCTGTTGCCAGGCTTTCCTCTGTTCTGAAATTATGGTAACACGGAAAAAATTAAGATGGGAAAAATGCATTGCCCTGTAGAATAAAAGTTCTATAAAGAAGGAGGGCCGGGCTGTATGGCCCGGCGAGTATGAAAAAGAAAAATTTAATTTATGTAAAAAAGCATTCGCTTTATTTACTTAATACTATAAATGGAATTTGTGATGAAAATGTGAGGATAAGTTGAAAAAAGGGTGATGTAATTCTAAAAAACCTGTAAAATCATAAGTGCCGGAACCGGGATTCCGGAATATATCCCAGAATTCTGAGACATACAGCATAAAATGTCCTCATGGAAGATGATCGGGAATGCATTTTGACCAGGATGCTGTGAACGAAGTAAAAAGAAGGCACGATTTTTGCGAGGCCTGACCTAATGAAAAAAAATATTGTAAAATACAGCCGCCTTCTATATAATAGGAAAAGAAAAAACAGGAAAAGCAAACGAGCGCTTTGCTCATAGACAACTCTCAGGAGGAAAATAATGAAAAGAGAAACAGTTGTTGTACTTGATTTCGGCGGTCAGTATAATCAGTTGATTGCCCGCCGTGTAAGGGAATGCAATGTATATTGTGAAATCTATTCCTACAAGACAGATATTGAAAAAATAAAAGAAATCCAGCCTAAGGGAATTATTTTTACAGGCGGACCAAACAGTGTGTATCTGGAAGATTCACCTGCATATGCAGAAGAAATTTACAAACTCGGAATCCCGATCCTGGGAATCTGCTACGGTTCTCAGCTTATGATGCACCAGCTTGGCGGAAAGGTAGAAAAAGCTCCGGTGCGCGAATACGGAAAAATTGAGGTTCACGTAAACACAGATTCTGCACTGTTCCAAGGAGTTTCTCCAAAAACAATCTGCTGGATGAGTCATAATGACTACATTTCCAAAGAAGCTCCCGGCTTTGAAATTTCTGCCTGGACAAATGACTGCCCTGTAGCTGCAGTGGAAAATAAAGAAAAGAAGCTTTATGCAGTTCAGTTCCACCCGGAGGTGCTTCATACTCAGGAAGGAACCAAAATGCTGTCAAACTTTGTATATCAGGTATGCGGATGTGCGGGAGACTGGAAAATGGATTCTTTTGTAGAAGATTCCATTAAAGCGATCCGTGAAAAGGTCGGAAGCGGAAAGGTTCTCTGCGCCCTTTCAGGCGGAGTGGATTCTTCTGTTGCAGCAGTCCTTCTTTCAAAAGCAGTAGGCAGCCAGCTTACCTGCGTATTCGTGGATCACGGTCTTCTCCGCAAGGATGAAGGCGATGAAGTGGAAGCTGTCTTTGGTCCGGAAGGTTCCTATGATCTGAATTTTATCCGTGTAAATGCTCAGGAACGTTTTTATGAAAAACTGAAGGGCGTTGAGGAGCCGGAGCGTAAGCGTAAAATCATCGGCGAAGAATTTATCCGTGTGTTTGAGGAGGAAGCAAAAAAAATCGGCGCCGTGGATTTCCTTGTACAGGGAACCATTTACCCGGATGTTGTTGAAAGCGGCGTAGGGGGCGAGTCCACTGTTATCAAATCACACCACAATGTGGGAGGACTTCCTGACTATGTTGATTTTAAAGAAATCATTGAGCCTCTGAGAAATCTGTTTAAAGATGAAGTGCGTAAAGCGGGACTGGAGCTTGGCATTCCGGAGTATCTTGTATTCCGCCAGCCGTTCCCGGGCCCGGGACTTGGGATCCGTATCATCGGAGAGGTAACGCCGGAGAAGGTGAAGATGGTCCAGGAGGCCGACGCCATTTACCGGGAAGAGATCGCCAGGGCCGGTCTGGACCGGAGCATTGGCCAGTACTTTGCCGCACTGACCAACATGCGCTCCGTGGGCGTCATGGGCGACGAGAGAACGTATGATTACGCCATCGCGCTGCGGGCCGTGAACACCATTGACTTTATGACCGCCGAGGCAGCGGAGCTGCCCTGGGAAGTGATCGGCAGGGTCTCCAACCGGATCGTAAACGAGGTCCAGCATGTGAACCGGGTGCTGTATGACTGCACGGGGAAGCCGCCGGCTACGATTGAGTTTGAGTAGTAAACAGAGAGCCAGGAAGCCGCATAAACAGCGGACTTCCTGGCTCTTAGTATGTGTTGTGATACCTTTTTGATACCTATTCAGAGAATAGTTGTTCTTCTTTCATAGACTCAATAGAGATAAACGATAGATTTTTATGCGAAATTAGGTTGTTTAAATAATCCGTAGTCTCTGAAAAGCAATCTTCTTGAGATATAATTAAGATAATAAAACGAAAATTTCTGTGAGCAGTATTTTCGTATGAAATACCACGCTTTTCAATTTGATTAACTAGTCGGGCAAGTGTAGCCTTTGAAACAGGATTATTCCAGTATTTGATTTCATATAATAAATCAATGTTATTATATTTTGAAGATGCAATAATATCATAATCGCAATTACCAACTTTGACATTTTGATGGACATTATACTTGCGTTTGAGTTTATTCTTCAGATAACTATAGCAGGCATCTTCTATTTCAAAAGCTTTTCTGATTCGAGAGGAAGCTGTTGAATTAGAAGGGGTTATTTGAGAATCAGAGTTTGAGTTTTCATGGTTCTCAATGTCTTCATTTATGACCTTTTCAGCAATTTCTTGAGCAGACATACTTTGAATATGCAATTCTTTTTCTTCTAAATCCAATTTAGTTATTTGATCTAAAGTTTTTTGTATTTGAAGCCATTTTAAACATCCCCAGAAAGTAAAAATTACACCAATAATAATAAACACAATACAAATGATGGGTAAGTATTTAAATATATTTTGAACGTATTGTATTTTGATACTTAAAAAGTCAGAAGAAATTTCTGATAAATTGTTTGCTTCTTCTTGTGTCATGATAATATCATATGAACCAGAAACTAAATAATGCAAGCAAAATAATGGCGCAACAATTAAAACAATACCAACTGAAACGATAAATTTATAAAAACTGTCGTATTGTAATTTATCCATTATTGATTTCTCCACTGATAACTGTTATTTTTCTTGTCATTTCCCTTTTCATCAACGCTACTGCTGGAAGCAGGCCAGTTGATTTTCCATTCAAAATATTCGTCCTCTGAAATCTCTCCGCTTTTTAGCTGTTCTTTCCGCAAACACCATTCACGCAGAAATTCATTTACCAGACCATAATCAATCCACATACCGACAGGAGCATGAGCAGGCCATTCGTCACTATCATTATAGCGAACAGACTTATCATCAGAAACGTTGCACTTGCCGGGATTGCGGACAAGCTGAAACAGATGAAAGGTATTGCGGTTGTCCTCGTCAAGCCAGAAAAAAGTCTGCATAATGTCCTCAGCGCAGCCGGGGGCTTCTATAATAAAATTGATATAGTTGACATTCAAAATCCTGGCAATTTCCATGAGAGTATCTTTTTTGGGAACACGATAGCCGGATTCATATTGTGCCACACGAACATCAGCGTTGCGCTCCTCATATCCCAGCTTCAATCCTAGTTCTCGTTGTGTTAATCCCCGAAATGTGCGGATTCTCTTAATTCGCTCTCCCAGTATCATAATTTTGTGTCCTTTCCTTAAACTTTACAAATTACACACCATAATCCATTCTTCTTCGTTTTCCCGTACAATATCAAAACCGATTTTTCGATACATTTCAGCCGCATAATTAGCCTTTTGAACGGAAAGTGAAACACGTTTATAACCATGTGTTTTCAACAAAGATAGCATTTCTTTCATCATATCGGTTCCTATCCCCTGTCCCCGGTATTCTTTGTATAGAGAGATGGCAAGAGAGAGCGTTTCATCATCAATATGTCCGTAATCGTGTATAATGCGTACCCAGACAGCACCAACGATTTTTTGCTCAACTTCTGCGACTAATGCGAAATCAGCTTTTGATGCCCCGAAGCGGTCAATATAAATCTGTAATTCGGGAGAAGCGATAATATTTTTCGGTGGCGGCTTTATACCGTCTGGAATAAAAATAGCTTCGTATAGAAATTCATTCAATAGAGGATATTCCATTACCGTCATTTCTCGTATCGTGTATTCCATAAAGCCCTCCTGTGAAAATAGTTATCCCGTTTCCTACATTGTAGCATACCTAAAATAATACGGCAACAAAAACTTATCAGAAATGCTAAATTTAATAAAAAAGATAAATTTAACAAAAAAGCTATTGACAATAGCAGAAATGTTAAGTATACTGAAAATACAGAACTTAACAAAAAAGTTAAAAATCCAAAAGGAGGACGTGCATTTGAAAAATGATTTATTTGTAACAGCCGGAGAAGTGGCGCAGGACTTAGGCATTTCCAAACCATTTGCTTATAAGCTGGTGCGGCAGATGAACGAAGAACTGGAAGCAAAAGGTTTTATCACAATCGCCGGACGAGTGAGCAGAAAATACTATGAAGAAAAATTTTATGGCATGGCACAGGCGAATTAGGAAAGGAGTGAGATTATGGCGGCGTACAAAGACGAACAGCGGGGAACATGGTATGTGTCCTTTCACTATTATGACTGGACTGGTAAGAATTGCCGGAAAGTTAAGAGGGGATTTAAGACCAAACGGGAAGCAACAGAGTGGGAACGGCATTTCCGTATGAAAGAAGCGGCTGACTTGGATATGACTTTCGAGGAATTTGTTCAGGCATATACAAGAGATATGAAGCCGAAGCTGAAACACAATACCTGGCTGACAAAAGAGCATATCTTGAGGACAAAGCTGCTGCCCTATTTCAAGGACAAGAAAATGCGTGATATTCGTCCGAAAGATATTATCCAGTGGCAGAATGAACAGATTTCCTATCGTGATGAAAAAGGAAAGCCCTATGCTCCGACTTATTTGAAAACTCTGCAATCAGAATTGAGCGCACTGTTTAATCATGCGGTACGGTTCTATGAACTGAAAAGCAATCCTGTTGTAAAGGCGGGGCCGCTGGGAAAGGGAAAAGCGGAGGAAATGCTGTTCTGGACAAAAGAGGAATATCTGAAATTCATTGAAGCGGTAAAGGACAAACCATATTCCTACCATGCGTTTCAGATATTGTACTGGTGCGGTTTACGAGTGGGCGAACTGTTAGCTCTCACGTCTCAGGATATTGATTTTGATAACAAAGTCATTCGGATAACAAAATCTTATCAGCGATTGGAGGGTAAAGATGTAATTACAGACCCGAAAACTCCGAAAAGCAAACGAAATGTAAGTATGCCGGATTTCTTATGTGAAGAACTGAAAGATTATATCGGCAGATTATACGGGATTCTTCCCACTGACCGTATCTTTCATCTGACAAAAAGCTTTCTGCACCATGAAATGACAAGAGGGGCGGAAAAAGCGGGAGTGAAACGCATTAGAATCCACGATTTGCGACATTCTCATGTATCACTGCTTATCAGCATGGGATTTTCGGCGGTATCAATCGGAAACAGGGTGGGGCATGAAAGCGTGGATATTACTTATCGCTATGCTCATATGTTCCCGACGGAACAGACACAAATGGCAAAATTGCTGGATGAAGAATTTAAGGAGGGCGCAGAGGAATGAGCGGCACACACAAATATCCGACAATCAGTTTCCGTATCTCTCCCAGAGAGAGGGAAGAAATCGAAGCAAAGATTTTCGCAAGCGGCATGAAGAAAAAAGATTATTTTGTCCGTTCCTGCATTTATAACCGGGTGTGCGTGGTAGGCAAGAAAGAAACAGTTTATCAGATTGTGGAACGGTTGCAGGAAATGGAGAATCGGCTGGTGGAACTGGCGGAGCAAATTGATAGCAAAAAGCCGGGGATTACTTCCGAAGAAATCAGAGATTTGCAGGAAGCTTATGAAGATATGCTGAAAGCAATTCTTTGGATGTTGGACGGTGCAAGGTATCTGTGGCAAGGCGAAGAAAAAAGCCCTGACAGCGGCAACTGTTAGGGCTGTGATAACTGGAAAACCTCTGTTATCAACAATCACAATTCAAGTATAGCAGAGGTTTCTTCCAGTGACAACGAAATTTTTCAGAAATGGAGGACTTTATGGAGGGAATCAGAACAGAATTACAGATGATTAAAATGTCGGAAATACAGTCGCAGGAGGTGGCGTGGCTGTGGTTTCCGTTTATCCCTTATGGAAAGCTGACGATTGTACAAGGCGATCCGGGGGACGGTAAGACAACGCTTGTGCTGAACATAGCGGCGAAGCTGTCAAAAGGCGAGGGTCTGGACAGCAAAATGAAACTGACGGAGCCGCTGAATGTAATTTACCAGAGTGCGGAGGACGGGCTTGCAGATACGGTTAAGCCCCGTTTGGAAGCGGCAGGAGCAAATTGTGAAAATATTTCCGTCATTGACGAGAGCATAAAATCACTTTCCATGATAGATGAACGTCTGGAAGAAGCGATCATAAGGACAAAGGCGAAGTTGCTGATTTTAGATCCGATACAAGCGTATCTCGGCGGCGGTATGGATATGAACCGGGCAAATGAAGCAAGGGATATGACAAAGAAGCTGGCGACTCTGGCGGAGAAATATCAATGTGCCATTGTACTTGTAGGGCACATGAACAAAGCGGCTGGAAATAAGGCAGCATATCGGGGCATGGGTTTCATTGATTTCTTTGCGGTGGCAAGGAGCGTCCTGCTGGTCGGCAGAGTGGAGGGCGAAGCGAATATAAGGGCGGTAGTCCAGATAAAAAACAATCTGGCGGCGTTTGGGCACCCGAAAGCCTTTGAGTTGTCGGAGGACGGTTTTCACTGGCTCGGAGATTATGAGATTACCGCTGATGAAGTGTTGGGCGGTATCGCTCCGAAAGCGAATAAGCTGGAACAGGCGAAGCGTCTGCTCCGGGAAGTGGCAGAAACAAACAATGCCATGCAGAGCAATGAGATTTTCAATCTTGCAGAGGAACAGGGTATATCCAGACGGACGCTTGAAAATGCGAAAAAGGAATTGAGTATCAGAGCAAAGCGGATAAACAATTCGTGGTATTGGGAACTGGATAAAATCAAGCCGGAATAAGGCAACAGCGCAACAATGCAGAGTATATAGAATTTGCGGGCTTGGTGTCTGCAAGGTTGCAAAAGATATAGACCTTGCGTTGTTGCGGTCTTGAAAAGGAGGGCGAATATGATACGACAGCCAGAATGGGGAACCCGGAATGTGAACAAATATTTTTACGAGAGTGAAGCCCGGAGGATTGCCGAACTCAATGAAATATTCGGAGATATAGAATTGACTGAGGCAGAAATGCGGATGCTGATATGGCTTGCCGGATGGGATGAATATACGATAGAAAATGTACTTTCGGCTATCCGAAAAGCTATAGCGGCGGAAGTAAAGCGGCGGCAA
>ENA-OPRR01002146-OPRR01002146.1-human-gut-metagenome-genome-assembly--contig:-NODE-2146-length-13698-cov-2.561460_pt1 | contig 13698 bp, 9 predicted proteins | sample MGYA00241796_ERZ501883 | MGnify/ENA primary metagenome ERZ501883 (study PRJEB25962, sample SAMEA2042406) | human gut metagenome | biome: human gut; feature: human-associated habitat; material: faeces...
TTGACAGAGGAAAGTGCGTCCCATGAAATAAAAACGCGGAAATACAGTCCTAGAAATACGGAATGCCTCATACCTTAAAATAAGCAAAGGAGAGACAAGATGAAAACGTGGTATCGAGAATCAGCGGAAAATGTGCTGAGGGATATGGGCAGCAGCCGAAGCGGTCTGACACAGCAGCAGGCCGAAGAGGTACGAAAGAAGGCCGGGGAAAATGTCCTTCAGGAAGGGACTGGAAAAAAGGCCTGGCAGGTGTTTTTGGAACAGTTTCAGGATCTTCTGGTGATAATCCTGATTGCTGCAGCAGGGATTTCCATGGTATCTGATAATGTGGAAAGTGCAGTGGTTATTTTTGCAGTGATACTGATGAATGCGGTTCTGGGAACTGTACAGCATGAAAAGGCGAGAAAATCCCTGGACAGTCTGAAATCCCTGTCCTCGCCGTCAGCGAAGGTGATACGAAATGGACAGACTCTGGAAATTCCATCCGCTCAGGTGGTTCCGGGAGATTTGATAGCTCTGGAGGCAGGAGATCTGGCTGTAGCAGACGGACGCCTTTTGGAGTGCCATAATCTTCAGGTCAATGAAAGCTCTCTGACGGGAGAATCTCTGGCTGTGGAAAAACAGGCGGAAGCGATGGAGACAGAAGGGGCGGTTCCTCTGGGCGATCAGTCCAATATGATTTTTTCAGGTTCTTTGATTATTCAGGGACGGGCAGTGATGGTGGCAACGGCAACGGGAATGCACACGGAAATTGGAAAAATTGCAGCTCTCATGAATGCCACAGGTGAGAAAAAAACACCGCTTCAGATCAGCCTGGATCGTTTCAGCGGCCATCTGGCAGCTGTTATTATGGGAATCTGCGCCCTGGTATTTGTATTAAGCCTGTACCGGAAAATGCCGGTGCTGGATTCGCTGATGTTTGCAGTAGCGCTGGCTGTGGCGGCGATTCCTGAGGCCCTGGGCTCTATTGTAACCATTGTGCAGGCTATGGGAACGCAGCGGATGGCACGGGAAAATGCCATTATCAAGGATTTAAAGGCAGTAGAAAGTCTGGGCTGCGTGTCTGTAATCTGTTCTGATAAAACAGGAACTCTGACGCAGAATAAAATGACAGTGGAAGACTACTATGTGGATGGAAAGAGAATCTCCGTGGCTGATATTAATCTTGATGACAGAAACCAGAAGATGCTTCTTAATTGCAGCATGCTCTGTAACGATTCCACCAATACAGATGGACAGGAAATAGGAGATCCGACGGAAACGGCACTGATCAATCTTGGAAGCAATCTTGGCATGGAAGCGGCTATGACCAGGGAAAGGTATCCTCGTATGTCGGAAGTCCCATTTGACAGTGACAGGAAATTGATGTCTACAGCACATGTCTTCGGAGATCGATATGTGATGATAGCCAAGGGGGCGGTAGATGTACTTCTGAGGCGTATGAGCCACATCAGGATTGGCGATACTGTTAGAGAGATAACGGACGAGGACCAAATGCAGATCGAGATACAGAATCTAGATTTTTCCAGAGATGGGTTGAGAGTGCTGGCATTCGCATATAAAGAACTGGATGGAGAGAAAGAATTATCTATAGAAGATGAAGAGGGTCTTACATTCCTGGGATTGATCGCAATGATGGATCCGCCGAGGGAAGAATCCAAAGCGGCGGTGGAAGAATGTATAAAGGCAGGAATCAGGCCTATAATGATCACCGGTGATCATAAGATTACCGCAGCGGCAATTGCAAAAAGGATCGGTATACTGAAGGATGAATCAGAGGCTTGCGAAGGCGCTGTGATAGAAGAAATGTCAGATGAAGAACTAAAAGATTTCGTAGAGAAGATATCAGTATATGCCAGGGTATCCCCGGAGCATAAGATCAGGATTGTGCGGGCTTGGCAGGAGAAAGGGAATATCGTAGCCATGACTGGGGACGGGGTAAATGATGCGCCAGCTCTGAAGCAGGCCAACATAGGCGTTGCCATGGGAATTACAGGAAGCGAAGTATCCAAAGATGCGGCGGCAATGGTTCTGACGGATGATAACTTTGCAACAATTATTAAGGCAGTTGAGAATGGGCGAAATATATATCAGAATATCAAGAATTCCATTCAGTTTCTGTTGTCCGGAAACTTTGGCGCGATATTGGCCGTGCTGTATGCATCAATTGCCGGACTTCCGGTACCATTTGCGCCAGTGCATCTGCTTTTTATCAACCTTCTGACCGATAGTCTTCCAGCCATTGCATTGGGACTGGAGCCGCATTCCAAGGAAGTCATGAAACAGAAGCCGCGCCCCATGAACGAATCTATATTGACGAAGCAGTATCTTCTCAGCATAGGCACCGAGGGGCTTAGCATAGGCATTATGACGATGGCAGCATTTCTGATCGGATACAGAAGCGGTGATGCCATTCTGGCAAGCACGATGGCATTTGGCACTTTGTGCACCAGCCGGCTTGTCCATGGATTTAACTGCAAATCTAGCCGCCCGGTACTATTTACAAAAAGATTTTTTAATAATATCTACCTGATCGGAGCATTTTTAATTGGGCTTGTGTTGATTACAGGCGTATTGGTGATTCCGGGGCTGCAGGGTATATTCAAAGTAGCAAGCCTTAATATGGGGCAGCTGCTGACTGTATACGGACTAGCATTATTGAATCTGCCTGTGGTACAGTTGTTGAAATGGATTAGAAATTCTAGATAGGAACAGGAGATTTTATGGAATTAAGTAGAGAGACGGTAAAAAGAATAAAAGGACTGATCGTTTTTGCCGCATTGGTTGTGGCCTGCCTGTGGAAGTATGATGTGGTGGTATCGGTTCTTGCGTTTATCTTTCATGTCATATTTCCATTCGTGCTTGGCGGAGTGATCGCATTCATTTTGAATGTGCCGATGAATTTCATCCAGAGGCATCTATTCGCGCCGGAGAGGGTAGAAAGGCATAAGATACAGAAGAAGATTGCCCGTCCGGTCAGTATGCTGATCGTAATATTCGGAGTGTTTGGCATTGTGGCGCTTGTAATGTTTGTTCTGATACCGCAATTAGGAGATACATTCTCTAATCTGGGAAGCAGCATTCAGGCGTTCATTCCAAAAGTACAGGAATGGGCGGAAAAATTATTCCATGACAATAAGGAGATTATGACCTGGGTCAACAGCCTGAAATTCGATTGGAATAAGATCATGGGCGCAGGCATAGATTTCTTCAAGAATGGGGCAGGAAGCGTGCTTGATTCTACGATTACTGCTGCAAAGAGCATTGTGAGCGGAATTACTACCTTCTTTATCGCATTTGTATTTGCGGTCTATATCCTGCTCCAGAAGGAAAAACTAGGCATTCAGGCTAAAAAGGTCCTATTTGCCTTTGTAAGAAAAGGCCGGGCTGAGGCTGCTATGGAAGTATTGTCGCTGACCTACAATACATTCTCAAGTTTCCTGACTGGCCAGTGCCTGGAGGCCATTATCTTAGGGAGCATGTTCGTCGTAACCATGACGCTTTTTAAACTGCCTTATGCTTTGCTGGTAGGGATTGTCATCGCGTTTACGGCCTTGATTCCAATATTTGGAGCATTTATCGGCTGTGCTGTGGGAGCATTCCTGATATTTATGGTAGATCCATTTAAGGCGCTTATATTTGTAATTTTGTTCCTGATACTCCAGCAGATAGAGGGGAATCTGATCTATCCTCACGTAGTAGGTAATTCAGTAGGGCTTCCATCCATCTGGGTACTGGCGGCAGTCAGTATCGGAGGAAGCCTGATGGGGATCGTTGGAATGCTGATTTTTATACCGATTATCTCTGTAGTATATGCGCTGTTCCGGGAAATCGTCTACTTGAAATTAAGACAAAAAAAGATAAATCCCAAAGAACTTGAATAACCTATCGAAGAAAATCTGTTATCAAAGGCATCTTTGGAATCCACTATTATTATGTGCATCTATAAAGAAGACAGACGGAGCAGGGCCATCAGATAGGATCCTGCTCTATCTTTTTCTACTCAGCCTGCTACGAACGGTCCATGATCTTACAGTAAATGACGGCAACTTATGGCTGTGGATATGATTCCGGCGCCGACGATGGCAGCAGGATTGACGCTTCCATACTGGCTCCGGTAGGCAATGACATTTACCGGGATTAATTGTAGGGAGGAGATGTTGATAATCAGGAAGGTGCACATCTCATTACTGGCAATTCCCTTTGGGCGCACCGTACCTGGAAGCCGATGGCTACGCCTGTCTTCCTCCAATTTACCGAGTTCGTCCATGGCACGCAGTCCGGCTGGCGTTGCGGCCCAGCCCAGGCCCAGGACATTGGCTATAATATTGGTGGTGATGTGTTCCTCGGCTGGGTGCCCGGTGGGGAGTCTTGGGAATAAGAAGCGTATGATCGGACGGATTTTTTTGGAAGCGCCCTTAATGATTCCGGCTTTCGTGGCAATCTCCATAAGACCCACCCAGAAGGACATGACGCCCATCATAGTGATGCACAAGGTAATGGCCTCTTTGGAAGAGTCAATGGCAGCATTGGTAATATCCGGCATGCGTCCGGTAAAGGCGGCAAAGATAATGCCAATCAGTATCATGCCGGCCCACAGATAATTCAGCATATAAAATCCTCGTCTGGCTTTTTAATATATCGTATGAGCCGGGATGGATATTTAGCACAAAGACATAAGAAAGAGGCGGAAGCAGTTGGTTCCTAACTTCCGCCATCCTTTATGTATACTATTTGACTACTTCTTTGATGATTCTGTGCCAGTTCTTATAGGCGATCTTTTCAATCTCATCTTCGTGGAATCCGACGCGCTTCATTTCCTCAATGACATTTGGTACATAAGAGGCATCCTCAAGTCCGATGGTAAAAGGAGTAGACTGGCTGCTGAAAGAGCCCAAGGTATCTCCCTCCAGGAATTCAGAAAAGTCAAATCCGAAACCGACATGATCAATGCCCATTACTTCCACCATATGGACAAGATGTTTTACCAGGTTTTCCAGAGTCTGCTTATCTTCCTCCATATGAACGAATTCATTAAATGAATTGAGCCCGACTATGCCGCCTGTGCGTGCCAGTTCTTTTAACTGGTCATCCATCAGATTCCGCGGGCGGTTGCACAGTGCCCGGCAGTTAGAGTGGGTTGCTACAACAGGGCCTGTGGCAGTGTCAAGGAGATCCCAGAAGGATGCATCATTTAGATGGGACACATCCAGTATCATTCCCAGATCCTGAATCTTTCTCACAGCCCTGCGGCCCACGTCTGTTAACCCGCGCTCCGGGGTGCCAAGGGCTCCGGTAGCCAGAGGATTTTCCTCATTCCAGGTAAGCCCTGCATGCCTTGCGCCAAATTGGTAGAACTCGTCGATAAGGTCTAAGTCTTCCCCAATACTCTTTAAACCTTCCAGTCCGATAAATGCATACATCTTTCCTTCACTTCTTGCAGTCATCATATCGGAATATGAGCGCGATACCTTAAGGATATCAGCACAATCAGGTTCTTCGCAGGCAATGGCCTCCATCATCTGGCGGGTACGCTTCAGCGGGTCCTTGTCATAGGGAGGATCATTCCATATGACGAAGATGCCTCCTTCGATCTGCCCTTTTTTCAGCCGTTCATAATGATATTTACGGAAGATATCACGCTCTCCCTTTAGATGATGCTGCGTTACATCGGTCCAAATATCAGAATGTGCATCAAAGTTCATAAAAATACTTCCTTTCTTTTGTTTGAAGAAATATAAATAAATCAGAGACGGACAGTTGTCCGGCCCTGATCATTTTCCTAAATTCAGGATGTTATTTAGTTTTATAATCCTAAGATGCTGCCTACGATCAATCCAAAGTATGTTCCAAGAACATATCCCAGAGTACCAATCAGTACGATAGGTCCTATCAGCTTGGTCCAGCCCTTAGATACAGCCATAGCAACGGCCGTTGTTGGTCCGCCGATGTTGGCATTGGAGGCAAGGATAATATCTTCCAGATTGAACTTCAATAACTTTCCGGCGATCAGGCTGAAAAGCATATTTACAATTACGATGATAGCCGCAAATAAGAGCAGTAACGGCGAATTCTTGATAATCATAGGTACGGATGCCGGAACACCGATTACGAAGAAGAACAGGTAGATTAAGAATGTACCTAGTTCCTGCGTACCCTTGATCTCGCCAAAGAACTTAGGTGCAAATGTTGCACAAAGCATGGCAATTGTCGTAATCCATAAGTACATATTTCCGAACAGTGTATTCAATATCTGCAGGAATGTATTAGATTTCGGTATCACGCCTGCAAGCCCTGTAGATATTACGTTAGACAATGCAACAATAACAAATCCTGTTGCAGCGGCCAATGCGATATCTTTTAGGGAAATTTCTTTTCTGCCCCAGAATGCGGAGGCATTTGTCTCATTTTCCTTTACATTAGCTCCGGCAGCCGCTTCCACTTCATCCACATATGGATGCTTGAAATGCTTGCGGAAGAATCCGATAGATGGCATTGCTATCAATACGAAGAAGTACAGTACCATCAGTAAGTTATCTGCAACCGTTGCGGCAGATATCATGTCGCCAGATACATCGAACGCTGCTCCAAGAGCGGCAAAGTTTACCGTACCTCCGATATAGGTTCCGGTAAATACGCCCGCAAGTCCGGCAAGTTCCGGAATAAATTTGTGGAGCGCCGTATAAGCGAGCAACGCGCCGCAAGCGGTACCTACCGAGCCAATTAGGAATATAATCAGGATACGCCCTGATTCCTTTCCAATCTTTCTCATATCGCACTGCAGCAATAATAGTGGAATGGAAAGCGGTACAACGTAACCCCATACGGCATCCCATACAGGAGCGTCCATTGGAATGATTCCAAAGTTCGATAAGATGATTGCGAAAATCAGTGCAACGATGGCACCGGTCATTTTTGCTGCCCATTTATACCTCTGCTCCAGATATATTGCGGCAGCGGCGCCGGTAGCACAGATAGCCCACAGCACCCAGGTGTTATCCGCTCCAACCAGCGGATTTTGTAGATCGAATATATGTCCCCACATACTCTCGTCCTCCTTTCAAAAATCCCTTTTTGAAGAATTTTCGTCAATTTTTACAATTGAACTAATAACAGTATATATAAATTGTCAATAAAAGTCAATAAAAGTCAATAAATATAAAGAAAGGACAGGATTAGGCTTGGAAAATCAAAGGAAATCCTCAAATTTTACAGAATATTTTAGTGTTTGTTCAGAGTCCTCCAAACAATCAGAAGCATAGCGCCACAATTTTCTTTGTTCATGAAATCACCGCTTTTTCCAGATCCAAAGTGCAGCAATAATTCCAATCGTATACAGGATGCTGACTAGGATGGAAGGATTATCTTTTAATAAATAAGTAACTGCAACGACAGCTGCAAGAGAAACCGTAAGCTGGAATGCAGTGAAGATACGTTTTTCGCGGGTTTCTTTTGCCTGCTGGCTCATTTCCGTTCTTTTCTGCTCTAATTCCAGGTATTTGATAAGGTCCTTTTCATTGAGGTGGGAAAGGATCCATTGATCTCTGGAAAATCCGTCCTCATCGTCTTCCGATGAGTAAGAATCCATAATTTTTTTATCCGATTTTTCCTTTTTAAAAAAGTGAAAGTCTTTTCGCTGCTCATCAGGCGCCGTGGCTGCCTTTGGCTCATCAGAAGTATCCGGGGCTTTCTTCGGTTCTTCGGATGCCTTAACTTCTTCAGTGGTCTCGGGTGCTGCGTTCTTTTGTTCTTCAGTCATAGGATGTTCCTCCGTTAGGTATTTTATATATATTACATGAATTGCAGATTTATCTTCATGATATAGATTGTAGACGTTTTTCCACATATTTTCAAGGTTATTCAGCATATATTGGGAATAGACTTCACACGGAAATGAGGATGCCCGATGAAATTATTCATGTATGTCACGGATTTTATCGTTCCGCTGGTAATATTCGGAATTGTCAGTTATGGAGTGCTGATGAAGGTAAATGTCTATGATACCTTCATCAAAGGCGCCAAAAGCGGCTTTTTCACGGTAATTAAAATAATGCCGACGCTGATCGGGCTTATGGTGGCAGTAGGAGTGCTGCGGGCTTCGGGATTCCTTGATTTTCTGTCAGGAATTATCGGGCAGTTTACGGAATACATAGGATTTCCAGGAGAACTGGTGCCGCTTACAGTGGTAAAGATGTTCTCTTCTTCGGCGGCCACGGGGCTGCTTCTGGATGCGTTCAAGGAGTATGGAACGGACTCGTACATAGGGCTGGTGGCATCCATCAGCATGTCCTGCACGGAGACTATATTCTACACCATGAGCGTCTACTTTATGACAGCCAAAGTCACGAAGACCAGATATACTCTGGGAGGCGCCATGCTTGCGACCTTTGCAGGGCTTGTGGCCAGCACGGTGCTGGCTGGGATGATGGTGGCCGGGTAATAGTAATTCTACCAGAAAAGGGTAACTGTGCAAGGCCCGGACACAGCGATATGGATATTAAAGTCAGGAATTGGTAGAAATAGCGTTTCAAAAATGATAAAATTAAAAAGACCTATGAAATCAAGGACAAGTTGGAGAATACAAATGCAGTTACGCAATGAGATCCCAGACACGTTCTGGAGCCTGTTCCGGTCCGTGAACCGGGAGATATACATTGATGCGCTATTATATATCAATGAAGAATACCAATATAATAACTATTTCCTTACCAAAGAGGCATGCATCCAGGTTCTAGGCGATATGAATGCCAGGAAGCGGTACGAGCTTCAATGGGAAGAAAGCGAGTCTGAATTCGATATGCTGGAGACGCCGTCATCCCGTATCTTGAACTGGCTTCTTAGGACCGGATGGCTTAAACGGATAGAGGATTATAATACGCTGGTGACCAATATCGTGATCCCGGACTATTCCGCCATATTTATTGATGCTTTCGAACGCCTCAGTTCCGAGGATATGGAGGAGACAGACATCTATATCCAGAATGTCTATGCCACTTTATTTTCCTTTCAGAACGATGCAAGAGCCAATCTGGGCATGCTTCGCACGGCTTTGGTGAATACACGCAGGCTTAATAAGGCGCTGCAGGATATGCTCCATAATATGGACAAGTTTTTTGCACGGCTCTTGGATCAAAAGTCTTATGGCGATCTTCTAAGAGAGCATCTGGACGGGTATGTGGAGGAAATCGTGAGGAAGAAGTATCATATCTTGAAGACTTCGGACAATTTCTATATCTATAAGATGGATATTAAGAAGTGTCTGCGCGATATGCGGGAGGATGAAGCGTGGATAGAGCAGGTAAGAGAACGTTCAAGGGCCATGGGAGATACAGGGGAGGATGTATTGGAGCTTCTGGATCTGATCGAGAGGGGATTCGATGATATTGAGCATAGGATCGCCAACATGGACAAGGAACATACCAAATACGTCCGCGCGACGGTAACCAGGCTTAACTATCTGCTTAGCGGAGAATCGGATACGAAAGGACTGGTCGTAAAACTTCTGAACCGAATGTCAGAGAGCGCGGATTATGATGAGGTGCTGGCAAAGACGGGGGAGAAGATGAATCTCTCCCTGCTGGAGATATTATCGGAGAAGTCCTTGTATAAAAGGCGGAAGGGGCGAAGATACTTTATCAGTCAGATGGAGCCGGATGAAGAGATTGCGGACCTTGACAAGGAAGATGTGCTGAAGCTTAACCGCATCCAGGTACGCTATACCAAGGAACAGATTGAGGCCTTCATTGAATCCCACATGGATCAGAACGATATTATGGATGCGGCACAGGTAGATATAACGGATGAGGAATCCTTTGAAAAATTGATCTTGGCCTATGATTACAGTACCAGAGGGAGCAGCAAGTACATGGTGCTGGAAGAAGAGCCAAAGATGATAGAAAAAGGGCCGTATAAGTATCCGGCGCTGAAGTTTGTAAGGAGAAGATTATGATAGACTATTTTGAACAGCTAAGCCAGGAAGAGCAGGAGGATATCACGGAGGTAATCCAGATCCTGTACCGCCAGACATTTCTGCTGGAGAGGAAGTATGACAAAAGGTCGGGGCGCATGCAGTATGTGCGGGAGTATCGGATATGCAGCAAGCATCTGGAATTCTTAAGGGCATATTATAAAGTTGCGGGCATTACATTGAAAGAGAATGCCCATATGGGCCTGATCTATATCCAGGGGGAGGCTTTGTGGGGAGAGAAGCTGCCAAGGCTTGCAACCATCTATCTGCTGGTATTAAAACTCATCTAGGATGAGCAGATGGCGTCGGTATCTTCCAGCAGTCATATTGTCACCACGTTGGGGGCGGTCAACGGAAAGGCAGGAGACTTCCGGGTGCTCCATGGCCTGCCTTCTCCTACTGAAATGCGCCGGACCATCGCGCTTCTTAAGAAATATCAGATCATAGAGCCGCTGGACGTTCTGGAGGAATTGAACGAGCACACGAGGCTTATCATATATCCCTGCATTCATGCGGTGCTGATGGGGGATGACATTAAGGAACTGTTAGAGACATTTGGCGAGGAGGAGAACATTGGAGACGAAGCAGCCATTCAAAGCACTTTCGAGGATATGCCTGAATAACTGGCATTATATAGATAAGAAGATATTGACTTTAAGCGAAGGGATTAATTTCTTTACCGGCCATTCCGGAAGCGGCAAGTCTACGGTGATCGACGCGATCCAGATCGTTCTGTATGCCAATACGGATGGCCGCGGGTTCTTTAACAAGGCGGCGGCAGACGATTCTGACCGGAGCCTGATCGAGTACCTGCGGGGCATGGTAAATATCAGTGAGAATAATGAATCCCAGTATCTTCGGAATAAGAACTTTTCCAGCACCATCGTACTGGAACTGGAACAGACCAATACCAGAGAAAAGCAGTGCGTGGGCGTCGTATTTGACGTGGAGACGGCTACCAATGAGATTAGCAGGCTGTTCTTCTGGCATACGGGAGAACTTTTAAATAACCATTACCGCACGGAAAAAAGATGTCTGACGACCATAGAAATGCGGGAGTATCTGCAAAGGACGTTTCCGCCGGAAGGATTCTACTGCGGCCCGAGCAATGAGAGATTCCGCCGCCAGCTCTATGACATTTATCTGGGCGGGCTTGACATGGATAAATTTCCCAGGTTATTTAAACGGGCGATCCCGTTCCGCATGAATATCAAGCTGGAGGACTTTGTAAAAGAGTATATCTGCATGGAGCAGGATATCCAGATTGAGGACCTTCAGGAGAGCGTCATGCAGTATGGACGGATGCAGAACAAGATTGAAGAGACGCAAGAAGAGATCAGAAGGCTTAATCTGATTCGGGAGCAGTATGAGGAATTCTGCAAAGAGCACCGGGAGGTGGAAGCCTGCACGTACCAGATTGACCGGCTGGAAGAACTCTGGCTGGAAGCAAAGATCCAGGAATGCCGGGATAAGTCGCTGGGGCGCCAGGGGGAGATCGGCAAACAGGAAGCGGTTAAGGAACAGCTGGAATCACAGGCCAGAATCCTACAGAAGGAGTATGAGGATATTATTCTCAGGATCGCCGACAGCGGATATGCCAATCTGGAGTCAGAACTGGCTGGCCTTAATGAGACGCTTGAGAGGCTGGGGGCCAGCAAGGCACGCTGGGGGCAGACAGCCGACCGCCTCAAAGAGTGGAAGCAGCAGGATGTGACGCCCAACCAGTCCATCTGGGATATCGACAAATTCGCGGACGGAAGCATTTCCGAAGGGGAACTTGAGAGGCTCAAAGAGAGCCTTCTGGATATCCAGGAAGAATTAGAAGAGCAGCGCCGGGAGGCAGACTCGGACCTGCGCAAGATCAAGAAGGAAGAAAAGGATGCCAGAGAGGAATTAAAGGAACTGAAGCAGGGGAAGAAGGCGTATCCCAGGGAACTGGAAGAGGCCAGATACGAACTGCGCAACCGTCTTCACGAGCGATGCGGGAAATTCGTCAACGTACAGATACTCGCAGACCTTCTGGATATTAAGGATGAGCGGTGGCACAACGCGATCGAAGGCTATCTGGGCAGCAATAAGCTGCTGCTTGTGGTGGAACCGGGATATGCCAGGGAAGCCATGGACATCTACCAAGGGATGGACAGAAAGAAATATTACCGTGCGGCCGTTCTGGACACGGAGAAGGTCATGGAGGATGGGCACCAGGCAAAGGAGGGCTCCCTTGCAGAGGAAATTGTGGCAAAAGAGCCTTATGTCAGGGCTTACATCGACTTTTTCCTGGGAAATGTGATGAAATGCGAATCTATAGAGGAACTGCGGGAGCACCGGATCGGAATCACGCCGGACTGCGTCTTGTATCACAGCTACCGCCTGCAGCATATCAATCCGGATAATTATACCAGGCGGGCCTATATCGGAGAGACGAGTATGCGAAAGCGTATCCGCCAGTTGGAGGAGAAGTGCCAGCATCTCCAGGAAGAGCGTCTGCCTCTGCAGGAGATGCTGGAGGAAATCCGAAAGACTATGCAGCTGGAAATGCTGATGCAGCCGATCTCCGATTATCTGGGCTGGCTGTCTGATATAGAGCAGATTCCGGCAAAAGAGCGAAGGAAGAAGCAGATCGTAGAGAAAATGCAGCGCTTAAAAGAGGAATCCGTGGATACCTGGAATCGTCAGAAAGAGGAAATCCAGCGGCAGCAGGAGGATAAAAAAGCGCAGATCGATCAGGTGCAGAAGGACATCTGGAACAACCAGAAGGATATTGAACGATTCCGGGAGGAACTTATACAGTCCGAGTCCGCATTGGTGCAGCAGAAGCAAAAGACTGTGGAAAACCCTGAATATGAGCAAGAATTCCAGGAGTACCTTGCAGGGAAGAAATCATCCAATTATGAATATCTGAAGCGGCAGAGGATTGCAGAGCGCTATCCGAAGCAGGAAAGGGAGGAGCAGGCATACCAGAAACTGGTGGATATCCGAGGCGAATACCTGAGGAATTATCCAAACCGTACCTACTCCGCGGCAATTAAGAATAACGAGGCTTACGATAAACTGCTGAACACGCTGCAGTGCGACGATCTGGAATCTTACCGGGAGTCGGCGAAAGAACAGGCGCGCCAGGCGGTGGAACATTTTAAGGATGACTTTATCTTTAAGATACGAAGCGCCATCCGGGAGGCGCTGCAGCGAAAGGATGAACTGAACCGCATCATCAGCAGGCTGGACTTCGGAAAAGATAAGTATCAATTTGTAATTACCAAGAATAAAGGGGCCGACGGGAAATATTACAAGATGTTCATGGACGATTCGCTGCAGATCAATCCAAGCCAGCTGACCAATACCATAGACAATCAGCTTAACATGTTCACCATGGAGCATGAGGATCAGTACGGGGATCTGATGAATGAACTGATCAACATCTTCATCCCGCCGGAAAACGCAACGAAGGAAGAACTGGACGAGGCGAAGAAGAACATGGACAAGTATGCGGATTACCGCACCTATCTGTCCTTCGATATGCAGCAGATCGTAAAAGGCGATAAAGATATGACCATCGGTCTTAGCAAGATGATCAAGAAGAACTCCGGCGGCGAGGGACAGAATCCGCTGTACGTAGCGCTTCTTGCCAGTTTCGCGCAAGTTTACCGTATCAACCTCTCGCCCAAAATCCATAGAAGCCCCACCATACGGCTGGTCGTACTGGATGAGGCCTTCTCCAAGATGGATGCGGA
>ENA-OPRR01002149-OPRR01002149.1-human-gut-metagenome-genome-assembly--contig:-NODE-2149-length-13664-cov-32.923580_pt1 | contig 13664 bp, 9 predicted proteins | sample MGYA00241796_ERZ501883 | MGnify/ENA primary metagenome ERZ501883 (study PRJEB25962, sample SAMEA2042406) | human gut metagenome | biome: human gut; feature: human-associated habitat; material: faeces...
CGACAAAGAGAGAGGAAGGATATTTCGAGGGAGGCGGCTACGCCGTGACATGGGCATTCGGCCACCTCGTCCAGCTTGCCATGCCCGACGGCTACGGCATACGCGGCTTTGTCCGTGACAACCTGCCCGTCATCCCCGAATCCTTCACGCTCATCCCCCGTCAGGTCAAGACGGAGAAGGGCTACAAGCCCGACAGCGGCGTGGTCGCGCAGATAAAAATTATAACCCGTCTGTTCAACGGCAGCGAACAGATCATCGTGACGACCGATGCCGGGCGTGAGGGTGAACTTATCTTCCGCTACCTCTACCATTACATCGGATGCACCACCCCCTTTGTGCGCCTTTGGATAAGCTCGCTTACCGACAAGGCTATCCGCGAGGGACTGCGCAACCTCGAAGCAGGCAGCAGATACGACAACCTCTATCTCGCCGCCAAAGCGCGGAGCGAATCCGACTGGCTCGTGGGCATCAACGGCACGCAGGCACTCTCCATCGCCGCCGGACACGGCACATACTCCGTCGGACGGGTGCAGACCCCCACGCTGGCGATGGTGTGCGCACGCTACTGGAAGAACCGCCGTTTCACGGTGGAACCGTTCTGGCAGCTCCATATCGCCGCTGACGGAGGCGACGGTGATACCGTGAAATTCTCGTCCACCGAGAAATGGAAGGAAAAAGAGCCTGCCACAGCCCTATATAATAAGGTAAAGGAAGCAGGTACAGCCACCGTCACGAAAGCGGAACGCAAGGAGAAGACAGAGGACACTCCGCTCCTGTACGACCTGACCACGCTCCAGAAGGAGGCCAACGCCAAGCACGGCTTCACGGCGGAGCAGACACTCGAAATCGCGCAGAAGCTCTACGAAAAGAAGCTCATCACCTATCCGAGAACCGGAAGCCGCTACATTCCCGAAGACGTGTTCGCGGAAATCCCCAAGCTGCTTGCCTTCATCGGCAACCTGCCCGAATGGAAGGAGAAGGTGCAGCCGAAAGCCGTACCGACACGCCGCAGCGTGGACGGCGGCAAGGTGACGGACCACCATGCCCTGCTCGTCACGGGCGAGAAGCCGCTGTTCCTCTCCAAAGAGGACAACACCGTCTATCAGATGATAGCCGGGCGTATGATCGAGGCTTTCTCCGAAAAATGCGTCAAGGACACCGCCACCATTACGGCGGAGTGTGCCGGAGTGGAGTTCGTGGCAAAAGGCAGCATCATCAGACAAGCCGGATGGCGTGCCGTCTATGGCAAGGAGAACGGAGAAGAGAACAATAAGCCGGAGGAAACTGCCGCCATTCCCGACTGGAAGGAAGGCGACACGCTGGCACTGAAAGCCGCCTCCATCACGGAGGGGAAGACCAAGCCCAAGCCGCTGCATACCGAAGCTACCCTGCTGTCCGCTATGGAAACGGCTGGCAAGGAAATCGAGGACGACGCATTGCGTCAGGCAATGAAGGACTGCGGCATCGGCACACCCGCCACCCGTGCCGCCATTATCGAAACGCTTTTCAAGTGCGGCTATATGGAACGCTGCAAGAAGTCGCTTGTTCCCACCGAAAAGGGGCTTGCCCTCTACTCGGTCGTGAAGGCGATGCGCATCGCCGATGTCGCCATGACGGGAGAATGGGAAAAGGAACTGGCACGCATCGAGCGCGGGGAACTGCCCGCCGATGACTTCCGCAAGGAGATTGAGGCATATACACGGGAGATTACTTCCGAACTGCTCTCATGCGACAAACTGTTCGCCCGCAGGGATTCCGGCTGCAAGTGCCCCAAGTGCGGGACGGGAACGATGCAGTTCTACGGCAAGGTGGTACGTTGCGACAACACGGAGTGCGGACTTCCCGTGTTCCGCCTGAAGGCAAACCGTACCCTCTCCGACGATGAAATCAAAGACCTGCTCACCGACGGACACACGAAGCTGCTCAAAGGCTTCAAGAGCAAGCAGGGCAAGAGCTTCGATGCCGTAGTCGCCTTTGACGGGGATTATAACACGGTTTTCGTGTTCCCTGAAAGGAAAAGTAAAGCGACCTCTGCGAAAAGAAGAAAATAATCTCTAACTTTGCCACTGGTTCAGAGTAATGAATTGTTCTTCGATACCGGATTACACTCATGCTTTGGATTTAGTGGTGGCACTCGGAGGGATACCGGGTGCCTTTTTCTTCTCCTTTTCCAACGATTATCCCTATCATCATTATCTATCCACTAAATTCCAAAGTAATGAACAACAAGAAGAAAAACGAGGGGCGGACCGACTTTTCCTATTACGGTCTGTACCTGCTGGACTACCTCACCACGAACAAGTTTGAACAGGCGACCGATGAAACCTTCATCCGTGAACGCGCCGACCGTGCCGCCGAAGCGTATGAACGGGCAAGGCTCGAAGGCTATCCCGCCGACGGAGCGCAGGAACTGGCGATGAAGGTGCTTACGGAGGGGCTTCACTACTCCAAGTACGCCATCCTGCGCGAAGTCGTGGAGAACGAGTTTGCCGGTGAAGTGCCGGAAGCGGAGCGTGAAGCCTTTACCCGAAAACTGCTGCCGCTTGTCGGAAACGTATTCTCCATCTATGACCTCTCGGACGACAATTTCGCCCTGTCGCCCGAATACGACCTGCTCTACACGGAGCTGACGGGAGCCGTCGTCCTCTATATCGAAGAGTATGGCGTTTAACCGCAAACAGAGGCTGCGGGACAACATCGAGGCGATAAGGACGGCATTCGTCCTTGACAGGGAACAGCGCACACCCACCGCACGCGAACGGCTGTTGCTGGAGCGTTATTGCGGCTTCGGGGGACTGAAGTGCATACTCAACCCTGCAAGGGAATTGACGGATGCCGTACACTGGGCGAAATCCGACCTCGAACTGTTTGCCCCTACCGTGGAACTGCACAAGTTGCTACGGGAGAACACAAAAGACGATACGGAGTACAAGCGGTACATGGATGCCATGAAGCAGTCCGTGCTTACAGCCTTCTATACCCCGCCGGAGATAACCGGAACCATCGCGGACGTGCTGCATGAACATGGAATCCGTCCCGACCGGGTGCTGGAGCCGTCGGCAGGTGTAGGCGCATTCGTGGACTCCGTGCTGGAGAACAGACCGGATGCGGACATCATGGCTTTTGAGAAAGACCTGATGACGGGCAAGATACTGAATCACCTGCATCCCGGACAGAAAGTAAGGGTACAGGGCTTCGAGAAGATAGAAAAGCCGTTCATGAACCACTTTGATCTTGCCATCTCCAATATACCGTTTGGTGATGTAGCGGTGTTCGACCCGGATTTTTCGGGCAGCAAGGATCCTGCAAGGCACTCGGCGGCACGGACGATACACAATTACTTTTTCCTGAAAAGCCTTGACGCGGTGCGTGAAGGCGGAATCGTGGCGTTCATCACCTCGCAGGGGGTACTGGATGCCCCGACCAACGCGCCCATACGCGAGTATATGATGAACCATGCCAATCTGGTGGGCGTAGCCCGCCTGCCGAACAACCTCTTTACGGATAACGCGGGAACGGAGGTGGGCAGCGACCTGATTATCCTGCAAAAGAACAGCGGAAAGAACGGTGAACTGTATTACAACGAAAAACTCTTCGTGCAGACCGAACAGACCCCTATCGGCACTTCCGTAAATGGGTATGTATGGAGCATCGGCTCGCTTTCACACACGGATTTGATCAGAAGTACCGACCCGTACGGGAAACCAGCCTATAAACTCCTGCACTGTGGGGACATCGCACAACTGGCGGAAGACTTGCGGGAGCATCTGAAAATAGAACTGCAACAACTTGACAGGAAACTGTATGAGAGACACAGGCTGCATCCGACAAAGGAGGAAAGCACGGCTGCGGAAGTGCAACCTGCTCCGAAAACAGAAAAGGTATCACCTTCTGTAATAGCCCCCGTTTCTGTAATTGAGCCTGTCAAGGGAGTGGAGAAGCCGCAGGCACAGCCCATAGAGGAAAAGCCGGAGATTGAGCCGCGCCAACCCAATCATTCGTCAGCCGTACAGCTTACCCTGCTCGACCTTTGGGGTATGCCCATAGAGGAACCGGTAAAAAAGAAAAAGGCAGCGAAAAAGGAAAGCAAGCCGAAGCCTATGCCGTCCACGCCTAAACCGCAAGTCAAAGTTACTCCACCCGTTGAAGCCGCCAAGCCGGTAAACGGTAATAAGGAAGAAAAGCCGGAAAATGCCGAAAAGCCAAACGACCCGGACGACATTTACGCCACTCTGGATTGGGAAACCAATCCTCCCATTAACGGCTTCTATGAGACAATGATGAGCCTGACAGCGGAACGGCGCAAGGCCCTACGGCTTGAGGCAGAACGGCACAGGCAGGAACAACTGAAAAAGATGGGTATCAAAGACACGTTGAACCCTGCTTTTGCGCCTTCTTCGGACAATATGGATAAAAAGCCGGAACAAACGGAAGAAATAAAGCAACCTGAAACACTGGCAGAAGTTGTGCCTACTTCCGAAACGGTTGCCACTTCCCTGTTCCCGGAACTTGAAACGGAAAAGCCGAAGGAGGAAGTCATGGACCTTTCTCCCCGTCCGTTCAACGGCCTGCTGGAGCCACACCACCGTGACGGCTCGATGGTGCTGGATGCTTCACGCAATCTCGGTTACCTGAAAGACCTCACGCCTTACGGTGCGACCTTCCAACCGCTCGACCTCCGTGGCTATCAAAAAGAGAAAGCGATGCTGTATATATCGCTCCGTGACGCTTACGAACGTCTGTATAGCCACGAGACGGAGAACCATACGGAACACAAACCGCAGCGCGGGTATCTCAACACCTACTACGATGAGTTTGTCATGCGTTACGGTAACCTCAACGCCAGACAGAACGTGAAACTGGTGATGATGGATGCCGGAGGGCGCGACATCCTTTCGCTGGAACGTGCGGAGGACGGCAAGTTTGTCAAGGCGGACATCTTCGACCGTCCCGTTTCCTTCTCGGTGGAGAGCCGTGTCAATGCAGGCTCTCCCGAAGAAGCCTTGTCCGCATCGCTCAACAAGTTCGGCACGGTCAATCTCGGCTATATGCGGGAGATAACCGACACCACGGAAGAGGAACTGCTTGGTGCCCTCAAGGGGCGCATCTTCTACAACCCGCTCGTAACCGGTTACGAAATCAAAGACCGCTTCATCGCGGGGAACGTGATAGAGAAGGCGGAACGCATAGAGGGCTGGATGGAGGACAATCCCGAAAGTGAGCGGATGCCGGAGGTGAAACAGGCGTGGGAGGCATTGAAGGAGGCCGAACCGCAGCGCATCGCCTTTGAAGACCTCGACTTCAATTTCGGGGAACGCTGGATTCCCACGGGTGTGTATGCCGCCTACATGAGCCACCTTTTCGACACGGACGTGAAAATAGCCTACTCCGCAAGCATGGACGAGTTTTCCGTGGCGTGCGGCTACCGCACCATGAAGATCACGGACGAGTTTTTAGTAAAGGGCTATTACCGGAACTATGACGGTATGCACCTGTTGAAGCACGCCCTGCACAACACCTGCCCCGACATGATGAAAAGTATCGGCAAGGACGAGAACGGCAACGACATCAAGGTACGCGACAGCGAGGGCATACAGCTCGCCAACGCGAAGATAGACGAAATCCGTAACGGGTTCTCCGAATGGTTGGAAGAACAGTCGCCGCAGTTCAAGGAACGGCTCACGACGATGTATAACCGCAAGTTCAACTGTTTCGTGCGCCCGAAGTATGACGGCTCGCACCAGACTTTTCCCGACCTCAACCTGAAAGGGCTGGCAAGCCGGGGAATCAAGAGCGTTTACCCGTCGCAGAAGGATTGCGTCTGGATGCTGAAACAGAACGGCGGCGGGATCTGCGACCACGAGGTGGGAACCGGCAAGACGCTGATAATGTGCATAGCGGCACATGAGATGAAGCGTCTGAACTTGGCGCACAAGCCGATGATTATCGGGCTGAAAGCGAATGTGGCGGAGATTGCCGCCACCTATCAGGCGGCCTATCCTAACGCCCGCATCCTCTACGCTTCTGAAAAGGACTTTTCGACCGCCAACCGTGTGCGTTTCTTCAACAACATCAAGAACAACGACTATGATTGCGTCATCATGTCGCACGACCAGTTCGGCAAGATTCCGCAGTCGCCGGAGTTGCAGCAGCGCATCCTGCAAGCGGAGCTTGACACGGTGGAGGAAAACCTCGAAGTCTTGCGGCAGCAGGGCAAGAACGTGTCGCGGGCGATGCTGAAAGGGCTGGAGAAGCGCAAGCACAACCTTGTGGCGAAGCTGGAGAAGGTGGAACACGCCATCAAGTCCCGCACGGATGATGTGGTGGACTTCAAGCAGATGGGCATCGACCACATCTTCATTGACGAGAGTCATTATCAGAACTTTTAGGAATTTCCGATAAAATTATTCAATTGTTTAGCAATCATTTGTTTTGAGTCTTAATCAGTTCTGATTATATTCCGTCTATAATTGTAGAATAACATTCAAACAAGATGCGATTATGGACATATTTAATCTGAATGAAAAAGTCAAAGGGCTTGTTTCTTATTTACAAGACACAGGTTATTCAGCCATGTACATAGACTATGTGAAGAAAATGGCTGAGTGGTTATCGGGCAATTCCGAACATTACAAATGGAAGAGTCTCGCCGATGTTGAACCGACACTAAAAGAATTGTGGTCCAACAAGTATACTTGCAGAAACAAGGTACGCCTGTTACGTGTAATCTGCCAATATATCGAGAATGGATTATTACCCGACGGATGCAAACACTACATCAAACCTCACCATTACGAATTGCTTGGCGAAGAATACAGGAATGTAACGGACATGGCTTTCAACGTGGTAGACAGGCGTTGCAAATTTTCAACAAACGTGAAGTATGCGCTATCTTCGTTCTTCTTCCGGTTACAGGAAATGGGTGTGTATTCATTCGAATCAATAACAGAGGATGCGGTGTTGGAAGTGTTTTCCAAAGACGAAAAACAGAAGATGGGCCATTCGCTCAAATATTCGGTGGAGTATGGGCTGAAAGCCTGTTTGCCTTACTATGGCAAATCCGTTGAACGTATAATCGCATATCTGCCGGCCATACCCAACATGCGTAAGAACATTCAATACCTTACAGAGCAAGAACTGACGGCCATCAGGCATACCTTGGAGCACGACGGCACAATATCCCTGCAGGACAAAGCCATCATAACCTTGGCCATGTACACGGGATTGCGTGGGTGTGACATCTCAGCTCTCACGCTTGAGAACTTCGATTGGGAACACGACCTTATAAAAATCACACAGGCAAAAACGGGACAGCCCCTTACATTGCCGCTTCGCGCCGTAGTCGGGAATGCTGTCTTTGATTACCTGCTCAAAGAGCGTCCCCAATGCCCGGAACCATATGTTTTTCTCACAGTACACGTGCCACACAGAAGACTCCACACAAGCAATCTTGATGCCATATGCTCAAAAGTCATGTACAAAGCAGGAATAAGGCAAGGTGAAAATGAAAGAAAGAGCATGCACCTGTTTCGCCACCATGTAGCGACATCCCTGTTGCAGGGCGGTGTGCAACAGCCTGTTATAAGTGCCACCCTTGGCCATTCGTCCCCAAGCTCTCTCGACCGCTATCTCAGTGCGGAATTCAAACACCTGAAAGAGTGTTCGCTAAGCATCGAGGGATTCCCGGTTGGAAAGGAGGTGTTTGGCAGATGAAAACGACTTCATTCCTTTCCAACGCGATAGAAGGATACGTAAAATACCGCAAGGCTTCCGGGCGTGACAGCCACAGCTATATCAAGAACGTAATACTATTTGACCATTTTTGTGCGAGGGAATATCCCGGACAGATCGAACTATCCCAAGAAATCGTGGACAGATGGTGCAGGCAACGTCCATCTGAATGCACAAACTCTTGCGTGTCACGTGTATATCCTATTCTGGACTTCATCAAATACATGAACAAACGTGGAATGACAAAAATAGCCCTGCCAAAAGTGCCAAGGTCTGTGCCAAGAACTTATACGCCGCATCCTTTCACATATGATGAATTGAAACGCTTCTTCAATGCTTGCGACAACACAAAGCCAAGACGTGGCCGTCTCGCCACAATCCAACGCATGACACTGCCAGTATTCTTTCGCTTATTGTACAGTTCTGGGATGAGGACAACCGAAGCCATCCTGCTGGAACGTGATGATGTAAACCTTGAAAATGGCGTAATTTCCATCAAGCGAAGTAAAGGGCATGACCAACATTATGTCGTTCTCCATAATACAATGTTGGCTCTAATGCGTACTTACGACGAGAATATATCTAGGTTAGTACCGCACCGCAAAGTGTTCTTTCCGACACCGGATGACAAGTCTCACCCTTCTGTTTGGGTTACGTATCATTTTCGGGTGTTGTGGCAAAGTTGCAATTCATCCTACGCTATCCCATATGAGCTAAGACACAACTATGCCATAGAAAACATAAACAGCTGGACACACCAAGGATTTACCATCCATGACAAGTTGTTGGCTTTAAGCAAGAGCATGGGACACCGGCAAATAGAGAGCACGCTGGCTTATTATTCCTTGACCCCAGCGATTTCTGATATAATGGAATATACAGAGAATCAATTATTAAAATTAAAGACAGATGAAAAAGAAGATTAATCCGCAAGCAATGCAGATAGCTGATTATCTGCATGACTGGCTCGAACACTATGTCCCTTCAATCAAGGCATGCAGTCCTCACACAAAGAGAAATTATAAGATCTCCGTGAAACTCTATGTAGAATTCCTCAGAGTCATAAAAGGCACTACACCAGAAACATTAAGCGCAGAATGTTTCTGTATGGAATATATAATGGAGTGGATCATTTGGTTAAAGGAAAATAGGGGTTGCAGTCCAGCAACATGTAATGTAAGATTGTCAGCTTTGCGTGTTTTTCTGAAATATTTGTCGTTTAGAGATATATCCTATATGTCTGTTTTCTTACAAGCGGAAAATGTTCCAAATGAGAAAAACTCTAAAAGAAAGGTCATCGGGCTCAGTAAACAGGCTGTTGATGTATTGTTGTCCATGCCTAATCAAGGGAGTACTATAGGCTTTCGTGATTACACTCTGATGCTTCTCTTATATTCCACCGCTGTGCGCATCAACGAGCTTCTGACTCTGAAAATTAGCAATATTGTTATAGACTGTGTAAAACCTCACATAATAGTCATTGGCAAAGGAAGAAAGAAACGTCCGATTCCTCTTTTGGCCAAGCCAGCACAATGCTTGAAAAGGTATCTTATCAAATACCATCCGAAACAGAATGATGCAAATGCATTACTTTTCTGTTCTAAGAGCAAAGGCATATATGTCCCGATGTCCGCTGAAAACGTGAACAAGATGCTGAAAAAATATGCCACAATGGCTCATGAAAGGTGCCAAGATGTTCCTATGGATTTACATGCCCATCAATTTAGGCATGCCAAAGCTTCACACTGGCTTGAAAACGGGATGAACATAGCCCAAATCTCATACTTACTTGGGCATGAAAGTATTCAAACCACAATGGTATATCTTGATATAACCACAAAACAAGAAGAAAAAGCTTTGGAAACCCTTGAAGGCGAAAATCAAAAGAAAATGAGAAAAAAGTGGAAGACAGAGGAAGGAAAAGCAAATCTTGAAATACTTTTAGGACTTACAAAAACAAATTGAGTAGGAGAAATTTTACTTCTTCGTTTTCCTCTTACCCGATTAAGATATACAAGTACTGTTTGGTATATTATATAAACTTCCAGCAAGGTATTATACCTGCTGGAAGTTATGTTACAGTTCCCAATTAAGAACAGAGTCTAAAGGATGCTGAGATTGATATGCGGCAAATAATTTCCTCTCATTTATAAGCGTTGATTCATCTCGTTTTAACACATTAGAAATAAAGTTATTCAACGATTTTGTACCTCTTAGAATTGGAACGATTTGAAGATACTCGGGTAAGACTGATTGTGATATTTCTTTTAATGTTAACCCTACAACAGTTGTTCTATCATATCCATATCCAACTTCCCAAGGGATCCATTTTGAATCCAATGCATTTTGGGATAAAAGACATAACATGTGCGTGCTGTTTCTGATACCTGTTTAAATTGCACTTACAACCGAGTAAGGTCTCGTTCTGTCTATTTTTGTATCATATTCATCAAAATAGACATCAATACCAGAAGTAATAAAATAGTCTGCTATTTTTTTAGCAGTGTCCGCATCTCTTTTTTGGTGACTTATGAATATACATAAACCACTTCTTTGTGCAATGGAATTTTCGGTTAAATAAAATCTATTTAATGCCATAATCTATTATTCTACTTATCCATTTTTTTTACGCATTGGCCTTGATAAATCATAAGTGCAAGTGGCACGACTATTATATGCATTATCAATCATCTGTCTCAAAATATCTGGTGTTAGCTTATCCCAATTGATTACAGATATAAAGGCATTGGGTTCGAGCAAATTATCAATGATGCGTTCCGGTAAGTATGGATAACGCCTATGATACTCTTCTCGGCTATCAATAGACATCCATTGTGTCGTCTCTGGGTAGAACGTTTTCTCACTACTATGAGCGCATGTATAATATTCGCTTTTAACAGATGGTAGTAATATCACAATAATGCCGGACTTCTTATTCACCGTACCATCGTACATACTTGAATATAACTCCCAATCAATATGCTTGCGATTTTTTGTTTCAGTTCCTACAAGTAAAATGGTTACGGTTGTATCCTTCAAATGCTCGTCGCGTATATATTCGCGTATCTTTTGGTCGTCCCAATCTTCTGGAATCTCGCCCATGTCAACAGAGCCATCAATGAATACTTTATTTTTTTCAGCCCAACTAACCAAACCTTCTTTATATTTCTGGTCATTGGCATGATGAAAACTTACAAATACTTTATGCATAATTTATATTAATAGTTAAAAGCTTTATTAATACCCTTGAGAATCAATGATATTATCTCGGGAATATTAATAGAGTTGAATAAAATTTCATTTTCATCTTTATCAAGTCCATTTCTAAGAACCTGATAATCCTTATTTTCGAATTTCTTTAGTTCATCGTAATTTATCGTTGGCAGACAACTCATTTGGCAATATTCAATTAATTTTTTATAATCCTCATTGGTTTTTGCTTCTTCAAATAGTTTTTCTGCCGTAGTTTCACCTTTCATTAGTTTCACTATTTGTGCAGAAGCTCCACCAAATCCTCCTAATAAATAAATTGGATGTTTTTTCTGTATAGCACAAATCGCCTCTTCAAATATTCCGGCCATACGCCCCTTAAAATTGACAATTTTGCCACCCAAAACGATACGTGCATTAACATTCTCTTCCATTTCTTTACGCATAATAGATAAAGAATTTGCCCAAAGAAACATTTTGCTTGGCGTAGTTGGCTCAAAGAACTTCCCCTTATCCTCCTCACCTACACCTTTGGGTATTTCTGTTTTTACTATTTCCACACGGTCGTATTTAAATTCAGCGATGTCAGATTTTGAGAGCCTATTAAATATAGGCCAAGCAAAATAATTTGTGAAATAGATTGTACTTGGATCAGACTTTTCTTTTATGCCATACTGACATGAAAGATCGCATAAAAGTTTTGTGAAACCACCAATTCTAAGATCACCTCCATACACCAATTTAGCTCCAGTAACAAGCAGATGACGAGCTATTTCAACAGATAAATCATCAAACATGGCTTTGCCGATTCCTTTAGTTAAAGCCTCCGGAGTTTCCGAAATAGAAATTGCGATTTTCTTATCCTGTATCTTATTCATATTTGAATATAACTGACTCGGAGTAACAAAACTTGTAATCTTACCATTTTTATTCAAAACCTCCAACTCTTCACGACCTAACGGTGGTTCAGGATAGAGTATTGATTTTATATTATCTTCAATATTAATTAAATTCATTAATTCCGGAGGAACAGGAAGAATAGAAGTATTTTGCAAATCGCACTTCATTACCAATTGCTCAAGATATTCTTTCTCATAATATTGGTCTAACGCAGTACGTAGAAGCAAGATAATTACGTCATCCCATTTGCCATTAAATCTAATCTTTGGCATATTACCCAAATACGGGAATGTTCGAGAAGAAACTCCATTCAATACATTTACTAATATTGAAGGTACATTATTTTTCTTACCAGAGATAGCTTCAATTCGACACCATTCTCTTTCTGAATATGTATCAGATTCTATGATAACTAATAAGGATGAAGCTATACCTGACTGAATCTGTTGGGCAAATTGATGACCATCCAAAATATCATTAACATCGAAGAAAGAATCGAGTTTAGTATCTGAACGCAAATAATCTCTTAAAGAAATTGCCGTAGATTCACCTAAATGATCTTTATCCTTTTTAGAATGGCTAATGAATAATTTTAGCTTTTGCCCAACTTTATAAGACTTTAAATAGCGTAAAATGTTATCATAAAGTCTTATTTGAAATTCATGCCAATCAGTTTCAATATTCTCATTTTTCAAACAAATAAACTGTTCTTCTTGAAGAAGTGGGTTTATGTCGAAAGCATACTTGGATAGTTTGACGGCAAATATTTTTAGTGCCCCATTGTCTTCTTTTACTAATAATTCTTTTATATACTCATCCCATATAGTATTACAATACATATTGTCATCAACCAATAATATTGCAATAGTTTTATTACTGAAGTTTATATCTATCGGGGGAATTTGATTGGCCATATCCGTTCGAAAGAACACTGGTATATCAAGCCCATCTTCAAAAGGCCTACTTGAATTACGACACAGAAGATGGTAAATTTTCTCATATGTTTCGCTACCTTTAGTATTATCCTTGTCATACAAGACATATACAGAAAGAGGTGTTTTAAAATTAGAACTCATAAAACAAAAAATAGAAGTAATTTATACTTAAGTTAGAGTTTTAAATAAATATTAAAATGTTAAGATACAGCACGTAAGTGGAATCATTCATTAATATTATGGATGGTTAAACTCATGCATTATGAAAATTCCATGCCTATCAAATACAAAGATACAATAAAAAAGGAAAATTATCTCATATTTCCGATGCAAAATATGGTTATGTTATGTAAAGTTGATTCATTAGTAGTAAATGTCATTTTTCATACAAGCTCAAAACTATATGCCAACGTAACATCTTCTAAAAAATGCCAAGTAATAAAGAATTGACAATTTGATATGCCCGGTGTTATTGGAATGGGAGTTACGCAACGGCCTGAAGAATTGGTACAGAGTTCAACAGTCAAGAATGTGGGAAACAGAATACAACCTATGTGCTTTATTGGACAAATACTAGAAACTTCCACTGAGCAGTTTCTCTTTAGAAACAGGAGGTCAAATGCAATCAGAAAAATCATTAAGATATCCAAATTTACGAAAAGGACTATTGAGCAAATACAAACATTACAGCCTTATCTCCAAATTGATACAGAATATATTCTATACCCTGCATATTACGACCGTAAAAATAATCAGAACTTATTATATAAAAAAGATGCTGAATTTCAATATATTTAGAATGTCAAACAAAAAAAATAAGAAAGTTCTGATAATGGCATTCATCGACAAAGATGTGGTCGATGCCCATAGCATGAAAATCAACGCAAT
>ENA-OPRR01002151-OPRR01002151.1-human-gut-metagenome-genome-assembly--contig:-NODE-2151-length-13655-cov-2.961985_pt1 | contig 13655 bp, 14 predicted proteins | sample MGYA00241796_ERZ501883 | MGnify/ENA primary metagenome ERZ501883 (study PRJEB25962, sample SAMEA2042406) | human gut metagenome | biome: human gut; feature: human-associated habitat; material: faeces...
TCCCTGGCCGTTCACCTTCAGCTCATAGCGCGTCAGGTCCACCGAGAGCTTATCATAGCTGATGACGCCGTCCGGCTGGGCCTCGGCGGGCGTGCAGCGGCGCAGCACGGCTTTAATGCGCGCCACCACTTCCTTGGAGTCGAACGGCTTTACTACATAGTCGTCCGCACCCAGCTCCAGGCCGAGCACCTTGTCGAAGGTCTCGCCTTTAGCCGTGAGCATGATAACGGGTGTGTTGTCCGCCGCGCGGATGCGGCGGCACACCTCCCAGCCGTCCATTTTGGGCATCATCACGTCCAGCAACACCATGTTGGGCTTTTCCTTTTCAAACGCGGCCACGGCGGCCTCGCCATCGTTGGCGATCACCGTCTCATAGCCCTCTTTGGCCAGGTACAGGCGCAGCAGCTCACAGATATTTTTGTCGTCGTCCGCGATCAGAATTTTCTCGTTCGCCATGGGTCACACTCCTTTATTCCCCTGTACCGCGCCCGTTTTTGCGCGGCATGCCGTATGCGGTGTACCGCAGATGCTCTGCGGGGCGCAGAAAAACAGCAGTTTGACAATATTATACGATATAATTGTGTATAAAAAAAGTCCTGCGGGAGCTCCCGCGCAGTTTTTTGGGGTGCTCCGCGTCCAGCGCATTGCGCGCAGGGCTGCCTGTATGGTAGAATAATCAAAGATATACCCGGGGCTGCCGCCCCGCTTGAGAAGAGGAAGGTTTTATATGAAGCTTGGAATCGAAGTTCGAGCCTAATTTTCATAAATCTCCAATTCTCCATGAATGTCCATAAAACCGCATAGCTATGCGGTTTTCAAGGTGCTCAACAATTTAAATCTCCATGCCTCTCCATATATCTTCACGCCGAAATGGTGTAGAAATGGTGTCAGTGGATGATGAAGCAATCAACAAAAAGAGCCAATGCAACAGCACATCCACAGGCTAATATAGAATCATCAACGAAACGGTCCGATGCCTTGTTATAGGTGTCGGCTTTTTGTTTTTACAGAAAAACATTGAAATCGAAGGAGTACTTTTATGAATGAATGTAAAATAGTTGCCGTCTTAAATCGAAAAGGCGGTGTTTGTAAAACCACTACTACGCACAATTTAGGCGTAGCTCTTGTACAACGAGGATACCGTGTATTGCTGGTAGACTGCGATACTCAGAGAAATCTATCTATTAGCTTAGGCCTCAATCGGCCGGATGAAGAGTGTTATACACTCTGTGAACTTCTGCAGCCGTTGATTGATGTAGAAGTTGATGAAGTGGATATTCAAAACTGTATCCATCATCTTGAAAACGGAGTGGATTTTATTCCAAATAAGCAGGCTTTGTCTACTGTGGAAAAGCAAATCAGTACATTAGATTTCCGCCGTGAATGCATACTGTTTGACGCATTGGAAGATGTAAGGTTGGATTACGACTATATCCTTTTGGATTGTATGGCATCTTTGGGAATGCTGGCTGTCAATGTGATGATGGCATGCGATACCGTAAGAGCCGGAGCGGCGTGGAAAGAATTCGCCAATTATTTGTGCCTCAATATCCTATTTACCAAGAAATGATCCCTGACCGCGTTTGTGTGGCAGATGCTCGTAATAAGCAAGTAAGTATCATTGAGTACGCTCCGGAAAGTGAAGCAGCGCGGGCCTATCAAGTGGTCTGCGATTCGTTTGTGAAGGAGGTTGAATATCATGGCATCCACACCGCTTAATCTATCCGGAATGTTTGAAAACTCCCCGGCGGCGGCACCGCGTTCACGGGAACGTGTAGAAAACATTCCAGTCGATCTGATTGACAGCCATCCGCGAAACACTACATATGTGACAGAAACCATGTTGGATCCGGCGTTCCGCGAAAGCATTGCCGCATTTGGTGTACTGCAGCCGGTTCTCGTTATTCCTAATGATAATGCCGCTGGCCGCTATTATTTATTGGCTGGTCATAAGAGGTTGCTCGGGAGCCGGCTTTGTGGCAGGTCATATATTCCAGCGATTATTCGTAAAGGCTTGCCGCCTGGTTTGGAAGGAATCTATATTACGGATACGAACCTTCAATACGGGGTACAGAATATGCTTCCCAGCGAGAAGTGCCGCACTTTATGGGAACAACATCAAAGTCTTAAAGAGTTCCGGCAATACTGTCGGACACATGCTGAAGAAAAACAGGAGATCGAATTAGGCGGTAAAGTGTTCAAATTTGGGCACCTTGAAAAAACGCGAGAGGCATTGGCAACTGCGTATGGGCTAACGCCTACCGATGTGCAACGGTTTTTAGGACTTCATACTCTATCACCTGTTCTGTTTGAATGTGTCGACCGCCGTACATTGGCGATATCAGCTGCGACCTATTTGGCACAGTTGCCTAAAGAATGGCAGCTTGAAGCAGCCCGCTGGATACCAGATAAAAAAATAAGTGCTTATCAGGCACAACAGATTTTATTTTTGTATCAAAATGGCGGCAACGAGAAAGGGATTAAGGATATTGTCCAAAACACCCAAAACGATAGTCGCTACAAAATCACTGGAAGTTATAAAATATCCCGTCGGATGCTGAAGTCATATAGCCCATACTTAGCAGCTATGAACGATGATGAAATCGCTTCGATCTTGAAAGCTGCTTTGACGCTTTATTTTGAAAGTCATCCTCTTGAAAACTCCGAGCAACGAGGGTATAATATAAGCGAGGAAGCTGTATGACAAGAGAATATATAATTATGCCGGAATTTGAGCGGCAATGGAAAGCGATGGGACAGAGCGATACGGAGCTGAAGTACCTGCAGGAACAGCTGCTTCTTAATCCTCAGCAGGGACCGGTGATGAAAGGTACGGGAGGGCTGCGAAAAATTCGTGTTGCTTTTGAGCATCAAGGGAAAAGCGGGAGTGGCCGTGTGGTTTACGTAGATTTTCCCGCTTACGAAACCATCTACTTAATCACAGCATATCCTAAAAATGAAAAGGATAATTTGTCTGCAGCTGAACGCAATGCCATCCGAAAATTGATTGAACAGTTGGAGCAGTTTTTGAAAACAAAATGCGAAAAGGGGCGATTACGATGAGTACAGGTGTATATGAGAGTATCCTGCAGGGGTTAAATGAAGCCATTTCCACAGAAAAAGGCCATCTGCGTGCAAAGCGTTGCAGGATGACTGTACAGCCTCCTGAAGAATTCGATGCTGAGGAGATCCGCACCATACGGTTGAGCGCTAATATGACACAGAAAATCTTTGCAAGTTTTCTCGGGGTTTCGCCCAAAACTGTAGAGTCATGGGAGGCTGGTCGTTATAAGCCGGATGGCCCCGCACGCCGGGTCATGGGGCTTTTGCGTCAGGACCACATGTTGGCGCAAAAATACGGGTTGATCTCACAATAAAAAATTAAGGTGTCCAAATTTGGGCACCTTAAAAACAAAAACGCCAGAGCGCTGATCCGCGCTTTGGCGTTTTGCTTTTATAGAGTTGGAACTCCCTACAGAAAAAGTTCCGGATAATTACCTGAAGCCCAAACGATACGTTCAATGATTACTATTTCCGTATCAACACGATAAATCACGATATGATTGTCATGGGCCAGCTTGCATAAGTTCAATACTTTCAAGTATTCGTCTGAATGTTCTTCTCCCATGCGGGGGAAGCGCATTAGTTTGTCAATGTTATTCTGCAGGGCGCCAACCGCGCGCAAAGCAGCGCTTTCTCCAACTTTATCGAAATAATAATCGGAAATCCCCAAAATATCCTGCATTGCCTCGGTGGTATAGACAATTTGAAGTTCATCCATTTTTCCGTCTCTGCCTGTTGCTGAGATTTGCGCAAACCAAATCGCGTACCTGTGCGGAGGTGTACGTCGCCGCTCCATTTAATCGCTTTAGTTCGGCTTCTAAAACCACAGCGCGATGCGCAAGAGTCGCTTCTTTTCGATCAAGTTCTTCTTCTCGTCGGGTGTAGGCAGCAAGATCCATCAAGACGGTGTCCCCTTTGCCGTTGCGCGTGATGTAAATTGGCTGTCCAGTCATACGGGGACGAGCTGCCAGCTCATTGTACTCTGTACGAAGCGCAGAAGCAGGGCGAATATCCATAGCCATATAACGGCCCCCTTTCTGCTTTTGTTATATCTTATATCGCGAAAACAAGTAACAATCATTTTTTGATTTAATTTGCTTTGCGGAAATTGAGGGTTTGTATTTTTGGCAAGCAACTCAATATGATACTAATCGGGAATGCTTCACGGGCATTCCCTTCTTTTTTTGGATGCAAAACGGTGTATTCCAAAAAACATCAAGGAAAGGATACAGACTGTGAAACAAAAATTAAAGTACTGGAGTATATGTTTTCTTTCACTTTTTCTTCTGATATCTGCGTGCGCATCTCCAGCGTTCGCTGCGGGCGGCGCGCTGGGCGCGGACCGAAACGGCACGCCATATACCTACGTGATCGGGTACATGTATTCCGGCAGCTCCCAGACCGTCAACACACGGGAGATCTTCACATCGCCCAACAACTATGACATCTGGCTCTGCCCGGTGTGCGGGCGGGACCCGTTGGGGAATTCGCAGGGAACGGCGCTGTCCCCGAATCTGTATATGCCGTGCTATGGATACGATATTGCGGCAGCGGGCGGGGACATGAGCATCCGCTACGCGCTGGTGCGGCACAGGCACAACAACGGGCAGCTGTCGGATGACCGGGTATACATCCCGGTCAACGTGCCGATGTACGCGGGCTGCTATTACGGCTATGACCTCACCGAGCCGGCCGGCGTGCAGGTCAGCGCGCCCACGGGCTGGCAGCGGGACAGCGCGGTGGTGCGTTTTTCGGGCGGCACAGACACAGGCACGAGCCTGCCGGACTGGAGCGCGGCGCCGGGCGACTACGGCAGCGGCATCCATCACTACGAGTATCAAATCAACGGCGGGGCATGGACGGGCTGTCCCGTGGGCGACCCCACCGTGACCATCACGGCAGGAGGTGAAACAACGGTGACCGCCCGTGTGGTGGACGGCGCGGGCAACGCCTCCGGCCAGACGGCCACGGCAAAGGTGTACATCGACCCGGCCCCGCCCAATGTGCCCGGTATCACGCTTTCCACGGAACAGTGGACGAATACTTCTGTTACCGCCACAGTGAAAGACAACGGCGACGCACACAGCGGCGTTGCCCGCACGGAATATTCTCTGGACGGCGGAAGCTGGACGACGTACAGCGGCGTGCTTTCCATCGCAGACCACGGCAAACATACGGTCAGCGCCCGCGCCATCGACAATGTGGGCCGCATTTCCAGAACGGCCAGCAAGACCGCGCTGGTGGATAAGGTCGCGCCGGTCATTTCAAAGGTGGAGCAGCAGCCAGACAGCGGCCATACGGAAATGACGCTGGCCGTTACCGCCACAGACGCGGACAGCGGCGTCAAGGGCTATGCGGTCACCACGGAGGAAAAAGCGCCTGCGCTGGATAAGTTTCAAGATTCCGCACCGAAAGCAGACCACAACGGCGTTTACTACATCTGGGCAGTGGATAAGGCGGGGAATATTTCCGCTGCCGAAAAGGTGAACGTCACCGCGCTAGATCTCGTGCCGCCCGTTGTGGTGACGGTGGAGACACAGCGTACCTGGGACGCGGAGGAAAATTGGGCGAAGGTGATGGCGCAGGACGATAACAGCGGCGTTGTGGCCATCGGCTGGGAACGGGCCGAAAAAGATATGGGAAGCCGTCATGCTCCTGACCCGATCACCTGGGTGGATTCCACGGCAGAAGCGGCCTTCATTTTCACCGGGAACGGCAGCTACAACGCCTACGCACGCGACCTGGCAGGCAATGTGTCGGAGCCGTACCCGTTCATCATCGACCACATCGACAAGCATTCTCCGGTCATTGATTCTGTGGAGTGGGACAAGGGCTGGAGCCAAAGCAAGACCATTACGGTAAAAGCCCATGATACGGAATCCGGCCTTGGGCAGTATGCGGTGACGCGCACGGCGGACCGCCCCGCTGAGTGGCAGGACAGCAATGTTTTCGCCAACATCACGGAAAACGGCACGTACTATCTGTGGGCGAAGGACAACGTGCAGCGCGTGTCCGCGGACGCGGATGCAGATGGAGGTGAGGGAACACCAGACCCCGGCCCGGAAAAGATCGTCATCGACACCATCGACCGTTCCAGGCCCGTGATGGACGATATCCTGCATTCGGCTGTGGATAACGCGCCCGCGGGGATGTTCGGCTATCCGCATTTCAATGAGGTAGACCGCCCGGAGCTGCTGGCCCACGATCTGGCCGATGACGGCTGGACGGACAGCGGCATCAAGGCCATCTATTACCAATTTGCCGCAGATGAAGATTCTCTCGAAGCAGATTGGCTGACCTATGACGAGCTGGACAAGCCCGCCATGCGGGAGGAATACTTCGGAAACATCTACGCGAAGGCGGAGGACAACGCGGGGAATGTGTCCGACGCCATTTTTGCAGACTTCATGTTCGAGCAGACCGAGCCTGTGGCAGAGAAAACCCTGACCCCGGATCACTGGACGAACGGGGCGGTGGAGATCGACCTTTCCACAGACGATAACCTGTCGGGCGTGCGGGACATCACCCTGCCGGATGGCAGCGTCGTGGATGCCACGCAGGCGAAGTACACGGTGGACAAAAACGGCGTGTACAACTTCTCTGTGCGGGATTACTGCGGCAACGTTTTGACATACCCCGTAGAAGTGAGCAATATCGACCAGCTTGCGCCGGCTGCGGACTATGAGGTGATGCCCGGTGACTGGACGAACAAGCCCGTGACCATCCGTGTGACGGCCACCGACCCGGAGCCGGAGGACGGCTATGCGCCCAGCGGCGTCAAGTCCATCACGATGCCGGACGGCACGGTAGTGGAGGGCGATGCGGCGGATTTTACCGTGAGCGTCAATGGTACGTATGACTTCATCATTACCGACAACGGCGGAAATACGGCCACACTGCATGCGGAAGTGGGCAATGTGGACACCGCGCGCCCGACTGTGGATTTCCATTTTGAGCCGCTGGACGGCGGCGACCGCACCATCATCACGGAATACGGCAAAACCGAGTACTACAATTACGACGTCGTTATGAACGCCAGCGCCGGTGATGTCGGTTCCGGCATCGAACGGTACGAATACAAAGCAGGCGACGGGGAATGGACGGTGTTCGACCCGGCAGACGCGCCGAAGTTTATGGAGGAACAGATCACCTCTATCGTTGTGCGTGTATGGGATGTTGCCGGGAATGTGAGCGAAGAAAAAGCACGGGACATCGTGCTGGACAAAACGCCGCCCACGGCTTCGCATACGCTGACGCCGGGCAGGGACGGAAAGGTGAACATCAACCTGGGAACGGACGGCAGCATCTGCGGCGTCCAGTCCATCACGCGGCCAGACGGCAGTGTGGCATATGGCGTGGATACGCTCGTGTTTGAAGTGGACCGGAACGGAGACTACGATTTTTTCGTGTGGGACCGGTGCGGGAACCTGCTGAAGTATACCGTGCCGGTCGACAGCTTCGCAGCGCCTGTGAAGCCGGAGCCTGCGTCCTCTGAGCCGGAGGAACCGAAGCCGGAACCCGAACCGGAGTCGAAGCCAGATCCGGAGCCGGAAGGACCGGAGGCTCCGGTGGAGCTTCCTGTGCGGGAGGACACCCGCACGCTGACGCTGGCCGACCTTGCCTGCACGCTGCTCTCCATCCTGCTTGCCATCCTTGTGTGGCTGCGCGGGAAAAAAGACGGCGGTGAAGATGCAAACGATGAAGATGAACAGGTCGATGAGGACGTAGAAGAAGATGAGCCGCGGGGATACGCTGTCCAGAAAACCGTGAATGCGGTGCTGGCGGTACTGTCTGTGGTATTGTTCTTCCTCACGCAGCCGCTTGTATGGCGCTTCCGATTGGTGGACTGGTGGACGGTGCTGTTCGTGCTGCTGTGCGGCACGGCGCTGGCCATGCTCATCTGGAAGCGCAAACAGGAAAATAGGCCCGAAGAAATTGATGAAGAAAACATGGAGGATTTTGCAGAATGAAAACAATTGTATCACTGGCCCTTGCGGGCCTCATGTCCATTTCCGCACTGCTTCCCGCGCTGGCGGCGCAGGAAGCGGAAAGCGTATCCATCGCCGAAAGCTCCGGTATTTCGGAAAGTGTGACGCAGGCTGAAAATACTGCATCCGGCTCCGGAAGTTTGGCGGACGGAAGCGCCGCATCCGATTCCAGCAGTGCAGCGGATGAAAGCACTGCGCCGGAGTCCGGCAGCAATGCGGAGGATGGATCGGATTCTGTCCCGCAGCCCGAATCCGACAGTATGCCGGTGGAGTCTGACAGCAGCACTTCTGTGGGTTCGAAAGCTGAAACCGGCAGCTCACTGCCTGCTTCCGACAGTATGACATCCGCTGAAATGGACGCTGACTCGGAACCGGCTTCCGGCAGCGAAACAGCGGAATCGGACGCCAATGGCGAAGATTCGTCTGGTGTAACGGCAGCAACAGCGGACGAACAGACGGTCCCTGTTACGGTATCGGAAGAATACGCGATCCTGCTTGCGACCAACCAGGCGGACAGCATGATGGGCCATGCGGGTATGAGGCGCAGCAGTACCTGTAAGCAGCTTGTCGAGTCCTTTATACTGGCGGACTACACTGCTGATAATGAGGAGAATGCCTATAAGCTTCTCTGGGCGGCACTCAACCAAGCTATCGTATCACTTTCGGAAGAAGGAGGAGGCATTGGGCATTGTGTTTATGGAAGTGGAACGATTCGATTGTATCGATAAGCTGATGCCCCAAATAGAAATATGTGCTTTTTTTGTGTTCGCAGCACTACACCAGTGGGAGTAAAAACAGTGACTAAAATTTATACCTTTTGCGAGAGGGACGGCCAGTCGCCGTTCCTTTCTTTATTTCATAAGCTCGACAGAAAGCTCCAGCAGAAGATTCTAAAAGGATTACGCTGCATGGTTCTATATCCGAGTTACCGTACACAACCGCATGTCAAGCATTTTACAATCGAACGGTATTCTGGCCTGTATGAGTATCGTGAGCGTATCCGCGTCTTGTTCCGTGTCATTTACATGGTGGATTCAAAACAAAATATCATCCTCCTCGCGCCATTTATAAAAAGGCGGGATAAGGACACACAGTATGCTTTGGAACTCGCCATACAGAGAGCCGTCATTATTCGGCAATACCCAGAGTGTCGCGTAGAGCTTGATCTCGGAGGTGAGACACCTGTATTGATTCACCGGGATATTTAGTATCCTTCCTTGCTATTTTGCATTAGAAAAGAGGTTCAAAAAGATGAGAAAATGGATTCTGATGCTGGTCTGTGTCCTCACGCTATCGGCGCTTTCCGTATGCTTTGCAGAGGATTCCGACAACAGCGGCGAAGTGACAGCGCAACAGTCCTATGTGAATGAAGCGATTACAGTGACAAGCGAAATATCTGCGGACGCGCCCTCACAATCCCCAGTGCTGAGGGATGTTGCTTATATGACTCAAGGAGGCAGGCAGCTGATTATCAAACTGTATGATATAGATTCAGACTATGATGTAAGCCGCTTGGCCGAACCGGATTTTGAAGAGGGGGAATTGTTGTATACACATAAAAATAGCATCAAGGTGTCTGACAATCGCACTATGGAGACCAAGCAGGCCAGCCAGACAGTGACAGTCAGCCACACAGAAAAAGACAATGCCATGGGCAGCCTGCAGCCGATGCTGGAATACTCGGAAAATGGTTTTACGGGCCAGTTGATGCTCCAGCCGGAGAGCATCACAACAACGGAGGCGGGAAAAGAAAGCTACGGTTATACCGTAAGCGACACCCGTGAATATCCCAATCTGGACCGTAACGATACGGCGTACATTCCGAAAGTAGTGGAGAAAAACGGAGTATCCCTTACACTGGCAGGCATCGACTGGCAGGCTATGGGAAACGGCACTTTTACTGCGACAGCCAGCTATTCCGGTCGGGCAACAGGCAGCAAGGTCACAGGATATACCTCAAAAGCAATCTATTCCGGCGAAGTGAGCAAGGAAACGCTGGACAGCTGCACCTACAAAGTGATTTACGAAGGTGCCCCCATTCCTGCGCCCTATCTTCAGTATGGACTGACTGCGGGCAGTGTACTGGCTCTGCTCATCATTCTGGCTGTGCTTTGGAACAGACGAAAAAACGCGAAAATCTACGCTCTTTTGGATGGTGAATTCAAAATCGTTCGCCGGGTGCGGATTTCCTACATTGATCCCATCGTTGATCTGACGTCGGCCGCCGTCCAGAGTCGGGTGAGCGAATACATCATCACCATCGACCGCTGGGCAACAAAACGGCTGAACAATCAGCGTCTGCGGATTTTGTGCGGCGACGGCATGGTGCGTGAACAAACGATTGTGAACACAGGCTATGGCTATAAGATCCATCTGGAGGCGATTCCGATCCCGGCAGCCGAGGAGTATAAGGAGGATGAATATGGACACGCGTAAAAAGCTCTGGATCGTCGATGGAGTGCTGGCAGTGATTCTGGTAATAATATGCGTCGGCGGTTATTTCGTACTGCATCCGATGCCTTCGGAGATACCGCTGCCCAATGTTATCACGGCGGAGGATGGCGCGGTCACTGTTACAGCAGACGCCCCGAGAGAAAACCAGGCGCCGGATACCACCTGGAAAGATTCCGCTTCGTGGGCGATTGGCGACTTTACACTGCCGGAAGCAGTTGCTCTGAACGGCGAAGGCTGCATTGGCATCGTCACTGTACCGTCTGTTGGAATTCAAATGCAGGTATACGAAACAGATGACGCCATGGAAGATATGAAGCACGGGGTCGCACATTTTAAGAGCACCTCAGCCTGGGAAGGCAATATCGGCCTTTCCGGCCACAATTACCGTTCTCAATTCGGCCCGCTCACTCGGGTCAAAGATGGCGACATCATCGCCTATGAAACAGCGCTTGGCACCCGGTATTATCAAGTCAGCGCCATCGTGGAAATTGCGGACGATGACTGGAGTTATCTAGACAGGACCGACGACAACCGGATCACACTGATCACCTGCATTGTCGGTGAGGATGACAAGCGCCTAGTGGTGCAGGGGACTGAAATCTGAAATATTTTTTAGGAGAAACGTCGTTAGCTTGCAATCGCCTTTTTTGGTGCTATAGTGAAAACACAAGGGAGGTGTCAGCAATGACAAAAACGAAGAAAATCTTATTGGCAGTTGTGCCTGTATTTGCTGTCCTGACCATTGAGGCTGGCATCGCTTTATGGGTGTTTCAGCCCGTCCGCATTGCTTGTGACGATGAAGCTGTCACCGCTGTTGCTGTTTGGGGAAGAGCATGGCTTCCTCTTGAGAGCGTACCCAGCAATCGGGTCGTAACAATAGATACCACTGCCCTCAAAATTACAACGGCAACGCCTGTCAATGAAAAAGAGGTCCGTGAAGCGGCAGTAGATACAACCGTGCAGGAACTGGAAGCCAAATACAGAACCCAGCTTGCGGAACTGGAAGCGCAGATTGATGAAACCAGCCAGCAACTGGCGATTGCACAGGCACAGCTGGAACGTCGTGAAGCCGATGAAGCAGCGGCCGCAAAACGGGCGGCACAGCAGAAAGCCGCCGCACAACAGGCCGGAAATAAAACCGCTGCACAGCAGGCAGCGAACAATGCAGCCCCCGGCGGGGCAGGTTCCACCCTGGCCTCTGGCGAAAGCGCAGGCACATCCCAGCCGGCAGTACCGGCAGTTGACGCCGCGGCGCTGATCGCCAATGGCCACGCATATGCGGCAAGTAAAAACATGGGCGTCAATTCGGCTCTGACGATCGGCAACGCCGGATATTTTAATCCGGTGGATATATCGATCTTGTCACAGGTCTCTGCTCAAAGCGATATCTACTACTGCATCGATCAGATTGCAGGCATGATGGGAGCAGTTGAACAGGATCATCCGCCCGTCTACAACATCGTGCAGGACGGCAGCAAAATCTACGTGCTGTACGGCTAAAACTTACCATCTCCTATATCACTCATACAAACGGGAAAACCGTCTACCCTTCGGGGCAGGCGGTTTTCTCGTTTTCATTTGAAAATACAATACCGTCTGTCACACATGCGGCGGCTGAGGATTTGGATACATCTTCCCTCTCTCTTTCGCCGCGCAGGACAGGCAGAAAAGAGGTAAAACAATATGTCCAAAATTATCACAAAGCGGATCATCCCCATACTGCTGCTGGTGATGCTGTGTATCGGGATGTTCCCCACGGCATTTGCCGAAGCAGAAATCACTATAGCCGACACATCGGCATCTACACAGATTGAAGTGGTGCAGGACTCATCAGGCGCGGATATCACCGTCGTTCCCAATGAGGATGCCGGTGACTTGATTACAGATGAAGAACCGGACAGCGCTCCTGTTGATGAAAGCTCTTCATCGGGCGCAGAGTCTTCCAGCGCGGACAGCGCGGAAGCTCCCACACCATCGAGTTCCGAAGCGTCAGCCTCCAGCAGCGCTGTTTCTGGCAGCGCGACCTCTTCCAGCAGCGTGACCGCCATCATTCCCGATTCCTCCAGTATAAGCAGTACGCCAGCAGTCTCGGCAGGCGAAAGTGAAACAATTCCCGAGGAAACAGGTACGGAAGATGAGAAAGCTCAGGTCGAAACATCGGTGGAGATCGTTCGTATGGATGGCGCCCCTTTGCTTTCTGCGTCCGCAGTCAGCGCCGGGAAGCTTTCCTGGACGAAACATCCGGGGTATCAATACGACACCAGCCAGGGGCTTGGCTCCGTCAATATGCAGCCGTGGCCGACGGCCACAATCAACGGGCAGATCGCATACTGCGTCCAGCCCGAAAACCTTGACACACATGGCAGCAAACCTTACGACCCCATCCAGTACGACCGCCTTTCCAGTACGCAGCGGTATGCAATCGGCTACGCTATGCTGTATGGAGCCCAGGACGCCGGCAACATCCCTTTCCATATTGCGACGCAGACCATCATTTGGGAAATCGTCCACGGATATATGGATTTGGAGTCCTTTATCGCGACCAATAAAACGACCTATAATGCGGTAATCGGGTATAACCCTGCCGCAGCGCCTTACTATGAGAAGATCCTCGCGCAAATGCGCAGCCACAAGGAAGTGCCGTCTTTTTCGCATTTCTCCAGCGCGTTGGCGCCGGTCCACAAAATGATGGGCATCCCGGGCGAATATAAGTTGGACCTCGTCAATACCAACCCCAACTGTGATCTGAACGATTTCAATTTTACCGGGCAGGCCAGCGTTTCCTTTGCCAAGGATAAGCAGGTGCTGCATGTGTCATCTGCTGCAGCCATCTCTGCGGGCACGCTTTTTTCCGCATTCAAGGGCTCCGTCGGTGAACCGAACAGCCTGATCTTCTGGAGTTCCACGGATCAGGTCGACCAGATCCGCGCCACTGCGGATGTACTGGATCCGGTTCCCGCCTATTTTCGTTTGAGCACAGAAGACGTTGGCGAATACAGCATTGAAATCAGCAAATATGAAACCGGTACAGATCTGCCTCTGGCCGGAGCCGAGTTCGAAGTAAGGCACTCAGAGAAAGGTGTAGTTGGCACCTACACCACAGATGGTTCTGGAAAAATCAGAGTGACTGTACCCTGGCAGGGAACGTAT
>ENA-OPRR01002160-OPRR01002160.1-human-gut-metagenome-genome-assembly--contig:-NODE-2160-length-13610-cov-2.507488_pt1 | contig 13610 bp, 10 predicted proteins | sample MGYA00241796_ERZ501883 | MGnify/ENA primary metagenome ERZ501883 (study PRJEB25962, sample SAMEA2042406) | human gut metagenome | biome: human gut; feature: human-associated habitat; material: faeces...
GGGATGTGGTTCAGATTGTGAAGGTCGTGAATGGGATTGAAGAAGATGGAAAGTAAGCCGGCTTTCGGAAAGGCCGTCAGGGGGCCGGTATTGCTTGCGGCCCTCTTGTTTCTTTTTTGGGGACTGTCCGGCTGCGGCGCGGCCCGGGAAAAGGTGGAGACGGACGGACGTTTGAATGTGGTCACCACTATTTTCCCTTATTATGATTTTGTGCGCCAGGTGGCCGGAGACCAGGTAGAGCTGTCCCTGGTGATCCCGGCGGGCATGGACAGCCATTCCTTTGAGCCTACGCCGAAGGACATCCGCATCATGCAGGAGGCGGATGTGATCATCGCCAACGGCGGGGCCATGGAGCACTGGGTGGACCAGGTGGTGGATTCCTTTGACCGGGAGGACCAGACGGTGGTCATTATGATGGACCATGTGGACGCGGTGGAGGAAGAGATCGTGGAAGGGATGGAGCATTCCGACGAGGGCCATGGTCATGTGCACGTCCACGGGGACGGTGAGGAAGAAGCGGCAGAGCCGCCGGAGGAGGACGAGAGCCGGTATGAGATCGAGTACGACGAGCATATCTGGACATCCCCGGTCAATGCCATGAGGATGGTGGATGTGATCGCTGAGACTCTTACGGAAAGGGATCCGGCCCACGGGGCCATGTACCAGGCAGGAGCCGCAGCGTATCTGGAAGAGCTGGAAAGACTGGACAAAGAATTCCGGGAGGTGAGGGATAGCGCGGTCCACGACATGATCGTCATGGGCGATAAGTTCCCGCTGCGGTATTTTGCCGACGCCTACGGACTCCGTTACCGGGCGGCCTTTTCCGGCTGCTCCTCGGATACAGAGCCCAGCGCCAGGACCATTGCCTATCTGATCGACAAGGTAAAAGAGGAGGGGCTTCCTGTGATTTACTATCTGGAGCTTTCCAGCCACCGGGTGGCGGAGATCAGCGGAGAAGAGACTGGGGCCGTGCCTCTTTTGTTCCATTCCTGTCATAACGTGACCCGGCGGCAGTTTGAGGAGGGGGTCACATACCTGGAGCTGATGGAACAGAATGTGAAGAATCTGCGGGAGGGACTGTGCAAATGAGCCAGCCGTTATTAAAATGTGAGCATGTGGATTTTGGATATGAAAATTATGATGTGGTAAAGGATGTGTCCCTGGAGATCTGCCAGGGGGATTACCTCTGCATCGTGGGAGAAAACGGATCGGGAAAGAGCACGCTGATGAAGGGGCTTCTGGGGCTTTTAAAGCCCACCGGCGGAAGCCTTATGGTATCCGACGATCTGAAGCGGTCCGGAATCGGATATCTTCCCCAGCAGACGCCGGCCCAGAAGGATTTTCCGGCCACAGTCCAGGAGGTGGTGATCTCCGGCTGTCTCGGAAAGCGGGGGAACCGTCCGTTTTACTCAAAAAAAGAAAGGGAAACGGCGGCAGTGAACATGGAGCGTCTGGGGATCACAGATCTGAGGAAGAGCTGCTACCGGGATCTTTCCGGCGGCCAGAAGCAGAGGACGCTGATCGCCAGGGCTCTCTGTGCCACAGACCGCCTTCTGATCCTGGACGAGCCCATCACCGGGCTGGATCCCTCCGCCACCCAGGACTTTTACCGGGTGATCCGCCATTTGAACCGGGAGGAGCAGGTGGCCGTCTTAATGGTGTCCCACGATATCCAGAACATCGTGGCCCAGGCCAATAAGATCCTCCACTTAAAGCAGAGCGTGTTATTTTACGGCTCTGTGGAAGACTATAAACAGACGGAATGCGGGAGAGAATTCCTGGGAGGTGGAAAATGATGGAGCTTTTAAGAGAAATGCTTTCGTATCCGTTCATCGTCCGGGCGCTGACCGGCGGCCTTCTGATCTCTCTGTGCGCCTCCCTTCTGGGGGTGAGCCTGGTGCTGAAGCGGTATTCTATGATCGGGGACGGCTTGTCCCATGTATCCTTTGGAGCCCTGTCTGTGGCCGTGGCCTTTGGGTGGGCTCCCCTGGCGGTATCCATCCCCGTGGTGGCCGCCGCCGCAGTGCTGCTCCTTCGGATCACCGGCAATGGCAAGATCAAGAGCGATGCGGCCATTGCCATGATCTCTGCCGGCTCCTTGGCTGTGGGGATCATCGTCACATCCCTGACCACGGGAATGACCACAGACGTCAGCAGCTATATGTTCGGCAGCATCCTGGCCATGAGCCGGGAGGACGTGGTATTGAGCGCCGTCCTGTCCCTGATCGTCCTGGGGATGTTCATTCTCTGCTACAATAAGGTGTTCGCCGTGACCTTCGATGAGAGCTTTGCCAGGGCCACCGGAGTCCGGGTCTCCGGCTACAATACGATCCTGGCGGTGCTGACGGCGGTCACCATTGTCCTGGGCATGCGGATGATGGGAGCCATGCTGATCTCCAGCCTGATCATCTTTCCGGCCCTCACCTCCATGCGGGTATTTAAAAGCTTTTCCGGCGTGATCCTTTCGGCGGGGACCGTATCCGTGGTCTGCTTTTTCATCGGCCTGGTGCTTTCCTATGTGTATTCCATTCCGGCGGGAGCCAGCGTGGTGGTGGTCAACATGGGAGCCTTTGGGATTTTTTCCGTGATCCAGGCTGTCCGGAGGCGGTAGGACGCGAAATTTTAAGGGCGGCGGTTGACTTTGGGAAAAAATGTGTTAAAGTTAGTAACAGACAACCGTTATTTTATGGATTGAATAGAAAGAAGGAATTAAAAATGACAAAGATCGATATTATTTCCGGCTTCCTGGGGGCTGGAAAGACCACATTTATAAAAAAGCTTCTGGAGGAGGCCATTGCCGGGGAAAAGGTGGTGCTGATCGAAAATGAGTTTGGAGAGATCGGCATTGACGGCGGCTTTTTACAGGATGCAGGCATTGAGATCCGGGAAATGAACTCCGGCTGTATCTGCTGCTCTTTAGTGGGCGATTTCGGCCGCTCCCTGTCTGAGGTGCTGACCAAGTATGAGCCGGACCGGGTGATCATCGAGCCGTCCGGCGTTGGAAAGCTGTCTGACGTGATGAAGGCTGTCTGCGACGTGGCCGGAGAGATCGACGTGGTCTTAAACGGCTCTGTGACGGTGGTAGACGCCCAGAAGTGCAAAATGTATATGAAAAACTTCGGCGAGTTCTTCAATAACCAGATCGAAAGCGCCGGGACCATCGTTTTAAGCCGTACCGACGTGGCAGACGCCGATAAGGTGGCAAAGGCAGTGGAGCTGATCCGGGAGAAGAATCCTAAGGCAGCCGTTGTTACGACTCCCATCGGCCGTCTCACCGGAGCCCAGCTTCTGGAGATCATTGAAAAGCCCACCGACGACATGGCAGCTGAGCTTCTGGAGGAGGTAAGGCAGGGACACCATCATCATGAGGACGAAGGGTGCTGCTGCGGCCACGACCATGAGCACCATCACCACCACCACGATCATGAGGATGAGGAGTGCTGCTGCGGCCACGACCATGAGCATCACCATCATCACGATCATGAGGAGGGAGAGTGCTGCTGCGGCCATGACCATGAGCACCATCACCACCACGATCATGAGGACGGGGAGTGCTGCTGCGGCCACGATCATGACCATCATCACCATCACCACCACGGCCATGACGCCGACGAGGTTTTCACAAGCTGGGGACTGGAAACAAGCCGCAGCGTAAGCCTGGAACGGTTAAATGAGATCCTCCATGACCTGGCCCACACAGAGAAGTACGGCACGGTGCTTCGTGCCAAGGGCATGCTGCCGGATGAAAACGGCGTATGGCACTATTTTGATATGGTTCCCGAGGAGACGGAGGTGCGGGAAGGCGCGCCCATCTATACAGGAAAGGTGTGCGTCATCGGCTCCGGCTTAAAAGAGGACGATCTGAAGGAACTGTTCCATTAATTTTAATCACTGGGAGAAATCATGAGCGGAAATAATCAAGAAAAAATGCCGGTGTTTCTGATCAACGGCTTTCTGGAGGCTGGAAAGACCCAGTTTATCTCCTTTACACTGCAGCAGGAGTATTTCCAGGCTGACGGAGTTACGGTCCTGATCCTCTGCGAGGAGGGGGACACAGAATATGATCAGGAGCTGCTAAAGAAAACGCGGACAAAGGTGATCACCGTGGACAGCGCAGACGAGCTGGATGAGGACTTTTTCGGCCGCCTGGAAGCGCTCTACGGTCCGGACCGGGTGCTCATCGAATGGAACGGGATCTGGCCCCAGGATCAGCTGAAGCTTCCGGCAGACTGGGAGCTGTTCCAGCAGATCACCATCATCGACGGCTCCACCTTTGAGCTCTATTTAAATAACATGAAGCCGCTGCTGGGACTTATGGTGAGGAATTCCGAGCTGATCATCATGAACCGCTGCGACGATCTGACCGACGACAGCCTGACCCGCTACCGCAGGGGGTTAAAGGCCTTAAATCCCCAGGCCGACCTGATCCTGGAGGATGCGGAAGGGGAGATCGAGCAGGAACTTCTGGAGGAGGATCTGCCCTATGATATGAAGGCAGATGTGATCCAGATCGACCCGGGGGCCTACGGCATCTGGTATATTGACGCTCTGGACAAGGAGGACCGGTACAAGGGGAAGGTAGTGGAATTTACGGCCATGGTCTTAAAGTCGCCGGAATTCCCGAAGAATTACTTTGTTCCGGGCCGTATGGCCATGACCTGCTGCGAGGCGGATATGACCTTCCTGGGCTTTGTATGCAAGGCAAGAGAGGCCAGGACCCTGGAGACCGGAATGTGGGTAAAGGTCCGGGCCAGGATCGAATATGAGTTCTGGCAGGACTACGACGGAACCGGTCCGGTGCTTTACGCGGAAAGCGTGGAGCCGGCAGAGGAGATCAAGGAGATCGTCCAGTTTTAGGGCAATAAAGTAAAAATAAGCTGCTGCGAAAGGAAAGCATCCATTTCCTTTTTGCAGCAGCTTATTTTTATGCTCTGGGAAAGAATTATGCCGTCGGCAGGAAGCCCCCACAGGCAATATTTCCTACCCTACATGGGCGGCACCGGCACCGGGCGCTCCCGGTCAAAAACGGTGGTAACGTCGAACAGGTCGCTTAAATGATCCTTGGAAGGATTTGTTTCCGGAAGATCGTAGTACATGCGGTAGCCGTCCAGGTTCCGCCGCCCCTGACGCAGGTAATCAGCCCCCAGCTGTACCCAGGCGGGGCTGGAATCCACATTGCAGAAATAGCGGAAGCCCTTGTCGTACAGATAGGCAAATTTCTCGTTTTCCCGGGTATAGGCCCGCCAGTCGCCCACGTCTGCGCCGAAGGGGTAGAGGATGATATCGGTGGGGCCGATGAGGGATTCCACCCGTTCCTCCCATTTATCGGTGTCTGTCTTTACAGAAGCCAGATCCCGGGAGCCCAGGTTGATATGGCCCCAGCTGTGGGAGGCCAGCTCCCAGCCGCCGTCCCGGAGGCACTGGGCCACCTGGCGGACAGATTCCAGGTCTTCCTCATAATTGGGATTGGAGTCCTTATATTCCGGATCGGTGCGGTAGCCCAAAACACCCTGGTAGCCGGTGAAGGCCAGGACTGCCCTGGCTCCCTTATAGGAAAAGTCCGGGTGCTCTGCAATGAAATCCTCCAGCAGCGGCACCAGGTCGAAGGAGCCGGTGACCACGGTCCCGTCGTCCAGTTCCATTTCACAGGTGGGCTTTCCATCGTCCCCGATGACGATCCGGGTGGCAAAGCCGTCGCCCTTCATATAGTCATAATAGCAGACATCGTCCTGGGACATGACGAAGGGCTTCTTTCCCGGCGGCAGCATGATATCGCCGGCCACAAATTTTGGGTTTCCGTTTTCATCTGTGGCCTCATAGGCGATATCCCGCATCCGTACCAGCACATAGCCCCGTTCATACATCTGATCCAGGATCTTTAAAAATTCGCTTTTGGTGGTCATCACCTGGTTATAACCCTTTTCATCTGAATCGCCGTCAAAGGCTTTTTTATTATCCATGATCAGGGAGTGGAAGAACACATGGGTGATGGAGGCCGTATCAGCCCGGACCAGTGTTGTTTTTATCTCTTCATAGGACGCGATGGCATCCAGGACCGCCTGCTCACCGGAAAATTCTGCACTGTCCTTTAACAGGGCGATGGCTCCGTCATAGTCGTAGGAGGCGGCCAGGCCCGAGGCTTTGGAAAGGAGTTCGTCCAGGCCGGAGGATTCTGTTTCCGCAGGACTGGTCCCTGTTTCTCCGGACTCACCGTTTCCCGGGTCTGCGCCGGGCTCTGCGGGGCTGGATGCAGACGGGGCGTCGGGAGCAGGATGGGAGCCGGCTCCGGGGAAGCCTTTTGTCTTAAAAAGCCAGATCCCTGCTCCGGCGGCAGCCAGGATCCCAAGGATCATGAAAAAGATGAGGATGCGGACCATGCGCTGGCGTTTTCTCTGCTTCTGGCGTCTGGATATGTATGCACGGCGGCGGGTATAGTCGTCTTCAAACTGCATTGGATCACCTCGAATCGTATTTTTAAGCCCTTTTCTGCCGGGCGGGCTTTTTATCCCTCTGTGAGTCTGTTTCACATATTATAACATAATTTCCCGGAAGGTGTTATGGGAATCCGTGAAAAAAAGCAACAATCCAGCCATGTAAAGATCCGGATAGGACTGCTACGAAAAATACATAAAGATCCATGTCCCAGCCATATTTTGTAAGGAGATCATGACGGTTTGAGAGGACATGGTGGAAACGTGAAAAAAACAGGAAAACGGGCGGCCGCCCTTCTCCTATCCTGGGCGATGGCCCTGGGCGGCGGCTCTATGCCGGTGATGGCAGAAACGGTCCCAGGACGGGAAACGGTCCGGGAAGAAACGGAGGGAGGGAAGGCAGAGAGCCCGGAAAACGGCCAGACAGGGCCCCAGGGCCAGGAGACGGTACAGCCGGGAGCTGCCTCGGAGGAGAGCACCGGAGGGCCGCAGATCGCTGCGCCGTCAGCCCTTCTTATGGAGGCGTCCACGGGAACGGTGATCTTTGAAAAAAATGCCGACGAGCCCAGAAATCCAGCCAGCGTCACCAAGATCATGACACTGATCCTTATATTCGATGCCCTCCAGTCAGGAAAGATCCGTCTGGACGACCAGGTGGTGACCAGCGCCTACGCCAAATCCATGGGAGGCTCCCAGGTATTCCTGGAGGAGGGGGAGATGCAGACCGTGGAAACACTGATCAAGTGCATCGTCATCGCCTCCGGCAACGACGCCTCCGTGGCCATGGCGGAGTACATAGGCGGAGACGAGGGGACCTTTGTGCGGATGATGAACGAGCGGGCCGCAGGCCTTGGCATGGAGCGCACGAGGTTTGTGGACTGCTGCGGCCTTACAGATTCTCCGGATCATGTGACCACGGCCCGGGATATTGCCTTAATGTCCCGGGAGCTGATCACAAAATATCCACAGATCATCAATTATTCTACCATATGGATGGAAAACATCACCCATGTAACGAAGCAGGGAACAAAGGAGTTCGGCCTGTCCAACACCAACCGGCTTTTGAAGATGCCTGTGAATTTCCAGGTGACGGGCCTTAAGACCGGTTCCACCAGCATTGCCAAATACTGTCTGTCGGCCACAGCGAAAAAAGACGGGGTGGAGCTGATCGCCGCCATCATGGCTGCGCCGGATTATAAGGTGCGGTTCCAGGATGCGGTGGCACTTTTGAATTATGGATATGGAAACTGCCGTCTGTACCGGGATGAGGCGCCGCCGGAGCTGCCAAAGATCCAGGTGCTTGGAGGCGTCCGGGACTTTGTAAAGGCCGGGTACAGGGAGGGCTTTTCTTTCCTGGGGCTCCATGGAGAGGATTTTTCCGCCATAGAGAAGGAGCTGCAGCTGGAAGGCCCGGTGGAAGCGCCGGTGGGAGAGGGGGATGTTTTCGGTTATCTGGTCTATACGCTGGATGGCGAGGAGCTGGGCCGGGTGGCCGTGACAGCAGAGGAGCCTGTGGAAAGGGCCGGATTTCCAGACTGTCTGAAAAAGGTGTGGGGGCTGTTTTTTACCCCCACACCAGCTTGCTGATATTCCGGTCCTTTAAGAATCCAGGGATCTGGTACAGGACGAGGACATCGGTGATCTCCTGCTCCTGGATCAGGTCCCCGAGCCTTCCATTATAATACCGGAGATCGATCATAAGGGTCTCCGGGAAATGGAGAGCTGCAAAGGGGGCGAAGCAGTGGGCGTAGGAGTCCTTGATAATAAGAAGCTTCCCGCCGCTGTCCGCCTGGGGATTTACGATCCTTGTGAGACCATGGTTCCCGTCCAGGAACACCCGGTATTTATCCCGGGTCTTTAAAGCCTCCATAGAGTAAAGACTGTGGACAGGCTCCTGGCTTCCATCATAAAATACGCTCCATTCCGGCTCCTGGATGGGCCTGTAAAGCTCGATGGAGTCAGGCTTTACAGGAACGTTGAGCTTGGAGTGGATGGTGCCCAGAAAGTCCTCCGAAACGGTTTCCACAGAAAAACCGGAAGGCTCCAGGGACGTGAGGCCGGAAGCAGAAGCCCAGGCCTGGTAGGCCGTATAGGCCCCGGAGGCAGTCCAGTGATGGTCTGTCCTGTAATAAAGGGGGCGGTCCGGTCCGTCGGCTTCTTCCTGTAAAAGGGCGTCCCTTACGGGCACAAGCATGGAGGACAGACCGGCTTTTTCCAGGAAATCCGTAGCCGCCGCCTGGGAAAAGGGGGAGGCAGAGGCCGGGAGCTTTTCTGTGAGGATCTCAGAGGCCGTGGGGGCCAGAAGCACCTTCACATGACCGTCTCCCAGAAGCGCCTCCTGGCGGAGGGCAAAGGCCGCCAGGGCGTCCAGGTTTTTCTTTGAGAGCTCCGGATCCATGTCCTCGGCATAAAAGGCCTCGATGAGATAGCCGTCCTTTCCCAGAAAGACGCCGTTGATCTCCTTTTTTAACTGGACTTTTTCGGCAGCCGTCTTAAAGCCGATCCAGGAATCCCGGAAAGGGAACTGGTCGCTTAAATAAATTTCATAATCAGAACCGAATTTTCCGCTCTTTACGGCCTCCCAGGTAAGGGCCGGCCGTTTTGCCAGGTAGCGGTTTTCCGTTTCAGAAAACGTCCGTCGGGGCATGAAAACGGAAAGGGCCGCGCCCAGTCCCAGAAAGGCGCAGAAAAGCCCGGTCATCACAGCCGGATAGGAAATATTTTTTTTCATGGCTTCTCCCTTTCTGTGCTAAAAGCGGAAATATAAAAACGGGTTATAGGTTGCGTTTACCAGGTAGGCCACGGAGAGGAGCAGTACCAGGCCCAGGAACAGGAGTTCCGGGACACGGTCTTTCCATCTCCCGGCAGCCATGGCCGGCAGGGGGGTGGAGCCCAGGGCGCAGGCGGCCAGAAGGACCAGATTTCCGGAAAGCAGGAATATGGTCCGCTCATTACAGAGGGAGAGCCCGGCGGCTCCGGTCATCTGAAGGAGGTACTGGAACCCTTGTCCCATGTCCTCAAAGGCGAACAGCACCCAGCCAAGGAGCACCAGAAGAAACGCATAGGTGCACTGGAGCAGGGAGGGGAGCTTTTTTAAATATTTCATCAGTACAAACTTTTCTAATAAAAGAAGCAGTCCGAAATAGATACCCCATAACAGGAAGTTTACGCTGGCGCCATGCCAGATCCCTGTTAAGAGCCATACGACCAGGATGTTCCGTACCTGGAGAAGGCCGCCCTTCCGGTTGCCGCCCAGAGGGATGTACACGTATTCCTTAAACCAGGTGCCCAGGGAAATATGCCATCGCCGCCAGAATTCCGTAATACTTTTTGAAATATACGGATAATTAAAGTTTTCCGGAAAATGGAAGCCCAGCATGTGGCCCATGCCCACGGCCATATCGGAATAACCGGAAAAGTCGAAATAGATCTGGAAGGCAAAGGCCAGGATCCCCATCCATACCATAAGGACACTGCGGTCCGCAGGAAGGATGGCCGTGATCTCCGTCCACAGGGCGCCGGCCTGATTGGCCAGCAGGACCTTTTTTCCCAGGCCCACCACGAAACGGCGGATCCCCAGGGAAAAACGCTCAAGGCTTTCGGTCCGGGTGTTCAGCTCCGCGGCAATGTCCTGGTAGCGGACAATGGGTCCGGCAATGAGCTGGGGGAACATGGACACATAGGCTCCGAAGCTTATGATATTGTTCTGGACCGGAGCTTCGCCCCGGTATACGTCGATGGTGTAGGACATGGTCTGGAACGTATAAAAGGAGATCCCAATGGGAAGGGCCAGGCCCAGGAGAGGGATCCCGCTTCCGGTGAGGCTGTTGACGGAACGGATGAAAAAGTCCGTATATTTAAAGATCACCAGAAGGGCCAGATTGATGAACGCAGAGGAGGCTACCGTCATCCTGGCGGCTTTCCGGTTTCCGCGCTCTAAAAAGCGGCCCACCAGCTTTCCATGGAAAAAATCCACCAGCGTGGAAAAAAGGAGGAGCGAGATATACACAGGCTCCCCCCATCCATAGAAGATCAGGCTCCCTATAAATAATACTCCGTTCCGCAGCTTCCTGGGAACCAGAAAATAGAGGGCCAGGAACAGCGGCAGAAAACGGAATAAAAATAAGAGACTGGAAAAGACCATGGCTTATTTAAAGAAGCCGTCGATCACGTCAATGGCGATCTTGTTATTTTCCTCTGCGGACTTTAAGGCTGCCTCATCGCCCTGTTCCATGGCCGCGTCATCGGGTCCTCCTAACATCACGAAGAATACGTAATCGCCGTGGCGCACCACCTGGGAGGCCTGGATCTTGGAAACGTTCATGGGATACTGCATGGTATCGCCCACCAGACGCTCTCTGTATTCGGTCAGGGCCTTCTCCACATCGTCACCTTTTCCCTCCTTTGCCTTCACTCCGATGAAGGTCTCCACGAAGGTGCTGATCATGGGCATCTCGGCCACATAGGATTCGCACAGCTCCGGAGAAAGGCCGATGACGTCGTTTAACATCTGGTCGTCCATGGGAGTGTTGGGGATGTAGCCCTCTCCGTAGGCTTCTTTGATCTTATTTAAAACGTCGTCCAGGGATACGTTTACCGCGGCCTCGGTCTCCTGGCCGGCAGGCTCCTTGCCGGCGGAAGGGCTGGAGCAGCCTGTAAGGGAAGCAAAGGCCAGGGAAGCGGCCATGATAACTGCGGTCAACTGTTTTTTCTGTGTAAATTTTTTCATAAATTCAAAATCCTCCTTCAAATGCCACAATGAGTGGTGATATGGCCATTATAAGGGAGAGGGGAAGAAAAAGCAATTTACAAATATATGAATAAGGTCTTACGAAATCTGGTCAGCGGAGTGGGAAAAATCGTTTTTATTCCTTCACCGCCGCCCTGGCAAAGTCTGTGATCACCAGGTCCTCATAAGGCACTCTGGTTGGAAGCTCTCCGGCTTCTTCCAGGATATTCTGGAGCAGATCAAAGCTTTCCTTTTCAAAGACCGTATCGGTCTTCCAGGTATCCTGGGCCTTATACCGCTCCACAATGGCTGTCAGGGCGGCCTCATCTGTTTCTTTAAACTGGGGCTTTATGGTTTTGGCGATTTCCTCCGATGTGTGGGAATTGACGTATTCCAGCCCCTTCTGGATCGCATTTGTGAATTTCTGTATGATTTCCGGATTTTTTTCAATATAGCTTTTCTTTGCACAATATGCCGTGTAGGGCACATAGCCGGAGCTTTCTCCCAGGGAAGCTGCCACATGGCCGTTTCCTTCCTGCTCCAGGGCAGTGGCAAATGGCTCGAACTCCACGGTGTAGTCTGCGTCGTTACTGGTAAAGGCGGCGGCAGTGAGACCGAAGTTTATGCTCTGGTCGATGGAAAGATCTGTCTTTGGATCGATGCCGTTCTTTTTTAAGATGTATTCAAAGACCATCTGGGGCATGCCGCCTGCCCTTCCTCCCAGGACCTTTTTCCCTTTTAAGTTTTCCCACTGGAAATCCGGCTCCGGTTCCCGGCCCACCAGAAAGTTCCCGGCCCTCTGGGTCAGCTGGGCAAAGTTTACGGCGTAGTCGGCTTCTCCGTTGGCATAGGTATAGACAGAGGCCTCAGAGCCCATGAAGCCGATGTCGGCTTCTCCGGATACCAGAGCCGTCATGACCTTATCGGCTCCGCCTCCGTTGACCAGGGTCACGTCCAGTCCCTCTTCATCAAAATATCCCAGCTCAATGGCGGCGTACTGGGGCGCATAGAAGATGGAATGGGCCACTTCGTTTAAGGTGATGGGCGTTTTGCCGGATGCGTTTTTCTGGCAGCCGGTGGCTGTGGCAAGGACCAGACATCCTGCCAGGATCCCGCAGACGATTTTTTTCATGATTTCCGTAAATATGGGAATTACGATTCTGCCGGCCTATCTGACTGCTTTGGTTTATTGTATGGGATCTTCCTGTCCAGGGTTCCGGCGGGGAGAGGGGATGCTGTGGAATGCCGGCTTTTGGGAGTGGAGGCTCCATTTCCGGCAGATGGAACAGACATGAGAAAAACTGGGCATTTTCAAGGAAGCTTCCCGGAAAATGCCCAGATGAAATGAAGTTTAAATTTTTTGCGTTAGTTTTTCTTATATAATACCCGGATGGAATTTAACACGCAGAGCATGGCCACGCCGGAATCGGCAAATACGGCCATCCACATGGAGGCAAAGCCTGCCAGCCCCAGGATCATGACCAGGACCTTCACGGCCAGGGCAAAGACCACGTTCTGGGCGGCGATGGCCCCGGTCTTTTTTGCAATGCGGATGGATTCGGGAATGGCTTCCATGCTGGAGGTCATGTAGACCACGTCGGCGGCCTCGATGGCTGCGTCAGCTCCGCTGCCCATGGCGGCGCCCACGTCGGCTCCTGCCAGCACCGGCGCGTCGTTGATGCCGTCGCCTACGAACATGGCGTTTCCAGCTTCCTTCCGGAGATTCTGTAAAAGATCCAGCTTATCGCCGGGAAGGAGCTTTGCATATACCCGGTCGATGCCGGTGGAGGAGGCCACGGCGTTTGCAGCGGCTTCGCTGTCTCCGGTGAGCATGGCCGTCTGGATCCCCATTTTCTTAAGGGATGCGATGGCAGCGGACGCCTCCGGTTTTATGGTATCGGAAATGGAAATGGAGCCGGCATACACGCCGTCCTTTGCCAGCAGGACCATGGTGGAACCGGAGTCTTCCTTAAATCCGGCAAGATCCACCTGGTTTTCCTCCAGAAGCTTCCGGTTTCCGCAGAGGAGCACGCCTGCAGAGGTGACGGCACGGATCCCCTTTCCCGGGATCTCAGCCAGGTCCCTGGGCGTTTCCACGGAAAGGGACTGGTCTCTGGCAGCCGCCAGGATGCTGATGCCGATAGGATGGGTGGAGGCGGTCTCACAGGCAGCGGCCAGGGCCAGAAGTTCTTCCTTTTTCATGGAGCCGGAGGGAGATACGGTCTGTACTACGAAGTTTCCTTTGGTGATGGTTCCGGTCTTATCCAGGGCAACGATCTGGGTCTTTCCCGTCTCTTCCAGAGAAACGGCGGTTTTAAACATGATGCCGTTCTTTGCGCCCATTCCATTGCCCACCATGATTGCTACCGGAGTTGCAAGACCCAGGGCGCAGGGACAGCTGATCACCAGAACAGACATTCCTCTGGCCAGGGCAAATACCAATGTCTGGC
>ENA-OPRR01002173-OPRR01002173.1-human-gut-metagenome-genome-assembly--contig:-NODE-2173-length-13537-cov-2.705237_pt1 | contig 13537 bp, 5 predicted proteins | sample MGYA00241796_ERZ501883 | MGnify/ENA primary metagenome ERZ501883 (study PRJEB25962, sample SAMEA2042406) | human gut metagenome | biome: human gut; feature: human-associated habitat; material: faeces...
ATTTGAGGATGTGAGCTTTACCTACGACGGCGCGCAGTCTCCCGCCCTGTCCCATGTTTCCTTCACCGCCGAGCCCGGACAGACAGTGGCGCTGGTAGGGCCTTCAGGCGGGGGCAAGACCACAGCCGCCAGCCTGATTCCCCGGTTCTGGGACGCAGATACCGGCACTGTCGAAGTGGGCGGCGTGGACGTACGCCAGATTGATCCCCATGTGTTGATGGATCAGGTCGCTTTTGTGTTTCAGAACAACCGGCTGTTCAAGGCCAGCATTCTGGAAAATGTCCGGGCTTCCCGCCCCGACGCCAGCCGTGAGCAGGTGCTGGCTGCCCTGGAAGCCGCACAGTGCGGCGACATTCTGGAAAAGCTGCCCCAGGGACTGGATACTGTGATCGGAACCGAAGGGACCTATCTTTCCGGCGGCGAGGCCCAGCGCATCGCGCTGGCACGGGCCATTTTGAAGGATGCACCCATCGTGGTGCTGGATGAAGCCACCGCTTTCGCCGACCCGGAAAATGAAGCCCTGATCCAGAAAGCCTTCGCTCAGCTGACAAAGGACCGCACCGTCATTATGATCGCCCACCGGCTCTCCACGGTGGTGGGTGCGGATAAGATTCTGGTGCTGGAGGGCGGCCGGGTGACAGAGCAGGGTACCCACGGGGAGCTGATTGCGGCAGGCGAATTGTACACCCGGATGTGGGCCGACTACAATCAGGCGATCCAATGGAAAATGGAAAGCGGCAAGGAGGGGAAATAAATGTTTGGAGCAAAATTTCAGCGGAAATATGCCCTGACGGATCAGGGTGTACAGAACACCAAAAAGGGCACCTTCTGGACGGTGGTCGTCAATCTGGTGGTCATGGGCGGAGTCAGCATCCTGTACCTTGTGATGTCCGCCCTGATGGCGTCTCTGACCGACGGTGTCTCCCTGACCGACTCCCTGCCTGTACTGGCCGGACTTTTGGTGTTTGCGCTTCTTTCCTTTCTCACCCATCTCCAGCAGTACAAAGCCACCTATGGCCTTGTGTACGGTGAGGTGAAAGCCACCCGGCTGCGGCTGGCGGAACGGCTGCGCAAGCTGCCCCTTGGATTTTTTGGCAAGCGGGATCTGGCCGACCTGACGGAGACCCTGATGGGCGATGTCAACCGCATGGAACATGTCTGGAGCCATGTGCTGGGCTACTTGTACGGCTCCTACATTTCCACCGCCGTGATCGCAGTCTGCCTGTTCTGGTATGACTGGCGGCTGACTATTGCCTGTCTTTGGGGAGTGCCGGTAGCGTTTGGCCTGCTGTTTGGAAGCCGGAAGCTCACCGAACGCCAGGCCGAGCAGACCAAGCGCGCCGCCGTGCGGGTTTCGGATGGGATGCAGGAGGCGCTGGAAAATGTGCGGGAGATCCGTGCCACCAATCAGGAGGAGCGGTATCTTGCAGGATTGTACCGGAAGATCGACGAGCATGAACGGATCATGATCCGCGGCGAGCTGATTACCGGCCTGTTCGTCAACGGGGCCAGCGTTATCATGCGGCTGGGCGTGGCGACCACGATCCTTACGGGCGCGGGGCTGATTTTGTCCGGACAGATTGACTTCATGCTGCTGTTCTTGTTCCTCATGGTCATTACCCGGATCTATGCCCCCTTCGATCAGAGCCTTGCGTTGATTGCCGAGCTGTTTGTCTCCCAGGTGTCGGCAGACCGGATGAACGCTCTGTTTGACACCCCGATTGCCGAAGGGGCGGAAACCTTTCATCCTAAGGGACACGACATCGTATTTGACCATGTGGAGTTTGCCTATGACAAAAAGGCCGTCCTGCACAATGTCAGCTTTACTGCAAAGGAAGGCGAGATCACCGCGCTGGTGGGCCCCTCCGGCTCCGGCAAAAGCACATGCGCCCGGCTGGCTGCCCGCCTGTGGGATGTCACCGGGGGCGCTATCAAAGTGGGTGGGGTGGATATTTCTACCGTGGATCCAGAGGTGCTGCTGACCGATTACTCCATGGTTTTTCAGGATGTGGTGCTGTTTGACGACACGGTGATGGAAAACATCCGCCTGGGCAGGCGGGGTGCCTCCGACGCAGAGGTGATGGCCGCGGCCAAAGCCGCCAACTGCGAGGAGTTTGTCAGCAAACTGCCTCAGGGCTACCAAACGCCCATCGGAGAAAACGGCGCCAAACTTTCCGGCGGCGAGCGGCAACGCATCTCCATTGCACGTGCGCTGCTCAAGGACGCTCCCATCGTATTGCTGGATGAGGCCACTGCCTCCCTGGATGTGGAAAACGAGACCAAGGTGCAGGGGGCGCTCTCCCGGCTGCTGACCGGCAAGACGGTGCTGGTCATTGCCCACCGGATGCGCACTGTGGCCGGGGCGGATCATATCGTGGTGCTGAAAGATGGCCGCGTGGAGCAGCAGGGTTCCCCGCAGGAGCTGATGGCGGAAGGCGGACTGTTCCGGCATATGGTAGAGCTCCAGACCGAAAGCGCCCGGTGGCAGTTGAGTGGGGCAAGGCCATAATTCTTTGTACAATAGAAATGAGAGAAGCCCACAGTTCCGGATAAAAAGAACTGTGGGCTTCTTTCTGGGCTGAAAGTCTGCGTTAATTGCCATCAGGTAACGAAAGCCGCGCCCTGCGATGAATACCCCAGCAGTGGGCAGCCGAAGTGCCGGACAAAGACCGCCGTAAATTTGCTTTGATTTTCGTAGCCTACTTACGCTCGCTGCAATTTCCGCCTTTCGCAAATCGCTACTCTACAGCAATTCTGCTGCTCTGGGCATCCTTACCTCCTGAAAAAAGGGGATCCTGAGAAATCATAGGTCAACAGATGAATCAAAAAGGGAGAATAAACCCTCTAATAATTCGTCTATTTGACAAAAGCGCAGCTTACAGATAAAATATATAAAACCACATTCGCACAATATAAAATGGAGGATTTCCAATCTATGGCCATTGTAGGTAACGCTCGCATGGATGCCAGCAGACAGGCAGATGAAAACTGTCTGAAAGCCATCCTAATGATTCATATTGATAAAGGCCGTGCTTATGTAAGCGACTTGGCTGAGGCCCTGGGCGTTGCTTTGACGACGGCATATTACTCCGCCTACCGCCTTGCGGATGCCGGTTACATCCAGCCGCTGGAGCGCCGGGGCGGACGGAAGTCCAATAAGCAGACTTTGGTGCTAACGCCTGAAGGGGAAAAGCTGGCGAGCCAGATCCTGGAGAAGCATCAACAGATCCAGCGATGGTTGACTTGTCTGGGCGTCCCAAAAGAGGAGGCTGACGAAGAAGCCTGCCATTGGGAACACAGTATCACAGACAAGACAATGGAGGCTATTCAGCATCACGTTGAAATGGCTGCCCGAATCCGGGGCGGTGATGCCAATGCGGTAGATGTGATGAATGCCATGGCACGCGCCTTTGGACAGGGAAATAATCAGACGATTAGCGGAAACCTGATCAGCATTATTGACCAATACGGCGGTGCTGAGGGAATCCGCCGCAAAGGAGAGTTGTCCGCCCGAGCGGGTGGTGATGATCAACTGGAAGAGACTTTGGTATTCTTGGAGGAATCCGGCGGCATTGATAAGGTGCGTGCTGACCTGCTGTCGTTTTCCCGGCTTAAGAAAATGACAGACCGGAATGGTGGCGAGGATGGGATGGCCGCACTCTTTGCTCTTTGCGAGGACTTGGGGGGAGTGAGAAGACTGAATAAGCTCAAAACCCTGGCAGATGCAATGGGTGGGATCGATCAGGTTTTGCGGATCCTTGGACAGAACTATAAACTTTGGTCTGCTGCTCTGCAGGCCGATCATCATGAAGCGTAAAGCGCAAAAAGCCAACCTAATGCGGTTGGCTTTTTTGTTTTTTACATTTCTGCATCTTGAATTTTGCTTTATATGCAGGTATAATCAATGGAAATGATTCCCTCTAATAGTAAGCGGGAGTTTTTAATTTGAATAAAGGTTAGTATTAGCTAACCATTGGGGCACAAGGGTTGCACGATTCTAACGGCAGAAAAATAAAATATAAAAATATATTGACATTCTATGAACGCTATTATATTATCATTACAGACAGCTAATATTTCTTCCAATCAAAAAACGTTGGAAGCTTTTTTTAAGAATAGAGGTTAGCGACAGCTAACCTTCGACAAATATTGACAACTGATTCTCTGTTTGACTTCGGTCTAACCCTCTCGATCGGCCGCGGGAGGTTTAAGACACCATTCGTTTCTCCTGAGACGGAGGGTCGTTCATATTCACCCTACTGCATGCCGCCAACCACGGCGGCGAAATGAAAGGAGCATTTTTTATGACTGCTACTAAGAACAACAGTATCTTTAAGAAGCTGGGTGCCCTGGCGATGGCCATGTGCCTGACCTGTGCCCTGGCCGTCAGTGCCAGTGCAGCTTCCGTTTCGGAAATCACTAACGGAACGGTCGTAATCTATAAGGACGGCAGCACTTCGGATGAATCCATGGCGAACGACGCTATTGCCGACGGCTACACCGTGTCAGTGAATGCAGACGACAGTTCTATGGTCGATATTACCATCCCTCTTCAGAAAGTCTACAAGATGGGCTTTTACGGCTACATCACGGACTCTAGCGTTTTCACCCTGAATGGCGAAACTTTAGCGTTCACCGTTAGCGATGCTCCCTACTACAATGGTGGCGACTTGGTTCTGACAGTTCCTGTCTCTGCGTTTTTCGCTGAGGATGAAAACGGTGACGAAGTCCTGGTTTCTAGTGTAAAGATCGATGCTGACTTCGAGCTCGGTCTGTATAGCGTCATTGGCGGATCCGGTAATCATACCCAGATTGCTGGCATGGATGCAGTTGCAGATCTCTACCTGAAACCTGCTGCTGTGTTGGCTGGCAACTAAAAATAGGGGTTAGTTTTCTAAGTCCATATTGTCAAGGAATGGAAAGCGGGCGGGTTAGTTCCCGCTCGCTTTCCGCTTTTGCATAAAGGAGGAAAAGTTTTGTGTTTAATGTGAGGGCGATGCTCGGGATGAGAAAGAGCTTACGCCGGACAACCGCGTTTTGTTTGAGCCTGTCAATGCTCCTTTCGAGTGTGGCCGTGGCATCAGCAGAAAGTCCTGGACTTTCCCTGGCTGTGAAGGATCCTGAGGCAGACACCTACTATGTGGGACAAACAGTAAATGTGGAAGTAACTGCCCCAGAAGGAGCGGATGTTTATTATACCACCGACGGGACAGAACCAGTGGTGACGAGTGAGCAACTGACCGGCAACATAATCACAGTGACGGCACAGGAACCTGGTAAGGTGACGGTAAAAGCTCTAGCTGTGGTGAACCCGACCGAGCAGCCGGAACAGACCGAGCAGCCGGAACAGATCGAAGAAAAGACCGAGATTGTGCCCCGGAAATTCTTGGCGACCCAAACGTATATGTCTGCGGCACCGGTGAACTACACAGCAGAGCTAGAGCTGGTTTTTGAAGAGATGCCCGATATCGTACCCCTTGAAGAGAGTTCTGTGGAGATTGCCATGGGAAGACGTGCGGCAAGCTCAGAAACTGGTACCATAAGCGATGTGACATCTGAGGTTGCTTATGTTCAGCACAACTACATCAAATTAAGTGGGAGCGGGAACGATGAGGCGACCCTCTACTACTATGCGACTCTGGTTGAGAATGCGGGTATCACCGCAGATCAGGTCGTTAATAGTGGTAGAGTCGCGAATGCTGGAGAATTTGAGCAAATCCGGGATAAGAATGGTACAGTGGTAAAGCCGGGTTATTCCGGCGGAAATATTTATCTGTATGCGGTTGAGGTAATCGGAGAGCAGAAGTCGGAGGTCGTTTCTGCCACGTATCCTGTGAAAGAATTATCCTATACAATAAGCGATATCACTGCATCACCGCAAGGCCCTTATTTGGTCAGCGATACAGTCACCTTTACATTTAAGCTGAATGCAAACTTGCCGTTAGTGACTGACGTGAAGTGCTATTACCAAATAGATAGTGCCGAAAAGATCGAATTGACAGACCCTACGGCAACCATGACCAGTGAAATCAAAATGTCCGATCTTAGTGCCGGCACACACACACTTACATATTATATTGAATTGGAAAATGATACCAATAACGAATATGGAAAATCTACTGCGCTGTCCTTTACTGTTGCGGAGGACACCCAAGATCTCTGCCTTTCCTATGGAGAAAACAGTTCGGAAACGTTTGCAGCTGCAGAGCTTTCCAGAATTGGCTCGTTTTTAACAGAGAATAGCATCACAGAAGCCACTTTGACGTTGTTGAACGATGTTGCCCCAGAGATGTTTACGACCTCTCTGACGATACCCAAGAATACATCTTTGACGATAGATCTTGCCGGTCATGCGATGACCAGCAAGACATCAGGTGTTGGTTTAAAATTGGCTGGAGAGGGCAGCGGTATTACCATTCAGGATCTCAGCGAGAGCAAAACCGGATCAATCGCAACGACCGGCAGTGCACTACAGGTTGCAGCCAACGGAACTTCGACGAATCCTGTGAAAATCGATGTGGCGTCTGGCCTCCTAAAGAGTACTGCGGCCGTAGTCAATGCTAATTCCAAGAGTTATGTTGAGGTGAATGTTTCTGGCGGTACCCTTGAAGTGACGGGAAGCGCCGCTGTAATTGACGCTCGAGCCGCAAATAACACTGTGACTGTTCGGGGAGGAACATTTAAGGGACTGTCCAGTTATGTATTTCGTTTAAATAATGCAGAGTCCACACTTACAATCGAGGACTGCGATGCTTCTGCGACGGGCGCGGTTTTCTATGGTGGAAACTCGAAAATAACAATCGGTGGCGGTACATTCACTTCAACAGGGAGCATGATGGCAGAATCGTTTACCGATGCGACGATCAATGGTGGAAAGTTTTTCTGCAATACTACCGATCTTGCAACTGCTTTTTATACCTATGGAAGCGCGATCAACTGCCCAGAAGGGCATTATTTCGGGTACAGCGAGACTGACAAGTGCTTTATGCTTCTAATGAAGCCTGTTACGCAAGATCAGGGATCGCTGAGTGTAACATCCTCCGATGGGGAAACTACAACATATACATTGGTGGCCGATGCGTTCGCCGCAGCAAAGAACGGTGGTACGATTCAGCTGACCGGCGACAGTTCTCTGGTAAATGGTGACAGTCTCACTTTGGAGGCCGATGCAACGCTGGACCTCAACGGACACACTTTAACGCTGACACCGTTCACAACAAGCGTAAGTTCCGGTGCTATCCACATTGCATCAGTGGTAGATTCTTCGACAGGCCTTGCAAAGGCCAGTAAGTTGACAATCAAAGACGGTAGGTCTGGCGGACGACTTGTTTTTGGAAATGGGACCCAGTACGGCATTACCCTCGGCGCAGCAGCGAGTTTTTCTCTTCAAAGCGGGACCATCTCTGGCGGTGACAGCCGTACAGTGCTGATGTCTCAGGGTATGTGGTCGGGAAAGATAGAAATTTCCGGCGGAATTATCGCCCCTTCAATGGACGGCACGGCTGTTGGCGCTGCGGTTACCTTTGGCGAGTACGGCGCTTTTGGTAAAATTGTTGTCTCAGGAAACGCGGAGATCACGACCACAGGAGCAGGAATTGGAATTGCAACGACCTATATTCCGGTGGAAATCCAAAGCGGAACCATAACAGCCGCTCATGGAGAGGCTCTGCAGGTAGCCGTGGCGGACTGCACAATAACTGGTGGAACGATTTCCGGTAGCGGCACCAATGTGGTGAGCTTTACGAAAGAGGGAACTCGTGAAGTAAGCGGCTCTGCCAAAATTTGTGCAATTGGTACTGGTGAATATGCTATCTATTTGGATGATCATGATGAAAATATACTTACCATAGACAACGATGCGGTCATTTCGGGCAAAAAATATGCGATTTATAACCAAATCATCGCCGACACTCATGCCACGGTAAATGTAAATGGAGGGCACTTCCAGTATGAGGAACTTCCCTTCAGCTCCAGCGCGGCCGTAACCTACAAGACAGAGAACGAAGACACTTATATTCTGGCACCGACGAAGGGTACAGACGAAGCATATCCAGCTTATTACAGCTTGGTCACTCGGGATTCCCTGAAGTGGGAGGACACGACAACCACGCCGCCTACCCAGAAGACGTACCAGGATTTTGAGCAGATGAATTACACCATTAGCGCTGCCAAGGCAACATTGGAAAATGAATCCATGTATACTGCAGATACCGTGGAAGCGGTCAAAAATGCACTCTCCACAGCAGAAGCTACTTTGATAAATACGAATGCGAACCAAGCGGAGATAAATTATTTCGAGCAGAAACTAAGTGATGCAGTAGCCGGTCTGGTTGGAACGTCTGATCTTGATCCGGATTCTCTTCAAGATGGAACTTATGAAGTGGATGTTGCTATGCGAATGGCCGGTTTGACAAATCCTTCAATGACGTCTGCTGCTGTAAATGGAACAGCTACATTGAAGATAGCAGGAAGCCAGCGTACCCTTATCCTTACTTTCCGGCCTGCACTCGTTATGAATCTATGGGGCCACTTGACGCAAATGTGGTACTACAAGGGGGAAAGCACAACTGAAGCAAGACTAAATTCTAAAAGTTGGTCTGGTGACACAGGAACTCGTTATACCTATATGGATGACACATACATCTTGAGTTATTATGCGCCAGATCCGAACGATCCCAGCAAAGCGATTCCTTGTGAAGATGGCCATGTGCACGACAGTAATTGTTACCCCTATGCGATTGAGATTCCTCTGAATTATATCAGCTCAGCGGATGGAGAAAATATATATGTGCTTCGTGTATCTGTTGATCAGATGACTGCAAATGGAGTGGGGGATCAAAATGTAGACTGCTATGTCAAATGGGGAACTCTAAAAGCTGTGGATATTAAAGATACTCTTTCGGTAAGTGATACTGAGATAGGTTTGTCCACACATGAAGCAGGTACAAATTCTAAATCCGTCACAGCACAGGTTATTGGTACTACAGGATGGGAAATTTCTTGTGTAGCTAATCCTTTGAGTAGCAATCAATCCAGTTCCATTGCGGACGTTATTGTTGACGGAAACAAAATTACGTTTACTGCGAAAGAGGTTGGTACCTGTGATTTTACAGTTATTGCCCAAAAAGAGGGAGCGACAGATTTAAGTCAGTCCATCACCGTGACCGTTACCGATCAGAAGCCAGCCGCAGTGACCACGACCACCTCAAATGGTACGGCGAGTATCTCTATTACCGGCGGCACATTGATCGGCGCAGGGGACATGATCGAGGTATCTGATTCTAAAATTACGATCAATGCAAAAACATCCGACGGCAACGTGGATGGGGCCGAGATCTCTCTTGCCGCAGATACCATGAAAGCGCTTGCGGCGGAAGGGAAGTCTGTTGCCATCGTGACCGATGTGGGCACGATCACACTTGACTCCGATGCGGCGTCCAGCGCTGCAAATTCTAGTCAGGAAATTAAGCTGACCATGAATGAAGTAGATGCGCCTGACATTGATGGAGTGGATGACAGCGATTTTGATGCGGCATATGAACTGACTATGCGCTATGGAAGGAGTAGCCGCTCCAATTTGGGCGGTGATGTGACCATCACGGTTCCCTGGAGCGGGAGTGTCGGCTATGCCTACTATGTGGACGGCGACGAACTTGCTGAGCGTTATACCATGACGGTCGGCAGCAGCACTGCCAGCTGGGTTACAGACCATTTCTCCACCTGGGCCCTCAGCACAGACCGCAATCTGATGGAGGTGGGCATCACAGAGGGTGTATATAGCGTTCCTATTAGAATCAAGAATTCTAGTAATACGAACATAGATTCCATGGCCAACGATGCCACCGGCGACATGGTGGTGGCGGATGTCGATGAAGATGGCGTAACCTACACCATGTTCCTCAAGGCCCGTATCGGCGACGAGCTGGGTGGCGATTCCCTGCGTGGACACCTGCTGAAGATGTGGTACTACGCACCGGATGATACCAGCCTAAGCAACCCTATCCGCGCTACAGTGGTGCGAACTTACCAGGATAAGGATATGTATGGCGAGATCGACACCTTCCCCCGTGAGGTGGAGGTCTATCAGGAAGGTGACCCCAACGAAGAGTACTACATTCAAGTCTCTGTAGATGCCATGGGCGGCGATAGCGCCCTACAGAACGCCCTGGTCAAACTGGACTGGGACAACGCGCTGGACGATGGTGGCGAGGCTGCCCGCGAGGGATTCGAGGACGAGTATGCTACGGAGCAGGTCATTGACTCCGGGGACAGCGTTTCCCGTAGTGATTTGAAGGATTGGATCGACAACGAATGCATTCTGCTGGTTCAGGGCAGGGACAGCGATCTGACAGCTTACTTTGATACGGATGCTTTGGAGGATATTTACGGTCAGACCAGCTCCAGTGTCAAGTTTGTCTTGGAGGAACTGAAGAAATCTAAACTTTCCGATGAGCAGCAGGAAGTGGCGGGAGATCGTCCGATTTATCAGCTGAAGATTACTTCCGGAAGCAAAACGATTACCGAAATTGATGACGGCAATGTGGAAGTTACTTTCCCCTATGAGCTGGAAGAGGACGAAGTCAAGGAAGGCCTGCTGATCCAGCTGGTGGATGACGATGGCGACGTCCAGAAAATCAAGTGCTCGTACAGCACAAAGGGCGAGACAGTCAGCTTTGATACAACAAACTTCGGCATTTTTGTGATTGGCTATGATGCCGACCAGATCTGGGAGAATCCCTTCACGGATGTCAAGGAAGAGGATTGGTTCTATGAGGCCGTAAAGTATGTGGTTCAGAAGGGCCTGTTCGCAGGTACCTCTGAAACGACCTTTGAACCGAATCTGACCATGACCCGGTCCATGCTGGTTACGGTCCTGTATCGTTTGGCCGGTTCCCCTGTGGTGGAAGGAACCAGCAAAGTCTCGGACGTTGCGCCTAATGCCTACTACACCGATGCCGTGATCTGGGCCACACAAAACGGGATCGTCGGCGGCTATGATAATGGGCAATTTGGCACAAATGATCCGGTCAGCCGGGAGCAAATGGCAACGATCCTGTATCGCTATGCACAGCATATGGAATACGACGTCAGCCTTGTCAAGGGGTTGAATGACTACACTGACAGCAATCAGGTATCCAGCTACGCCGTCCGTGCCATGCAGTGGGCGGTGGCAAACGGGATCATCAATGGAACCAGCAGCACCACGCTGTCCCCGCAGGGCAGCGCCACCCGTTCTCAGGTGGCTGTGATCCTGATGCGCTTTGATGAAGAGATCGCTGTTCCCGCTGAGCAGCAGAAGGAGGAGGGCACAAAGACAAAATAACGACACGGAAAGCCGAACTGTTTGGCTGAATTCAGCAACGGGAGCTGCCCGATAAGGGCGGCTCCCTGAGCTGGTTATTTGACCACACTTTGTAAAGAAAGGAATTATGGAAATGAAACAGACATGGCTTAAGAAGCTGACGAGCTCTCTGCTGGCCGGGGCTCTGGCGCTTGGTATGGCAGTGGTTCCCGCGGCTGCCGCGGAAAGCAACAAGCTGGTGGAAGTGGATCTCTGGCATGCCACCCGCAACCAGGCGTCTATGGGCAACGTGGCTACCGACAACAACAGCAAAGCACTTTATAACCCCGAGGAAAACACACTTCAGATTGCCACCAATCCTGTCAGTGTCAGCGGCTATCAGTCCGCCATCACCAAGGCGCAGTACGATACCACCGGCAAGGGTAACTATGAGGATGTGGAGATCCTCTCTACCGGAACGGTCCAGACCGGGACCAAATATGACGGCACCGACCATACCGTCACTTATCTCAGCAGCTTTGAGATTGAGCTGCCGGATTACATCACCGGCGAGGGCGTGGAATATATCTCCCTGCATATGATGGTTCCCTATACCCCCATGGATGAGGTAGTAGGGGAGGGGTATCTGGATGCCCGCCTGCGCATCGACTGGGATCAGGTGTCCACCACCTCTCTGACCCAGATCCAGCCGGACAATACCATGAGCAGCGGCGAGGTTGAAAATGTGGACCGCACGGATGCTGCCACCGGCGTCCGCCTGGTGACTGACAGCACCAAGGTGGCCACTACGACCCAGTTCAAGGTGGAGCAGGTGACCTCCGGTTCGGATTATACCCTTGCTAAGAAAGCCCTCACCGGCGTCTCCGGCAGCTTCACCCTTTATAAAGTTTCTCTGGTGACCGAAAACGGCACCCAGACTGATCCGTTCGGTGCGGTCACCCTGTATTTCCCGTACAGTGATGTGAGTTCTATGTACCGCATCAATGATACCGGCACCAAAACCGTCCTCCGGGGTACGGAAGGTGACGAGGGTTATGAGATCATGACCACAAAGATTGGACTCTTTGCAATTTTCGGCGGCACCAAGATGGAAATTACGGTCAAGCCCGACACCGGGAATGGCGATGACACGCCCACCACGGATGTTGCTTCTGCCTTTACTGATATTTCCGGTCATTGGGCGGAGGAGTATATCATCCGCGCCACGAACCAGGGATTGTTCAGCGGGACCAGTTCTACCACCTTCAGCCCTGACACCTCCATGACGGCCGGGATGGTGATTACGGTCCTCTACCGCATGGCGGGTTCTCCTGCCACCACGCTGCCGGACTCCATGGAGAATGTGGCTGTGGGCTCCTGGTATGAGATTGCCTGCGCCTGGGGCTATAACAACGGCATTATTGGCGGCTACAAGACTTTCTACCCTGATCAGGCTGTGAGCCGTCAAGAGTTTGCCACTATGCTGTATAACTTCTATAAGCTGAGCAAGACTCCTGGTTCCGGAGCGGATCTGTCCAAGTATACGGATGTCAGCACCGTGGCCTCCTGGGCAAAGGATGCTATGGCTTGGGCCAATGCGGCTGGGATCATCAGCGGTACCAGCTCCACCACGCTCTCTCCTGAGGTGGGTGCCAGCCGCTCTCAGATTGCTACCATGCTCTGCCGCTACCTGGATTACGCAGGCTGATTTCTAAGATCGGGTGGGAGTTGGCAGGAGGCCTGAAATAGAGCTTCCTGCCACCCACCCTGTCTGCGTACATAGGAGGAACTGTAGATGACAAATCGACAAGAGGAATATTTGCTTTTGTTTGCAGTACGCAGCAGCAGTGGAGGTTGTATCGCAAATGCATCAGAAGAGTTTGGAGTGTCTAAGGCAACCGCCTCCCATCTGAGCACTGCGCTGGAAGAGTTGGGCATGATCCGCAAGAGTGATTATGGAAGAATCGAACTTACGGAACTTGGCTACGCTCAAATCATGGAAAAGCTGAATCGTGCAAAAGAGTTAGAAACCTGGATGGTCTCCGGATTAGGGCTTGCTCCGAATCTTGCTGAGCACGAGGCACGGCGCATGGTAGTTACATTAAAGCCGGAAACAGTGGAGGCAATTATTAGAGATTGGGAGCAGCCCAAACAAGCCCAGGCGTTGGTTCAGGATGATTTCTTTGCCCTCGATGTTGATCAGCATACGGCCTTCAACCACCAGGTTGAATTCCTGTCCGTTGTGGTGGTTATAAT
>ENA-OPRR01002177-OPRR01002177.1-human-gut-metagenome-genome-assembly--contig:-NODE-2177-length-13503-cov-8.344215_pt1 | contig 13503 bp, 15 predicted proteins | sample MGYA00241796_ERZ501883 | MGnify/ENA primary metagenome ERZ501883 (study PRJEB25962, sample SAMEA2042406) | human gut metagenome | biome: human gut; feature: human-associated habitat; material: faeces...
CAGCCACAAATAAGCCGTTATTTTGTCAGCGCTTCAGTATCAGCACGACCTGTCAACCGAATAAACCGCTTCAATATTTTCAATGGGCACATCGCCCTCAAAGCCCTGGCTTGCCATCAGAATATATCCTCCGTCCTTCCCCAGCAAATCCATGAACCTTCGCACCTCCCGCTTCACCTCCTCCGGTTTTCCGAAAGGAAGCAACCCCTGGGTATCAATACCGCCGTGGAACACAATTTTTCCATTGTATTTTTCCGCCAGCGTCTCCACCTCCAGCCCCTTCACCTTCTGCACCGGTTCCAGCGCATCCACGCCGCATTCGATGAATTCCGGAATGAGCGGCCCTACGGCCCCGCAGGAATGCTGCTGATAAAAGGCACCGTACTCATGGGCAAGGTTTACCAGTTTTTTAGTATTTTCCTTATAGAACTGCCTCCACATATCAATGGAAAACAGCAAAGAAATCTGCGTTCCGTAGTCATCATGAGGGCGCAGGATATCCACCTTTCCCTCACCCGCCTCAAAGATCCTGCGATAGTATTCCATCTCGAACTCATTCATCCGATCCAGTATCCGCTGCGCCGTCTCCGGCTCATCCAGTATCAGCATGAAAAACTCATCCATTTCCATCAAAAAGGTCACCATCTGGAAAGGCCCCTCATGTCCCACGATAATGGCCTTATCCGGATTTTTTTCACACACTTCCCTGACAGCGCTGTAGTCAAACCAGTCCGGATCAGGGAATGGAACAGCATCCGCCTCCTCCACCGTCTCCACGCCGTGCAGCGGAAAATAAGTGGTTGTTCCATAGGTATCCATGGCCGTCGTATGCAGCGTTGTCTCATATCCCCAATAGGACAGCTCCACCTGTTCCCCCTTTTCGTTTTTCCAGGCTTTCAGCGGCGGCCCGATATATCTGGGAGAAGCTGTCACAATATCTATTTCATACTTCTCCAGCAGCTGATCGTATTCCGTAAAACCATAATGCTTCAGAAGCCTGTCCGTCACCGGCCCCACCGCCTCAAAGGCCGCCGGTATCCGATCCGGCTTCCGATGCTCCATAACCGCTCTCACTCTCTCTTTCGACGTCATATCCCAATTCCTCCTTTTCCCGGGCCTTCCTCCATTGATCCATATCCTGTCTTTAAATATGTGCCCCCGTCCGGTTTACCAATATTTTACCGTCCCCCGCAGCCGCCCGGAATTCCCAAATTCATCACTTTTCTTGTAAAAAAAGCAACTATCAGACTTGCAAGCCCCGGCAAAATTATATAGACTGGATAATATCATATTAAAATATACAGGGTAAAACTATGAATGCAATTGATAACCGTGATAATTTCCCTTCCTTTCTTTATAGCGCACCGGAAACCGACAGTGCCCGGCTTCCGTTTCTTCTCCATGCAGTTCGCATGGGCTGTGGCTTTCAGGAATCCTTTTTTCAAATCAACCGGGATAATAGCTACCCGTATTTTACCGTCCATTTTCTTTTTGACGGATGCGGGCTATTCCACATTGCGGGTGAAAATTATCTTCTGAAAAAGGGGGATGCCTTCATCATCCCCGCCGGGGAAGCCCACAGCTACTCCAACCGCTCCGAGGAGCCGCTGGGGCTCATCTGGATAGAATTATCCGTGCCGGGCTGCCAGGAGCTGTCCAGCTATTTCCACCTGCACCGCATCTACACCATTGATGCCTCCCACACGGAAGCGCCGCTGGGCCGCCTGATTTCCATCCTTCACAACAGGAAAAAGGGCGTTTTTTCAACGCCCTTTGAGCTGTCCGGCTTATATTATACGTTTCTGATGGAGCTGCTTGACGCCGCGCAGACCCAGGTATCCCCACAGCTCCCGGAGCTGCTCACCGCGGCCCTGTATTATATCGGACACCATTTTACGGAGGATATTTCAATCGGACAGCTGGCGGACTACCTCCATGTCAGCCATACCTATCTGACCCGCATTTTCCGCAAATACATGGGAACCACCCCCATAAAATATCTGAACCTGAAACGACTGGAATACGCCTGCTTCTTGTTGGACAGCAGCATCCTTACCTGCGAGCAGATCGCGGAACGCATCGGTATGTACGACGCATCCCATTTCAACCGCTTCTTTTCCCAGCAGCTGGGGATGCCCCCTTCTGTTTACCGCAGCCGGAAGGGACCTTCCTCCCCGCCGCCGGCGACCTGACACAAATATACATCAAAAATCCTCCAGAAGGATTGACCCCCAAAGTGGCCCGATCTTCTTTTAATTAAATGGTTTTCACTTATATAAGCTAATAAGATCATTTACAAGCACTTCATCATTTGTAAGTTGGATTTTATTATTGCTTAAAAATCCATCCATTGATTGGATCGTTTTGTCGGTCACAGAGATTTTCCATTTTTTGCTTAAATCTTTTTTAAAACTAATATAAATTTCATTCTTTATTGGTTCATAAACGATTGTACACAGAGTATTCTTCTGACTGGTTTTATTTAAAATTTCAAAAGCTTCATTTATTCCAAAGCTATGGATATTATTCCGGATATACTCATAAGCACAAATATATCTGTCAGCACCAAGGCCATATACTTCATTATATATTGTTTCCTCAAATTTCCCATTTGGGAAATTGGTCATAACAATGAAATCATTATGAACTGGGCTTACTATATTTGTACCATTTCCTTCTTCCAGAATAAATGCATCACCAGTTTTATCAGCAATCATAGTATGCAGCCCCAAAGCCGGAAATAATGGATTTCTTGGATATGAGATTACTCTTTTATTAAGAATCTCAAAAAATTCAGATGCTTTTCTTGTTTTCTTTAGCGCCTCATCAAAAATATCAAAAGCAAACCAATTATTTTCGTCACAACTTGCTTTAAAACTCGGGCCATATTCTACTGCCTGAGTTAATATAAAAAGGCCCTCACTATTAAAATAAGCGATATCCCTGTATTTATTTTCCAATAAGGCGGAAAAGTAAAACAGGTTCATATCATTGTAACTACTGATTTTTAATTTTAAATCAATATCATCCGTATCGAAATTCATACCATAAACAGCTTTTTCCTGATGGTATACTGCAAAACTTGTACACATTTTGAAACCCCCATTAATATATTTGACATATAATATGCCCAGGCTATTTAGAGAAGCATTTAACTATTTATTACAAACTTCGCCACTTTCTTAAACATATGTATTATGCTACTATAGGAATTTCGATGGTTCAACCTTAATCATTTTTCAGATTCAAAAATGCTCCCTTCAAGCCTATGCTTTAACTTTCTTATTTCTTCGGACTCTTTTTGTTTTTCTTCTTCATCAAGCTCTTGAATTACCTGTGTATTATCTACTCCTGAAAGAGCTTCAAGTAACTTGCGCATCTCATTTTGAAACAGGGGATTCGAACCCAGGGACAGGCTCACTACTAAAACGAGAAATAATTTATATATCTTTTCTTTCACTCATATTCCTCCAATTCAATATCTGCTTTGATTCACTCTCATAATAAACAGATGGCTTATACCCGCTATCTATTTGCATACAAAAAGAAAGCCATTATCTGATTCTAAAAATGGCTTACAATCACTGGCACACTTGTAAGGATTTGAAAAGGAATAGATTCAATCGTCGAGACGTACCTTTTGATTAATTAATGTCCATTCATCAGGCAATAATCTAAAAAAGGCCGAAAAGAAATAAAGAAAAACTAAAATAATAAAAAGAAACAGGCTGAATTCTTGTGTGATAGCCGCAATTACAGGTATTGGACATATATTCTTCGTTATAATTTCAGTATCAGAATTATTTTCGCTCAAAAATGAAGTCTTAAAACAGGTGGTTTTATCGCCGCCTTCATTGGAGAAGCTACTTTCTGAATTTGCCCGCGCCTCGATTACAGTGGTCTTACCTGATAATCCATAAAGATTGTAATTACTGCAAAAGAGCACATTCATAGTTAGGCCCGCAGCAAAAAGAAGCATAATGAAAAAGAATAAAATATGGGATAAATGATTTTTCTTATTATTTATTTCCATTACACTTCCCTTCTTAGCCGCAGCTGCAGAAAGCCCTTCTTCACTGACCACTGCCTCATCCAGCTTCTGTTCCCCAGCTAATTCTATTATCAGATAAAGTATACCACAGTTTCACCAGGCCGTAACCACTAACTTATAGCCGCAGCTGCGTTAAAAATCAGCCGTATTATCCACCGTTTGCCGCGCTTCATCCCCCGGTGAGGAAAATCTGCTGTGAAAAGTAGATCAGGCTTCCCACCATTTTCCCCAGGGCCACGGAAAGGACCGCAAAACCCAGCCCATGCCTGAACTGGATTCTCCGTGCAAAAATAGGTATGGTATTCAGCATCTCAGCAATAGCCAACGCCAGACAGCCCACAAAAATCCCGGCGAATACGCCGAATACGATTACCGCCGCAGCGCTAATCCATTTCCACAGGCTGTCTGTAAAAGAGCCGAACACCTGCCCTTTTCGCACCCATTCCCCCACATGGCAGGAATACTCAAAAACGCTGATAAAATTTCCAAATAATGTACCTGCCACTACCATTTCCTCATACAGGAAAACCTTCTTGCTGGTATGGGTCTTTCCCGCAAAACGGGGCACCAGGCCAACGGAAATCAATACGGTAAATACCCCTGCGGATACCAGAAAGCCAAAGCTAAGCCCAAAGACAGCCATAAAAACACTTTTAAGAAACATCAATGGTCTTTCCCTCCCTGTCCGCAGTTTCCACCAGCGCATTGTTCACGTCATCCTCATATATGCGCATTTCCACCTCGATAGGCGTGGGGTCCTTTGTAATCCTCCTTCCGCCGATATGGTTGAAGAATACGATAATCCCAATGGCAAGCCCGATGGAGTATGTCACCTCCAGTATGGTAAAGCCGTCTGAAGCCTCTCCCGCTATCATTTCATAAACCTTCATGAATACCTTATTGATCCCGATATCATTATGAAAAGCCATGATGGTAAAGGCCGTTCCAAAAAAACAGATAAGGCAGACGAACGCAATCTTCAGCCACTGCGCCGGCCCCTTTTCCCGTTTCACCCTGACCCGTTCCATAATGATATCCGTCTCGCCCAGGTTTTCCACAGTCAGCTCCGGATACAGCTTCTGAAGGGATTCGATGATTTTCATCACGCTAACCACCTGGCGCTGAGGCTTGGTGTCCCTGAATTTATATATCTTCATGGCTTTTGCGTGAGCCAGGATATCCTTATTCGCACATACCAGCTTTCCTAAATCAGAAAGCTGCACATCCTCCTTTTCTATCTCCACATTCCGTTCCAGCTTCAGGTATAAAGTTTCCTGTGATGCCATACCGCCGCCTTTCCGGCCGGTCTTTTACGTCCGTCGGGAACGCCGCGCTTCCCGCCTGTACAATCCGGCCTTTCATTTCCATAATTTCGCTGATTCATTCACACGTTAGTAATATGGAGATTTTTCTTTTTTATACGCATTCTCCTGAAAATCCAGTGATGAAAAAATTTTGCCCATGAAAAAACAGCAGTTGATCAAACTGCTGCTTTTCCAATCATCATCATATCATCTATCAAAATTAAGTAGTTGTCTTAGTTGGAGAACATGTAAGCGGTGGAAAGCTTAACGCCGGAACCGGTGTTGGTAATATATGTATAGATACCAATCTTAGTATAGTTGCCGCTTACCATGTTGCTGTAATGTGAAGGGCTTGCCTTCAGGCTTGCGAATACGCTGTCTGCTGCGGTGTTCTGTTCTTGCTCTGAAAAGCCGAAGCTTCCGTATGTAATATAGGAAAGGTTCTCGCCGCGCCATTTGTTGGAGCTTATCATATCGCATCCACTTGTTCCATCGGGACGGGTATGGCTCCAAAGAGATGTGATTTCTTCACTTCTTACTGCTGCGAAGCTGTTTAATTCATTGTCAAGTGTCAGTGCGGGAAGTCCCTGCTCTGCTCTCAAATTATTGATATCTGCAAGAAGTCTTGCATTCATTGTCATTGTCTGATCTGCTGCTGCTTCCGCTTTCATTGTAGATGCGGGTGCCATTGTTGTTACGATAACTGTTAAAACTGCTAATATGGTGATGATTGCTTTCTTCATTTTCCTTCATCCTTTCAAATCGTGTCGATTGAAAAATGATGGAAAACTACTAGGCATATTCGGTTATTTAAAAGTAGTGATAATCCTTCGATTATCTTACAGTACCATGCGGTACCGGCAGCTGGCTGCCATCCTTTCTGAAGGGAAGGCCCTGTAGCTTTGCGTCCTTACTTTTCAATAAGTTTGCCAAATGTAGTTTTCACGCCTTTTTCAAGTGCAAAGGCCTGATAGTAAAAAAAAATAGTCTTGCGTCTGTAAGGAGACCAAGGCTATCATTGCAAATACATACGCTTTTACTATGTATCAGGCAACTGGCTGCCAACCTCTTATAGAGGGAAGGCCCTGTAGCTTTGCGTCCTTATCTTTCAATAAGTTTGCCAAGTGTTAAATTAGATGTATATGATGATTAAATGATGTATGATGATTTATCTAACTTCATACTACACCCATACAGTTAAAAAAGCAAGTATATTTTTAAATTTTATTACTTTATGTAACTATTTAATAATTGTGAAGGGACAGAACAGCTGAACTCTTTATTGCAGCTTTGGAAATTGCAGCCCCGGACCCGGCTCATGCCTGCCGGCGCCCGGGTCCGCGCCTGTTTTCCAGCGGCTTCATCTGTTTCATTTCATCTGTCTGGCTTCATCTGTTTCACTTCATCTATCTTTATCTGTCTTACTTCTCTTACTTCATCTGCCTGACTTCATCAACCACGCCATGCACGACAAACCGCCCCGTGCCGCCGGCTTTTCCGTGGCAGGTGGACAGCGTGACCATATCCGGCCTTCCCTGCGTGGACGCTTCCTGATATCCTTTAAAAAGCGATTTCCGAAGTATCATATCCAGATAGCTGTCATAATCCTCGTCCGTATAAACGGACTGATAGGTATCGCTCCCGCTTACCGTCGTATAATAGGAAATAATCCGGTATCTGACCGCTTTATCTTCTGTATAGAGATAAAACCAGGGATTCCCGTCGGCCATCCCCTCTTCCTGGATAAACTTCTTCAGGGATCCGAACATGGTGCGGTTCTTCATGTTATGCCCGTAAATCACCGTATTCCTGTCCGACAGATCCGGCGAATTGCCGGCATCCATAAATATGCAGCCTGCGCTGTTCTTCTCACCCTCAAAGGTCTTATAAAGATACGCCTCATTATCCGCCCCCTGGACCACCGGATAATTCAGTTCCAGGGCCGGGATATATAGCCAGTATCTGAAGTCCTGATTTTTATCCTTCAGCGCTTCAAAATCTATCTCCGGCATAAAAAAATCATACTCAGGCGCATCCGTCACCGTTTCCGCAGCGGCCACCGCATCCGTATTCACATATTCCTGCAGCTCCTTATATTCCGCCGCTCCCTTGCTGTATTCCACAAAAATACCGCCCAGATTTACGCAGGCCACGATAAGGACAACAACTGCGCACAGGGGAACCAGAATTCTAATCCATTTTTTCATATGTGCCTCTTTCTTTCAGTGCATATTTAAAAATTCATCCCACAGACAAAAGTATCAGCTCAGGTAACCGTGAAAGAACCGAACGGTTACCCTGTTTTACTTTATTATATACCCTGCCGAAATCCTGATCAATGAATTTTCAGCACACCAGCTGCTCCCGCATGCGCAGCAATATTTTTTTCTCCAGCCTGCTCACCTGTACCTGGCTGATTCCCAGGACCCCGGCCACCTCAGTCTGGGTCTTGTCCTGGAAATAGCGCATCTCAATCAGCTCACGCTCCGTCTCGCTCAGGCTGTCCAGCAGCTGATTGAGAAGCATATGATCCAGAAGCTTTTCCTTTTCTTCGTCCAGGCAGCCTGACTGGCAGTCTCCCGCCGCCACCTTGTCCAGAAGCTGTACCTCATTGCCGTCAGACTGGTAAATGGTCTTATAAATAGATTCCACCTCCACATTGGCCTCCATGGCCATGACGATATCCTCCTTGGCAATGCCCGTTTCCCCTGAAATTTCCTCCAGTGTGGCGTCCCTGCCGTACTGATGGCCCAGCCGCTCCGCGGCCTGCTTTATCTTCCAACCGTTTTCCTTCAGGGTACGGCTCACCTTAACAAGACCGTCATCCCGCAGAAACCGTTTGATTTCACCGCTTATCATGGGGATAATGTATTATAGTGGAAATTTTGAAATTTCCTTTATCCAATAGGGTAATTATCTTGAATAAGATATATGAAATTTTACACGCAAGAAGATATATCCCCTTGCGATGTATTAACTATAGAAATGTAATTTACTGTAGTGTCAAAAGATCATTATACTCAATTTCAACATAATCATTCGATATTTTGATCTTTTTGATATATTCACGTACAGTCTTCTGTCTTTCATTGAAAGACATGAACTCCCAGCTGTCAGCAACACTTTTGAATGCTTTAGCTCTTGCTGTCATATCTTTTGCTCTGGTGTTCTTTAATGTGTACTGTTCTATCTGTGTATTCAGATTTTCCAATTCTTTATTGATCTCACCAATCGTCTCCAGCAGGACACTATTATTGGTATCGGATGCATATAAATTATACAGGGATTTCAGCTTACCTTCAAGAACTGATTTTCTCTGGTTCATAGCTTCAAATCCTTTTTGATTTTGCTGTTCTGATTTTTCTTCGATTACCTCATATTCCTTTGATAATTTCAGCATATCACTGACAACAACTTCTTCAACTTCAGCTGCATCCAATTTTCCGTTCTGGCAATTTGGATTCTTAACCAGGTGTGGTTTACTATGGTCTAATGAGTAACAGTAAATCATCACTCTTCCACCGCTCCATTTTTGATAACGCATCTTTGCCCCACATAATCCACAATATATTAACCCAGTAAGTAAATACTGTGATTTATGAGAAGTTGCTCTCGTTCTTGTTTTTCGCAATTCCTGAACTTCATCAAACAGTTTTTTATCAACTATCGGCTCGTGAAGACCATCAACGATTTCCTTATTATATTTGAGCTTTCCAATGTATGTCACTCTGGATAACATATCGGACACTTGTTTGTCTCCTTTTAAATCGAACATCTTTGCCAGTGCATACGTGGAATAGCCTTCCTTATATAATTCAAAAATCTTTCTGACTGTTTCTGCATCTTTATTTGGCACAAGAACGTCATCACCGTTATTATAGTCATAACCAAATGGTGGTTTCGTCCCTCTCCATTTTCCGGTTTTGATTCTCTCTGTAATTCCCATCTGTGTACGTTCACGAATATTTTCACGTTCATACTGAGCAAATACAGATAAGATACCTACCATTGCTTTTCCATATGGTGTTGTTGTATCAAAGTTCTCATTTAAAGAAATAAATCCAACATCATTTGCTTCAAACACGTCTTCCAGAAGATAAATCGTATCTTTCTGACTTCTGGACAAACGATCAAGTTTAACAACTACAACTGATTCCACTTTGCCCTCTTGAATTTCTTTAATAAGACGTTTCATCTCCGGTCGATTCAGATTGCTTCCTGAATAGCCACCGTCAATATACAGATCATAATTATCAATCTCCTGATAATTACAATACTTTTCAAGCTTCTCTGTCTGAGCACCTACTGAATATCCTTCTTCAAACTGAAAATTTGTAGAAACTCTGATATACAATCCTGTTTTTTTATTATTTGAGGTATTCTTTCCAATTCTTATGTTTCTCACCTCGCTCTTTCCTCCTCTCACGTATACTATACCATCCTTCCAGAAAAATTTCAACTTATTTTATTTGTCTAAGTATGTTATATGAAATTTCTTCTTTCAGCTGCATCGACTTTAATATTATCAACTGCTCCCATCTCTTTATTCATCTGATATAAGATCTGACGAACTACCGGGGAATCCAATTTGAATCTTTCTAAATCTTTATCTTCGATCACATTACCATTTGCATCATATCTTCTTACAATTTTTAATGCCATCGCAATCCCTCCCTTTATAAATCATATTCAATCGTCTCTAAAAAATCACCAGAACCGCTCGTCCTGTATTGTCATTCTTTTGTGTTATCTACATTTTATGACGTCGTTTTCTGTTGAATTGTCGAAAGCAGGAATATCATTGCTCGCTTTCGTTCATTCCCATTTGAATCCGTACTGCTTTCAGTACCCGATCCAAACTCCACTTATTTACTCTTCCGCATTTCTCAATAATGCATTTTGTAGAAATGCTCATAACCTGTTCAGCCAATGCCAGGCTTCCTTTTCGGATCCCTGTCATATCGTATTTACTGATAAATACATGTGTTGGTAAATACCGCTTCTTATATATTCTTGATGTCAGCGGAACTACTGTAATGACTGAACTGTATGTATTGGCTTTGTTGTTACTTACTACGATCACCGGTCTTACTCCACCCTGAACCGAAGTTGTCGGGAACATACCGAGATCCGCCCATAAGATATCTCCTCTTCGAATCGTCACTTGTCATCTCTCCAATCTTTTTAATTTGTAAAGCATTCATAGCGCTATATTGGCTCCACAGGAATACGGCAGAGTTCCTTTCCAAGATGGAAAGCTCTGCCGCATAACCTCTATAGCCAATTTGATTATTAAACAGTGCTCGCTCGATTCTATTTATCCTCGATACCCCGAATCGTTACTCCTGCATCTGCAGGAAGGGAATAATAACCTGCCCGGATGCTATACTCCGGACCACAACCCAAAAACTCTCGTTTCCAGGCTCTGGCAGTTCATAGGTTTACCAGTTACAGACTTCTCAGGGTCTGCAAGTGTATCGCATCTCACACATGTCATCGCATCACCAGCCTGCCGACTGGCTTTGGTCAGTGCTTTTTCGCAGCATTATTGACTCTAAATAGTTTCTTACGTCTTATAATCCTATAGCGGCATCTTCCTCGTGCTCACTGTATGAAATGTCACGTCAGTTATTATTGGATATTCAGTTATCATGGTGCATTTTAGGGAGTCCTTAAAGCTCCTCTAATTACTAAAGTCAAATGACTTCGGCAGATGCAAAAAAATTTCCGAAATTTTTTAAAAAATTTTTTTCATATACATTTCACGCATTTTATTAAGGATCGTTTTCAGCTTGTAAGCTAATACCTGTCTGGAAATCCCCATAATCTCTGCCATCTGTGTCTGTGTCTTGTTTTCAAAGAAAATGCCGTAAATAATCATGCGTTCCTCGGTATTCAGCTGATCGATCACTTTATGAATATCCTGCTGTTCCATTTTCGTCAGTACACTGTGCTCCACGTCACAATTCAGATCCGGGAAATCTTCAATCATGAATCCTTCCCCATCAATGGACTGTCCACTGTAAGGTACCTCCCGCAGCATCTTATCCACGACTTCCCCCAGTTCGTTCTTAATCTCAACTTTTTTTGCCTTGCTACTTCTGTAAAAATTGTTCATCGCATACGCAACTTCTCTTGTAATCTCGATCATTTCTCCATCAATATTTGCGTAGTACTTTCCGTCATAAAAATATGGGTGTTCAATATACATATCCGTTCCTCCTGAATTTGAAATCTTGTTGCTCGTTTCAAATCCAGAAGGCGGACCTCTGTTTAGGATCATGCCTGCTCCGCCTTTATCCTGCCGGGACATACCCGCAGTTATTGGCTGAAAAATTCAGGCACGAAAAAAAGCCCCAGTAGTTTTTTCTTAACTACTGAGGCTTTCGTCTCTTTCTTGTATCCAGTTATCTATGCCCTCTTTCATCAGCATAATCATTGTATCAGGATAAAGTTCACAAAGTATCCGCAATACGTTCCCATAAGTTCATGTCATTATTAGAATCGTACATATTTCAGTGTAAAAAGTTCACTATTCAAATTCTGATTATTTATAGTTAATATGTTCTATCAAAATGACTATTTTCTTTTTCATTATTTAATTTAACAAAACAATTCCTATGCCAAAAGGCGGAGTTCACTTTACATTTTCCCCACTAAAGCTGAACAAGTCGAACTCTGTATATGATATTATCGTATACAGGAATATGTTTTGTTTGGTGTATCGAAGAAAATAAAAGTAACGGCATTGTATGTTACGAAAGTGATATACAGTGTCGTTATTTTTATGCTATAATGCGGATATGAATTTAACAAATCGGAATTGTGCGCCCAGACAAGGGCGAGTAGTCTAGCAGGTGGAATGCCTGTCTGGTAAGGTCTAACCAACCGCCAGTAGCGAGTCTTGGGTCTTCCATAGTCTGCGTCATACCAGCGTTTATGAAGAAAAAATCAAAGGCTCTTGACTTGGAGTTAACTTCAAGTAGTATACTAATCGAAACAGGAGGTAAAAAGATGAAGAAATTACTGATTATATATTATTCATGGTCAAATGGAAACACGGAAAGAATTGCAAAAATGCTACAGAGTGAGACTGATAGCGATATTCTAAAAATAGATACCGTAGTTCCATATTCTGGCAGTTATGATGATGTGGTAAATCAGGGACAGAATGAAGTGCAGCGCGGATACGAACCTGAAATTAAACTGCTGGATATCAATATTGCAGATTATGATGTCATCGCAGTTGGGACACCTACATGGTGGTACACAATGGCTCCGGCTGTAAAAACATTTCTGCACCAACAGGATTTTACCGGAAAGACAGTAGTACCTTTTATGACAAATGGTGGCTGGCCAGGGCATGTAATAAAGGATATGAAAGTAGCCTGCAAAGGCGCAAATGTGGTTTGCGATATGCAGATACAGTTTGATTCTACAGGTGGAAGTAATCTGGAGACACCTCAGGAACAAATTAATGAATGGATACAGAGTGTGAAAAATCTTCTTTAAATTGTGGAGGAAGAATATGACAATAAAAGAAGTGTCAGAAAAATATGGTATTTCACAGGATACCCTCCGTTATTATGAGAGGGTTAATGTGATTCCTAAAGTTACAAGAACATCCGGAGGAATTCGGGATTACCAGGAAGAAGATCTTAGATGGGTTGAGCTTGCAGTATGTATGAGAAATGCAGGACTTCCCATAGAAAGTCTGATTGAATATCAAAGGCTATTTAGGGCGGGAGATTCTACAATACCTGCGAGACTTGAGTTGTTGAATGAGCAGATGGATATTCTTCAGAAGCAAAAAGAGCAGATAGAGGAAACTATGGACAGGCTTTCTTATAAGATATCACGGTATGAAGAAGCAGTGAAAACAGGAAAACTGGTATGGACAAAGGAGGAATAGTACAAATGGCAAAGCTGGTAGCATTTTATTCAAGAGCAGATGAAAATTATTTTGGCGGTTCCATGAAATATATTCAGATTGGCAATACTGAGAAAGCTGCAAAAATGATAGCTGATATGACAGGAGCAGACCTTTTCAAAATCGAGCAAAAGATTCCCTATGCCGCTGATTATAATACCTGCATTGCACAGGCAAAAGAGGATAAACAGACAGGAAAACGACCAGAGATACTAAAT
>ENA-OPRR01002184-OPRR01002184.1-human-gut-metagenome-genome-assembly--contig:-NODE-2184-length-13471-cov-2.424270_pt1 | contig 13471 bp, 8 predicted proteins | sample MGYA00241796_ERZ501883 | MGnify/ENA primary metagenome ERZ501883 (study PRJEB25962, sample SAMEA2042406) | human gut metagenome | biome: human gut; feature: human-associated habitat; material: faeces...
CCCCGGCTCCGCCTCGGCCCCAACACTGTCAGAGGTGAGGGCCTCCTCATAGGCAGGCGGGAACAGGCTGCTCTCCTCTTCCTTTCCCTTTTCTTCCCCCTCCTCTGCGAGCGGGGAAGAAAAGCCAGGGGAGCGGCTGCTCCACTGGAAGGTGGCGTTAGATGGGGTGGCCCTGTCCTGCGTTTCTTCCTTTTCTTCTGCTTCTTCCTTCTCAAGTTTCCCGGAATCCTCCCGGCTCACGCCGGACGGGGTGGCTGTTCCAGAAAAGCCGCCTGCGCGGACAAGGAGCTGGGGACGGGAGCTGCGTTCCAGACTGGGCGCCTTCTCTGAGCTGTCTTTGGAATCCTCCTGATGGGCAGACTCTTCCCCTGATGGTTCTCCCTTTTGCGGTTTTTCCTCTGTATCTTCCTGATGGTCTGCCTCCTCTTTGGTATCCTCTCCTTCCGTTTTATCCGTATCTGTATGATCCTGGCCATCCGAGCCTGACGGTTTATCTTCATGTCCCTGGCCGTCTGTGTCTGATGGTTCATCTTCATGTTCCTGACTATCTGAACCTGACGGTTCATCTATATGTCCCTGATTGTCTGTATCTTCCGGTATCTCCTGACTATCCGCAGCCTCTTCCCCTTCTGCTTCTTCCGTTCCATCCTCTGTCCCGTCCTCTGGAGGAGCTGCTTCCTCCCCGGAAGAAGTTCCGGTATCCTGGTTGCCGCCCTGGCCGCTTTCTGCTGGCTCTGAGGGAACTTCACTGCTGTCGTTTTTATCTTCGGTTTCCTCAGATGCTTCGCCTGACTGCTCCGCCCCGGAATGCTCTGGTTTTTCCTGGGGTTCCTCTATCTCCTCATCACTTTGTTCTGCTTCCTCCTCTTCTGTTCCTTCTTCCTCTTCTATTTCTTCCTCCTCCATCTCCAAAAGCTCCTCTTCCTCCGGGAAGAAAAAGGTGCAAACCGCCTGTCCGATTTCCTTTAACTCCTGGAACAGGATGGGGCTCTCTTTCTTTTCGCCGGCAGATTCCTTCTCTTTGGCCGTTTCCTCCTGTTCCTCTCCTCCCTTCTCCATTTCAGATGGATGGATAAGCGAATACCGGGCTGCCTCCGCTTCCAGCCTTTCCCGGTTGCTGTACTCTCCGGCAAAGGACGCGTTGGCTCCATTTTCGGACGCATCGGTTGTAATAATCTCAACAGGCAGATCGTCCGAATGGAGATCGTGGCGGATATAACCGTCCTTCGCCTGGAACTCCGTCAGCGCGTAGCTGTATTTCAGGGAAATAAATTTCTCATAGGTGTCCAGCATATCCTGATAACAGCCGGATTTCTCGTATGCCGTGTCTGCGTCCGGTTCCTCCGTGGCCCCTCCGTCCGGCGTGGTTCCCTCCTCGCCCCCGGACTCTGCAACGCTTTCTATTTCCTCCTGATTGACTTCCTCCATCAGCCAGTGGAAATGGACGCCTTCAAAATCACCTCCTGCCTTCTCCTCACAGTCTGCCACCGTATCAAGCCATTTCTGCGCGTTGGCCCGGTTGGCCGCCTTAGCCGCCTCAATCGCCTCTGTGTTGAGGGTTTCCCCGGTTTCCTCATCCTCCTCCGGTTCCGGAACCGCTGTAAACACAGGGGCCGGATGCCCGTCGCAGAAGGTTTTGTCATAGTGGTAACCATGAGTCACCGTCTGGGCTGCCCGCCCGTCCTCCCCGGTCACAAGGGTTCCAATCTGGCGGAACCCATCCCAGATCACCGGATCGTCTGTATGGTAACTGGCGTACGGCTCCCCGCCCTCATAGATATGTACCGGCCCGTCCTTTTCCCTGTCAATCTCCCCCTGATCGTCAAAGCGTTCGTAAAGGACAAAGCGCGCGCCAGAAAGAGGCTCTCCCGTTTCATGATCGTATTTATACATCTGTACGTTATAGGTGGAAGTAAAATCCTCTGCGTGGCGGAATACATGGAAAATCGGCTCTGCCACTTCTGAACCGGGAACTGGATCGCCGCCAATCGCCGCAAAAAACTCCGTCTTTGGAGCATCTATTTCAAGCCATACCATGCGCTGATGAATTTCCGTCGGGCTGGTGGCCGGCGTTCCTCCGATATGGGTGCCGGAACATTTCACGCATTCCCAGATCTGAAGACATTTCTCAAATAAATCACGTTCAGATGTATAGCCGCCTCCTGTCGTAGCATACTCTGTTCCGCTAACGGCAAACTTGATCAAGACCTTCGGCGGTTGAGGATTCGGATTATAGAAGGTAATACTGGTAGCAGTTTTGGTATAAGTCCATCCATCCGGTGATTCTGCCACATAGGTTGCCCCATTGTCATTGGAAAACAAGATTGGCACAGAAGCGATAAAATCTGCGTCCGCTCCGCCCTCGTCAAAATGAATGGTAAAGTCCGAACGATTCACCTGATAAGCGGAGGACTCAGAAGTATTGTTTACAATTACCTCCGGGATCTTCTTTCCACTCTGCGTGGTTCCCCCTCCCGTTCCGACTAGCCCAGCCATTTTTAAGTATTCCTCTGTATTGGCTACCACGTTTTCCAGCCAGGGATATTTCGCCCGTACATCGGAGCGATAAATGAGGGCTTTCAGATCTTCTTCAGTGACAAAACTATCAATATATATCTTTCCTTGAGATGTTGCATTTGTTTTTATATTCTTAATAGCATTTTGTGCTTTTTCCCTCCCTAAAGATGCCTGTAATGTAAGAATCCCCCAGAATACATACTCCTGCTCCTTTTCTGACAATGGGATCCTCATATTGCTTACAGAATGCCTTTGATATTGATCCCCATCATCTGCAATTCCCCAGATTGCAAGTCCTCCCTTATCAATGCAGTACAGCTTGTGATCCCCTCCAAAATCTCCATGAGCGGTCGTCAAGGTTACAAGCCCATCGTTTTCCGCTGCTTTTAACTGCAAAGGCGGCAGATATGGAAAAAAGACCATAACTGCCAGTACAACTGACAGAAGCAGTGATACAGCCCGTTGACTCCTTCCTTTAAAACATTTGAATCTTTCCACTATTTTTCTCCTTTTTACAATAAAAAACCGCCAACCAACGCTCTGTTCAGAACGCCAGTTGACGGCTTAATTCGTATATTCTCTTTTCATCTTTGCATTATCTTTCTTCTAGTTTATCATAATAATTTTTTTTGGCATAATCTATCGACCAAGCATTATATTCCTCTACTGTAATTTCTCCTCTCCCCAATTTATCCATCATTTCAAAATCTTCTTTCAAAAAGCTGTCAGGGTTTTCTTCAAAATAAGCATCCCATTTTTCTTTTGACTTCTTCGCATAAAGTCCCTTCTCCGTGTCATAATCAACCGGATACATTGCATCATTACTGTATACAACCACCCCTCCAGAAGTCGGATCTAAATGGAACCATTGTCCATTAATTTTTAACAGGCACGCTGCATGATCCAATTCACAGTCATAAGATTCACACTCCAGCCCCACCAGCTCCGCCAGCCTGGCATACTCTGTGGCAAAGTCACTACATATTCCCTTACCTCCTACCAGCGCAGCAAATGTTAGAAGTTTGTATTCTTCCTCCGGCCTGCCGTATTCATTCCCGCTCCGCGCCTGGGCGATTCTGTCATAGATTGCGGTCGCCCTCGTCATTTCATCTGAATGGATCCAATCAAAGCTGTGAAGGAACTCCTTCAGAGCCTCCATCTCGATCTCTGTGTACTGGTTCTTTGCCTTCCCCTGGCTGTTTAAAGTTCCAATTTCCTCTCCCGGGTAAAGCGCCGTTTCCTTCAGGTAATACTCCGGATCAGTAATTTCCGGATGCACGTCACTGAACACTGAGCCTCTTCCGTAGGTTGTCACAGTCCCGTCATTCGATGTCCATGTCAGAGTTTCCGGATCAGAAAAATATCCGCCATGAATATACGTTCCGTTTGCCATAGCTGGAACTGCCGCAAGCGCTGCTATCACTGCCGCCGCAGCTACGGCTACCATCTGTTTCATCCTCTTTTTCATTCGCTCTCCTCCTTCATCCATACGCATCTGTAACGTTATATACTCTCGCCTCTATTTCCAGTTCTTCTTGGCCGTCTGCCGCATCTTCTCCTGGCCTATAAATACTTTTTAGCCGCTTCTTCGGTTAAACCAAACTTTTCCTTCACCTTTTTCAAGATAGTTTCTGTTGGAATCCCCAGTTCTTTTAAGGTTTCTATCATGTTCTTTATTCCTTCTTCTCTTCCCTCTTCTCTTCCTTCTTCTCTCCCTCTCTCCCTGTTCTCTTCATCTCGCATCTGCAACGTCATATACTCTCGCCTCCATTCCCGGTTCTTTCTGGCTTCCTTCACCGCTTCCCTCAGTTCTTCTACGAAATGATCCTTCACTTCCCTTCCCGCCACGTAATCCAGAAAGGATTTTAACGGCCCGCTCACATCATTCGCTGTACTGCTTGCATTCAGGAATATCTTCACAGCCCCATCTTCCAGCTTCAGCCCTTCTTCCTCCCGGCACTGGTTCTCAAAAGTGTACCGGTGGCGGCCATATCCGAATATATCTGTCAAGCAGATAAATATTACATAGCTGCGGCTCAGCTTGCGATACGACTCTCCCCGATCGATCAACTGTAAATCAATCATACCCTGGTAATACCGGCTTCTCTTAGCCAGCTCCTTCGTGTCTACCGTCTGCATTTCGATGTTATAAACAGTTCCCTTCCCGTCTCTTACATAAACGTCCAGGCGAACGCTCCTTGCATCCTCATCCTCCCGGATCGCCTTCTGAAGTTCGGGATATTCGATCCGCTCAATCTCTATCTCCAGGATAATCTCCAGCAGCTTTTTACAGAGCCTTGGATTCCTCATCACCTTGCCGAACAGGAAATCATTTGATATGCCGATTGACTCCCAGTCATTCCTTATCATTCTGTCCATCACCCATTTCCTCCTGGCTGTCTGTCGCCTCCCTCTATACCCTAACAAATTTTCTTAAGAAAGAATCTCTTCCCTCAGTACCTCCTGCACCCCCGCAGTTATATTATTCCTGAGCTGCACATATCTGAGGAAATCAGTATTCTGGAGTTCCTTATATGGCTTCATCTGCTCCCGTACCATCGTTTCTTCCCGCTCCAGTGCCGCATCCTCGATCTCACGGCAGTGATCAAACAGTTTTCCATAGGTAAGCAAAACAAAGAAGGTTCCTGACTGTGATGGGGTTTCTCTCAGATATTTCAGCCGCATGGATCCATAGTATCCTAATTCATTATATGGCTCCATATCATAATGGAACATCCAAATCTCGTCTAGTCCATGCAGCTCTCCCTCTTCATCCCGGAAGGAAGGCGCGCAGCTTTCTTCATCCCAAAACCATTGTTCCATAGGCGGCAGCTCTCCCTGATCGATCTTTTCCTTTATTCCCTCATAGCCGCCCTCTGGATCAGAAAACCAACCTTCCACTGAAGTGGCCTTCTTTTCTGACTCCTCCCTCCGCTTCTGGTATTCTTTATCACTTTCTAATTTCTGGAGCCAATCATATAATGGATCAAGCGGATCCAATTCATTCAAATTCTGTTTTCCCATAGGAATCCTCCTTTTCTATTATATCATAAAATCTTGTTTGCCTACAAATCTAAGTTTGGATCAGGCCATGAATCAATTTGACTTTCTTCCCTTGTTGGAACTGATATGTGTTCCTCTGATTTCCACTCCGGCTGATATGGTGCAATCGCTAAATCTGCTTCAAACACTCGATTGATCGTTTTCTGCTTTTTCGGACTCTGTGCAAAAACCTGCTTTGTCAGTAGCGGTTCTTTTCTCAAAATCCCGTCTATCTGGAGATTGACGATTTCTTCCAGAGCTTTGATCCGGGCCTTTGTGAATTTGCTGTCACCTCTATATGAAAAATGAAACCCTTTCAAGTTAATCAGATCGGTCCGAATCGACGGGGTAAGCATGGTCTGGCCAATTCTTGTAAAGTCATCTCCTATGACTGGCGAATAACGAAGCAAGACAGAACTGATATCTGAAAATTCATCCTGCATAACATATGGCAGTAACGCAAGATTAAAGTCAAATACTGGTGCAAACCGCTCGATTTCTAAGGTATCATTTTTCACCAAAATCCCATGGTTTCCTGCATGGCGATCGATATTAAACGTCAAAGCGTCACAGACAACCATCCTGCGAAATTGCTCTTCAAATCCATGTTCCGTATAGAATTGGAACATATCGCCAGGAGATATGTTGCGGGTATCAAAACATTTATAAATAGGCACGTATCCATAGGTTTCGTCTGTAAACAGCCGGCATTTTGAACAAGTTTTTCCATTCAACTTCGTCAGCTGGTATGATACGCTCTCTGTACATAGACAGGACGCCAATTCAGAGGCCAGCACCTCGGAATATGGCTCCATTCCCGTATTTGCAGCTCCATCGCTGCCCCTTTTATACAGATAAATCCCATCCTCTTCCCGCTTCCAGCATTTCCGAAACGTCCCGTCCGTCGTCAGTTCCGGAGAAGTTGTACTAAATCCTATTCCATACAGCCCTCCTCCTTCAAAAGCCAATTTGGACACTGTTTCATTAAATTCGTTCCTGAACAGGGAAACCTGATCCCACGTCACAGGTTCCGTTTCTGTCTTAATCCAGAACGTGTCATTCATAGAAGCCGCATGAGTAAACTTAATAAAGCCTTCCGCAGTATCGCATCCGCAGTCTGCCATCAGTTTTGCCAGATGTGCATTATGTTTACTGGCCTTGCGGTTCTCAATCCAGTCATTCAGATTGGAAAAGCCGTAGGGCAAACGCCCGGATGTTGATTCGATGCGGTATTCCCGGCCAAACATCGTTTCCTGAACAGAAAATGCAGCGACGGGATTCTCTTTATTCATTAATAGATACATTCTTTATTCACCCTTGTCTATGCTTATGATTTCATCCTCATCATTCAGTTTTACTTTAAAGGGGATTCCCCTGTACCTCAGCGCCTGACGGTAAAACAGGCCGGTTGCGGTACTCAAATCCATGCCCAGAGTTTTAAACAAAGCCGCCGCCTGATCTCGCAGTTCCGGTTCTACCCGAATAGTCACATTCTCTTTTTTAGATAATTCTCTGGTTGCCATTTTCTCTTTGTCCTCCCTTTCTATTTTTATTATATCACTTTATTTCTTTAAAATCAAGTGTATTATATCGTTTTTATTGGTATTTATCTAATTTTTTATTAATATTACAAATGTATTTTTTGTTTTCCTATTTTTTATTTTTTATTCATAGCACTGAGGTCTGACATCCTTTTCTGCCGCTGGATGGCACACCTCAGCCCTATGATATTGGGGATAGGGGGCGGTATCACCGCCCCTTGTTTCCCCATGTCAACTGTTATCCTGTTCTTTATCTATTCCGTTGTCAAGGTACTCCTATTCAGTTATGATTCCATTCGTCTGGAAAGTTCAGCTAGAAACTGTTCCTGCTCCCGATCCTCGTACTCCTTTTCTACCTTTCCAGGAGTTACCAGAGCCGTAAAAAACCTAAGCATCATCCATACCAGGGCAAACCATATCACTGCAATCATTACCATTACTTGTCTAATCCATGCTCTTTTTCTATCCCTGACTTCCAGCAGCCCGCGTCTGAACCGTCCCGTCTGCCGTCCAGGCCCCGTCGGCATTGACCTCATACCCGTCCGGCGTCACGGCTGACCGGAAGAGCCGCCCCTTCGTTCCGTCTGAAACGGGATTAAAATAGTAGCATTCCTCTCTTCCATCCCCATCCCGGTCGATCCACTGCCACCCAACTGCCAGATGGCCTCTTGTCCCGTCTGAAGCCGGCCACAGGTAATACACATTCCCGTCTGCATCTGTAAACCAGCCGGTCACCATATGGCCCGCCTCGTCAAACCGGAACCAGTCGGCCCGGTTCTGCCCTTCCGAAGCGTAAGGATTATAGATATAGGCCCATTCGTTCCGGTAGGCCCGGCCGGCTGTAAACGTCCAGAACCCGTCAGCCGTATAATCCCAGGTCCCTGACACGCTCCCGGCAGGAGCTTCTGCTCCGGGGCCGGACGCCGTCCCCGTACCGGAACTGGTTCCGCTTCCTGAGCCGGAGGAGCTTCCGCCTCCGCCGCCCCCGCTGGAATGGGAGGAACCGCCGCCTCCGCCGGAACCGGAGGAGTAGGTGTTGTCAATGATGCGGAAGGACAGCCTGACGGGAACCGTGTCCGTCATGGAGCCGTCCGGGCTTGTTACGCGGATCTCAGCCTCCGTTTCTCCTGTGTATGGATAGGTCTGCATGACCTGTCGGATCCATTCCGCCGTCACGGCCCCGTTTGCATCTGTCACCACCGGGGCGGCAAAGCCGTTCTCCGTTACTGTGAGTACGGACGGATCGCTGCTTGTCCAAACCGGCGTATGTTCCCTGTCTGCCGGATAGATTGCCGCGCCAAGCTGCTTTCCCTCCGCGCCGCTCCAGGCAAGCGTTGGGCTGGAACGCCGGCCTGTCTTGGTGAGGACAATCTCAAATGTCTCCCTCTCCCGATCCGCCTCGACGGCCCGCGCCGTGAAATGCAGCGTCACATCACAGGAGGCTTCCCGGCTCCCATCCTCGGTTCTTGCCGTAATCGTTACCGTCTTTTCAGCCGCATAGGGCGGCGTTTTCATGGCTTCTCTGATCCACGGCGCGTCCTCTTTCACGGTCAGGGTTCCCCCGTTTACGGAAACTGCCTCCGAATCGTTTGACGTCCAGCTCACCGCCCGGTTGTACGGCTCATGCTCCTCCCCCGCTGTCAGATCCGGAAGTACCACAGCCTCTAAGGTATCCCGGACGCCAAATCCTGCCGTTTCCCGCAGCTTTGAATGGGTGTCCCCTGAAAAGGCATAGGACAGGTCGTAGGAAAGCGCCGTCTGGCTTAACTCTATCCCCTCCGGATGAATCACCGTCTGATCCTCTGTCTTAAACCGCAGCGTTACCTCACAGTCTGCGCTTACCACCCCGTGGGTCTGATCCTCTGAGGTGGCCGTCACCGTTTCCGTCACGCTCCCGCTTCCGTTTAACTTCCTATAGCCGCCGTCCGCAGCCTTCTTTTCATTGTCCTCATTGACGATGTTCTGGATCCAGGCCGGATGGTTCTCCCCCTTTTCGTCATAGACCGGAGCCACCTGGCAGCTCTGTTCATTCTTCCCGGAGGGCGTGAGAGTCAGAAGCTTTTCCCCTTCCTTCGTTTTCCACGTCACATTTTTATAAAACGGCTGGGACGGGCGTAAGTTTACGTCCAGCACATAGGGGGCTGTGACAACATACGTTTCCGTAGGATTCTTCCGATCCCCCGTCAGCTTCCGGGTAATGTCAAAGGTCAGGCTGGTCTGGTTTAACACAAGCCCCTCCACCCGCAAAGTCGTCTGATCAGAGATCTGGAAGGATACGTTTACCTTGCAGGTTCCGTTTACCGCCTGGTTGTCCACGCTGGTGGCCGGGTTGGTGGAGGCCGTCACCACAGCGGATTTTGTGTATACCTTGCTGCTGATCGCCTCCTGGTAGCCGCCGTCCGCCTGGGCCTTCACCGCCTCGCGGATGATGGCCTGTATAAACTCTGAATCCATGTTTGGAAGGATCCTGGCATCCTTTGTGGTATAACCTCCCTCCCACCCGTCTGCAAACTCTAAAAGATCCGTGTCGTCAATCGACCACTGTACCGTCCGATCCGCGGAGGAACCCTGGCCGTTGTGCTCCGCATGGATGGACACCGGGAGCACCTCCACCTCTGAGCTTTCGCTTCCATTCAGGTACTTTGCGATCAGATTATTGTTCTGATCCCGCACCTCCGTTGTAATCTCAGGGTTTTTCCTGTCCCCGGTGCGGATCTGCTTTATGGAAATCTCCGTTTCCTTCGGCGTAATGGCAAGCTCCGTCGTCACCTTAACGTATTCTACGTTTAACTCCGTGTTCCCCTCCGGCATTTCAAAGGAGTAGGATCCGCCATTTACATAGGTCATAGGCTGTCTGTCTCCCGCTTCGTCCGTGTAAGTCGGCGGCTTTACCTTTCCCGGCTCGTTTTCATCGTAAACCATCTGGTAGCGGTTCCCGTCCTGATTTTTCGCTGCGGTTGTCACCGTCACGGTACAGCCGGGAGCTACGGCGGAGGGGTGGTCTTTATCGATCTGCCGGTAGTAGCTATTGTTAGTGGCAGAGATGGCCGTCAGCGCTGCAACGTCATTGTCATAGGTTCCGTTGGCATTTTTCGTGTCAATGCGGGGGATGGATACCAGATACCCCAGCACCGGCGCGCCGTTTGTACCAGGCGCATAGTGATCCAGATGGAATGGGGCCTCCTCCTCGGTCAGGGAAAGACCCAGCTTCCTCGTGATCACGTGTTGAATCCCGTCCTCCAGCTCCTCATAGTAGTAGCGATCCTTCCCGTCCTCCTCCTTTTTTCCGGCCGTCAGGGTGTACCGCCTCTGATCGTCCGTCCAGTAGCCGATATGCGCGTCATACGTCCAGGTGTTGTCGTCCTGGCCGGAGGGTCCGATCGCTTTCTTTAACTGGGCCGCGTCCCCGGCATACAGGTAAGCCAGGCTGTCATTTTTTCCGGTTCCATAGGTAGGGCGTTTCCTTCCGCTCACATTCCCGATGAAGGTTCCCTCGTGGGAGCCGGAACCTGTGTTGCTCTTTCCTATCTCCCCCTCGAACTGGGCCACCATCAGGCTGCCGCTTTCATAAAGGCCTGTGAGCCCGCCGATGGCCTGGCTCCCGTTTCCACCAATAGTTCCGGATACATAGGCGTTGTAAATATTTGCTTCATTCTGGAAGCCGGCGACGCCGCCCACATAGCCTTTCCCCTGGATACGGCTGCTGTTCCCGTCCTGGGTGTTTACAGTTACGTCGGCCAGATCCGCCATCTGGACGTTCCCGGCAATGCCGCCCACAAAGCCTTTCTGTCCCTCTGAATTGATCACCACGCCGTCTGCCCGGCAGTTTTCGATAACGGCCCGTTTGGACTTAGAAGCCCCGGTCACTTCTCCGGCCACCGCGCCGGCATCCCCCTTTGCATACAGGCTGCCGCTGACGGTTACGTTAAAAATCACGGATTCCCCTTCCACGCATCCGGCCAGGAGCGCCACATTGTCAGAGCCGCTCACCTCCTCGGCCTCCAGGTTCAGGTTCTTAATCTCCGCATCCTCAATCCATCCGAACAGCCCCAAATAGGAGTAGTTCTGATCCGCCTTTGTGAATTTCAGGCCGGAGATGGTATTTCCCGCCCCGTCAAAATGGCCTTTAAATGCCGTCCTCGGCTTTTCCCCCAGGTTCGCAGCATTCTGGAACCACCCGATTGGGTTCCAGCAGCCGCCGTTTGCCTCCAGGATCCCTAAGTCCAGATCGCTTTGAAGCTCAAAATAGGTTCCCGAAAAATCCTCCCCCTGGGCCACGGCCTCGGAAAGCCCCATCAGCTCCGACAGGGTGGTAATTTTATACGGGTTTTTCTGCGTCCCGTCCCCGTCCCAGTCCATCACAGACTCCCACTCGTCCCACAGATCCCCCGTGGATGAAATCCGATAGGCGGAAAGCTCAAACGCCTTCCCGATATACGCCTGGTACGCCCTGGAAAACAGGGCTTCATGCTCTGTAATCCAGCCGATCAGGGCCTGGTACTCCTTATCTTTCTTCTCCTCATCTTCTCCCCTTTCCAGAATGGACAGGATATACTCCCAAAGTTCCTCCTGATCCGTATGTTCGGTAAACCAATCCGTAAATTCCCCGCTCCCAATCTCCGGCATCCCCTCCAGGCTGAAAGCCGGTTCCGACTCCTCCTGGGGAGGTTCCATGTTTTCCGGAGATTCATCCGGCTCCTCCTGGGACTCGTCTGGTTCTCCCTTCTCACTGTCCCCTCCCGGTTCCTCTGACGGTTCTCCCGACGGCTCCTCCGCATCTGATGGGGTGGCCGGTCTGGAAAGAGCCGGCTCCTCCGGCGGGTTCTCTGTTCCCTCCTCCATCGAATCTCCTTCTTCCGGGTTCTCCGGAAGTTCCGGCTGAGTTTCAGAAACCTTCGGTGGGTTCTCCGTTCCGTTTCCGGTCAGGTTTTCTTCCTCCGATTTCTCCGGCCTCTCCGATGGTTCCTCAGCCGGCTTGTCTGAAGCCTCCGGCAGGCTTTCCGGATCTTCTGGCAGATTCTCCGTTCCGTTTCCGGTCAGGTTTCCATCCTTCGGTTCCTCTGATGGATTCTTCCCTGGCTTGTCTGAAACCTCCGGCCAGCTTCCCGGATCTTCCGATGGATTCTCCGTTTCTTCTCCCACCGAGCCTTTCTCTCCTGGTTTTCCTGCCTCTTCTGATGGATTCCCCATCGATTCTCCTGTTGAATCTTCTTCCATCGATTCATCTTCCCCTTCGCCCGCATCCGCCTGCTTCCTGTCCTCTGTTTGCGCCCGGTTCCCCGGTTCTGTGCCAGCCATCGCTGGAACGGTATTCTGGGCAGTTATTGCAGCAATCATCAGCCATGTCATCATCTTCACCCGGTTCTTTTTCACGTTTCTTCCTCCTGCTATGTTTCTCCTTTTTGTCTGTTTCTATTTGTTTCTATCGGTTCCATGGGGCTTCCCTCCTGCCTGAACCGGCCGTCTGAAAGTCCCGCTGTCCCTTTTTTCCCTTTTATCCGCATCGGCCCCTTCCGCTTTTACCTGTCCTGCGGCATTGCAAACGCCGGCCGGACTCCGGTGGTTCCTGTCTGGCCGGAGCCGTCCCCTTCCCCATCTTTCTGCGGACGGATCGGCACCGGACGGATATTCCCGCGTTCCAGATCCACCTCATACACGCAATCCGTGTCAAAACTGCTTAAATCCCCCATAGGGGTTCTCAGCCAGTAGCCTTTGGAAAACGCAGAGATCTGGGTTTCCGGGTTATCCGTTTCCTCCCCTTCAAACCTCCACAAATGATCCTTATACTTCACCGCCTCGTCCACGGACAGAATAAACACCCGGGCAGTCAGCTTCTGATCCCCGATATAGGAGGGCTTTAACCGGCTGTCCGAAAACTCCGAATACATCCCTTCCGGAGTGCTTCCCATGTAGGCGTAATCCACACCTACACGCACCGGTTCTGTCCCATAGCTCTTTGCCGTTTCCTCCAGCCAGCGGTGGATCTTCGAGTATTTATAGTCATTGGTTTCCCCGAAATTCACTATCGGCCCCGGAACAAACACCGGGCGGTGGCTTCCGTCCTCCTGCTCCTCCACCTCATAGCGGGAGCCAAGATCCGCCGGGATCACCGTTTCACAGAAAAACAGGCCCGCCTGCCGGTGGTTTTCCGTCCCGTCTGCATAGTTTTCATCAATACAGCGGAACATGTAGGTTTCCCCGTCGATTTCCCTGGCCTGCACGTCCCCGAGGCTCCAGTGCATCCGTTCCATGGTTCCCGCGTCCGGCTTTTTAAGGAGAATCGCGGGCCGGATCCCGTACCCGGCTTCATCTGCACCGGTCAGGCCAGGGGCTCCGTCCGGGCCGACGCCCCAGAGCTTATCCCCTTCATT
>ENA-OPRR01002194-OPRR01002194.1-human-gut-metagenome-genome-assembly--contig:-NODE-2194-length-13444-cov-2.977369_pt1 | contig 13444 bp, 8 predicted proteins | sample MGYA00241796_ERZ501883 | MGnify/ENA primary metagenome ERZ501883 (study PRJEB25962, sample SAMEA2042406) | human gut metagenome | biome: human gut; feature: human-associated habitat; material: faeces...
TCAGATCCGGGGATCCTGGATCCCAGGGAATTTCTGGATACAGTGCTTACAGTCCGGTTTCCCAACCCGTTCCTGCCGGATTCTCCCCAGCGTATCGCCACAGACACGTCCCAGAAGCTTTCTGTGCGGTTCGGGGAGACCATAAAGGCGTATATGGCGTCTCCGGATCTGGATATGGACCGGCTCCGGGGGATCCCTCTGGTGCTGGCCGGATGGCTCCGGTACCGGATGGCCGTGGACGATGATGGCAGGCTCATGGAGCTGAGTCCGGATCCCATGGCGGAAAGGCTGGGACGGCGGCTGGAACGGATACAGCTGGGAGGCTGTCTTCAGATGGAGCATATCCGGGGATCGGAGCATGTTCTCCGGCCAGAAGGTGTGCCGGGACCAGAGATCAGGGAAGCTCTCCGGCCGGTCCTGTCGGATGCGGCGGTCTTTGGAGTGGATCTTTTTAAGGCCGGACTGGCAGACCGGGTGACAGAGTATTTCACGGAAATGGCAGCGGGGCCGGGCATGGTCAGAAGGACTCTGCACGCCCTGGGGAAAGGGGAGAAGTGAGACCATGAAGCCGTTTATGGATGAAGAATTTCTTTTGGATACGGACGCGGCCAGGCGGCTGTATCATACGTATGCTGAGCCCATGCCCATCGCCGATTACCACTGTCACATAGACGCCAGGGAGATCTTTGAGGACCGGAGATTTGAAAATCTCACCCAGGCGTGGCTGGGCGGGGATCATTATAAGTGGAGGCTGATGCGGGCCGGCGGGGTGCCGGAGGAACTGGTCACCGGAAACGGAGGCGACTGGGAAAAATTCCAGAAATGGGCCGGGGTCCTGGAACTGGCGGCGGGCAGTCCGCTGTACCATTGGAGCCATCTGGAGCTGAGGCGGTATTTCGGGTACGGCGGAGTCCTCAATGAAAGGACAGCAGAAGAGGTCTGGGCGCTGACCCGGGAGAAACTTAAGGAGCCGTCCATGGGAGCCAGGGGGCTGATCCGCCAGTCGGGAGTGAAGGTTTTATGTACCACTGACGATCCGGCCGATCCTCTGGAATGGCACCGCAGGCTGGCAGAGGATCCGGGCTTTCCTGTACAGGTCCTTCCGGCCTGGAGACCGGACCGGGCCATGAGCCTGGAAAGAACCGATTATCCGGCGTATCTGGAACGGCTGGAAGCCGCCAGCGGACGGAGGATCCATGATTTTTCGTCTCTCCTGGACGCCCTGAGAGTACGCATGGACTTTTTTGCTTCCATGGGCTGTGTGACCGCAGATCACGGCCTTCCGTATGTCCCTTATGCGGAGGCGTCCCGGAAAGAGGTGGAAACGATCTTTTCCTGGCGGCTTGCGGGCCGGATGCCGGAAAAGAGGGAGCTGGCGGCGTTCCGGACGGCATTTCTGGCTGTGATGGGCCGGGAATACCATAAAAGGGGCTGGGTGATGCAGCTGCATTTCGGCGTGAAAAGAGACAACAGCAGCCGTCTGTATGCGGGCCTTGGGCCGGATGCCGGCGCAGACTGTATCTTAAGCCCTCTGCGGTCCGGGCTGCTGGCGGATTATCTGAACACCCTGGACCGGACCGGGGAGCTGCCAAAGACCATCCTTTATTCCCTGAATCCGGCGGACAATGCGGTCATCGGCGCTCTCATTGGCTGCTTCCAGGGAGACGGTATCCTGGGAAAGGTACAGCAGGGAAGTGCCTGGTGGTTCAATGACCATAAGGATGGCATGGAGGCGCAGTTAAAGAGTCTGGCAAGCCTGGGCCTTCTGGGGAGCTTTGTTGGAATGCTGACGGATTCCAGGAGCCTTTTATCCTATCCCCGCCATGAATATTTCCGGCGGATCCTATGCGGTATCCTGGGGCGCTGGGTGGAGAACGGGGAGTATCCGGCGGACTGGGAGGCCCTTTCCCGGATCGTCCGGGGGATCTCTTACGAAAATGCGGTGCGGTATTTTGGGTTTTCTGTACCGGGAGCGGAGGCAGTGCAGGTATGAAGAAAGAGAAGTCTGCAAAAAGGAGACTTACGGCGGGCGCGGTCCTGGCAGCCGGGCTTCTGGCGCTTTTAAGCGGCTGCGGGTCCCGGACCGATTCCCGCCGGATCGTCCGCATCGGCCACAACCAGTCGGTGAACCATCCGACCCATCTGGCGCTGACTGCCTTCCAGGAAATGATCGGAGAAAGGCTGGGGGACCGGTTCCGGGTGGAGGTGTATCCCAGCGAGCTCCTGGGCTCCCAGACAGATATGGTACAGCTGACCCAGACCGGGGCCATGGACTTCTGTGTGGCCAGCAACGCCATTCTGGAGACCTTCAGCAAGGACTATGAGCTTTTTAATCTTCCTTACCTGTTCCAGAGCACAGAGGCGTACCATGGGGCCATGGAGGATGAGGAAGTGACGGGGCCTGTTTTTTCAGCCACCAGACAGGCGGGATTTACGGCGGTGGCCTGGCTGGATGCGGGAACGAGAAATTTTTATACAGTAAAAAAGCCTGTAAAACGGCCGGAGGATCTGCGGGGGCTAAAGATCCGGGTCCAGCAGTCCCCCACCAATATTGAAATGATGCGGCTTCTGGGCGGGTCGGCGACACCCATGGGCTTCGGGGACGTTTATACGGCCCTTCAGTCCGGCGTCATCGACGGGGCAGAAAATAATGAGATGGCCCTGACGGACAATGGCCACGGGGATGTATGCCGGTATTACTCCTATGACATGCACCAGATGGTCCCGGATCTTCTGATCGGGAACTATGGGTTCCTGGAGAGCCTGACAGAAGAGGAAAGAGCCGTATTTGAGGAGGGCTTTGAAGAGCTGGAGCGGGTGCAGCAGGAGGAGTGGGGGAAGGCTGTGGAGGCGGCCAGGGAGAAGGCGGAAAAGGAGCAGAAGGTGACCTTTCTCTATCCGGACCGGGAACCGTTCGCAGCGGCGGTACTGCCGCTCCATGAGATGGTCCTTGAAAGAAATCCCGCCCTCCGGCCTTTATATGAGAGGATCCGGAAATACAATGAAATGTATGCGTCCGGCCAATAGGAGGAGATCATGGAGAAAATGAGAAACGTTCTGGACCACACCCTGGAGATCCTTTCCGGCGTCAGCTTCCTGGCTATGGTGGTCCTTACCTGCTGGCAGGTATTTACCAGGTATCTTTTAAAAAATCCGTCGTCCTGGTCCGAGGAACTGGTGTCCTATATGTTCGGGTGGATGGCCCTTTTCGGGGCGTCCCTGGTGACTGGTGAAAGAGGGCACATGAATATCCCGCTGCTGACGGAACGGCTGGGGCCAGGGTTAAAAAAGGGACTGGCTGTTTTCTCTGAGACAGTGGCTCTTCTTTTTTCTGTGGTCATTCTTTTTTATGGAGGGATGAAGATCACAGACCTGGCTATGGGACAAATGACTTCATCCCTGGGGCTTCCTGTGGGCTTCTTTTATGCGGTCCTTCCGGTGAGCGGCGTACTTTGTGTGGTGTATACAGGATTGAATCTCTGGGAGATCCTGAAAACAGGAAGGGAGGGCTGATCCATGGCATGGAACGCACTTTGGACGATCTTAGGCGTGATGCTGGTTTTTCTGGCGCTGGGGGTGCCTATTTCCTATTCCATTGGAATTTCTTCCCTGGCGGCCATCCTGGCGACGGTCTCTGCGGATGCGGCGGTGGTGACGGCGGCCCAGAGGATCTTTGTGGGAATGAGCCGGTTCAGCCTTACGGCCATTCCGTTTTTTATCCTGGCCGGGAACCTTATGAACCAGGGAGGGATCGCCGGACGACTGGTGGATCTTGTACTGGCAGTCCTTGGAAGACTTCCCGGTTCTCTTCTGGTGGCAAATGTGGGGGCCAACGCCCTGTTCGGGGCTATTTCCGGGTCTGCGTCGGCCGCCGTGGGGAGCATGGTGCGGGACGGAGAAGAGGAGCAGGGCTATGATCCGGCTCTCTGCGCGGCGTCCAACGGGGCGTCTGCGCCGTCGGGACTTCTGATCCCGCCGTCCAACGCTCTGATCACATATTCTCTGGCGGCCGGAGGCGTTTCAGTGTCGGCTTTGTTCCTGGCGGGCTATGTGCCCGGTATTCTGTGGGCCGCCTGCTGTATTGCCGTGGCGGTGGCGGCAGCGGGGAGAAAGGGATACAGGGGAGCCGCCGGGAAATATGACTGGAAAAATCTGGGAAGAGCCGCTCTGCGGGCCATTCCCTCTCTCACCCTTATCGTGGTGGTCATCGGAGGCATCATAGCCGGGATCTTCACAGCCACAGAAGGAGCAGCCATTGCCGTATTATACGCCCTGGTCCTGGGGATCTGCTACGGGAATATCACGGTCCGTTCGTTCTGGCGTATCGTCACCGACAGCGCCAGGATGAGCGGTATGGTGGTGTTTCTCATCGGAGTGTCCAATATCCTGGGCTGGGTCATGGCCTTCACACAGATCCCCCAGGCAGTTTCCGCCGCTCTTTTGGGATTTACGTCCAGTCCGGCGGCCCTGCTCCTTATTATGAACGCCGTCCTTCTGCTGGCGGGCACCTTCATGGATGTGACCCCGGCCATTCTTATTTTTACTCCGCTGTTTCTCCCGGTGGTGGAGGCCTTTGGTATGCATCCGGTCCAGTTCGGCCTGATCCTGGTCTACAATCTCTGTATTGGAAATATCACGCCTCCGGTGGGGAATACCCTGTTTGTCGCCATAAAGGTGGGAAAGACCTCGCTGTCTGAGGTCATGCCCTATATGCTCTGGTACTACGGAGCCATTCTGTCGGGACTTCTCCTGGTGACGTTTGTGCCGGCTGTCTCCCTGGGCCTGCCATGGCTGACCGGCGTATTAAAATAGAAGAAAAGCGCAGGGGGAACCAGCGGCACGTTATAAAAACGTAAGAAAATAGAACTGGAGTTCGATGAATGGAGTATGATATAATGGGAACATGATAGGATCGCCGGAAGGGGGAGACGTGATTGTATACCATAAAAGTTCGGATGCGGAAGCTGGGGAAAAAGAACCAGGGAGCCGTGGAGCCTGTGGAGTTTCTTCTGGAATCCAGACCGGAAACTGTGAAGGAGCTGGTGGAAGGACTGGTATGCCTGGGGGTGCGCCAGTATAACGAGAGAAAGGATACGGGGCAGATCGTTCCCTGGCTGACCAGTGAGACGATCCAGGAGCAGGCTGTGACGGGAAAGATCTCCTTCGGCCTCAGAGGAGGGAACGATGCGGATGCGGACCAGGCGGTGGAGAATGCGGTCCAGTGTTTTGAAGACGGGATCTACCGGATCTTTGCCGATGACGAGGAACTGACGGAGCTGGGGCAGCCGCTCCCGTGGCACGATGGACTTGTATTTACCTTTGTACGGCTGACGATGCTGGCCGGATGGTAAAGGGAGGGAATGTATGGGAGGATTTACCTACGAAACGAGAAAGAAGCTGACGGAGCAGCGGATCCTGGAGGCGAAGGCGGCAGGAAAGGATCTGACCGGAATGGAGAAGAAGCTGCTTCCGGATCCATATTACTCTGTAAAGACCGAGCCTCTCCAGTGGATGACCAGTCTTCTGGAAAACGGGGAAGCCGGGACATTAAGCGAGATTTACAAGAGGGAGCTGCCGGGCCTGGTAAGGGTCTGCGTCCCGGAGGGCCAGGAAGAGGAGTTTTATTATGCCCTGGACCAGATGAACCAGTTCCAGATGACGGCCGGATGGTACAGAAGGAGTCTGCGGACAAAAGAATATATTCCCTTTGTCCGGCAGAGTGTGAGTCTTTTATGGGCGTATTCCCAGCTTAAATTTTATAAGGCCAGTCTGGCAGAGATCCTGACGGGGAAGACGGATCCGGAGATCTATGACCATGCCAGGACGGAAAGCTGGCCCTATGCCGGGATACTGGCGGCCCAGATCGACCTGGGAAGGGAGGAGATGGTCCGTGCAGTCCGGGAGATCCTGTACGGAGAAAATAATACGGCAATGCTGAGCCACGAAATGATCCGCGGCATCGTCATGAGCAGAGATACCGGGCTTTATAAGGTGCTGGGGGATTTTCTTCTGGCGGCCAGGCTCCAGGAGGGGGCCCGGCAGGCGGTCTGTGAGACCATGGATGCCGGCCGCCCGGAGGCATTCCTTTCCCTGTTCCAGGTGATCGAGGATCATGACCTGATCCGTTTTTCTTCTGTAAAGCGGGCGGTGGGCACCTGGATCGGGATCTTTGATGAGAACAGTGCAGACCGGATCAGCAATAAGCTTCTGCATCTGATGGGAAAGTGCCTGCGGGAGCCGGAGTTCTGTGAGGAGCAGCTCCGCTCAAATGATTCGGTGGCCATCAGCTGCGCCCTCTGGGCCAAAGGCTTTTACGACGCCGGAGCCGGAGTAGAGGCAGTGCTGGAGCTGATAAAGAACGGAACGAAAAACCAGAAGCTGACTGCCTCCTATTTTAACCGCTCCCTGCAGGATCAGAGACTCAGCGCCCGGGCGGCCAGAGAGGTATTTCTTACATATCCGGAGGACCTGGAGCTGATGGCGTGCTATCTTCCGGGTTTTATGGGAAGCCTGTATTCCATCATGTCGGATCTGGTCTGGGGAAAGCGGACAGGATGGTTTTCTGTGGAGCGGGAGGAGGCCTCCGAGCCGGAAAAGCTTCCGGTGACTGCGTATGGACTGTTTGAGAACGAAGAAGAGGCCAGGAAGATCTACGGGATCTTTAAGAATGCCATGGAACGCATCCCCAAAAAGGGCCTGGACCTGGATCCGTGCATCTTCCCCTGGTACCGGGTGACCATGAGCCGGTCCGACCTGGCGGCGCGTATGTGTGTGATCGCCTGGATGCTCCAGGATGAAACGTATCTGGATGAGGCGGCGGCTCTGATCCCAGTGGTGGGCCAGGGCCAGGTATATGGGGCCAGCCGTGCCATGACCGCCCGGCTGCTTTTATACAGACCCAGGAGCCGCGCCAGAAGAGATATCCTGTTTGAGCTTCTCCATAACCCGGAGGAATATACGGTGTCCTCAGCCTTCTGTCTGGCAAAGGCCCTGGAGGATCTGGACGACAGGGATTACCGGAAGCTGGAAGCGAATCTGAAATATAAAAAGGGCCGCACGGAGACCCTTTCCCTGCTGCGCCGCCAGAGTCCGGAAAAGCTCCGGGAATGTGTGGCCAGGCTCCTGGGAGAAAAATCCGAGGAGTGCCATATGGGGGCCCTGGATCTGGCTCTGGGTATGAAAAAGGATGCTCCGGAGGCATTTGAAGTCCTGCGTCCGGCCCTTGCGGCCTTCCAGAACCCCACGGGAAGGGAGCAGGTGCTCCTGGCCCAGCTGACCGGAAAGGACGGGGATGGAGAAGATATCCTGAAAAAACCAGGCTATGGCTTTTATGATACGAAAAAGGAGTTTGTCCTTCCGGAAATAAAGACGGATATCAAAAAGGCACCGGAGCTGTTTTCATATGGGGAAAAGGAATGCATCCGGGTGCTCAAGGCTTTAAACAGCCTTGTGGAAGCCAATCAGTTTAAGGAGTATACGACGGTCTGGGGAGAGGAAAAGACCCTGGGAGCAGAGCTTGGAAGATGCCGGTGGAGGAATGCGGAGGATCCTGAAATGGGGCCGTTGGACGAGTATCCCTTCCGGGAAATGTGGGAGGAGTTTTACAGAAAAGAGATCCGGTCCACAAAGCTTCTGACGGAGCTGTACCTGTATCAGGCCTGCCGCCAGCGGAAGGGAGATTACCGGAAAAATACGGAGCTTTACAAAAAGGTGTTTGGAAAGGGGATTTTAAAGAAGCCGCCGTTTACGGAGCTGGTGGAAGGCCTCCGATTCGGAGCCCAGGCAAGGACGGTCATCGACTGCCTGTTTTTCCAATATGTGCCCCGGGAAGAGCTGGTATCGTCGGCGCTGCCCGCTGTTGGAAAGCTGGTTTCTGTTTTAAATGATGAAAATGAGAGCTATGAGGTACAGGAAAGCCGTTGGAATGGTGAAGTGGAACGTGTCTGGAAGCGCTCGGCCGATCTTCCGGTCTTTGCAGAGCTGATCTCCTGGCTGGGGATGGCCGGAGAAGAGGACTGGGGAACCGCATTTGCCCTGCGGTTCCAGCTAAAGGCCCGGTATGATAAGAGGAGCGGAGACCGGGCTCTGGCCGGATACCAGAGCAGGAAAAATTCCTTCCTGGAGCTTTCGGACCTGGTCCAGTGCTATGTAAGAGGGATCTGGGACAAGGATCTGTTTTATAAGGCAGTGTTTGAATTCCTGGGGATCGGAAGCCTGCTCTCTCCCATCAGCCTCGTGGAACAGAAAGGCGCAGTGGCAGGACGGGACGCCAGGCCCGGGGATCTGGATCGGTTTTTTGGCCGGGGAAAAATAAGACCGGAGGACGGGAAATACCGTTTTGATACCATTGGAGAGGAAATGCCGGAAATGACCCTGGCCCATACGCTTTATAAAGAGATCGTCCCGGCAGTGCTCCAGGTGGAGCTAAAGCGGGGAGAACAGGAGACTCCCTTTTCCAGCTCCATAGGAAGTATCCGTGTGGTTTACGGGATCCCAGTGCTGGTGCAGATCTTAACGGCCCTGGGGAAGGATACGCTGGAACGGAGCCAGTATTCCTATTATTCAGGCGGGTCCAGCCGCCGTTCTGTCTTAAGCCATCTTCTGAAGGTCTGCCGCCCGGCGCCGGAAGAAACGGCAGCAGATCTGGGCCGCGCGCTCCAGGGGACCGACATCACAAAAAAGCGTCTGGTGGAGATGGCCATGTATGCAGAGCAGTGGATCCCCATGGTGGAGGAATATTTAAACCTTCCGGGCTTTAAGAGCGGCTGCTATTATTTTATGGCCCATACCAGTGAATGGATGGATGAGTACGCCAGGTCTGTGATCGCCAGATATACGCCCTTATCCCCGGAAGAGCTGCGCGACGGAGCCTTTGATATCCACTGGTTTTTTGAGGCGTATGAAAAGCTGGGAGAGGAAAATTTTAAGCTGCTTTACGATGCGGCCAAATATTCCTCCTCCGGAACGGCCCATGGCCGTGCCAGAAAGTATGCGGATGCAGCCCTGGGAAATACCAGGTATGAGGCTCTGGTCCAGGAGATCCGGGAGAAAAGAAATAAGGACCTGCTGATGAGCCTGGGGCTCCTGCCGCTTCCCCAGGACCGGGCGGAGAAGGATAAGGTCCTTTTTGAACGCTACCGCTTTATCCAGGAGTTTAAAAAGGAAAGCCGCCGGTTTGGCGCCCAGAGGCGTGCAAGCGAAGGCAGGGCGGCAGAGCTGGCTCTGCGGAATTTAAGCTCTAACGCCGGATTTTCGGATGTGACCCGCCTGGTGCTGCGTATGGAGGCCCATCTTGCAGAGGAATCCAGGGCGTTGTTTGAAGGAGACGTGCTGGAGGATGGAACAAAGCTCCGCCTTTTTGTGGATGAGGACGGGAAGAGCTCCATTGTCTGCGAAAAGGGAGGAAAGACATTAAAGTCTGTGCCCTCCAGATTTAAAAAGAATGAGACAGTCCTGCGGTATCAGGAGGTCCATAAGCAGCTGAAGGACCAGTACAGCCGCACCAGGCAGATGATGGAGCAGGCCATGGAGGACCGGACGGTCTTTGAAGCCTGGGAGCTTCTGGAGCTTCAGAGCAATCCGGTGGCAGGTCCCATTGTGACGCCTCTGGTACTTCTGAGAGCGGACCAGGCGGACAGGGAACCTGGGCTTTCCGGGGAGCAGCAGGAGGCGGCGCTGGGACTTCTGACCAGAGAAGGCCTGGTGGACTGGACAGGAACCATTACCCCGGTACAGGAGGACACAGGATTTCTCATTGCCCATCCCTGGGATCTTTATGAGAAGGGCTGCTGGCACCAGTACCAGAGGCTGTTATTTGAAAAACAGATCCGCCAGCCCTTTAAGCAGGTATTCCGGGAGCTGTATGTGAAGCTGGAGGAGGAACTGGAAAAGACAGAATCAGCCATGTTTGCGGGAAATCAGATCCAGCCGAAGAAAACGGCGGGGACCCTGCGGACCAGACGCTGGGTGGCCGATTATGAGGACGGTCTCCAGAAGGTCTATTACAGGGAAAATATCGTGGCCCGTATCTATGCCATGGCCGATTGGTTTTCTCCCAGTGATATTGAGGCTCCGACTTTGGAAGCTGTGGTATTTTATGACAGAAAGAGCATGAAGCCTCTGAGGATACGGGAGATTCCCGACGTCATATACAGTGAAGTGATGCGGGATGTGGATCTGGCTGTCAGCACGGCCCATGCGGGAGGCGTGGATCCGGAAACCAGCCGGTCCACGGTGGAGATGCGCAGCGCCATCATCCAGTGCAGCCTGGAGCTGTTCAAGCTGAAAAATGTCCGTCTGGAAAAGACCCATGCGTTCATCGACGGAAAGCTGGGGCAGTATACGGTCCATCTGGGCAGCGGAGTCGTCCATCAGATGGGAAATGCCATGGTATTTGTGGTGCCCGTCCACTCCCAGCACCGGGGACGGATCTTCCTTCCCTTTGTGGACGACGATCCGAAGACGGCGGAGATCCTGTCAAAAATCCTGCTGTTTGCAGAAGATGACCGGATCAAGGATCCCGGGATCCTGTCCCAGATCCGCTGACCGGAAGGCAGCTTCTGGCTGTCCTGTTCGTATTTTTCCTGGAAATTTTGCCCCCGCTGTTTACAGTGGGGGCGTTTTTATAGTAAAATAAACGGGAAATACGAAGAAAAAGGAGAATGTATGGGCAGAAACAGGATATATATACGTGCAGAAAAATTTGGTCTTCTGGCTCTGATCCCGCTGTATTTTATTGTGGTGGGACTGATGATCCAGCCTCTCTCGGACATCATACCAGGACTCTGGCGGATCATAAAAGAGCCGGATTTCCTGATCACCGATTATTTCCTCGTCGGGGGGATCGGAGCGGCGTTCATCAATGCGGGTATTCTTACCCTGGCCGCCATCGGAACCATCTATTTCCTGGGAATGGAGATGGACGGCCATACGATCACATCCAGCTGTCTGATGTTCGGATTTTCCCTGTTTGGAAAGAATCTGATGAATATATGGGCGATCTTACTGGGGGTGTATCTGTATTCCAAATACCATAAGACCCATATGTCCAGATATATTTACATCGGATTTTACGGTACCAGTCTGTCCCCGATCATTACCCAGATCATGTATATCACAGAGCTTCCATACCTGGCCAGGCTGCCATTAAGCATCCTGGTGGGGATCGCCATCGGCTTTGTGCTGCCGCCTCTGGCTACCCATGTCCACTATGCCCATAAGGGCTATTCTCTTTATAATGTAGGCTTTGCCTCCGGTATCATCGCCACAGTGGTGGTTTCGGTGATGAAATCCTTTGGAGTAACGACGGAATCCCGGCTCATCTGGTCCACGGGAAACAACCGGCTCTTTCTCTTTGTGCTCTGCGGCCTGTTCCTGTCCATGATGGGAGGAGCCCTGGTCCTTGGGGGAAAAGAGGTATTTGCCGCCTATGGCCGGATCCTGAAGACCACGGGAATTTCCGGCACCGATTATCTGAAAAGCGAGGGCGGGCCGGCGACCACCTTCAATATGGGGCTATGCGGCCTGTTCGCCACCCTGTTCGTGGCGGCCGTGGGAGGAGATCTGAACGGCCCCACCATTGGCGGGATCTTTACCATCGTGGGCTTCTGCTCCACGGGAAAGCATCTGAGAAATATTGCCCCCATTATGTTTGGAGTGGTCCTGGGCGGTTTCACCAAGCACTGGCATGTGAACCAGCCGTCTCCTCTGCTGGCGCTTTTATTCTCCACGACCCTGGCTCCCGTAGCCGGGGAATTTGGCTGGATCGTGGGGATCCTGGCCGGCTTCCTCCACTCATCGGTGGCTTTAAATGTGGGCATCGTCTACGGAGGAATGAACCTGTATAACAACGGCTTTGCCGGAGGGATCGTGGCGATCTTTATGGTTCCGGTGATCCATTCCATTGAGGACCGGAGAGCCAGGGCCCGGGGTGAGATCTCCCTGTAAAATGTTTTAGAAAGAGAGTATGCGTATTATGAAAAAATATCTGGCATGGATCCCGGCGCTGGTGATCATGACAGCCATTTTCTGGTTTTCGGCCCAGCCGGCGGACGTGTCCACGGAAATGAGCGACAGCGTTACCAGAGCGCTTTTGTGGACGGCGGAGGCCGTGGGGCTTACGGACCGGCTGTCGCCGGAGCAGGTCCATGATCTGTGCGGTCTCCTGGCCACACCGGTAAGGAAGGCTGCCCATATTACGGAATTTGCGGTGCTCCATCTGACTGTTTTATTCGCCCTGTTCCAGTGGGAGCTTCCCTGGAAGAAATGGCTGAAGGCCGCCCTGGCGGTGACCGTGGCTTATGCCTGCACCGATGAGCTTCACCAGCTTTTTGTACCGGGCCGGGCGGGAATGGTCACAGACGTTCTGATCGACAGTATGGGAGCGGCCCTTATTACGGGGCTTTTATGGATCGTCGGAAGACGGCGGGAAGGAACGCCTGGGGAAGACGGAACGGTCTGGGCGGCAGGGAGGCCGGAGGACAGGAGCCGCCGGTTCCCGGGGCCGGACAGCCGCGTAAAGCAGATGGTCCAGGGAGCGGCCATCGCCGCGGTCTATGTGGTCCTGACCATGGCCTTCCGCCCCATCAGCTTCGGGCCGGTCCAGTTCCGGATCTCTGAGGCCCTGTGCGTCCTTCCATACTTTACCCCGGCGGCGGTGCCCGGGGTATTTTTGGGCTGCCTGATCTCCAATCTCCTGGGCGGGGCCGCAGCCCTGGACGTGGTATTCGGGAGTCTTGCAACGCTGATGGGAGCCGTGGGCTCCCGGCTTTTCAGAAAAAACCGGTATCTGGTCTCCCTTCCCCCCATTGCAGCCAATACGCTGATCATTCCGTGGGTATTAAAATACGCCTATGGCTCTGGGGACATGGTATGGTTCATGATGATCACCGTGGGTGCCGGGGAGATCCTGGCCGTTGGGATCCTGGGCCAGCTTCTTCTGGGGGCGCTGGAACCATACCGGGAGGAGCTGTTTTAGCGCCAAGAGGCATCCGCCCCGGGAGAGCGGAGGTTCCTGGCGGCAGAAGCGGCTTGAAGAGCGGGGATCCAGGGCCTGGATCCTATGGATTTTCTGCTTTTTATGTGCTATGATAAAGGTGAATATACCGAGAGGAGCAGATACATGTATCATATAGATTTTGAACGTCCCTGCCATGTGCATTTTATCGGCATTGGCGGGATCAGTATGAGCGGTCTGGCGGAGATCCTGCTGGAAAGGGGATTTACCGTATCCGGTTCCGACGCCAGGGAGTCGGAGCTCACAAAGAAGCTGGAGGCCCACGGAGCAAAGCTCTTTTACGGACAGAAAGCGGAGAATATTATGGAAGGGACCGACGTGGTGGTCTATACGGCCGCAGTCCATCCCGACAACCCGGAATATGCAGCCGCAGCGGGACGGTCCATCCCGATCCTTACCCGGGCGGAGCTTCTGGGCCAGATCATGAGA
>ENA-OPRR01002199-OPRR01002199.1-human-gut-metagenome-genome-assembly--contig:-NODE-2199-length-13421-cov-11.470522_pt1 | contig 13421 bp, 10 predicted proteins | sample MGYA00241796_ERZ501883 | MGnify/ENA primary metagenome ERZ501883 (study PRJEB25962, sample SAMEA2042406) | human gut metagenome | biome: human gut; feature: human-associated habitat; material: faeces...
CTCCCAGCGCCTCCAACGCAGACAGCTTCAGGCAGGTACACAGCACCGCGATGGCCTGCTCCAGCTCCTCCACGAGGATGGGAATATAAGTCTCCGGAGACTGCCAGCGGCGGGTGACATCGGAGATGACAATGCACACCTTATCCCCGGCCTTTACCAGCTCCTTCAGCGGTGCAGAGTCCACCGGATGATCCAGAGCCCAGCGGATGTGCTCTGCCGGTGTCCGCTGAGAAAGTTCCACCCGATTGGGTTCCAGCTCTGCTGCAATCAGCTCCTCAGGCAGGTGGACCTCAAATTCTTCTGTTCCGCATTTCATAGGTTCAATCACCATGACGACTCATTCCTTTCCAAAGGCTTTTCCTATGGCGAATCATTCATTGAAAGTATACCGTACTCACAGGAAAAAGTCGATGTGAACTTTGTTAAAAAATGCACATGCCTTCAGAACAGAACTTCCACTATGCTTGCGGGGTTACCAACTGGGGAATCGCCTGAGTTTATATCACACTCCATGCGGTTCCAAGAATTAACCAGAGAATCCGTGGGGACAGGGAAATTAATACGAGAATTTGCTGAGATTTCCTGCAAAAACTCCGATTAAATTGAATTGTCTTGATTCTATCTTAAGTCTCCATAAAAATAAGGAGCCCAGGGCAATCATTACGATTACCTTGGACTCCTTGCGAGTCATTATTGAGTGGACAATGAGGCTAAAATGCGGGGGGATGGCCTCAGGGAGACTCAAGGTAATTCGTTTTCTATGTGAATATAATAGCAGAAAAGTGCGGAAAATGCAATATGGAATTTAGCACGAAATGAAGTATAAAACTTTGTAAAATATTTATTTTTGTCCGAATTCTGCAACTTTATTTTCGTAATCCTGAAAATGAAATAAGAGATGGGATTATTTCTTTCCGACCCACTGCTGGATCTATACATAATTGATGGTACAAACAAAAGCGGGACCGATTGAAACCGGCCCCGCATCTGTATGTCCGCTATATATACTGTATTTGACAGTGCCCCTCCCGCAGGGCATAGTCAATTGTATTTCTCGTACCGTCCGACTCCCCATCGTAAACAGCGATTAATAGTGAAGAATGATCAACCATCCAAATGTTCCTGATTTGGAATACGCTGCGACTATATTTCTCACGCACAAATTTTACTGAGTTTGCATTGGACATGATTCTCAGGATCTGCTCAGTCCATTTTCCCAAGCTCAAACCCTAGATAAGGCACTGCGCAGACTAATTTGATGTCCGGATTTTGAGCACGACGATCCAAGACTATCTCAGCAGCCCAAATGTCTACCCCTTTTGCCATCCCGCTGATAAATGTGGTGTACCCCTCAGCTATTGCTTGATCAATAGCGGCAGCCAATACGGTAATAGCTTCTTGGACACTACGGTGCAGTTTTTCTGGCCGGTGACCAGAAAAACAACAGCAGTGCTGACGATCAATCTTATCCATGTCAATCCCCCTCCAACAAGGGGTACTATACCATTATTTGTGGTGTTTTGCACCAAGCAAAAAGAAAATTAATACTTCCCCCATAATTCTCTGTTATCTTCCAGCAAAGCAGGCTATAATATGCACTAAATAAGGATATTATTCTGTCGGAGGTGGGGTGTATGGAGAATACAAATAAGAGTGCCGCACAGATTGCACGGGAGCATAATATCAGCCCGCAGCTACTGCGCAATCGAATTAAAAAAGGAATGTCCATAGAGGCTGCAGTCAAAGAGTGTATCAATGTCAGAGATGCACGGGCGGCCTCCGGCAGTGCTCCACACAAAAGCTCACGCCCTGGCCAAGGCGAGATCGAATTTGCCGGCGAAACATACGCCTCGTTTTCGGCGGCGTGCCAAGCACTCGGATTGCGTGAGTCATCCGCATATGCCAAGCGTAAGCGACTAATGGATAATGGCTACAGTATGGAATCCGCCTCCCGTACAGTACTGGAAGAAGCAGCTACCCGTGGTGTGCAGCACCGCAAGCGTACCCCTGTTATTATTAATGGTATCTCGTATGATTCTCAACTGGAAGCAGCTGGTGCACTAGGACTATCGATGGGCTCTATTAATGCTCGGCGGACTCGGGACAAGCTCTCCTTTGAGGAGGCGGTGCGAACACTTCTTGAAGCTAAAACGGCTGATTATATTTACGGAATCCCTTCCACGAATCACCCTTGGCCGGAATTTCGGGATGCAATCAGCGGTAATCAGGATTATCAGCTTACCGAAGATGGCGATCAAATCACAGCAACGCTTTCACTTCCTGGCGGCATTGCAATTAACTATACCATTTCCATGGCTGTGTCGGGTTTCTTGTCATTCTATTTTCAGGATCTTGATTTTTTGGCGAGTTGCGATCTGAATGAGTTGAATTCCCACTATATTGGAGTGAAATTTCTTCGAGAAGCCGACAACACAGTGTCTGCCCGTTACGATATGCCTGTTATTGGGCGCAGCCAGTCCGATTTGGCTCAATTTTTCAAAGTCCGGAATTTCGTTTTTAGCATTATTTCGTCGATTATTAACCAATAAATTTTTACTTTTCGAATTATTTCAAAATGTATAGTGAACTGCGGGTCGCAAAAAGGCCCAGTCAATGAACGATAGAGGCGTCCTAGTTTGTCAGGACGCCTCTATCGTTATGCACTTTAGGAGTTACTTATCCATGGGTTTGTGGGCCCCATTTTTGATAGCTACCTTTAATTCCGTATCCCTTAGATCTTATCATAGAGCCATCGTGCCCGTTCCCGGATCACTCGTTCTGTGATCTTCAGCCTATGCTCTGGCCAGTTGTACAGCGGGTGACGCTTAAAGTGAAAATCAATGAGTCTCAGGAGTTCTCTCTTCTGCTGCTTCCCTGCCAAACGACAGATATCATCAATAGATGCCTCCGGGTAATATGGCACGTATCGTTCAGCTAACGATGTAAGACTTTTTTCAGATTCGAGATCCGTACTGAGAGCCTGCGAGAAGAGGCTCAAGCCATGGTCAAATAGCGGTGCGGGACCGAGGATCCGGCCTGTGTGGTTATCTCGCAACACACCGAAATTCCCAAAGTGCCGATCTTCATTGCAAATGAGGCAATCAAAGATCATCATACTTCTAATCTGGTTACTGTACTCTGGATTGAAGGCATCCGCATAGTCAATGCATTTAGTAATATTTACATTTTTAATTAGCTTGCCGGCTGCTACATAAGAGGTATCAATATCCGTAAAAAGTTTGCAGGTAGAAGAAAGTATCTCCTTCCAACGCTCCAGGCCATACGAGATTGCATTGAGTCCCATGGTCTTTGCAATTTGCGCTGCGTAGTACTCGCTGTATGGCTCATTTCCGGAGTTTGCACCTCCAAGAGTCTGACTGGTATTGCCCTTGTACAGATATATACCATCTGGGAGCTTACGCCATGCTTTCGGCAGCATGCCGTCGGTAGTTAACTCAGGAGAGAGACAAGGGCTATGGAGCATTGATGGGCGTCCTGTATAGGCAACTAGGGCCAGCGCCTCCGAAAAGGAATTTTCGTACAGATTGTAGTCTGAGAACTTTCCATCAAAACCTTCTGGGACGATCCAGTAGCTATCATTCAGGGACAGTCCCATGCATACTCGAAGGATGCTGAGAAGTTCGTTTTGCTTCAGTCCGAGTGACTGTAAAATTTCCTTATTAAAGGATCGATTCTTTGGAATGCTTCGGCTCCCGAGCCAGTTTAGAACGCCATCATTAGTCAACTCCAGATTAACTGGAAACAACTCTTTGTACCTTTCGTTGACGGAGACAATTTCGATTCCAAAGCCGATGGTTCTTGGGTTAATGGCAAAAGTTAAGAGGTTTGTGTCATATAGCCGAAGAGTCATCCTTTCGTGGCCCATTAGAACACCCCCTTGCTTGTTCCAGTATACCGACACCATGGAGCCTCTGCAATTACGAAGAACATCCAACAGCATCCTATCTTGTTCTGCATAGTCTATACTCTGCTGTAATTTTTGAAAGCATATTGAGCGGACCAAATCGCAGTTCTGGAAAATTTGAATTTCAAGTCCATATGAAATTCCGTCTACTGTAAGTTCTTGCATGGCAATAATGTGCCGAATCTCCTGAATATGACCATTACGAAGAACAACAATCTTTCCATCAAATGGAGCCTGGACCGTAATTTGATTTTCTTTGGGAAGCTGGTTCAAGACATCATGCTCCATCAATTTCCCATCGATACTTTTAATTTGAATCTGCGGCAATGCTACCTCCATGGACAGGTCTTTTTTCATCAAATAGGAAAATTCGATCGACCCAAACGGCCCAAGAGACAACAATTGCTCTTTGGAAGAAGAAAATAGCTTGTACAATCTTCCATTATCCAGCTCTATATAATGTGGAGAGATAACAGAAGGATATAAGTTTAATTCTGCATCCCTTCCGTGCAGATAGAAATACATCGTCGACCCGCTATGATATAAAAAATATGGATCTTCAATATATGGATGCATACGGCGGTGGCGAGTGGCCGCTGGTGCGGTGGCCAGTGGCCACAGTGCGGCCTGAGTGGCCACCATGAATCTGCACATTGATGTAGTATGGAAATCTCCCATAATAGTAGTATCCGCAACAACGGAAATACACTATTTTAGGGAGGGTAATGAATGTTACTGGACTACAAAGACATCATTATCAAGCACTATGCCCTTGGCATGAGTGGCCGGGAAATTGCCGAAGAGCTTTCGGTTAGCAAATCCGGCGTCAACAAATTTCTTGCAGCATTCAAAGAATGCAAAACTCTCAGCTATCCTCTCCCAGAGGGGATCACCAACTACGGCATTGCCGCAGCAGTCTACGGGCAGAAGGCTGCAACCGTGGGGCGGGATCTCAGCTACGAGATGCCGGACTATGAGGCAGTAGCCAAGGACATGTCATCTCGGAAGAACATGACCCTTGTGGTTCTCTGGAACCGGTACGCCAAGAAGTGCCGGGATTGTGGGCTGAAGTTTTACTCGTATCGGCAGTTCTGTGAGAACTATGCCAAATGGTGCGAGGAAAACAAGGAAACGCTGCATTTTAATGCTGTCATTGGTCAGAAGATGGAAGTGGACTTCGCCGGAAAGACTTTTCAGATGGTGGATCATCTCACAGGCGAGGTTCTGGAGATCGTTGTCTTTGTAGCCGTTCTTCCTTACTCTCAGTACATTTACGCAGAAGGAATGGTCTCAACCAAGGAGCCGCAGTGGATTGCCGTCAACAACAATGCTCTGACGTATTTTGGCGGCGTGCCGGCGCTGGTCGTCTGCGACAATTGCAAGCAGGCTGTCATTGCCAACCGGGACTGGATCGCTCCGGAACTAAACAAGGATTATGCTGAATGGGCTGAGTACAACCACACGGTCATTCTGCCGGCCAAAGTAAAGAAGCCCAAGTACAAGAGTTCTGTAGAGAATGCTGTTGGCATCATGGAAAAGGGCTTCTTCCATGACATGGAGGAAATGGACTACTTCAGTCTGGAGCAGTTCAACCGTGACCTTTGGAAGCATCTGGACAAGCTAAACAGTGCCCCGTTCACCAAGAAGCCTCACAGCCGCCGCTACTACTGGGACGAGGAGCGCAGGGAGCTTATGCCGCTGCCTCCTGTTCCTTATGAATACATGGAGCGCCGGACGGCCAAGGTGTCCTCAGATTACCATGTTCGCTTCGACAACGCTTATTACAGCGTAGACCGGGCCTATCTGCACAAGGAAGTGCTTATCCGGGCTTCTGCTGCCATGGTAAAGATTTTCTCCAAAGAGGGAGCGCTTATCTGTGAATGGCCCAGAGCGACCGCAAAGAGCCAGTGGTCTACGGATCCGAACCATCTCCCAGCGAATTACAGGGAAATTTCCGAGTGGAACGGTACCTACTTCACCCGAAAGGCCATGACGATTGGTCCAAATACTGGCAAAGTCATTAAGCGCATTCTTGCCAGCCGTAAGCTGGAAGTCCAGACTTACCGAATGTGCCAGGGAGTCCTGAGCTTTACCAGGAAATACAGCAAGCAGGCGCTGGAAGAAACCTGCCGCCAGGCTTTGGAGTTGGGAAAGGTAAATTACACCTTCATTAAAAACACGATTCCGGTTGTTGCTGAAGATCTGGGAGTCTCCGGTTACAATACCAGCATGAACGAGGAACGCAATAAAGGTGCTTTTGTTATGGATGCGGGGTCCATGGATATTAGCAGACTTCTCTCCCGCAGCCAGAGTCTGGCTCGGGGCAACGGGAAAGGCGGTGACAAGTAATGCTCACCGGGAAAGCACTCTTTAACACGCTTCTGTTCGAGCTGAATGAAATGGGACTGCCCGGTATGTCTGCCACACTGGACGAAATGTACCGATCTCCGAGCTTTCTTGAGCTTGATCCATTGATGGCAATTGCCAACCTTGTGGAGCCAGAATACCAGAAGAAGATGAACAAACGGATCCTGAGCCGTCTGTGCAGCGCACATCTGCGAGGGTGTCCGCAGGAGCTTTCCAACTGCGTTGATTCAGCCGAGCGTGAGTACCTGCCCCGGGGAATTACCGAAACGCTGTCCACGCTGGACTTCATTGACTCTGGCCTGAACGTGTGTATCCTGGGCCCGTCTGACAGTGGTAAGTCCTATCTGGCAAAGGCTATTGGCATTGTTGCCTGCAACAACTACAAGGTAGAGTACCACCACTGTGAGACCCTTCTGGAGGAGCTGGTGGCACTCAAGGCCGTAGACTACTCCAAGTACCAGAAGCGGCTGAAGAAAACCTGTGGTGCATCCCTACTCATCTTGGATGACTTCCTGCTGCACACCATTACCGACGAGCGTGAAGTGAAAATCCTCTTTGAGATTTTGGAGAAGCGGTGTGAAATTAACCTCAGCACCATTATCTGCTCACAACGGGAGCCAGCAAGCTGGAGCTCCATGATTCTTAATGATGAGGTCTCCGCGAACGCAATCCTGAAGCGTGCCACAAAGCACTACACCGTGGTGATTAAGCCTCGAATGGCGGACTAATTTGCCCGGCCACTACCGGCGCTTAGTGGCCGCTGGCCACCGCACCAGCGGCCACTGGACGCCGCAGAATGCACCGTTGCTATACTTATTGAAATATTATCATATATCGACAGAAATTTCTAGAGGGAGAAGTGCTTAGTTTGTGGCAACTGCACTTAATTGTCATTCAATCCAAACTGAATCGACCACAGTTTTTTCTTGTATAGTTGCTCATACTCCAATACCTCGTGCTTATCCCTCTTGATAGGGAACACTTCTAAAATGGAATACTGGAAATTGTTGCAATAATCAGCATTGGCGGAGATCAGCTCCTTAAGACGCTTGTTGCCGCCGTGCTTTGTCTTGGCGTATTCGCTCCACCGTCCCCAGATACCGCCCTGTTCGCCACTGGCGGAGCCGACATAGTGCTTGCCAGTTTTGGTATCCGTAATAAGATATACCCCCGCCACGGCGGACAGCTTTTCTTCCCACTCCTTGTAGGCTGCTTTGTTGTAGACAATTTTTCGGAGAGCCTCAAAGGAAAGCAGCACCTTGTCATAGCTGATAAAGCTGATTTCAGATACGGCAGGGCGGATTTCCAACAACTCCTTCTGTGTTGTCCCGTTCTGGCACCAGTTGATAGCCCCCTTGCCCCAATCAATCACAAGGCGGTCTTTCATATCAGCAAGCAAATCCGTCTTGGCTAGCTCATATACCACAGATTTGTCCTCGGTCATACCGCCGTCCGGTGTAAAATCATCTGGAAATTGGGTGCGGCGATAGGGTTTGAAATCGCCTACCCGGTAACAGCCTTGAAAAACGCCATTTGTTCCCTCTGTCCCTAAAAAGCTGATGACCATATCACAATTCTTAAACCGCGTAGTGGACTGAACTGATTGGTATAGTTCTAGATACCCCTGTTCATAGTTAGCAGCTACCACCTCATTTGTAAGATTATGACGAATGAGCTTTACCCGTTCCCAGTTGATTTGTTTTGCTGCCAACAGTTCTTGAAACTTCATAATGACCTGCTCCTCCGCATGTTTTACAAGAATACTGCCCTCATCTTAAAACATCTTTTGGTACAGCGCAATATGATACACTCAAAAATATAAGTGTAAAAACAGCGTGTATTTGACACAGCATTTTTCATTTATACTGATACCAAGAGGTGAGGCTATGTTTAAGGTCAGCAAACCTGAGATGGTAAATAAAACATTCCGAATGCCGGCAGAACTGGTCGAACGGCTGAATGTAGTAGCCCAAGCCCAGAAGGTTTCTTTGAACAATCTGGTGTGCCAATGCTGTGAGTACGCACTGGATAACTTGTCAGAGCCAAAAGAGGATAAAGAATAGCGGCCATGCCACGATAACAGTGACATAGCCGCTATTCTTTTTTGCGGTATAAAGGTTTTTAAGGGTGAAAACACATACTTTATCGCCTAAATAACCTTTTAACCGTGCAGATGTTCATTTATCAAAAAACAAAGGGTTAAGCAAATACCCATTTCCACGGGGCCGCCCTCCTGTTGGTGCAGAATATGTACGCTCTTTCAGATACCCGTATTCAATCAGCAATTCAATAGCGGGTATGGTATCGTCCACGCGTGGGAACTCTCCCCGGCACAGACGATGAATTTGGTATCTGGTCAATTCCCGCTTGTCTTGCCCTTGAAGCCTCTTTAGAATTCTTTTTGCTCCCCTCAGAGCTTTATCCGCTCCCATAATGGAGTAGGCACATAATGCGTGTTGTAGAAAATATTTTCCAATTCTAATGGCGCGCTTTGTGGTGCTTGGTGACATGGCGATTTCACTTGCAGTTTCTTTGTATTGGACGCAGTGTAGCAGTCCCGCTATCCGAAGCGTATTCCCAATGAATTTTGCACCCCACCCTTCCATATGCTCCAGATTGTCAACGAGCTGAGGCTCAAGCCAATCAAAAAATTCTTCTATGTGGTGATAGGCACCGGGAGACAGTCGAATTCGTTGTGGAACACCGTTTGCAGGAACGGGAATTTCCAACAGGGCAAGAATCAGCTTCATGTATTCCGCCTTTAATTCTTTTGGCAATTCAGGAGTGTCAAAATGTCTGGTTCCCATCTTTGATTTCGGCCTGCAATACAGAATTCTGGCAGTCAGTCCTCTTGACTTAAATACCTCATTTCCCATAAGCCCTTCCAATACATTGTCCTGGGCAGACAGCAACATTGTTAGTGCCGGGTCATTGATAACTTCACTTTCCCGGCCCTTCCTGTCCACCCGAATTCTGTCACCGCTATATGCCTTTAACAAAGTATCAATAGAAATATTATTGGAATATCGTCCAGCTAAAGTATCAAATAAACCTCCTTCTGTTGAGATAATGGTCATAAGTCCTTTGTTTTCGGCCAGCAAGGAAGTCAAAGCCTCTGCTGTAATATCATCAGCAATTAAGCGGAGCGGTTTGGCTCGATTGTGTTCTAACTCTCTGCATTTTGCCCTGAGTTTGGCAGCTTCATCTGTTTTCCCGTCCCGCTCCAACATATCAATTTGCTTTTTCCAACTGCTCAAGTTGGCTTGATCGGCCTCCATCAATTCCTGTCTGCGCTGATTTTCTCTGTCCTCATACTGGTATATGGGGCGGGTCATCATATTAACAATCGGACTTTTCCGCTCACCTGAATTGGCTATGATGAGGATATAGAGATTGAGTGGTTCATCATAGCCCGATTTGGCATGAACTATAAATTTCCCTTGCAGAGCACAGGAAAGCACAGCGAGAGCGCAGACCGCCGCCATATCAACTGGGGTTTCTGTATTCTCTGCAACAGCTTTCACCCAGTCACATAATGGAGCGGGAAGGGCGTCCACCGGGAATGAAGGCAACTTGACTTCATCAAATGGTATTGGCGTGCTCCACTTAGGCTCACACAATTCATGTTTCAATTTGTCAATTGCCTGTGCTTTTGTAAGCCCTTCTGCATGGATCAGATAGTCGATAATGCTCCCTCCAACGGCTTTCGAGTGACAATAAAATGTATTTGTTTCCTTCACATACATCAAATTACCATGGTGCCCGCAAATTTCACAGTTATGGAATACTGCGCCACTTTCTGTACGCCGAAAACCGCCGTTGCGCTCTTTCAAATACCCGAATAAATCAAAGTTTCGCACCAGTTCGTCCAGTTCGGAATCGGAACGCACGCCTACGTGGCTAGAATGGCCGCTATGGTGTTTTCCCGCGCGGGTGGGGAAAGAGACAGCCGTGATGTTCTCCCACGAAATACGCGCATTCTCGTTGAGAAGTTTTGCGCTTTTATTCGTGCCGTGGAAAATGCGGTCGGCGTTTACGCAGCTTTTGTCGCTCTGCGGAAATAGATTCACCAGCGTCTCCATGATTTTCTTTCTCTTGCCTTCATCGGTAACAGGTTTGTCCATGACAAAGGCAAGACGGAACTTGGGGTGTTCTTTCGTATAGCTGAAGGTCTGGTAATAGAACGCAAGAGGCAGATTGTTTTCCTTACAAATAGCCTTGGCGCTTTTAATACGGAGCATTGGTCCATCTTCCTCATTATCAATATCGACCAGAAACAATTGTTGTTCCTTCCAGTCTTTCGCACTCATACCGCCCATGATTCCGGGACTGATTGAATGGCCTGTTTCAATTTTCTGCACCAGTTCTTCCAATGTAACAACGGACGGACTGGTGTCTTTTTGCAGTCTGCTTTTGATTCCCCCATTCTCTTTGCCAGAGGGCTTTTCATCGTAGCCCTTTGGATCTATGTGTACTTTGATTTTCGTCATTTGCATCCTCACCTTTCTCTTCAAGTAGAAACTGTTCATATTCCCGTTGGTGGGCATGAATGTAAGCAGACACATCTTTACAAATAGCCCTAGCAAAAATCCGGGCCTGTTTTTGGCTAATTACAATATCGGTCTGCCCCACTCATATCACCACCTTGCCGGAGAACTTTATGGTGATATTTTATCAAGAAATAAACCTATTGACTTATAAGTGTTTTGAAGATATGATTGTATTTGAAAGGAAATATTTTTGGAGGGCAAGATATGGACTACAAGCTAATCATTGTCAAAGAAGCCGGGGATTTAAGCGCAGAACTACAAACAGCAGACCAAGGCCATCGTCAGGCCTTCAATATTTATGATGTAATTAGTGATTACAAGAAAATCAAGAGAGTAGAGCATGGGAAAAGAGGCCGCCCCAAGACATATTTCGATTTGCAGAATCATGTTTTCGGATGTATGTTCAGCCACACAGCCATCCTCTATGACCCTTCTTGGATGGAACTTCGCTATGAAAATGTGCGGAAGTCGTTTCAATTTTTAAGCGAAGCAGAACCAATATTAAAAGAATCTCGTAGACAGCCTCACAAAAGAGCAGAGGAAATTTGGAGACTAGCCCGTAAATATGAGGCAAATCTGGATGTAAAATTCTATCGAAGTGAGCAAACAGGCAATGATGATGGAACAATTTCTTATGACTTCCCTATTACCAAATATTCTGAAGTAGCTCAATCGGATCATTGGGTTGAATATGCTTGTCAGACAGCATTGGATATGGTGGTAGCCATAATGCACTACTATGCACTCAATGGTTTCAAAATGGCGATTTGCCGCCACTGTGGAAATTCCTTTGTAACGACTAATTTTAAGCAACTGTACTGTGGACGGATAAGCTTATACCAAAATCGCTTTTCGCAAAAGCGCAGTACCCCAAAAACCTGTGAAGAAACCGTTCGGCAAACAATTCAGTTCTTTAGAAACGAAAAAAATGCCCTGATTCGAAGAGCTGCGAGAAATCCAGATGTAGAACTTTGGAGCGGAGCAGGATATGAATTTTACAATCAGGTCATTTGCGAGTGTAATACTTATATGGACAAAATAAAACGGGAACCCACACCAGAGAATTTTGATGAATTTGGTCAATATCTACTAGAGACCAACAAGAAGAAGGGGTGGAAAAAATGAATGTCGTTATCTATGCCCGGTACTCTTCTGACCGCCAGACAGAGCAAAGCATTGAAGGCCAGTTGAAAGAGTGCTATGAGTACGCACAGCGCAACTGCTATACCGTTGTGGGTGAATATATTGACCGGGCCATTTCCGGCACCACAGACCACCGCCCGGAATTTCTGCGCATGATTGCGGATGGAGATAAGAAGCTCTTTCAAGCGGTATTGGTCTACCAGCTTGACCGCTTTGCCCGCAACCGCTATGACAGCGCCACCTACAAGGCCAAACTCAAAAAGAACGGTATCCGTGTGTTGTCTGCCCGTGAGAACATCTCCGATGATGCCTCTGGTGTACTGATGGAAGCCGTACTGGAGGGAATGGCGGAGTATTATAGCGTCGAACTCTCACAGAAGATACGGCGTGGGATGGACATCAACGCCGAAAAATGCCTTTCCACAGGAGGAAATGTGGCACTGGGATTCTATGTGGACAGCGAGAAGCGTTTTCAGATTGACCCCAATACTGCGCCAGTCGTAAGAAGAATCTTTGAGATGTACGCCAGCGGCCAGTCTATGGCAGACATTATCCGATACCTCAACGCAAACCATATCAAAACCTCCTATGGCAATGAGTTCAACAAAAACAGTATCAATCGCATCCTCCGCAACAAGCGGTATATTGGCGTTTATACCTACCATGGAACAGAAGTGCCGGACGGTCTGCCCCGTATCATCAGCGATGACCTGTTTTATGAGGTACAGGACATGATGGACAAAAAGAAAAAAGCCCCTGCGCGTGCAAAGGCTTTTGAAGGTTACATATTGAGTACCAAACTATTCTGCGGTCACTGCAAAGCTGCCATGACTGGTATTAGCGGCACAAGTAAGACAGGGAACAAGTACCACTATTACCAGTGTGTCACCAACCGCTGGGACAAGTCTTGCCACAAAAAGACGGTCAGCAAAACCTATATTGAAAATTTGGTGGTCACGGAAACCCGAAAACTGCTGACAAAGGAGAACATTGACCGCATTGCCAAGGAAGTCGTGCAGCTCTGTGAGCAGGAAAAGGATACAGATAACCTCAAGCGGCTCAAGAAGCTCTTAAAAGAAAACGAGCGGGCCACAGAAAATCTCTTTAAGGCCCTTGAGAACGGCCAAATCGTTGATGTGATTGCGGAGCGTATCTCTCAGAAGAAACGGGAACACAACGAACTGGAACAGCAGATTCTTGTAGAGACTTCCTCCCATCCCACGCCCACGGTCAATGAAGTGCGTTTCTTCCTGAACCAGTTCCGCAAAGGCAATGTGAATGACCTCAAATACCGTCAAGCCCTGGTGGACACCTTTGTCAATAAGATTTACCTCTATGATGACAAAATGACTGTCCTGTATAACACACAGGACAGCCATTCTGATGTGACCATCGACGATTTGAGTTCGTCTAGGGTCGCTTTGGTGGAGGCGGGG
>ENA-OPRR01002205-OPRR01002205.1-human-gut-metagenome-genome-assembly--contig:-NODE-2205-length-13381-cov-4.803392_pt1 | contig 13381 bp, 9 predicted proteins | sample MGYA00241796_ERZ501883 | MGnify/ENA primary metagenome ERZ501883 (study PRJEB25962, sample SAMEA2042406) | human gut metagenome | biome: human gut; feature: human-associated habitat; material: faeces...
TATGAAAGAACAATTAAAGGAATTAGCTGTTGGAAAAAATGCGTTGTTTTTCTAGCTGGTGTATTCATGAATTTCATTTTTGTCGTTGTACCTCCGGAGCTGTAATTGGGTTACGCTTATGTGGCCGTGCGGTTTTTCCGGTGTGGGAAATTAACCGCCGTTACGCTTTGATGCATCAAAGATCTGGTAATACTGATAGCCTCTGTAGCCGGAAAGCAAATCCTTCTGATCGTCCGCATTCGTAAAGGTACCATCTTTAAGCTCCACATGGTTGGCGGAGATTACGGGCGCCTCCCCGGAAAAAGCGGCCAGGTAGCTGAAATAATCGGGAAGGGGAAGGCCTGCGGCCTGAAGCGTCTGAAAGCCCAGATAATTGGCGCTGGTTTCCACGCCTGTGGTTTCCTCAATATCATAATTGGCCCAGATGATGAAAGGAACCTTGTAACGCCGTGACAGTTCTTCCTCAGTCAGCGTTGCATTACGCTTCCCATTGAGCTTCCATACCGGCTCCACAACGGAGTTGGTAGGCTGATGATCACCGAAGAAAACAATGATGGTTTCTTCCTCCTGCCCTTCAAAATAGGCAATCAGCTCCTGCAGCGCCTCGTCCGAAAGCTTCATCAGGGATAAATAATTGTTCAGGGCTGTGGAATTGGCGCCCTCCACGGTAATATCCGGCTGGAAATTATCGAAGCTTTCCGTATAAGAAGAATGGTTCTGCATCGTTACGTTGAATACGAACAGCGGTTCTCCGGGTTCTTTCTTTTCGTAGGTTTCAATAATTTTCTCAAAATCCGATTTATCACTTACATACTCTCTCACAAGAAGCGGATTTTTATAATCGGGCAGGAAATGCATTTCCTGAAAGCCCAGGTCCGGATAAACCTTATCCCGATCCCAGCCGGTTGCCTTGTAAGGGTGCATGGCTACGGTTTTATAGCCAAGGGAAGCCAGGTGGGAGGCCATGGAAGGCGTTTCTGCCTTGATGTACTGCTGGTAGGGGATGCTGCCGGTGGGAAGAAAGGCCATGGTATTCCCCGTCAGGTATTCAAACTCGGTATTTGCAGTATTTCCCCCCAGGACTGAAACATTCAGCCATCCGGAAACCGTGTTGTCCGCGCCGTCCATCATGCTGTGCATAAAAGGCATATAATCTTCATTGGTCTGAAAATCCGCAAGCACGGCCGGATCGGAAAAGGCTTCATCCATGATGACGATAATGTTCGGTTTTTTCTCCGGTTCCTCCGAGGGCTGTGCATAGGCGGCCAGCTCCTCCCGGGCGGCATCCGCGTTGTAGCCGGCCGGTTTGTCTACGGAGATATAACGCAGCTCCATGACAAAGGCCAGCGCCGTGCCGTTCTTGAAGCTGATGGTGGTCGGGGTAAAAAGCTTGTCATACAGCCGCAGCTTCTGCTGGACGATTTCGTCGGAATGGAACATGCCGCCGAAGGCCACCAGCAGGGCGCATACAACGGCAGCCGTGGGTATGCGGAATTTCCAGGTTCCTTTTTTCAGTGTATACCTGCAGAAAAATTCCAGTATCAGCAGAACCAGAAAGCCGATAACCACAAGAAGCGCCTGCTTGTCCAGCGTATATTCATAGTTGTCCGCAACGCTTGCGGCGGTGCTGATGGAGAACAGATCCCAGGGCTGAATCGGCACGGAACGGAAATTCAGCACGAAATAATTCACCAGCCCATACAGGAAAAAGAAAAGCGTTTCCGTCATCAGCGCCGCATGCAGCCGGCCGAACAGGGCGAAAAGCAGCAGGGCAACCAGCTCAAACATTACGATATTGAGCACCTGCGGAGTTGCCTTCATGGTTTTCCAGGGATTATGGGTAAACCATTCCAGCAGATAAAAGGTTACGATTGGGTAAAGCAGCAGCAAAATCAGGTTCAGCCTGCTTTCCTTTATTTTCTTTAGAAATTTCATTTTTACTCCCATCTATGCGCATTGGCGCATTTTAAAATCAGGAAGGCTGAAAGCGTCCTTCTTTCAGCTTACTCCCATCTATGCACATTAGCGCATTTGAAAATCAATATTGTCAGAGCCGCATGTGCCGTTTAGCTTCGGCTTGGAAGCCTTGTTTTCCCATACGGATCAGAATACCCCATGATTCTTGTTACATTCTAGTCAGCGATATGGTGACTGTCAAGAGAAGCGGCGAAGAATTCATAATTTGGAAAGAAAAAATAATTATACCGATTACGGAAATACGAAATACAGAACGAGAAAATCGGGCAGCGCCGGTTGACAGAAGAAATACGTAATTGTAATATGAAAAAACCGGCAGCCGCAGGGCAGGTAAGCGCATTTGCGGCAGCAGCACAATCTGCAGGGAGGATTAACAAAAATGCATATAGCTGAGGATATTATAAAAAAGGTGGAGGCCCAGTTTAAAATGGACTGCGCACTGGATCCGTCCGGCGAAGCAGGAAAACGCGGTTATTTAATAGGAAGAAGGCCGAAAATGCCGGATCAGACCTTTATGACTGATACGGCCTATGGCTGGCTTATGAGAGAGCGTATGGAAAAAGCGGCGGCAGGCATTGACTATGGAATTGATTCCAGGGCAAGGGTATATGAAGGGATGGATCTGTTTTTCAGGGCGATTCTGTTCTGCGGGAAAGGGTATCTTATGGCGGATGAGGCAATTTATGACTGGTGCTGCCGTGAATACGGGGGACAGGGACCGGAGCCGGAATGGTTCTGCCGTTTTTCAAACCTGCGCAGGCTGGATGACTGCCTTCGCGGCCAGCGCAGGGAGATTGCGGATACCCATATTTATTTTCTCCCTGGAATGCAGGAAACGGCGGTAAAACCGGATTTTGAGGTCAGATGGCTGGAAGAAGGGGAGCTGCCCGACTGGAAAGAGGGGCGGCAGTTCCGCCATGCCATCTGCGGTTCTGAGCTGATGCCGGATATGCTGGCTGTTGCTGCAATTATTGACGGAAAAGTTGCTGCTGTGGCCGGGGCCAGTGAGGACAGTCCGCTGATGTGGCAGATTGGAATTGACGTGCTGCCCGGATTTGCGGGCCGTGGCCTGGCCTCCAGTCTGGTTGCCCTGCTGAAACAGGAGATCCTTGCCAGAGGAAAAATCCCCTTCTACGGCACCGCGGAATCCCACGGGCTTTCCAGGAGCGTTGCCATAAACGCCGGCTTTTTCCCAGCGTGGGCAGAGGTATATGTCAGACGCAGGCAATGAAGCCCAATTAATTAAGAAAATCTTTTCTGTGACGTTGCGGTCAAGTATGGTAGAATAAAAGTAACTGCTGAAGTGATGGGCAGTTATAAATGAAGGCTGCGGCAGCTGCCGCCCTGAAAAGAAAGAACCGGAGAGAATAGGAATGAAAAACAGTAAATTAATGAAGGAGCTGGTTCCCATAGCCGCCCTGCTTCTTTTTATCATTGTGGTGTTGGTAATGTGCGCAGTCAGTGCCAGGCAGAAAAAGGGGTCGTCTGGTACGGGGCCGGATACAGAGGCGGTGCAGGAAACGGAAAGCGAAACGGAAAGCGGCGGCGAAACGGCGGAAAGCACGGAGGAAGCCTCAGGTGAAACGGGAGAAAATACCGGCAAAGAGGATCCTGTGGAGGTTCAGGAGACGATTGAGCTGGATGCCGAGGAACCTGTGGAAACAGAAAGCGCGCAGGATGCTGTGAAGGACGCGCCTCCTGCCGTATCCGGCTCCAATGTGCCGGATACGGCGCAGGTAAGCGCAAATACGGCGACGGTCATTGTAAAGAAAACGAATACCCAGATGCTCGCAGAAATGATGGATTACTGGCAGAAGGATAATGTGGAAGCCGTAGAGGATCTGAGCGGGCTGGCGCATTACCGCGCCATGTCGGCCTCCCTGAAAAGTTCCGCTTATTTTTATTACTACGGGGACAGGAATGAGCAGGGCCGCCCGGAGGGAACGGGCATTGCCGTTTACGGAGAGGATCAGTATTACTACGGAGAATGGAAGGACGGCCTGCGCAGCGGGAAGGGAATGTGGCTGAAAATGTACTGTCAGGACAATGCCGCTTCCTTTGATCCGGTTCTGGTTACCCATAGCTATGAGGGTGCCTGGCTGGACAATCTGCCCAACGGGGAAGGCCAGGAGCACTATGATCTGGATATCAACAGGGCCGCCCCGGAGAGCCGTTATTTTCAGAATGTGATCGGCAATTTCAAGGACGGGCTGTACCATGGAAATATGTATATCAACACGCTGAATGCTGACGGCAACGTGCAGGAATGGCGCGGTGAAGCGAAGGAAGGTGTGTTTAAGACCTTTGAAGGAAGGGATCTGGAAGGCAGGGTGCCGATTTGCCAGGATGTACAGAACCCGGACAGCCATATGTGGATCCATCCGCTGGAAAACAAGGATCAGGGGCTGAAGGAGGTAAGGGATCAGGTAAAAAACAGAAAGGAATAAAGCCAGGGACAGGTGTAAAAAGGGGAACGAACGGCTTTGCCGGAAACAGGCGGCCGTATTATAAATAATAAGGGGGTAAAAGGTATGGCAAGATACCAATGTGGAATCTGTGGTTACATTTTTGACGAGGAAAAGGAAGGGAAGCTCTTTTCAGAGCTGGAAAAATGTCCGGTGTGCGGGCATTCCCCGGATAACTTACGTTTGCTGGAGGAGCAGCCTGCGGCTGTGCCGGAAACGGAAACTGCGGAAGCAGGCACGCAGACAGGCCTGAAAGCTGCCGGGGAAACGGAAGCGCCGGCCGGCGCTGCGTGCACAGATGAAAATAGTGCCCCCCAGACTCTTGCCTATCCGGAGAAATGGAGAAGGCAGGATGAAAATATCCGGTACATGGCTCAGATTCACGAAATGGCGGTTTCAGGAAAGCCCCTTATTGAGGCCATGGGGACACAGATGCCCATGCCCTGCTGGGATGATATACTTATTCTGGGGGCGCAGCTGAATCCGCCGCCGCTGGATGAGCATGCCCATGTGGATACGACCACCGTTATCGGCCCGAATGCCAAGAAGCCGCTTATACTGGACAATCCGGTATACATATCCCACATGTCCTTCGGCGCGCTTTCAAAGGAAGCCAAGATATCCCTGGCTAGGGGAAGCGCTCTGGCGCATTCAGCCATGTGCAGCGGCGAAGGCGGGATTCTGCCGGAGGAAAGGGAAGCGGCGGCCAAATATATTTTTGAATATGTGCCCAATCTGTACAGTGTGACGCCGGAGAACCTGCGGCGCGCTGATGCCATAGAGATCAAGATCGGCCAGGGTACCAAGCCCGGCATGGGAGGACATCTTCCGGGAGGCAAGGTGACTCCGGAAATCGCAGCCATCCGTAATAAGCCTCTGGGACAGGACGTTATCAGCCCGTCCAGATTCCCGGGAATCAATACCAGAGAGGATTTGCGGGCGTTGGTTGATAAACTGCGCTGTGAATCGGACGGCAGGCCGATCGGGATCAAGATCGCAGCGGGAAGAATTGAACGGGATCTGGAATACTGTGTCTTTGCCGGTCCGGATTTTATTACTATCGACGGAAGAGGTGGCGCAACAGGGGCCAGCCCGCGTCTGGTGCGTGATTCCACAAGTGTTCCCACTGTATTTGCACTTTACCGGGCAAGGAAATATCTGGACAGCGTGAAATCCGATATTTCCCTGGTGATTACGGGAGGGCTGCGGGTATCCTCGGATTTTGCAAAGGCGATTGCCATGGGAGCTGACGCGGTGGCGGTGGCTTCGGCGGCGCTGATGGCAGCGGCCTGCCAACAGTACCGGATTTGCGGCAGCGGCAAATGTCCGGTAGGAATCGCCACACAGGATGAGACACTGAGAGCACGCCTTAAGATGGATGCGGCGGCAGCGAGAGTGGCAAACTATCTCAACTGCTCCCTGGAGGAACTGAAAACCTTCGCCCGCATCACAGGGCATGAGAGACTGCATGATTTAAGCGTTGAGGATTTATGCACCATCAGCCGGGAAATATCGGAATTTACCAATATTCCCCATGCATAAGGAAAAATCAGCAGTTCAGCCGGCTGGTGCGTTTACAGTGCTGACCGGCTGAAAGTCATCCGGAAGTACAAAATATTAATTTCGCAGGTGGTTTTGAATGGAATTTTGCATGTAACTGTGATGGAACAGGACAGTTATGCAAAAACTTTAGTTAAATTGCTTATATAAATAGGAAGGAACAGCAGATTGTTTTACTTGCGGGCTGCTGTTTTTTCTATTATACTGGAATGGTTAGCTAGTTAAGAGTTAGAAAGTGGTGTTAAAATGAGTGAAAAACAAAAGAAAAATGTAGCTGTAAATGGCGCGGTGTCCCAGGCGGCGGGAGAGGGAAAGCAGCCGGAACGCGTTATGACTAATAAGATGGGAACCATGCCCATGAACAGGCTTCTTCTGTCCATGGCCCTTCCCATGATGGTTTCCATGCTGGTGCAGGCCCTTTACAACATTGTGGACAGTGTATTCGTATCCATGATCAATGAAAATGCACTGACCGCTGTTTCCCTGGCGTTCCCTATCCAGTCGCTGATGATCGCCCTCAGCACGGGAACCGGCGTCGGCGTCAATGCGGTCCTTTCCAGAAGCCTGGGAGAGCGGGATCAGGAGAATGTTAATAAAGCGGCGGAAAACGGCGTTTTCCTTGCGATTATGTCCTACGTGGTATTTCTGATAGTCGGGGTACTGATTGCGAAGCCGTTTTATTTAAGCCAGACAAAGGATCAGGAAATCGTATCCTACGGCGTAACCTATCTGACGATTGTATGTATCTGTTCTATCGGTATGTTTACCCAGATGACCTTTGAAAAGCTGCTGCAGTCCACCGGACGGACCATGTATACCATGATTACCCAGAGTCTGGGCGCAGTGATTAATATTATTTTCGACCCTATTTTGATTTTCGGCCTCTTTGGCTTTCCCAAAATGGGTGTTGCGGGCGCAGCGGCGGCTACGGTATTCGGACAGATTGTGGCGGCAGGGCTGGCAATTATCTTTAACCTGAAGGTGAACAAGGATATCCATCTGAATTTCAGAAAATTCCGTCCTGAGAAAAAAATGATCGGCAGGATTTATGCCGTAGGCATCCCGTCTATCATCATGCAGGCAATCGGCTCTGTCATGACCTATGGCATGAACCTGATTCTGATTCAGTTTACTTCAACTGCCACGGCGGTCTTCGGCGTTTATTTCAAGGTGCAGAGCTTTGTGTTCATGCCGGTATTTGGCCTGAATAACGGAATGGTTCCCATTGTGGCCTATAATTACGGCGCGGGCAACCGGAAACGTGTGAAGCATGTGGCAAAGCTGAGTATCATTTATGCGGTGTCCATCATGATGGTGGGGCTCCTTGTTTTCCAGATTTTCCCGGACAAGCTGCTGGCTATGTTCAACGCTTCGGAAAATATGCTGACAATCGGCGTGCCTGCCCTTAGAATCATCAGCCTGAGCTTTATGTTTGCCGGCTTCTGTATTGTTATCGGCAGTGTATTCCAGGCTTTGGGCAACGGTGTTTACAGTCTGGCGGTATCTGTGGCAAGACAGCTTTTAGTGCTGCTTCCCGCAGCCTATCTGCTTTCCCTGACCGGTAAGGTGGAAAACGTATGGTGGGCATTCCCGATTGCGGAACTTATGTCGCTGACTGTCACCCTGTTCTTCTATGCGAGAATTAATAAAAAGATTATCAGCAAAATCGGAGAAAACGCAGCAGATTTGGTATAGAAGGCATATAAGAGAAGAGGAAAATTTGATGCAGGAGAAAAAGAAAATTACCGTGAGAGAAGGCGGCTGGGGAGATTATGAGCTGTTGAGAGCGGCCATACGGGAAGAACAGCATATCCATGCGGTAAACCGGCCGGATATTTTTGCCGACCTGGAGGACAGCCCGTTTGGCAGGGAAGATTTTGAAAAGCTGATGGAGGAGGAAAATTCCTTCTTCCTGGTGGCCGAGGCAGACGGCAGGGCTGCGGGCATATGTAATGTCAAGCTGAAGCAGGCTCCGGCCCACCCGGTGGTGGTGCCCAGACGCTATGCCTACATTGACGATATCTGTATCCTTGAAGATTTCAGGCATATGGGTGTGGGAAAAGCGCTCTATGAGGCGTTGGCGGATATAATCAGGCCGATGGGAATCAACAGGGTGGAGCTGAAGGTATGGGCCTTCAATGAATCGGCCATGGGCTTTTATAAAGCGCTGGGAATGAGTCCTCAGAATATTATTATGGAAGGCAGGATATAGCTTTGCCAGGCAGTTATGTCTGTGCTTCAAAATAAGAATAACAGGCCCGAAAGGCAGATGGCATACATACTTCATGGGTAACTGCCATTTTCCTTTCGGGCTTAATTTATTCCCGTAGCTGCGGAACACATAGGATATGTAAGGGGGTGGTCCGCAGCTGTGGGAGATAAATGTCATGATATTAAGCCAGGGCATCTATTCGTATCAGTCTTCGATAGCAGCCTTCCGGCTGTTGATTTCCTTAAAGATATTCACATCGATCTTAGGTGTCCTGTCATAGTAATAGATGCCGTTCTGTTCCTGTTCCACGTCTGTCAGCTGTGTATAGCAGAAGCCGAACATCCTGGGATTGTCAAGAAGCGCATCGGTAAGTCCTTTATATCTGGATATGTACTCTTCCTCAGTCCTGGGGCCGTTTCCATATCCCCAGGCCTTTTCGTCCGTGCTGCCGGGAGCCCATTTGATTCCGCCGTATTCGCTGACGAACATCGCCTGCCCTTCTTTATACTGCTGCCTGTCGCCCAGACGGTCGTGGAATACGCCCGTACCATTTTTAAACGGCTCATAAGTAGCGGCAAATGCTTCGGGATCCTGCTCATAGTCATGCACGTCAAAGATATCCGTAACAACGTGGTAGTTGCCGCTGGTATCGATGCAGGGACGGGTGGTGTCATACTGCTTGGTGATCTTCCATGTGAGGGCAAGAAGGCTGTCAATCTGTCTGCGTCCCTCAAAATCCCAGGTCTCATTGAAAGGACACCAGCCTACGATGGCGGGATGGTTGAAATCTCTTTCAATCGACTGGATCCATTCCGGAATAAATGCCTCATAGCCGGAATAGGAGGAATGATCAAAGCCCCAGTTTGCCATTTCGCCCCAGGCCAGATAACCCAGCCTGTCGCAGTGATAGAGGAAGCGGGGTTCAAATACCTTCTGGTGCAGCCTGGCTCCGTTGAAGCCTGCCGCCATGGAAAGGCGGATATCATTTACCAGAGCCTCGTCGGAGGGCGCCGTATAAATGCCATCGGGATAGAATCCCTGATCCAGGATCAGACGCTGGAATACGGACTTGCCGTTAATCAGGAAGCGGTAGCCGTCCAGCTTCACTTCACGGAGACCGAAGTAGCTGCTCACCTTGTCATCGCCGAAGGAAAGCTGCAGATCATAAAGGCGTCCTGCCCCTGCTTCCCAGAGATGGATTTCGCTCAGGGGGATGGTGACGATTACGTTGCCGGAATCCGTCCTGGCGGATGCGCTTCCGCAGGCGGTTCCCTCATAGGAAGCGGCGGCGCTGAAGATGCCTTCCCCTTCCACTACTGCCTTGATGGTTACGGAGCCTTCCGCTACATTCGGATAATACTGGACGCTGCAGATATGTGCGTCAGGCATGAATTCCATCCATACGGTCTGCCAGATACCTGTGGTTCTGGTATAGGAGCAGTCATGTGAATAGAAGCGGTCGCTCTGCTTGCCGATGGGCTGCATAGGGCTTCTGGTATCATCCTGTGCACATACGACCAGATGATTCTCCCCTTCATTCAGAAGCGCGGAAATTTCCAGGGCAAAGGACACATAGCCTCCCTTGTGCCTTCCCGCCTCCGTGCCATTAACAAATACACGGCAGTCATAATCCACGGCGCCGAAATGCAGGTAAACCTTTCCCTGCAGCTGCTCTGCGCTGACGGTAACGGTGCGGTGATACCATACGGCTGCGATAAAGTCCGTGTAGCCCACGCCGCTCAATTCACTTTCAGGGCAGAAGGGCACCAGGATCTTGTCTTTAAAATCCGTCCTTTTTCCAAAGCCTCTTTCCAGCCCGCTGTTGTTCAAATCAAGTTCAAAATCCCATGTTCCGTTCAGGTTCACCCAGTCCTCGCGTACAAACTGCGGAAAAGGATGTTCCGGTCTAGGTATATTCCCCATAATTTCCTCCATTCTGCCGGATGCACCGGCTCATCTTGCGTTACTTGAAGTATACAGCTATAATATAGGTTAATAAATGGAAATTACACGCAAAATATTGAGGAAAACACGCATTATGGAACAAATCATTACATTCCTCCCGGGCCAGCTGCCGGGAGAGCCGGTTTTTCAGATTGAGATGACGGGAATTACCTATCCTGACAGCCATTATCATATAGAAAGGGAGAATTCCTCCATCTATATCCTTGAGTATATTATGGAAGGGGAAGGCCTGCTTAGGATCGGGGAGGAAACCTACCGTCCGGCAAAGGGGGACGTTTATCTGCTTCCCCGGGGAAAAAGCCATTTTTACCAGGCCGATGCGGCCAATCCATGGAAAAAAATATGGATGAATGTAAAAGGAAGCCTGTGCGACACCCTTGTGGAAGGCTTCGGCCTGGGGGAGACGGTTCTTTTCCGGGACTGCCCGGTCTATCCTTTATTCCGGGAGTTCCTTCATGTCTGTGAAAAAAAGGAGGGCAGCGGGACCGAGGTGGCCCGCAGGACCTCCCTTCTTTTCCATGAAATCCTTCTGCAGCTGGCCGCTCACGCAGCGGCGGGGGCGGAGCCGGAAATACGGCTTCCGGAGACTGCGGTTGCAGTTAGGAAATATGTGGATGAGCATATTTATGAACGCCTGAGTATTGAACAGCTGGCAAAGGAAGCCAGCCTTTCCCCTTCCCAGCTGACACGGGTTTTCCGGAAGGCATATGGCCAGACACCCTATGAATATGTGCTGTCCCGGAAAATAGACACGGCCTGCCTGCTTTTGAGAAACACAGGGATGACAGTGAAGGAGGTTGCTTACCGGCTGCAGTTTTCGGATGAGCATTATTTTGCCAACATATTCCGGCAGAAAAAGGGACTGCCGCCGGGAAAATACAGGATTACCGGGGACATTGGAACATAAACGTTACAGTCCGGGCAGGTCTGGGAAGCGGCGGTTCAGACCAGGCTGAACCGTAATATATAACCCGGAAAAACCGGATCCGAAAACACTGTAATAAAGTCTTGTTTTTCATTCTTCAGGATGCTATGATGATACAAAACAAAGCTTTACGGCTGGACGATAAAATATAATCAGGCGGAACCGGTAATGAAGGAAGGCAAGTTTTCAATTTCGAATAAAAAGCAGACCTGTGTGATGGCAGCGGCGGCAGTGTTGGGACTGCTCATTTTTTCGCTTCTGGTCTGGATGGTACGGGCGGACAGACAGGAAACAAGGCGAACGATTCTGGATATCAGCGACATTTATCTGGCGGAGATGGCAGATCAGATGGCGGGACATTTTGATACTACAATGAACAGCCAGTTTATCCGGGTCAGCAGCATTACGGCGAACATAACGGAGGCGGATCTGGAAAGCATGGAAATGCTTCAGGCTTTTATCCGGGACAGGACTGTGAAGAACGCTTATGCCTTTGTAGCTTTTCTGGAGGATAATGGGGATTATTATACGTCGGAAGGGCATTTTTCTGCAGATGGACGTATAGAAGGCGCAAAGGCGTTGCTTGAAGGACAGGATAAATATCTTGAGGTAAACAGTGTGCTCACTGGAAATACGATGATTTTGCTGTCCTCGGAAATTCCTTCTGTCATGTTTGGTGAGCACCGTCTGATTGCGGCAGTGGTGGGAATGACTCCTTCGTATCTGGGGGAAAGGCTGTCGCTTTACAGAGAAGGCGCCAACGCTTATGGAAACATTATTGACACAAACGGGAATTATATCATCAGACATGACGGGGATGATGGTGCAGTGGGCAGGAACCTGTTCGATTACCTGGAGGAGCAGGCGGAATTTGATGAAGGATATGCTTCTTCGATGCTGCGGGACAATGTGGGACAGGGCGGAACAGGCGTCACTGCATTTACGCTGGAGGGTATCCATAAATATCTTTATTATATACCGCTGTCCGTCAATGACTGGTACATCTGCGTGAGTATGCCTTATGGTAAGCTGGATGAGAGGATAGGGGAACTGAGCAGCAGCATGACAAGGGTTGCCATGACGGTTATACTGCTCACTGCGGTAAGTATTCTTGGGATAGCGCTTCTGTATTCCATGGTCATCTGGCAGAAGAACCGTCTCCTGGCCCGGGAAAAGGAATCCACGGAGCAGGCTCTGAAGCTGGCAGAAAGCGCCAGCATGGCGAAAAGCGAATTCCTCTCCCGTATGTCCCATGAAATCCGCACGCCGCTTAATGGCATTATTGGGATGAACCATATCGCCATGCATCATCTGGAGGATCCGGAGCGGGTATCCGACTGCCTGAATAAGATCGACATGTCTTCCAGGCATCTTCTTGCCCTGCTCAATGACGTGCTGGATATGTCAAAGGTGGAAAGCGGCAAAATTGAGCTGTGTCCGGAAAAAATAAGCATGAAAATGATACTGGAGCAGATGATGGTCATAGCTTCCTCCCAGGCTGCGGATAAGAATATCGCATTTCATGTGGAATCATCCGTTGACGACAGCCTTGTTGTGCTGGGTGATTCGCTGCGTATCAGCCAGATTATCAGCAATCTTTTTTCCAATGCCTTTAAATTCACGGAAGCGGGCGGACAGGTCTGGTTCCGGATCCGGGAAGAAAAAGTGCAGGACGGCAGACACTGGCTGCATTTTGAAGTGGAGGATACCGGCTGCGGCATCGCGCCGGAAGACCAGAGCGCTGTCTTTGACCGATACTTTCATACCACCGCCGACAAAAAGCACGACTCCACCGGCCTCGGCCTGACCATCGCGCAGGAGCTGGCCCACCTCCACCACGGCGAGATCACATTGCAAAGTGAAGTCGGCAAGGGCAGCATTTTCACGCTGTCCAGCAGCGCGTCCAGTAAAAGTTCCAAAATCAAAACAGGGTTCTCCTTTTCTCACAGCCGGCGCATGCCGCGCCGGAAAATCATACCACTCCCGTATTATATGCCCTTCGCCCGGCCTTTACAAGAAGCCCCCGAGGGGCATCCGCCCGGCGCTGGGCAGATGTACCACTATTTTTTTGTGCGGAGCAAAGAACTTTGTCACGGCGCGCACTTGCGCGGCTTTTTGCACTATGGTATGATATTTTTGTAACAGTCTGTCCACACCTGATTGATAAAGGAGTTTTCACACATGCGTGGTATTTATTCTTCCGTTACCGACATCCGCCGCCAGGTATTCACCGAGGTGGCCCGTATGGCATACGAAGGCGGCGATTACAGCCGCGTT
>ENA-OPRR01002225-OPRR01002225.1-human-gut-metagenome-genome-assembly--contig:-NODE-2225-length-13288-cov-2.919444_pt1 | contig 13288 bp, 9 predicted proteins | sample MGYA00241796_ERZ501883 | MGnify/ENA primary metagenome ERZ501883 (study PRJEB25962, sample SAMEA2042406) | human gut metagenome | biome: human gut; feature: human-associated habitat; material: faeces...
TATCATTTTGGTGCAAGCGTGATTCATGGGCAGCGTAGCAATATTTTGCGCTTACGATAAAAGAACAAATTTGAAAAAAAGAACAAAATCATCACAAATTTGTCTTTACAAAATGCACATATAGAGCTTGCTCTCTCTTTTGTGTCCGTATATTACGGATTCTATTGCGCAGAATTCGATATTTACTCATTTATAGCTATAATTATAAATGAGTAAATACAGGATAAAATTCCATAGCTACAGGCAATCTGGAATGCATTTTTACCTGATGCTATGGATGAAGTGATACAGTATTGTACCACTTTAGACCAGATTACTGAAAACAGGAGAACAGTGATACAGTACTGTATCAATTTTCGGACAAGATTCCACAAGCTGCTATGGTATGTTTTTGCAAAAATTCTGAGATATCCAGGTCAAAATGCCATTATGGCAGAAATATTGTAATTCATCCGGTTCAGATCACAGAGAATGAAGAGAAAAGTGATACAATACTGAAACATAGCCAAAACATGCTAAAAAATTATATTTTAGGGGTGTCGAAAAAAATAGAACTATGATATAATACCTATGTCGTAATGTGAAATATTCTGTTACGAAATGTTTACAAAAACATAAAAATCTGATATATTAAAAACGAATGAAAACAGAAAATCTGTTACAAACAGTTTTCGGTTATAAAATAGATGAAATTAATGATTATTTATTGATGTTGATAATAGATGAGGTGTAATAATGAAAAAAAATAACGGTAAGAGAAATGTACAGTTTTTGGCAGCAGCGGCATTAACAGCAACATTAATGGCAGGGCCAGCCGTCGGCAGTTTACGGAAGTGAAACCATTCAGGTCAGCAGTCTGATTCCGGATAATGTGACAGTGGAACAGCCGGTACCTCTTTCCGAGATTTCTCTTCCATCCAGTGAATATGGCATTTTATCATGGGCTGACGAATCAAGCGTACCGTCTGAGCGCGTACAGTCTTATGATGTTGTTTTTCGTCCCTATAATCAGGCAGATCTTTCCAAAATATCCGGCTGGGACGGAAGTTCTGATGTGATCTACAGCAGTGTGACAGTAGTAGTGAGCGGTATCGAAGAAAATGAATCCCAGGAAGAGGAATGGTCTGAGGATCAGGACGACAGCCAGTGGGAGGAAGAAAACAGCGGCACAGAAGAGAATGACAGCCAGGAATCAGAAGACCAGAACACTGGCTCCGAGGGCGAAGATACTGGTGAATCTGACTCAAATGGACAGGAAAACGAGGGCTTTCAGCAGAACAGTGGCGGTGATTCTGCAGATGAAGACAACAATAACTCTAACGGAAACCAACAGTCAGAAGAGGAATCTCAGCAGAACAGCGATTCTACAGAAGAGAATGGCAATCAGGAGTCCGAAGACCAGAATGCTGGCTCCAAGGATGAAGATACCGGTGAATCCAATGGAAACGGACAGGAAAACGGTGAGTCAGAAGGGGAGTCTCAGCAGAATGGAGAATCCCAGGATAATGCCGGAGATAAGGAAGATATGCCGGAAACAGGGGAAAAACCAGAGGTATCTGTAACCCCAGAGCCAACCGTAACACCGGAAGTATCAATAACACCCGAACCAACCATAACACCAGAAGCATCAGTAACTCCGGAACCAACGGTAACTCCGGAAGCAGATAAGGATAATATTTTTGAACAGGAAGATCAGAAAGACCAGCGTCCGTCAGATCTGGAAGGAAATCTTACAGAAGAAGAGAAGGAAGAGCTGGCTGCTGCAAACCATACCAGCAACGGAATTTCTGTGTCTGGAATCAATCTGCCATGGTATGTTCAGTTCAGAGCAACCAGCGGAGAGGATTACCAGTTTACAAATGAAAACGAGGCCAATCTGTTTAAATCCTATGAATTTGAGCTTTGGGATCTGAGAAACAATACAGAATATGAAATTCCGGACGGAGAGTATATCAGTGTGACAGTTCCGGTAAAAGAAGGTTATACATACACCATTGAGCATCTTCTGGACAGTGGGGCAATGGAAACGATTGTTCCCAGTGTGGAAGGAAGTACTATGGTATTCAGCACCCATTCTTTCAGCCCCTTTGGTATTGCAGGAAGCAAACCTCTTGTAGGAGGAGAAATTCAGGAAGACGGATACGGGGATTTAGTGCCGGTTGCAACAGTAACACCTACGGCTGCTGCAGGAGTAACAGCAGTTCCGGAAAAGGATGACAGCAGCAGTGTACAGAAACCTCAGGATAACAGTAAGGATTCTGACAAACAGACAGATACATCAGAGGACAGCAGTAAAGAAGCTGAGGAAAATGATGGCAGTTCCAAATCTGCGGTGAATACAGGAGACAACACAATGATCGCGCCTTTTATAATTCTGGGTGTGGTAGCTATTGTGGTAGTAGGTGTGATTATTTACTTCAGAAAGAAAAAATAAATCATAGTAAGGCATAAGAAAAAAGCCCTCCCATATAATGTTATGGGGAGGGCTTTTTTATGAAAACAAAAACTGTTTTAAGATCATTGTTTCTTGCATATGGCCTGACAGGTGTCTGTCTTCTGTTTCTGGCATTCCTGGTATTTCAGTTTGATTTGGGACTGGCGCCGGTATCAGCGGGAATTGTGGCAGTGTATGTAATCTCCTGTCTGGCAGGGGGCTTTATGGCAGGAAAAATCATGCGAAAGGATAAATATTTCTGGGGGATTTTAGTAGGCCTTGCATATTTTATACTTCTTGTTTTGGTATCCTTTGCCGCAGAAGGAAAGTGGGATATGTCTTTTCAGCATTTGCTGACTACTTTTTGTATGTGTCTGGGCGGAGGGGCTCTTGGAGGCATGCTGGCATAACCTAAAAAAAGACTTTTATTTGAGAGAATTTTATGCTATACTATGCCCAGACAATTATATATACATAAGGAGGATATACAATGGAGCATATCAAAACATTAAATACAAAAAATCTGCAGAACACAGTGAAAAAAGGTGGATGTGGTGAGTGCCAGACTTCCTGCCAGTCAGCATGTAAAACTTCCTGTACTGTAGGAAATCAGAGCTGCGAGCATAAATAAGGCGGAGTTCAGGGAAGTCAGTTAAGCAGCGGGTGAGTCCGCTGCTTATTCTTTTTATTTACCGGGAAAGCAGTGTGTTTTGTACTAACTTCCCTGGTAAATAAAATATTCTGCGGGAATGTGACCGGATGCACGAGGAATATAAGCGTTCATGGCTGCCTGCATCTGACCAGAAAAGCAGAGTAAGTCTCTCAGAGCTTGAGAGATTTAAGGCGTTCCAAGCGACTCCGTCCGCTTTGCGCGCAGAAAAGTGTTTTATAAACTGTAAATGAAAAAGAATGCAGAACTCAGTATTTACTCATTTATGGTTGAACAGATAAAAGTGTACGGAAAGCAGACAGATATGCTTGAAATAAAAAAAGCGGATCTGGGAGGCTGAGTGTACAGTCCCTGAGAATATAAGAGGACAGGGAACCTGCAGAAAAAGTTCACCTGACTTCTGAAGTGAGTTCAGGACAGATGAAATCTGTCCTGGATTTTTCAGGTATAATTTACAGGAAAGGATTTCAAAAAAATGAGTCTGATTCACAGATACCAGAGCAATGGATATAATATTGTTCTTGACATTAACAGTGGATGTATTCACCTGGTAGACCTTGTAACCTATGAGGTTCTGCCATGCATGGAGAACGAACTGTCAACAGAAGAAATCGTGGAAAGGCTGAAAGACAGATTCAGCCCGGAGGAGATCAGAACTTCTGTTTCGGAATGTGAAAAGCTGAAAGAAGAAGGAATGCTTTTTACCAGAGATATTTATGAAAGTGCAATTGATGAGTTTTCAAAAAACAGCCGTCCGGTTGTAAAAGCCCTTTGTCTTCATATTGCCCATGACTGTAATCTTGCCTGCCGCTACTGTTTTGCGGAGGAGGGAGAATATCATGGAAGAAGAGCCCTGATGTCCTTTGAGGTTGGAAAAAAGGCCCTGGATTTTCTGATTGCCAATTCCGGCTCCAGAAGAAATCTTGAGGTGGATTTCTTTGGCGGAGAGCCGTTAATGAACTGGCAGGTAGTGAAAGATCTGGTCGCTTACGGAAGAGAGCAGGAGAAGCTTCATGATAAGCATTTCCGTTTTACAGTTACGACAAACGGAGTATTATTAAATGACGAAATCCAGGATTTTGTGAACAAAGAAATGGATAACGTTGTTTTAAGTCTGGATGGACGAAAAGAAGTCAATGACCGTATGCGCCCATTTAGAAACGGAAAAGGAAGTTATGATCTGATCGTTCCGAAATTCCAGAAGCTTGCAGACAGCCGGAATCAGGAACGGTATTATGTGCGGGGAACATTTACAAGAGATAATCTGGATTTTTCTAATGATGTGCTTCATTTTGCAGATCTTGGATTCAAACAGATGTCTATTGAACCGGTTGTCGGACCGGAGACAGATCCATATGCGATTCGTGAAGAAGATCTTCCGGTGATCATGGAAGAATATGACAAACTTGCAAAGATCATGATCGAGAGGGAAAAGGAAGGAAAAGGTTTTAATTTCTTCCACTTTATGATAGACTTAGAAGGTGGACCTTGCGTGGCAAAACGCTTGTCCGGCTGTGGCTCTGGCACAGAATATCTGGCGGTGACACCTTGGGGTGACCTTTACCCGTGCCATCAGTTTGTAGGTCAGGAAGAATTCCTGATGGGAAATGTAGATGAAGGGGTGAAACGTCCGGAGATTGCGGATGACTTCAGAAGCTGTAATGTATATTCTAAAGAAAAATGTAAAAATTGCTTTGCTAAATTTTATTGCAGTGGCGGTTGTATGGCGAATGCTTACAATTTCCATGGAACCATCCATGATACTTATGAAATCGGATGCGAGATGCAAAGGAAGCGGGTAGAATGTGCCATCATGATGAAAGCCGCTCTGGCAGACCAATAAGTCTGGCGGTTTTATATAAAAGTTAGAAGAGACGAAAAAAGAGAGGAAGTTAACCATGAAGAAAAATAAAGGCATCTTAAGTCTTGTGGTGACGGTGATCCTGATCGGAGTATTGGGATTTACAGCTGCTGTCGGTTGGGGAAATGACCATACCGGTGCGGCAAAAAATATCAAGCTTGGTCTTGATCTGGCGGGTGGTGTCAGCATTACTTATCAGGTAAAAGACGAAAACCCATCAGAAAGTGAAATGAAAGATACAATTTATAAGCTTCAAAAGCGTGTGGAGCAGTACAGCACAGAATCCAGTGTGTATCAGGAAGGCGATGACCGGATCAACATTGAGATCCCGGGTGTATCCAATGCAAATGAGATCCTGGACGAGCTGGGACAGCCCGGCTCCTTGTATTTTATCGCACAGACAGGAAGCGATGGGACGCCAAACTACGAACAGGTGAATTCCACCGGTGATGCTGCCAAGGATTATCAGCTCAAGAAAAGTCTGGAAGAATTAGAGGCAGACGGTTCTTTAGTGCTTACAGGAAGCGATGTAAAGAGCGCGAAAGCGGAGACAATGGAGAACCAGACGACAAAGGCAAAAGAAAACATTGTTTCACTTGTTTTTACGAAGGATGGAACAAAGAAATTTGCAGACGCTACGACAAAAGCGTTTGAAGCACAGGAAAGTATCGGTATCTACTATGACGGAAGCTTTGTCAGTGTGCCGAATGTAAACAATGCGATTGAAAACGGAGAGGCACAGATTACCGGAAGCATGAGCTTTGAAGAGGCAGATGCACTTGCTTCTACCATTCGTATCGGTGGGTTGAAACTTGAATTAGAAGAGCTTCGTTCGAATGTTGTTGGCGCGCAGCTTGGTGAACAGGCAATCAGCACAAGCTTAAAGGCGGGAGCGATCGGACTTGCCATAGTATTTTTATTCATGATCTTCGTGTATTATCTGCCGGGATTGGCGTCAGGACTTGCTCTTCTTATCTATACTGAGCTTGTGATCGTGATTTTAAATGCGTTTAATGTGACGTTAACGCTGCCGGGTATCGCAGGTATTATTCTCGGTATCGGTATGGCAGTGGATGCAAATGTTATCATTTTTGCCCGCGTGAAAGAAGAGATGGATCGCGGAAAGAGTGTGAGAAATGCATTGAAGACCGGTTTCCAGAAAGCAATGTCTGCCATCGTGGATGGTAACGTGACAACACTGATCGCAGCAACTGTTTTATGGGTGAAGGGCTCCGGTACTGTAAAAGGTTTTGCACAGACACTTGCAATCGGTATTATTGTGTCAATGTTTACAGCGCTTGTGATTACCCGGATGATCATCTATGCTTTCTATGCAGTTGGTCTTCGCAGCGAGAAGCTGTACTATCGCCCACGTAAGAAAGAGCGGACAACCATTCCGTTCCTTGCAAAAAGAAAACTATTTATCGGCATTTCTCTGGTAGTGATCATAGCCGGTGTTGCATTTATGGGAGTAAACGCATCCAGAGGAAAAGGAGCATTTGCTTATAGTCTGGAGTTCCAAGGGGGAACCTCTACCAATGTAACCTTTAATAAGGATTATTCCATCGATGAGATTGACAAAGAGATCGTACCGATCTTAGAAGAGGTAACCGGAGATGCAAATGTTCAGACACAGAAGGTGGCAGGGACCAATCAGGTGATCATTAAGACCGTGACATTAGATCTTGCAAAGAGAGAAGCGTTAAATAAAGCGTTAGTGGATAATTTCGGTGTGGATGAATCTAAGATTACAGCTGAAAATATCAGTTCCACAGTCAGCAATGAGATGCGTCAGGATGCGATCATAGCTGTGATTGTAGCAACCATCTGTATGCTGTTGTATATCTGGTTCCGTTTCAAAGATATTCGATTTGCAACCAGTGCGGTTACAGCGCTTCTTCATGACGTGTTAGTGGTACTTACGTTCTACGCAATTGCAAGAATTGCGGTAGGTAATACCTTTATCGCATGTATGCTCACTATTGTAGGTTATTCTATCAATGCAACGATTGTTATCTTTGATAGAATCCGTGAGGAACTCAGACTGAAAACAAAGACAACAGATCTGGAAGAGGTCGTAAATAAGAGTATCACATGGACATTGACAAGAAGTATTTATACATCCCTTACTACATTTGTCATGGTAGCTGTCTTGTTCGTTATGGGTGTAAGTTCCATCAAGGAATTTGCAGCGCCATTGATGATAGGTATTATCTGTGGAGCGTATTCTTCTGTATGTATCACAGGAGCTTTGTGGTATATTATGAAAACAAAGATTGGAAAGAAAACAGCGTAAAGCGAAACAAGAATCCCGCAGGCGGAAATTCCGTGTGCGGGATTCTATATTTCTTATAACTGGAGAGTGTGTAGAGTCTGTAAATGCCTCCTGCACAGGAAAGGAAGAAGAAACATGGAACGATGGGTGATGCTTCGCAAAGGAGCGGATTTTGATAAGATTTCCCGGACTTTTGGAATCAGCAGGAGACTGGCGAGTCTGATACGGAACCGGAATATACAAGGTGAGGCGGAAATCGGGAAATATTTGAATGGGACATTGTCAGATCTGTATGATGGAATGCTTCTGAAAGATATGGACAAAGCGATTGACATTCTAAGGGAAAAGATTGCAGAAGCTAAGAAGCTTCGAGTGATCGGAGACTATGATATCGATGGTGTAAATGCGGCGTATATTCTGATGGAAGGATTAAAAAGGCTGGGTGCGGAAGTGGACAGTGATATCCCTGATCGCATTGCCGATGGTTATGGATTGAGCGAAGAACTGATCCGGAGGGCATATGAAGATCACATAGATACAATTCTTACTTGTGATAATGGGATTGCTGCCGGGGAAGAAATTGCATATGCGAAACACCTCGGAATGACAGTGATCGTCACTGATCATCATGAGGTTCCGTATGAAGAAATTGACGGAGAACGAAGGGAAGTGCTTCCGGCGGCAGACGCGGTTATTGATCCGAAAAGATCGGATTGTGATTATCCGTTTCAAGGACTGTGCGGAGCGGCAGTTGCCTATAAATTGATCGAGTGTCTTCACGAGTCAGTGGGGCGGGATGCGGAAGATCTGGATGATCTGATTGAAAATGTTGCCATCGCTACGGTTGGAGATGTGATGGATCTGGTAGATGAAAATCGGATTTTTGTAAAAGAAGGTCTGGCAATGCTGAAACGAACTTCGAATCTGGGACTTAAAGCGCTCATTGACTGCACCGGAATTCACAGAGAACAGTTGAATGCTTATCATATCGGCTTTGTGCTGGGACCATGTCTGAACGCCAGTGGAAGATTGGATACCGCCAAGCGGGCACTGGAACTGTTGTGCGCAAAAGATGCCAAAGAGGCTGCGGTACTGGCTGGTGATCTGAAGGGACTAAATGACAGCCGAAAGGATATGACGGTAAAGGCTGTGGAGACAGCGATTGCTCAGGTGGAAGAAGAGGGGATAGGCGAAGATAAGGTCCTGGTACTGTATTTGCCGGATTGTCATGAAAGTCTTGCAGGCATTGTGGCAGGGCGAATCAGAGAACGTTATTATCGACCGGTGTTTGTAATTACTGATGGAAGAGAAGGGTTGAAAGGTTCCGGGCGTTCGATTGAAACTTATCATATGTACGAAGCGCTGCACGAATGTGAGAAACTGTTGCTCAGATATGGCGGACATAGGATGGCAGCCGGTTTGTCTTTGGAAAAGAAGAATCTGGAAGCTTTGCGGAGAACATTGAATGAAACATGCCGGTTGACCAAGGAAGATCTGATGGAAAAAGTAGTCATTGATATGGAGCTCCCTTTTTCTTATGTAACAGAAGAACTGGTGGAAGAACTGTCCCTTCTGGAACCATTTGGAAAAGGAAATACGAAGCCTGTGTTTGCCGGAAGAAATATTGAACTGTTAAACGGGAAAATTCTTGGGAAAAATAAAAATGTGTTAAAGCTTCGTGTGCGAGACGAACAAGAAGTAGTGATCGATGCAGTTTATTTTGGGAATCTGGAAACATTTTCGGAGACATTGTGTGGAAAATACGGAGCGTATGCTATGGATGCTCTTCTACGCGGAGAAGGGAAGGGAATGAAGCTTTCTCTTACTTATTACCCGGATATCAATGAATATAGGGGGAAGAAAAGTCCGCAAATTGTGATTACGCATTGTCAGTAGTAGTAAAATGTGTAGAATTGTTTGAAAAATAAAGCGACTAATGCTATACTTATTACGTGTTTTTAGCTTAGTTGAATCTTAGACGAAGGGAAAGCTTTCGAAGAGATTCAAGGCAGGAAGAATGTGAGATTATGAGAGAAAAGAGGAAGGGGGAGGCAATGAGATGTCAACAAAAGCGACGACTTATGAATCTTTAGACAACAAGATCGCTGCCAGCACATTGACAGAGGATCTGGTAAAAGGGCTGGAAGTTGTAGATGGTCATGCAATCAAAGAGAAAAAAGATTACGAAAAACCAGATGAATTATATGACATGTTAATTGCCCGTATCCGACAGTATCATCCGTCTACGGATATCAGCATGATTGAAAAGGCTTACGAATTAGCCAAGAAAGCACATGGAAATCAATGCCGGAAGTCCGGAGAGCCATACATTGTACACCCACTTTGGGTGGCCATTATTCTGGCAAATCTGGAGATGGATAAAGAAACGATCGTGGCAGGAATGCTCCATGACGTAGTAGAGGATACCGAGGTCACAGACGGAGAGATAGAAAAGGAATTTGGAAAAGAAGTAGCGCTTCTGGTAGACGGTGTTACAAAATTGGGACAGCTGTCTTATTCTTCAGATAAACTGGAGGTGCAGGCGGAAAATTTAAGAAAGATGTTTCTCGCAATGGCGAAAGATATCCGTGTCATTATCATTAAACTGGCAGACCGTCTTCACAACATGCGGACCTTGCAGTTCATGACGCCGGCAAAGCAGAAAGAAAAAGCAAAAGAAACAATGGATATCTATGCTCCGATTGCGCAGAGACTTGGTATTTCCAAGATCAAGACGGAGCTTGACGACCTTGCGCTTAAATATTCCCAGCCGGAAGTATTTTTTGATCTCGTAGCTCAGATCAATGCGAGAAAAACAGAACGTGAAGAATTTGTAGATCAGATTGTGGCAGAAGTTTCCAAACACATGGAAAACGCACATATTAAATGTGAGATCAGCGGACGTGTCAAACATTTCTTCAGCATTTACCGTAAGATGGTCAATCAGGACAAAACCGTAGACCAGATCTATGATCTGTTTGCGGTGCGCATCATTGTAGATTCTGTCAAAGACTGTTATGCTGCGCTTGGCGTGATCCATGAAATGTATACGCCGATTCCGGGGCGTTTTAAAGACTATATCGCAATGCCAAAAGCCAATATGTATCAGTCTCTTCATACAACACTTATGAGTTCGGTAGGTCAGCCTTTTGAAATTCAGATCCGAACAGAAGAGATGCATAAGACTGCGGAATATGGTATTGCGGCTCACTGGAAATATAAGGAAACCGGAGGAAGCAGTCAGAAGAATATTGAGACTCAGGCGGAAGAAAAATTAAGCTGGCTCAGACAGATCTTAGAGTGGCAGAGAGATATGTCTGATAACCGTGAATTTTTAAATCTGATCAAGGGAGATCTGGATCTTTTCGCAGAAGATGTGTATTGCTTCACACCGCAGGGAGATGTAAAGAATCTGCCCAATGGCTCTACACCGATCGACTTCGCGTATGCGATTCATAGTGCAGTTGGAAATAAGATGGTCGGTGCAAGGGTCAATGGTAAGCTTGTAAATATAGATTATAAAATTCAAAATGGAGACAGAATTGAGATTTTAACTTCTCAGAACTCCAGAGGACCAAGCAGAGACTGGTTGAATATTGTAAAGAGTACGCAGGCTAAGAACAAGATCAACCAGTGGTTTAAGAAAGAATTTAAAGAAAGCAATATTATTAAAGGTAAGGAAATGATCGCTGCTTACTGTAAAGCAAAATCTGTTACACTGAGCAACATCATGACAACGAAATATCAGGAGATCGTGCAGAAAAAGTACGGATTCAAAGATTGGGATGCTGTACTTGCAGCCATCGGACACGGAGGACTTAAGGAAGGTCAGGTTGTTAACCGTCTGGTAGAAGAATATGACAAAGAGCATAAGCAGGTGCTTACGGATGCAAGCGTGCTTGAGAAAGTGGCGGAAGCTTCCAAGAATAAAGTGCATATTGCCAAGTCTAAGAGTGGAATTGTAGTCAAAGGAATTGATGATGTGGCTGTGCGTTTCTCCCGATGCTGCAATCCGGTTCCGGGAGATGAGATTGTAGGATTTGTTACCCGCGGAAGAGGGTTGTCTATTCACCGTACGGACTGTGTCAATATGCTTCATCTTACAGAAGCAGAGCGCGCAAGGCTGATTGATGCAGAGTGGGAAGGAGACGTGGCTGAAAAGGCAGGCGGTCAGTATCTGGCAGAGATCAAGATTTATGCATACGACAGACAGGGCTTCCTTATGGAAATGTCGAAGATCTTCACAGAGATGGAAGTGGATGTGAAGTCAATGAATGTACGTACGAGCAAGCAGGGGACAGCGACCATTGAGATTGGATTTGTCGTACACGGAAGAGAAGAGCTTGAAAAAGTCAGCAAGAAGATCCAGCAGCTGGACGGTGTGATCGATATTGAAAGGGCGACAGGTTAGAAATATGAAAGTAGAAAAATTTGTAACAGGAATTATCAGTACCAATTGTTATCTTGTCATCAATGAAGATACGAAACAGGCAGTGGTCATTGACCCGGCTGCCTGTCCGTCCTATCTGATGAGCCATATTAAGTCAGAAGGGTTGAAGGTGGAAGCTATCCTTTTGACGCACGGACATTTTGATCACATTATGGGAATTGACGGATTTTTGTCAGAATTTGATGTGCCGGTATATGTTCATGAAGATGATGCGGATGCGATGGAAGATCCGGTGCTCAATCAGTCCTCTACCTATACATCCGGTTATACATTCGGCAAAGCCCGGTATCTGAGAGATCATCAGACGCTGGAGTTGGCTGGATATACCTTTCAGGTGATCCATACTCCGGGACATACAAAGGGAGGCTGCTGCTATTATGTGGCGTCGGAAGACGTGCTGTTCTCCGGAGATACATTATTCCAGAATTCTGTGGGACGTACGGACTTTGTCAACAGCAGCACATCCGATCTGGTGCATTCTGTAAGAGAGAAATTGTTCCTCCTTCCGGATGATACAATGGTTTATCCGGGGCATATGGGAGAGACGAAGATCGGGCATGAGAAGAAATACAATCCATATGTATAGAAGAAATCGTAGATGGGAGTAAGTGATGATGATCAAGATCATATGCAGCGCTCAGGCGTATACTTATAATGCCTATCATATTGTAAAGGCTTTTTATCCGGCGGTTGAGATTACCAACCATGTGGAGGAAAAAGCCTCTAATTATGTAGAAATCAACTTTTCTGACGGGCAAGTGATCGCGGTAGAAAAAGAAGAGATCAAAGCCGGGACAGATGCAGAGAAGAAAGCACAGATTGACAAAAAGCTATATGAAAAACTGTCGGAAAAATCAGGAAAGACGTTGGCGTGGGGGATTCTTACCGGAGTTCGTCCGACAAAGCTTGCGATGAAAAAGCTGGAAGAAGGCATGGAACCGGAAGCGTTTGTTTCATGGTTCCGACAGACCTATCTGGTCAGCGAAGAAAAAGCAAGATTGGCATGGGAGATTGCCGGGCGAGAAAAGAAGCTTTTAGACCGGTTGGATTATGAGGATGGATACAGCCTGTATGTAGGAATCCCGTTTTGTCCTACGGTGTGCACATATTGTTCGTTTAGCTCCGGTGCATTAGAAGACTGGAAAGATTTCGTGGACGCCTATGTAGAGGCGCTCTGCAAAGAACTGGCATTTATCGGTGAGGTATCAAAAGAAAAGAAATTAAACTCCATTTATATAGGAGGAGGAACACCGACCAGCTTAAATGCAAGGCAGCTGGAACGAATACTTTCCTGTATTGATACACATTTTTCAAGAGAATATTTATTAGAGTATACGGTGGAAGCCGGACGCCCGGACAGTATTACAGAGGAAAAGCTGCAAGTGATCAAAGCGCATAAGGTCACAAGAATCTCCATTAATCCGCAGACCATGAACCAGAAGACCCTGGACCTGATTGGCCGCCACCACACCGTGGATATGGTGAAGGATCAGTTTTACATGGCCCGGGAGCTGGGATTTGACAACATCAACATGGACCTGATCGCCGGTCTGCCCACCGACACCCTGGAAAGCTTCCGCAGCACCGTGGACCAGGTG
>ENA-OPRR01002229-OPRR01002229.1-human-gut-metagenome-genome-assembly--contig:-NODE-2229-length-13264-cov-3.735862_pt1 | contig 13264 bp, 10 predicted proteins | sample MGYA00241796_ERZ501883 | MGnify/ENA primary metagenome ERZ501883 (study PRJEB25962, sample SAMEA2042406) | human gut metagenome | biome: human gut; feature: human-associated habitat; material: faeces...
AAGCGAAACAGCTCCGGGGTCTATGAAAAGAAAACATCCAGATCTCATTCTTTCTCAGGCCATCGTGTCACTAAGGGTTTTTCTTTCAATTCCTATGGGGCAGGTGAGTATAAACTCACATTTAAAGGAACTGCTTATTCGACCACTGGCGGTTCAGAAAAATTTGATATATCCGCCTACGGTTCTTATTAAATTTTTTCAATAAGGAAAATTGGCATTTCCTACTGTCCTTATTGAATATAGAGGAGTTGCTGTTTCCCAGGTTAATGACTTACCTGTTTTGCAGCAACTCCTCATCTTTTTACCTTGTCCCTGATAAGTATTTTCAGGTGCGTAATTTTCCACAACTCAATATCCAGGAGCAGACGTGGTTGTATTTGTACGGAGATATTCATACACTCTCACTGAGTATTCCGGGCGATTCTGAACCGCCATTCCGGTGACACAGGTTCTTCCGTAAATATCCGTTTTCTGCCTTTAAACATTGTCATGTATATAGTATAATCATTGTAGTATTATACAGGAGATGATTCGATGATGGGATCAGGCAGTGAGTTGTATTTAGATAAATTTTATCCGGAAAAAGAACTGAAAATAGTAGGAATCGAGCAACAAAGAGATAAAATTATAATACGAATGAAATCAATATCCAAAGTCTGCAGTTGCCCTAAATGCGGCTGTATCACAAATAAATACCATGGAATGTATCATCGTAAGGTGCAGGATTTACCGATTCTTGGAAAAAGAGTTCAGCTTGAAATTTCTTCCCATGAGTATGAGTGCATAAATGATGATTGCGAAGTCACTTCATTTGCCGAAACTTTTCGTGGATTTCTTAATACATACAGCCGTATGACAGAACGATGTGCTGATTTCATATGTACATTAGCATTAGAAACCAGTTGTGAAGGGTGTGCCCGCATTTGTCATACACTAGGGATTAAGGTCAGCGGAGATACGGTAATCAGATTACTTCTAAAACGGTATGATTCTTTTCCGGTTCTCGAAGCAGGTGATGTGATAGGTGTAGATGATTTTGCATATAAGAAGCGGCATACCTATGGAACCATTATTGTGGACGAAAAGACGCATGAACCGATTATATTACTGGATGGAAGAAATGGAGATACGCTCAGGGCATGGCTTAAGCACAACAAACATATTAAAGTTGTTACACGTGACAGGGCAAGCGCATACGCAAAAGTAATTGCGGAGGAATTGCCGGATGCAATGCAGGTTGCAGACAGATTTCACCTGCACCAAAATCTTCTGGAGGCAATCAAAAAAGCTTTAAATCATGAATTACCATCAACAATAAGTATTCCACATTCTAATAAATCCACGGATTTGGAACAACCGTGTAAAAAAAATCGAATCCAATGTGGATAACTGTCCGGGATTTTCAGAAAAACGTTATCAAATGATCTGCCAGATACAGAAGTATTTAAAAGAAGGTTGTAGTTATCGTGAAATTGCAAGGCGGATGAGAATTGGCCGAAATACAATTGCTAAATATCGTGAGGGTGATCCAAAAGAATTAAGTATGTATGGGATTAGGCAAAGTAAAATGGATCCTTTTTATGATTTCATAATCCAGTGTTTAAACTCCGGATGGAGTAAAAGCAAGACAGTAAAAGCAATATATGAAAAAGGTTATTGTGGCTCAATCAGTAATGCTTTTGAACATTTATGCAAAATAGAACAGAAGGAAAAGAAATGTTTTGAACCGCAGCCATATGTCCGAACTATGACAGAGTGCTTAAAATATAAAACAGGCAGTACAGGAAAAGAAAAAGATTACATAACACGTGAAGGGGTATTTCGGCACATGTGGATGAATACAGAACTCACAGATGACCATAAGAAAAATATTTATGAAAAGTATCCAAATATTTGGGAAATACACTGTTGTATAAAAGAGTTCCGTAATATATTTAAGAAGCGAAAAGTTCCTTTGTTATACTTATTCGTAGAGAAATATAGTAAGAGTGCGGTAAAAGCACTAAAGAGTTTTGCTGACGGATTAAGGCGCGATATTGATGCGGTAGAGAATGCTGTTGCATATGAGTATAGTAATGGTTTCGTAGAAGGAACTAACAGCAGACTTAAAATGATAAAAAGGACAATGTATGGCCGTTGTGGCAAACGGTTACTGGAGGCTAAACTAAGGTATATGAAAAACGGATAATCGCGGAAGAACCGTTCATAGATACCGTGAATCCGGTTAATGAGTACCGTTTTCCTTTATAATGTATCTATGCGCTTTAATGCGTAAATACATTATGAAGGAGGTCATCGTTTATGACCAAGTACCGCGAGATCATCCGGTTAGCCGGATTAGGTCTCAGTCAAACCAACATTGCCCTCAGTTGCAATGCATCAAAGACAACTGTCAACAAAGTGCTAAAGGCAGCGAGAGAACAGAACCTCACATGGCCATTGGATCCAAAACTAACAGATCCAGTCCTTTGTGGATTGCTTTTCCCGAACCAGAAAGCCAAAGTCACTACATCCAAGCGGATGCCAGATTATGCCCACATCCGCAAGGAACTTCTCCGCAACGGAGTAAACAAGAAGCTCCTTTGGACAGAATACCTTGAGGAATGTCGCCTCGCTGGTGATGAGCCGCTCATGTATTCCCAATTCTGCTATTATATCCAGCAGGACGAGCAGAAGCGCCGCGCCACTATGCACATCAACCGCAAGCCCGGAGAGCAGGTTGAGGTTGACTGGGCCGGAGATCCGGCACATATCATTGACCCGGATACCGGCGAGATTCTGGATGCCCATATTTTCGTAGGAGTAATGACCTACAGCCAGTATCCATATGTGGAAGCATTTATGGATGAGAAGCAGCACTCGTGGATTGCAGCACATGTCCACATGTATGAGTACTTTGGGGGTGTTGCCAAAATCCTTGTGCCGGATAACTGCCGCACTGCCGTGGATCACAACAAGAGTTGGAAGGATCAGCGGATCAATGCTGTCTATCAGGAAATGGCCGAACACTATGGGACTGCAGTCATACCAGCCCGTGTCCGGGCCCCTCGCGACAAAGCAAATGCCGAGGGCAGTGTAGGCAATATCTCCACCTGGATCACGGCAGCCCTGCGCAATGAGCAGCTCTTCTCCCTCAGTGAGTTAAACCGAGCAATCCGACAGAAACTGGAAGAGTTCAGCCATCGCCCTTTTCAAAAGAAAGAGGGCAGCCGGTATGAGATCTTCCGCAACGAAGAACTGCCACTCCTGGCACCTTTACCTGCCACCCCATATGAACTGGCGGAATGGAAACAAGCCACCGTTCAGTTCAATTATCACATATCCTTTGCCGGAATGCTATACTCAGTTCCTTATGAATATATAAAACGCAAAGTTGATGTGAGGGTTACAGATAAGACCATTGAGATTTTTTACAATCACAACCGGATTGCATCCCACCGCCGGCTTTATGGACGTAAGGGACAATACAGCACCGTCACAGAGCATATGCCGGCATCTCACCAGCAGTATCTGGAATGGAACGGCGACCGTTTCCGCAAATGGGCGGAGCGGATCGGCTCCAGTACTTATCAGGTAATTGATGCAATCCTTACCTCCAAACGCGTAGAACAACAGTCCTACCGCAGCTGTATGGGGCTTTTAAAACTGGCCGACAAATATTCCGTTGACCGTTTGGAAGCCGCCTGCCGGAAAGCACTCTCCTTTACGGCTGCTCCCAGTTATAAGAGTATCAAGAACATCCTTGATACCGGAAGCGACCAGATGGAGATGCCGGACAAAGGAGCAGCAAGCAGCCATACTGAACCAGCAAAGAGCAGCCATGCGCTTACAAGGGGCGCTGATTACTACAGGAGGTAAGGAACCATGACTACACAAAGCACGATAGATAAACTCATTGAAATGCGCCTGACATCTATGTCTGATGCATTCCGCATCCAGATGGATGATCCCAAGATGAAGGAGATATCTTTTGAGGATCGTTTTGGAATGCTGGTGGATATCGAATACAGCAACCGCAAGAGCAACAGCCTGAAACGCCTGATCCGCAATGCCGGATTTGACCAGCCAGACGCATACATTGGCAATATCAACTATACTTCCGGGCGCAAGCTGAACCGTTCTTTGATTGAGCGGCTCGCAACCTGTGAATATATCACAGAACACAGGAATCTCTTTATTACCGGAGCTACTGGGAGTGGAAAGACCTACCTGGCATGCGCATTCGGGATGGAAGCCTGCAAACAGCGTTACAAGACGAAATATGTCCGCCTGCCGGATCTGCTTCTGGAACTGGAGATGGCACGCAATGACGGTACATACAAAAAGGTCCAAGGGAAATACGCTAACCCTGTTCTGCTGATCATTGATGAATGGCTTCTGCTGAAGCCCACAGAATCCGAACAGCATGACATTCTGGAGCTTCTTCACAGGAGACGCAGGAAGTCATCTACCATCTTCTGTTCCCAGTACGACCCCAGTGGCTGGTATGACCAGCTTGGTGGTGATGACAGTCCTCTGTCGGAAGCGATATTGGACCGCATCAAGCATGATGCATACAAGATCAATATCGTCCCAACGGATCCGGCGAATTACAGATCCATGCGGGAGGTATATGGATTAGATCCGGCCTTAAGCGAGTAAACTCGCAGGTAACAATCAATTAAGTGTGGTATCCCTGTTCCGGATTAGCGGTTTCCTGCCGCTGGATTGGCGGTATCCGTTCCTCCGGAACAGCGGTACTCCCGCACAAGAATATTCAATTAATATGTAATTCTCTGTAACCAAACAAAGATCTGGGTTTCCACTAATTTCAAAATTGCTTACAAGCACAGGACTTTCAGGATTGGCAATATTAATTACCCAAATCTCTCCTTTATACGCATTGCAGACAACAAGCATTCCATCGGATACTGTAGCTTTTCCACTGATAAATACATCAGAAACCTTATTAACATTCAAGTTGGAAAGATCTGAATTCATATCGGCAATAGGATCGTACACGCTATAACCATTATTTGCTATAGTCACTACAGTCCCATCTGTCATCGAAGCTGTTCCACCTTCTTCTCGATACAAACTATTTCTGTATGATGCAACCAATTGGAGATTTTCTCCCGTTGACCTCAGCCAAACAGAATTTGCCATCCCAATTACACCGATCATTCCATTCACATTTCCATTTACAATATTCCTATAATATAAAGAACCAGTACTAAGTTTATCTACGCTAATCTTATTACCATCATCAGTCAACAAATTATCTACCTTCGATGGATTTTCCAAGTCAGCAATAGAAACAACCTCCAAACCAGCAAATGATGCCTGTAAAACAGCGAATGCTTTATCCGGAGTAACACCAAGAGATGAAACATTTTTATTCTTAGAGTTGGAATCGTACCAGCTGATAAATTCAATAATTTCATCATCAACCCGATAAATTCCCATCCCTGTAGTCTCTGCTGTAAAAAGGATACCGTCAACTATCTTAATATCCTGTACTGGATTATCTGTTTTTTGTAATTTAATTCTATCAAACTTGGAGTCCAGCACATAAATTCCTACATCAGTACCTACATAGTAATAATCTCCAACTTTTTGTATCACATAAACATTTTCATCAGATAGCAAATACTCTACATTTCGATACCTATTTTTATCTGACGTATTAGCCACTTGATATTCTACTGAATTGTTCACCTTTTTCTCCAACGGTATTGCTTCCGAGAAATCAATTGAATGAAGCGAAGTATATGCACATGAAAAGTATACTTTACCTTCTCCTAAAGCCACACCAGTTACTGGCGAATTAATATACTCTGAGCAATCGTATGGAAATACATAAGCATCGCTTTCAGTCATATCTGTGTATAAACTGCTTTTATCTTTGTACAGCGGCACCGTATACTTGCCAATCCGTTCTGGCGCTGCCGGATTTGAGACGTCATACACATATAAACCTCCATAAGAATTTGTAAAGTAAGCGAATCCATTATTCACGCATACAGACCAATCATCATATGCCGAGTGGAACAAACTACCATCAGCTTTTACCGTTGATACCAATATAGGTCTAGTTACATCAGTTATATCAAATATAGTCAATCCATTACCGGTACCATATCCTGGTTGCCCAACCGTATCTTTGAGTGACATTCCGCTGTAGCCTGTTACTACATACATAAAATCTTCGTCAACAAAGGTTTCGCCAACACGACCATCAACTTCGACTGTTCTTATTTTTTGAGGCTTGTCTATTACTGAGATATCATACAATTCTACTTCACCTGTTGCCCAGCAGCTTACAAACAGCGTTGTGCCAGAAACTGCAACACGGTAACATTCTTTACTATTGGATATCTTAGAGACAAACTGTGGATTACTTCTATCCTTAATGTCAACAATCTCAACACCAAAATATCTTCCCGCTACAATCATATAGTCACTCGCAAAGCAAACATCATTTGCAATTTCAAGCGTGTTGTAATGAGAAATAACCGTCGGTGCTTCCTTATTTGAGATATCCACTAAATAAACGCCATTATGCCTTGAGGCAACTGCCAGCATTGTATCATCATATAATTCTAGCCTTCTGACCTCTCCCAAATCCGAAAGATAGCCACAAGTCACGAGAGAACCATCTGCATTTTCTTTCGCTATAAATAAGGAGCTATCACCTATAAGATATACATATCCATTTAGGTACTGAATATCACGGTTTTGATGTCCGATGTTCAGATCAGTATCCTCACTCAGTTTTATTTCTTTTGCGTCAGCTAAATACGTCCCACAAGGCATATTCTGTAAGTCAGCATCCGCACCATATTCATATATTTCCACATCTGATATTTGTATGATTTGAAAGTCTGATTCCAGTATCCACTTAACAGACGCAATTTCCTCATCTGTACAAGGATAATAGTACTCATTCCACTCAGTCGTTATAAAAAAATTATACTTCCTTCCAAAGTTTACATTAACAATCGCAGCGTTCTCTTCTGCTTTCATCCTGAATCTGAGCAGATAAATTTTCGACGCATCGAATGACTGTTTTGACAAATCCACCGAAACACTTGTAGCAGCTACATCAAACCGACTTGTACGTTCGTAGTTCTCTCTAAATGTTTCGCTGCTCAAAACAAGCTTTCCCTGCTCCGGTACGTCAGTAACAAACCCCTTATCTTGTAACACATTAATGGAATTCTCATCAGACGGAATAAGTTTTTTGCGCTCTTCTTTCTCCATCTGTAATATATATTGTTCCATACGTTCTTCTTCTACTTTTTCATAAATAAACAGAGCTGATATCACTGCAATTCCAACTATAACTATCAAGCCCTGAATCCATATTGGGATATTTCTTCTGTGTCCGAATCTCATTTTTCATAACCTCCATAAGCAGACGGTCAGGCAACTCGAAACACAGATTCCCTACTGTTATAATTGTACCCTTATATCTCAACAAAAACATCCTCAACAGGTCGTCTATGTGAGATAGCATGCACACAATTTTCTCTATGTTCACCAATCTGAATAACTGCGATCACATGCATGTTCTTGCCAATAGAAAGAATTCTTCGCAGTTCCGTTCCTTTTTCTCCATAGTCATCCCAGATTAAAGGACAGGTATCTATTCCATAGTATGTGCACGAATACAATAAATTCATCAAGAAAATGCCGCTATCTAAATATGGTGTATCCATCTCCGAAAGAAAACGATATAAAGATAAATCGCTAACCAGTAGCAGCAGTTCTGTGATTGAATGTCCCTTCGCTCCACCCTGAATATTCAATATTTTTTCGCACTTTTCCCGGTCAGTAACATGGATAATCCGTGAAGATTGTCTGTTGCAAGCCGATGGTGCCGTTTGTGCCAATTTTACAGCTTTTTTTACTTGTTCAACTGATAATGGTTTATCAGAAAAATCTCTTACGCTATGACGTGAATACGCCAAAGTCTGGAAGTCGGAGTTTTTCCCCCCCCCGTACACACTGTGCTATTCCATAATTTTTCATGTCAATTTCGGGTATCCATCGACCATATTTTTTCAAGTCAATGAACGATGTATCACCATCGTAGTGCTCAGCTTCTTCAACATATCTGCATACCATCCCTAAAGCACTCAAAAAAGCATCCTTATCGTATGTATACTGCCCCTTAGCAATATACTGATCCAGTAGCCCTAGAATTTTTTTGATTTTCTCCCGGCCAAAGCCTTTTCTGACACTTGGAAGAAAAAGTCCCTTTTCTATGGTATGTGCCTCACTCAATACGCAGTTCTCGGCATAACGCAGGCAATGAACCTTCTACTGCACTGGCGGAAGACTTATTATAATATGTTTGAACTCGCATAATTCCATTAGACAGAAAACCTCTGGGAATCTTTAACAATAATCTGAATTTCATAACCTTAGACACCAATCCCATTTATATTCCTCCTAAAAATAATTGATCTTATCTAGACATAATTCGTCCCATCACCCGCTTAGCATTCATACACAAAAAGCTATCCCTAAGCAACAATAATACAACACCGTATACGGCTATTCCAATTACTATCTCAAAAAAGCTCGCTCGAATGGATACAGTGAACATTTTTTCTACATTAAACAACACAACAAACATCACTACTGCTGCAATAACCTTTTTCCATGCGGCATCAAACATTTCTCGAAAATCGATTTCCTTACGTACCATAATAAAATATACCATCATCACCACTATTTCAGACACTACAGATGCAATGGCTGCTCCAGCTGCAAAAAAGCGTGGAATCAAAATCGCATTAAAAATGATATTAATTACTGCCGCAGATATCTGAGCATAATTACTGATCACCTGCCGACCACTGGGTGTTAGAATATGTGTTCCTATCATTCTGGAGTATCCCATAAAAATGAAAATCGGACAAAACAGATACAATAAATAAGTAACTTGATCATAACCATCACCAAAAAACCAAGGTACCATACCAGACGCTACTGCTGCTAAACCAAATGTCATAGGAAATACCAGAAAAGCAATGAAATTATACGAGGTAACCATTTTATTATGTATTTCTTCTCTTGCGTTCTTTGCAAAAAGAACTGACATCCTGGATCTCATCACAATAGTATATGCACTTATTATATTTACTACCATATTAATTATTTTATACGCCTGCTCATAATATCCATTTTCATACTCCGACCCTACGAGCCAACCCAGCATCGCCTTATCCAACACTGCATAAATCTGATACGTCACGGAGGGAATAAAATAAATAAGTACTTCCTTAAAATGATGTGTTACGCCTTTGACGCTCAGTTTTACTCCACACAAATTTCCTCGTAGGTAAGGCCACATAGAGACATTTCCCAACATTTGGGATACTCCAATAATAAGCAAATAAATCCACAAATCATTTTGATTTTTTACCAGGAGAAACAGTAAGATAATTCCTACTATACGAACCAAACTGTTCCTAATTGCAATGTATTTGAATTTTTCCAATCCTTGAAACAAGTAACTGATGTCAAGAATAGCTGCCACAAAAAAAGGTATTTGCAGAAGATAGTATAAACAGTATTTCGTAGCTATTGCATATGGCAAAAAGAAAATAAAAATCACTATCGTAGCTATGGCTTTAAGAATCCAGAGCTCCCAAAATAGCCTAGATCTTTTTTCTATGTCATCTCCTGCAGCTGCAATCTCTCTCTGTCCATATGTAGCTGTTCCCAGCGCCCCAAACAAGATCATGGAAGATACAATTGAATAGGTATAGCTATATATTCCAATATTGGCGGCTCCCAAGACTCTGGATGTATATGGGGCAGTCAACAGCGGCACAATAATATTTATTATATTGTAAATCAAATTGTATATAAAATTAACTTTCACACTATCTTTTTTCAAAGTCATTCCTTCTTTCCAAGATACTTTGCCAATCTAGATTTTGATTCTTCCCTGAATTTTTTCATTCTACTATTTATTAAGGAATAATCAATAATCTCTTCACCTTTATCAGGCGTCCAATGCTCACGATCTGATAAACCCAAATATCCCGAGATCGATTTCATACGCTCTTTCCAGCCACGATTATAATAATAGAAGTTTTTATTAAAGTACAAGGAGAATAACATTCCATGATAGGATGCTGTAAACACCGTATCTGCATACTTAATTAAGCTCAAAAACTCTTCTATCCTATATGGGCGGATTGCTCTCATATTGTCGGGCACCCAATCATACGAAATCAGATATACCGGAAGTCCATGCTTTTCTCCATAATCTACCGCATCTTTATACATCGTCAATCCATCGTTTGACATGTAACACAGCACATAATCCTCTTGAATTATCCGGTTTGATGCCATCTTCTCCCATTCATCTGGATCAATCAGCATAGTAGGATCACACACAAAATCAACAGTACGATTTAAGAGTTCATTCAACTTGTTTTGAATCGCATATTCACGAACTCCTATAGCATCAAAACCTATAAGAAGATTCTCAACCTCTCTCATTTCCGTACCGTGCCAAATTTCACCGACAGAAGAAGCAAATGCAATTTTCCCTTTTCCACTCTCCACAAAATCTAGCATATACGTTGTATCATGACCATTAATTGAAAAATCCCAAACCAAGTCGCTGCCAATCACAAAACAATCGTATCTTGAATTTGCTTCTGAAATGTTATTCTTATAATAAATCTTTGATGAAACATCAAATTTATCACATAAAAACAATGCAAATTCTTTTGCTTTCTTTCTTCTGTATTTACTATACTGAAGATGATGTTTAATCTCCCGAAGGCTACGGCATTGATATAATTTTTTTATAAACTCTCTCTGTTCTACTGCTTCGTTACGATAGTCTATAATCTCACATGGATACCCAATTTCTGTTATGGTCTTATACAATGCGAACGTTTGTAATAACGAGCCAAAATTGGTAGTATGATGGTAGGTTAATAATCCAACTTTTTTAGTTTTATTTGGTTCTATAATCAATTTATTTTTCATCTAGCCACCTTTCCTCCTTCATCTAAGTCTACCAATGCCTGTTTTGTTTCTCCAGCACATACACATGCCAATAGACAAAGAAAAATCATATCAAAAGATTTTAGTTGCTCTGTTATCCACATCAATCCAAAACATATCAATGTAATATCTAATGTGCGTCCAATCATCCAATCTTTTTTGGCTGCTCTACGTATTCCCAACATACATATGAACAAAAAGTAGACTGTTCCTATGATTCCGCCTACAAAGATCAAATATAGGAGAAAATTATGTGTGGCCTGATTAATACTTGAAGTACCCGAATCGAAAGAGAAATGAGTACCAGTGTTCAGCCCATGCCCTAAAATGGGATTATCAGCTATCTTAGTCAATACAACCTTCCAAATCGTCGTCCGGTAATTTAGATCCGCACTTTCATGAAGAACGCTTGTTATGAAATTAGCAAAAAACATCTGAGCATTAAAGAAGACTATCCCTATATTTAATACAATTGTCGCAGCAAATCCAAATCGAAATATTTTATCAATAAAGGGATGTTCAATATGGTTTAATACAAGTAATACAAAATAGATTGCAATACATAATTCCGAAGTAGAAATGGGCTGACGCAAATTCCACAAAACTACGCTAAGCAAGAGAATTACATGTAACACTGTTACTCTATATTTGTTCTTATTATCAACAAATTGCTCATATAACCCTATAAAGCAACATGCAACTATCTGATAATATGTTAAGCTTGTTTTCGTTCCAAGAACGAAGCTCATCTGTCCATTGCTATTTAAATACATTCCCCCCTCTTTCCAAAAAAGTGTATTCAAAAGCATCCACAATACAAATATGAATGCTACATAACCTGTATACTTCTGTGGTGCGCGGCTCATGCAGTACATTGTTATTACGCAGACAGAAAAAACATTCAGATAACTACCCCATTCTGTAAGAGAATTCCCACTTACTATAGTAACCGCTATAATCCACATCAAATATATTAAAAGCAGCCAAAAATAGGAATTATTAAACAATCTATATCTAACAAAATAATATGCACAAACTAGAAATATTCCTTTTTGAAGTAAATACACACCAGACATTAACCCCGGCGCATACCAAATCATACATGGCGGCATAAATAATAGTAGCACTGCTATTGGCATTATTAAATCAGACATCAGCCTCGCTTGTTTAGGATTAAAACACATTACCAATCCCTCTCTTGTTCTTCTTTCATTAATTCTAAGTATCTTTCAGCATTATAGTTTATGTTCTTATTTTCCTCTTTTAGATTGTTAGAATATGCTGTCCTAAGCATATCATTTTCAATTAATTCTTTAATAGAATCCGCTAGTTTTTTTTCATCAAATTCAACGATCGAACCGCTCAGGCCATCCGTTATAGAATCGTAAACAGTGGTATAATTAGTTACCACTATCGGCTTTTCGAGTATCTTAGCCTCGTCCAGAACAATAGATTTTCCTTCATATCTGGATGGTTGCACAAAGATTAAGCAATTCTTAATATATGGATATGGGTTCTTTCGTACACCGATTAATTTAAACACATCCTCCAAACCATTTTCACATATCATTGATTTCAAGGAATGCTCCAATTCTCCTTGACCAATTATGAACCAGCAAAACTCAACCTTATTATCCTTCAGTATTTTAGCTGCTTTAACGGCAAGATCAAATCCTTTTTGTTCTTCGAGCCTCCCTATAGAAAGTAAAATGTTCTTTTGTCCTTTATATTCGATTGGATCTTCCGTTTCTGCCATTCTTCTTATACTATCCGCTGAAGACAGATTAGGAAGCATTCTAAATTTATCTTTATAATCCGGGAAAACATTGTTTAGGCTCTGTATACACAAATCAGAAATAGTCACTATGTTATCAGCTTTTTCAAAATAAGGCCTATCAAATTTCATCTTATAACTTAATTTTTCATATTCATTATGCACCCACAGAATTTTTTTTGAGGCAGTCACTTTATCGATTACATAATAATTTGAAAAGCCATCTACATAAGAAACAGCCAAATCATATACTTTTTTTTGAGCTGGAATAAAGCATCTCCAAGCCTTCCAGACTCGCTGTACCGTATTGGCATCTTTGTCTCTAAAAGTTTTCATCAATAACTTAGAAAAGATACCCTTAATTTTTACCATGCCAGACAGTTCCGAGCCCATAAGTTTTCCGAATGGCATAAACATAGCTTTTACTTCATCGGATGCTTTCAGGACATGAATCCAAGCCGGTATGTCTTT
>ENA-OPRR01002237-OPRR01002237.1-human-gut-metagenome-genome-assembly--contig:-NODE-2237-length-13246-cov-2.239557_pt1 | contig 13246 bp, 11 predicted proteins | sample MGYA00241796_ERZ501883 | MGnify/ENA primary metagenome ERZ501883 (study PRJEB25962, sample SAMEA2042406) | human gut metagenome | biome: human gut; feature: human-associated habitat; material: faeces...
CACGGCCCGGTCGCCGGTCTGCTTGCGGATGTCGCCGATATGTTCGTAGAACTCCTTCTCGTCCACTTCCCGCAGGAACTCCTTACCGAAATAAGCGGCCACTTGCTTCATCTCCGCGGGAATGGCGGCGTACTCGCCGGTGAGGTTGGCGTGGTTGCCGCCGGTGTCTACCACGCACAGGGCGTAACCAGCTGCGGTGATGTCAAAATCCACCTTATTGATGACAGGATTTTCAGGATCTTTAAAGTCAATGGAGGTAAAGCCACCCACGGAACTTGCCATCTGATCCAACAGTCCGGAGGGCTTGCCAAAATAGACGTTCTCCGCGTACTGAGCAATCTTTGCCGCAGTGACAGGGTCGATCTTTCCATCATTGTACAAATGGCTGATAATGGTGACCACCAGCACCTCAAAGGCCGCCGAGCTGGAAAGTCCGGAACCTTTCAGAACTCTAGTTTTGGTGTAGGCTTCAAAACCGCCTACATTGTAACCCAGTTCCCGGCAGCGGGCACAAATGCCCCGAAGCAGTGCGGAAGAAACACCATCTTCTTCCTCTTTGCGCTCCAGATCGTCCAAATCCACCACGTCGATCTTTGTGTACTCAGCAGACTTCAGGATTGCTTTGTTGTTGTCTGTTTTCCGAGCGTAAGCAGCGATATCCAGATTCACCGCGGCAGCAAGCACGCGACCGTGGTTGTGGTCGGTATGATTGCCTCCCACCTCGGTCCGGCCAGGAGCGCTGAAAAACTCTCCGCCTTCACTGTCACCAAAGCTCTGCTGGAATCCTTCCCGCAGCTCGTTATAGCGGGCTCGCTGAGCCTGCGCTTCCTGTTGATACAGTTCCTCAAATTTGCAGATCATGCACGGTCACATCCTTTCTGTTTCTTGACCATTTAACATGTTTATAAGATCTTCCTCCGTAAGCACGGGGATCTCTAACTGACGGGCTTTGTCCAGTTTGCTTCCGGCTTCTTCACCCGCCAGCACATAGCTTGTTTTTTTCGAGACCGAAGAGGTGACCTTTCCCCCATGGCTCTCAATGAGCTGGGTGGCCTCTTTTCGGCTCATGGTAGGCAGCGTACCCGTCAGCACAAAAGTGCTCCCAGCAAAAGTAGAACTCTGAGTCTCCTGACGCTGTGCCTCCATATTCACGCCTAATTCCTTCAGGCGCGCCACCAACTTCTGGGCGGCCTCCTTCTGGAAGAAGGCAACCACTTCCTCCGCCATGATGCCGCCAAATCCTTCGATCTGAGCCAGATCATCTTCTTTGGCGTTTTCCAGCGCCTCCATAGTAGGAACAGCGGCGCAGAGTACTTGAGCAGCCTTGGCGCCGATATGGGGGATTCCCAAAGCGTACACCAGTCGCGACAGATCGTTTGATTTAGAACGCTCGATGGACGCTACCAAGTTCTGAGCGCTCTTTTTTCCAAAGCGTTCCAGCGTTTGAAGCTGAGACACCTCCAAGGTGTACAAGTCCGCTGGGGACGCGATCATTTCCTGTTGAAGCAGCTGTTCCAAAATGGCGGGCCCCAAACCGTCGATGTCCATGGCATCCCGGGAGGCAAAATGGATCAAGTTTCTCAAAAGCTGGGCTGGACATTGAGGGTTGGTGCAGCGAGTGGCTGCTTCCCCATCCACTCGGGTGACCCGTTCTCCGCAGGAGGGGCATGTCTCCGGCAACAGGTAGGGCTGAGAATCCGGGGGACTCTCCAAAACCGCTACAACCTCGGGGATAATCTCCCCTGCTTTCCGCAGAATTACCTTACTGCCGATGCGGATATCTTTTTCGGAGATGAAATCCTGGTTATGCAGAGTGGCCCGGCTGACCGTTGTGCCAGCCAGAGTCACTGGCTCGAACCGTCCTGTGGGGGTAAGCACACCGGTGCGGCCCACATTGACCTCGATATCCAGCAAAGTGGTCTCTTTCTCTTCCGGCGGATACTTGAAAGCCTCCGCCCAGCGGGGGAACTTTGCTGTACTGCCCAGTTCCTCCCGTTGTGCAAAGTCATTTACCTTTACAACCGCGCCGTCAATGGGGAAATCAAAATCTCCTCGCTTGTCCCCGATCTCCCGGATATACTCCAGGATGGTTTCAATATCACGGGATTTCCGATAGTCCGCAGACACAGGGAAGCCCAGTGTCCGAAGCCATTCCAGGGACTGATCGTGGCAGGTGAGAGGCTTTCCTTCCACCTGCTGAACGTTGAACACAAAGATGCTCAATTCCCGCTGGGCCGTGATTTTCGGATCTTTCTGACGCAGGGAACCTGCCGCGGCATTCCGGGGATTCTTAAAGGTCTTTTCTTCCATAAGCTCCTGGCGCTCACAAAGGCGCTCAAAGCTGCCGTCAGACATGTACACCTCGCCCCGGACTTCCAGGAACGGCACTGGTTCTCCCAGCACTTTGGGTACAGAACGGATGGTACGGATATTTTCCGTCACATCCTCCCCCGTAACGCCATCGCCCCGGGTGGAGCCTCTGACGAATACGCCGTTTCGGTATTCCAAAGCCACGGAGAGCCCGTCAAACTTGGGTTCCACCACGTACTCCGTTTCCCCCACGGTCTCCCGAACACGGCGGTCAAAATCCAGCAACTCCTCAGGAGAGAAAGAGTCATGCAGACTCTCCAGAGGTACCTGGTGGACCACTGGAGCAAAAGTGTTGTACACCGCTCCGCCGATCTTCCGGGTGGGAGAATCTTCTGTCACAAGGTCGGGGTATTCCCCTTCCAAGGTTTCCAGCTGCCGGTACAGCTGATCGTATTCATAGTCGCTGATCTCCGGATCGTCTTCCGTATAGTATTTTCGGCTGTGGTAGCGGATCTGTTCCCGCAACTCTTCCAGCCGGCGTTGTACTTCTTGTTTTTCCATAGTATTTTCCTTTTATCCCATATTGAAAAGCCCGCCCTCTGGTACATTTCCCACCAGAACCGTTTCCGCAAGAACTGTGGAAGTCTCCACTTGAGCCTGCGTCTCAAAACGCTTGGATTGGGAATATGTCTGCACCGTTATGGTCATGGTAATCCGATGGCAGCTCTGATTGATCCCAGCAGAGACGAACTCCGTCTCAAAAGAAAGGTCCGCTGAACTCTCCATGCGCATGGTCAGCGGCACAGGGAACCCGTGGCCATTTAGGAGGGCCACGCCTGTCAGGCTGCCCGCAGGCACTTCCACGGTCACGCTGCCGTTGAGCGTTTCCTCCAGCCGGGAGAGTATCTGGGCCCGAAGCTGGTTGAGAGCGGCGGTATCCGTACGCACTGCCACAGGGCTCCCAGTCTCGTCGTTCTCCACAGAAACAAAAGCGCCTTCCTCTCCCATGGATTCCTCAACGGCTTCATTCACCCGGGCCAAAACATACCCTCGGGCTGCTTCTTGAGTAAGTTCCTCCGAGATAGAACCAAGTCCCCACTCGGAAAAGGCCACCCATCCTGCAACTGACGCAACGGCGATCACCAGCAGCGTTTTCCAATGCTTTCTTCTCTTTGTCACATGGCGCCTGCGAAACCTTCTGCCCAAATTTCTCACCCCCACCCTCCATCCTACGTAGAATGGCATGTTCGGGTGCGAGTGTGTTTAGTCTCCCAAAAGTTTGTGCAGACGGCGGATAGTCTCCGCCACGGGTAAGCCTACGATATTGGCGTAGTCACCTTGAATGGATTGGACCAGCACCACACCGATCCCCTCGATCCCATAAGCGCCTGCCCGTCCTCGGGATTCTCCCAAAGCCACATATTCGGCAATCTCTTCCTCAGTCAACTGGTAAAACGTCACCTTGGTGCTCATATGGAACACATCTATTTTACCGTTCCACAGGAGACACACCCCGGTGAAGATCTCATGGGTGCGGCCGGAAAGGCGGCGCAAAGTTTCTTTCGCCGCTTCATCGTCCTTGGGCTTGCCCAAAATCAGGCCGTCGATGCTCACCACAGAATCCGCGGCAATAATAGCTTTGTCCGGACAGAGAGGCAAAACCGCCTCTCCTTTCCGACGGGCCAGAGTTTCCACAGTCTGGGCAGGTGTGTAGTTCTCCGGGACAGTCTCGTCTACACCGGAGACCACCACGTCAAAGGAGAGCCCTGCCTGCTCCAAAAGCATTTTCCTGCTGGGTGACGAGGAAGCCAGTACTAGTTTTTGTTCAATCTTCAAAGCCATTGGGATTCATCCTTTGCCAGCGCAGAGAGTCCGCGCACATTTCGTCCAGTGTTTTTTCCGCTTTCCAACCAAGCTCTTCCCAAGCCTTGGTGCAGTCAGCATAGCAGGAAGGGATATCCCCAGGACGTCGGGGATCAATGGCATAGGGAATCTCTTTTCCCGCAGCCTTGGAAAACGCCTGGATCATCTCCAGCACAGAGTACCCATGACCTGTGCCGAGGTTATACATTTTCACTCCGGTGAAGCCTTTCTCGAACAAAGGCAGCACCGCGGCGTGACCTTTCGCCAAGTCCACCACATGAATATAGTCCCTCACGCCGGTGCCGTCCGGAGTGGGATAGTCATTGCCGAACACATGGACTTTATCACGCTTGCCTACCACGGTCTGAGTGATATAGGGCACCAGGTTGTTGGGGATGCCGTTGGGGTCCTCCCCCAGCTTGCCGCTCTCGTGAGCGCCTACCGGATTGAAGTACCGCAGCAGCACCGGGTGGAACTCCGGATCCGCGTTGGCACAATCTGTAAGGATCCGCTCGATCATCAGTTTCGTGGTGCCGTAAGGATTGGTAGTGGACAGAGGGAAATCCTCCCGGATGGGCACGGAAGCAGGATCCCCGTACACAGTGGCGGAAGAACTGAACACAAAATTCCCCACGCCGAATTCCTTCATCACTTTCAGCAGCACCAAAGTGGAAGTCAAATTGTTGTCGTAATACTTCAAGGGAAGCGCCACTGACTCACCCACGGCTTTCAGTCCCGCAAAGTGGATCACAGCGTCGATCTTTTCCTTCTCAAAAACTTCCCGCATTTTCTCTTCGTCGCACACGTCGTACTGGTAGAAACTAACCTGTTTCCCGGAAAGCTCCTCGATCCGGTCAACAGCAACTTTTTTGCTGTTGCACAAGTTGTCCACGATCACCACTTGGTGACCCTGCTCCAATAAAATAATGGCGGTATGGCTACCGATATACCCGGCGCCGCCGGTGACAAGGATCTTCACACGCCGCACTTCCTTCCTGTTTTTTCTGCCTCCCAGCATCACAAAGCTGCCCGAAGGCTTCCCTTGTTATTATAAGGGAAAAGGGGTGGAAAATACAAGTAGTTCGATTAATTCACTTGGATGAAATAAACAGGATCCTGCTGCGAATACTAAAAAAACGCCGCTGCGAATCAGGGAGGAAGAATTACTATGTATCTGTATCAGGACGCCCTTCTTTTTATGGCCGGAAGCTGGACCTATCCAGCTATCGAAATGCTCTGGAGAGGAGAGACACATTCGTCCATGGCGCTTGCCGGAGGAATGTGCCTTTGCTTGATCAATCATATCTGCTGCGATCTGTTGAAGGATAAAAACATAATCAGTCGTTCTTTGGCCGGAGCCGGCATTATCACAGCTGTGGAGCTTGTACTGGGATTGCTCCTCAACCGCCTGCTGGGATTTGATATCTGGGACTACTCCACGGTACCTTTTAACCTCTTTGGGCAAGTATGCCTGCCTTACTCCTTTTTATGGGTAGGTCTTTCTCTTCCTGCCATGGCTCTGTGCGAATTTTGCCGGGAGCCATCCCTGGAAGATCAAACAAAACAAAATCTCTTGAAAAAAAGTCATTGACTTTTGAAAAAACATGTGATATCATATACCAGCGTCAGACATGGAGAGGTGTCCGAGTGGTTTAAGGAGCTAGTCTTGAAAACTAGTGATCCCGCAAGGGACCAAGAGTTCGAATCTCTTCCTCTCCGCCACCTGCCAGTCACGCTAAACAACAGCTTTATCGTTTGTTATAGATCTTCACCATGGAGAAGTACCCAAGTGGTGAAGGGGCTCCCCTGCTAAGGGAGTAGGTCGGGAAACCGGCGCGAGGGTTCAAATCCCTCCTTCTCCGCCAAGACCGCTAGAAACCCAGTATTCATGCTGGTTCTAGCGGTTTTTTCTTTTTTGTTTTTTCTAGGAATTGGTTTGTATGGATTCCCCAGCAAACCTGCTATAGCATACACTATAGTTAGCAAAAAGCCCGCAGTCACCGTTTACCGGCAAACTGCGGGTTTTCTCATTTGACAAGAGAACATCTAACCCAACCGTCTGGCTCTTATCCACTTACTTTATCTGCCGCCGAAGGAATCAGCCCCAGCTTGTCCAGAATCACGGCAAATTGTTCTCGGGTCAATGACTCCCTGGGCATGGTGCCGTCTAAGAATCCCACTGCTGAGGCTTTTTCAAAGGCTTCCTTGGCCCAATCGGAAACCGTTTTATCGATTCCTAACGCGTTGACTAGTGCAGCGGCAACCTCTTCCCTAGTGATTGCGTCCTGGGGCCGAAAGTTTCCGTTGGTGTCCCCATTCATAATACCGCGGTCTACAATCGTCTTTACAGGAACTTGCGCCCACGGAGATGCCTCTTCCTTTTCCAGCTCCATGAAATACTTGCTGATCTCTTCTTGAGCAATCTTTCGGGCTTCTGCCTCTGTCATGTCCGGTTCCTCCATTTCTGTTTCAGTTTTTAGATCTGGTAGATCTGCAGAGAGATAGGGTGCCGGGTCAATGCAGGTATCGGAAGTATCCCTCACTTCAAAATGCAGGTGGCTTCCGTAACTGTTTCCCGTATTCCCCATGGTTCCAATCTGTTGACCCTTTTCCACGCTCTGCCCATTCTGTACAGCTACCGTATTCAAATGGGCATAGAGCGTACTATACCCGTTAGGATGCTTGATCTTTACGCAATTTCCGTAAGAAGCATTTCCCCCAGCCCCCTGATCATTGCCGTACCCAGTTTGGCAAAAAGTCACTGTGCCTTGGCTGTGGGCAAGTATACCGTCTGTTTGGGTGGTTTGCCAGCCTAGATCCACGCCGCTGTGACCATTCCCAAACCCACGAGTGATTCTGTTTTCCTGAGTCTGTAAAATCCTGCTCTGTGTCATAGCTCCTCCTTTCGCAAGTTTACAGAGGTGTACACACCACAGTATAGTCTCGCTCCCTCTAGGGTGTTACACTCCTCTAGGGCGGCTCTCGAAAATACAGAGCATCATTTTTTGCATAAAATTGCCCCCAGCCAATAAGCTAGGGGCTTTTCCTATCATATCCATCAGAGGCGTGACAGAATTATTTAATTCCAGTAACAGTGGATGACCCACCTACCTCATTTTTATAAATCAATCTTCCTGGGCAACCTACTGGTAGGGATATTATTGTCCATTCCCGCCTTCCTGTCAAGCGGTGCGACATCAGTTTCTTTTGGCAGGCCTCCACTAGGACAGATGTACGTTAGCGCTACATTCGAAATGATATTTGCCCCTTTTGGATCCGGCAATGCATAACCTGAGAAAGGGCGACCTATTTGAAGAAACACTGTTCGATCCTGTATGATCCGCAAGATCCGGACCAGAATAGAGAATAAAACCGAAGGGGATGCTGTATGAGTTTTCTCAAGCTTTGCCTGACTGCCGCAGGATCATTTGGGGTATTATTTTTGGTGGCCAAGTTCATAGGTCACAAACAAATTTCTCAGCTTGATTTTTTTGATTACATCACAGGGATAACCATCGGCTCTATTGCGGCTGAGATGGCCACCGAGCTGGAAAAGCCCTGGAAACCGCTGACCGCTATGGTCATTTACGGAGGGATCACGGTACTGCTGAGCTTCATTTCCAGCAAGTTCCCCCGGTCCCGGAAGTATCTGAACGGAACTCCAACGATCCTCCTAGATCATGGGAAACTGTACTATGAAAACCTGAAAAAATCGAAGCTGGACTTAAGCGAATTTATGGTCATGTGCAGACAGCAAGGGTATTTTGACTTGACTAGCATTCAAACAGCAGTCTTTGAGTACAACGGAAAACTGACCATTCTTCCGGTAAGCAGTCAACGCCCTGCCACCCCCAACGATATGGGATTGGCCCCGGATCAGGAGCTTCTGTTTACAGAGCTGATTATGGACGGTCGTGTGCTAGAGGATAATTTGAAGCGAATGGGGCTTGACGCGACTTGGCTGGACAAGCAGCTGAAACAGCGCCACATCCACTCTTCTAAAGACGTGATCCTGGCTGTTTGTGATCGAAACCAGAAATTCGTGGTGTACGAGAAGAACGCCTCCCAAAGCTGAAAAATCAGTCTCAAAAAGGGAAGAGCCTTCCGCCAGTGTATTTCATAGAATGGCTTGGAGGGATCTCTCATGAATCCATGTGAATTGACCGCTTCGATCACAGCAGTCGCGAACACCCTTGCCTGCAAACTGGATGACGATCAACTGAACCTGCTGGGCGTGATCTTGACACAACTTGCCGACACGCTGTTTACCATTTCTGCCCAAAGAAGCTTTTCTTCCGAGAAATGCGACTAAAATATGACGTGTCGCCTGTATGCGTGGTTTGATGTACGCTCCTAAAATAGAGAAGCCGGCCTGATTGTAGGCCGGTTTCTTTATTTAGTCGATTTCACGCACAGCGTTTTTGCCGCAGCCCACCAGAAACCCGATGCAGCCAAAGAGGAAATCTCGCAGCTGGGAGACTAGGGCAGTCAGTTCTGGGGTTACATCGGGATATCCTTTCGCTCCGATAAGGATCACCAGAGACAACAGCCCCACCGCTGACACCACCCAGATTTGCAGTTTCCCGCAGGTCCCTTTGGAGGCATCGGGAGTCTCTGAAACGGTGATCTTCCCCATTTCTGTCTGGGATTCCCCGGATGGATCCTGAAATCCAATCTTCACCCCCACCGGACCCTTCTCTTGAGAAACCGGCTCCGTCCCGGAGGTTGTTGTGGACGACCGGGAGATGGACTCCTTTTTGGGGACGGCAGTCAGAGAATTCACACTGATGAAGTACCCGAAAATCGTGGCGGCGGAGGTTTGCACGATTACATCGATGGTGTTGTTCTCGTCGAAAAGGCCTCCGGAGAACAGCTGATAAGCCATATAGCAAAACAAAAGGAACATAAACAAAATCAGGAACCGGTCCACCAAAGAGATCCGGGACAAGATGTTCTTAATGGCTGGCCACAGCTTTTTCATATGTTATCACCCGTATTTCCCGTTTTTCTGGATTTACCCCATCCTATGAGTGTACCGCACAACCGGTTCCCGCGCCGGGTTCGCACCTTTCCTCCCACTCCCTCATAGAATGACCAACGTGGGGTGATGCTTTTGGAAAAGCTTTTATTTATCACTTGGAGTGTGTCTTATGGGTACGGCACGGAAAAATCTTTGGCAGACGTGCTCAACCGTATGGACCCGGCGGAATACGATCTGAGCGTATTGCCGCTTTTTAAAAACTCCAACAATTCCATCTTTCACAGCAACGTGAAAATCTTAGACCCGCTCATCGACTACACCCAAGAGGATTTGGACGAGCAGCGGGCCCTCAATGAGTACTACCACCTGTTAGGGGATCCCATGAGCTTCAATAAGCGGATCCGAGAAAGTTATGACTGCGTCATCGCCTGCAACCACAACGCGCCCTCCTACTTTGCATCGTATATCAAGGGCTGCGCAAAGATCCTGTGGATCCGGGGCGACATGCGGGAACTGGACTACCGCCAATATCCGGAGGATTCCAAGGAGTACAAACAGACGAAACAGGAATTCCAAATGCAGGCGAACGTCCTGAAATCCTTCGACTCCATCGCGGTGATCTCCGATGTGGTGGAACAAACTTTACGGGACCTGTTTGGAGTCACGGAAAACGTGGTGAAGATCTCCAACTCTGTGGACAGTGAAAAAATGGAGCTGCTCTGTCAGGAGGCGGTGGACCTTCCCGACAAACCGTTGTTCACCACTCTGGGGAGACTGGACTACAACAAAAATCAGATCCTGCTGCTGAAAGCAGCCAAAGAAGTGAAAAAGCTGCGGGAGGATTTCATGGTCTATCTTCTGGGCGAGGGCGAGGAAAGACAAGCCCTGGAAAAGTATATTCGCGAAAACGACCTGGAGGAAAACGCCAAGATCCTGGGATTCAAAGAGAATCCTTATCCCTATATGAAGCACAGCGTGGCCACCGTGCTGACTTCCCTCAGCGAAGGATTCAGCCTTGTGCTGGTGGAAAGCGTCATGCTGAACACGCCGATTATCTCAACCGATGTGGGGGTGGCCCGAGAAGTGATCGAGAAATACCACTGCGGCGATCTCATCCCCTATGACGAAAAAGAGCTGGCGGCCGTGATGCTGCGCTACCTGAACCAGTATGACGGCTACAAGGAAAAGGTTCCCATTGGGGACGAGTACGACATCAAAACGGAAGTCCGAAAGACCCAGGATTTGATCCGAGAGACCCTGGAAAGATACCGCTCCCACGTGAAGCTGAAAAGGCTTCCCTATCCGGAGATCACCATCCATGATTACGATCTGGACAGTTACCAGATCCAGCGGGACTTCATGTACGTGCTCCGCGTACTGAAAGACGGTGTGCCCTACGAGTACCTGATAAACCGGCGTAGCGAAAGCGATAAGCTGATCGTCTTTCACAACGGCGCTGTGGCCGAGGGCAATGTGTCCGTCCCCGTCTTTCAGCGTCATAGTTGGGCAAAGCTGTTAAGGACCTCTTCTGTGTTCTGCATGGACCCTACCCTTTATCTCAACCGCTATTTGCAGATCGGGTGGGGCATTGGAAAGAACGAGAACTACTACCTGGAAACCAGCAGCCTGCTGTTGAAGAAGATCATCGAGAAAATGGGGATCGCTCTGGAGGATACCGCCATTTTCGGCACTTCCGCCGGAGGCTATCTCTCCATCATGATGGGCATCTACCTGAAAGGCGCCAAGGTGGTGGCGGATAATGCCCAGCTGGACGTGCGCAACTGGATCTACAAAGACGCCCTGGATTCGGTCATCACTTTTTCCTTTGACAACATCGGCAGCGCCTTGAAATACCAGGAACGGTTCAGTATCGTGGATGCCTTTGAGAAGCATCAGTATGTGCCACCTATCTATCTTCACGTGAACCTGTGTTCCACCGCGGACAATTCCACCCAGCTGGTTCCCTTTTTACAAAATGCCGAGACCATGGCTTCCATCAAGGAATACCACCCCATCCAGGTGATCCTTCACTACCGCCCGGACAAAGGCCACGACGGCATTCCCATGGACGAGGCCATCGGCTTCCTTTACCACATTCTCCATGAACCCGATCCTGAAAGGAGTTTTCCCTATGAATGCTGAATTTGAAAACAGACCTGTGGAATCTATGGACGAGCCGGCCTGCCCTGCAATGAGCTATCAAGATGTCACCGTCTGCGTACCGGTGACCATCAAGCCTTATGGCCAGGTGGGTAACGTGAAAGTCCAGTGCCTTGGCCAGCCTGTAGTTCGCACCGGAGGTGACATGTGTCCCGGCTGCGAGGAGGGCGTGTGCCAGTTTACCATCAGTCAAAAGCTGAAAGTCCAGGTGCCTGTCTTTTTCGGTGCCCGAGCCGAGGCAGGAAAAGCCTCCGTCGACTGTGGCCGCAGTGGTTGTGAAGACTGCTGCCACGACCATCCGGAAGAGTCTGCGGAGTGACCTTCCTTAAAATCCGGCATCTTGCTTCAAATTTGACTGAACAGGAAAAAGGCCCAGAAAAATCTGGACCTTTTTTCTTTGTCTCCTGTATGATTTACCCTGTCTACTCCGTCTTTATAAAGTACGGCACACAAGGCTATCTTTTTCCGGTAGGATCTCCACTTTGTCTCCCGGGTTCAACCGCAGCTCTATCTGGCGGTCTTGGTAAGAGAGCACACCCTCATAAGGGTGATCCGCCGTGACCCATGCTTTCTCTAAGGTCCCGCCTACCCATTGCAGGTCAACGGTCAAACCTCCCTTGGCGCGGATGCCTGCCACCTTACCGTCGGCCCAATCCTGGGGCAACGCCGGCAGGAGCTTTACCTTATGTGAAGAGCTTTGCAGCAGCATTGCGGTGATACCGGCAACGCCTCCGAAATTGCCGTCGATCTGGAATGGCGGGTGGTTGTCGAACAGATTGGGTAGCGTGGAACGGTCCAGCAGCAACCGGACATTTTCTCCCGCCTTCTCCCCATCTCCCAGGGCAGCCCAGAAATTGATGATCCACGCCCGGCTCCAACCGGTGTGACCCCCTCCATGAGAAAGTCTCCGCTCCAGTGTCTTTCGGGCGGCGTCAGCAAGCTGGGGAGTTTCCTCTGGAGTGATCTGATGCCCAGGATACAGGGCAAAAAGATGGGAAATATGGCGGTGTCCTATTTCCACCTCCGGGTATTCCTCCAGCCACTCCTTCAAAGTTCCATTGGAAGCGATCTCTGGCTTCGGCAGATCCTTGAGGCGTTCTTTGAGTTCTTTCGCTAGTTCCAGCTCCTTTCCAAGCACTTCGCAGGCCTGGACACACCCCTGGAACAACTCTGTAAGGATTTGGCTGTCCATGGCGCAGCCCTTGGCCAGGCAGGCGTTCTCCCCGCTGGGATGCCGGTAAGTGTTCTCCGGAGACAAGGTGGGAAATACCACCCAGCGGCCTTTTTCATCTCGTGTAAGGAAATCCACAAAGAACAGGCAGGCGTCCCTGAGCAGGTAGAAATACCGGTCCAAGAACTCCCGGTCTAGGGTGTATTCATAACGCTCCCAAATGTGGGTGCACATCCAAGCTGCGCCCATCATCCAATAAGTAGAGGAGATACAGCTGTCCTGAGGTGCGCAGTCTCCCCACAGGTCTGTGTTGTGATGTGCCACAAACCCACGGGCGCCGTACATTTTCTCTGCCACTTCTCTGCCCCGGGGATACATCTTTTCCAGAAGCTCAAAGAACGGCTGGTGGCACTGAGACAGATTGCAGGGTTCCACCGGCCAATAGTTCATTTCCGTATTGATATTGATGGTGTATTTGCTGTCCCAGGCAGGCTCCATTTTATCGTTCCAAATACCCTGGAGAGTAGAGGGTAAAGACCCGGGACGGCTGGATGCAATGGTGAGATACCTGCCAAAAGCGTAGTACAAGTTCACCAAGCCCAGGTCTGTTTCCCCTTTTTGAACTCTGGCTAAACGCTGGTCGGTGGGAAGTTCTTCCAGCTTCTCGTCCCCAGAAAGTGTCAGCGTGGACTTTTCATACAGTTCCCGGTAATCCTGCAAATGCGCCTGCCATAGCTCTCTTTCCGGCAGAGCGGCGGCAG
>ENA-OPRR01002247-OPRR01002247.1-human-gut-metagenome-genome-assembly--contig:-NODE-2247-length-13188-cov-2.372344_pt1 | contig 13188 bp, 12 predicted proteins | sample MGYA00241796_ERZ501883 | MGnify/ENA primary metagenome ERZ501883 (study PRJEB25962, sample SAMEA2042406) | human gut metagenome | biome: human gut; feature: human-associated habitat; material: faeces...
CGCAGTGTGGACCGTCTCTTTTACCTGCTCGTTCCGTCCTGCGCCATAATGCTGCGCCACCAGCACGTTTGCACCTACGGACAAACCGATGAATACATTGATCAGCAGATTGATTAATGAACTGGTGGAACCAACTGCAGCCAGTGATTCGTGACCGGCAAACCTTCCCACCACAATAATGTCCGCTGCGTTGAACAGAAGCTGCAGAACGCCGGAAAGCATCAGCGGAATTGAGAAAATCAAAATTTTTTTCAGGACAGGGCCATTGCACATGTCCATCTCATAGGTCTTATTCATCTTCCCTGTTTTCCTTTCCTTTTTGTTTTTAATCTCTACATAGGGATATTATAAGCAAAAGGGATCCGGGGTTCAATGGATTTGGGAAAGAAATGTAAAAAATGTAAAGCAGGAATGCCGCCAGGCGCACCACCTAAAAAAGACCCGGAAACCTCTCGGTTTCCGGGCCTGACTCCGCCTGATTAGTCGCAGGTATACGGCATAAGAGCGATGTGACGTGCTCTCTTGATAGCTACTGTTAAAGCTCTCTGATGCTTTGCACAGTTTCCTGTGATTCTTCTCGGAAGGATTTTTCCTCTCTCAGATACGTATCTCTTTAACTTGTTTGTATCCTTGTAGTCGATTGTTCCGTTCTTCTCTCCACAGAAAACGCAAACTTTTTTTCTTCTGCGCATGCCGCCTCTTCTTACTTTGGAAGCGTCTGCCTTATCACCTTTATTGAATGCCATTGGTGCTACCTCCTTATTCAATCCACATTTTGAGTTTCCTGATACTCAAAACAACACAGCAGCTTTGCTGCCTTTCATCCGACTGCCGGACTGTCTGAACTCTTCGTTCACTCTCCGCTCTCTATCGCTTTTCCCGTCCTTAGTTGAACGGAAGTCCTTCGTCTTCTACTCCGTCGGGGATATTCATAAAGCCGTCGCCGATTGCGCTTGCAGGAGCCGGACGCTGTGCGGCCTGGTAGCCGCCGTCGTGGCCTGCGGAAGCGTTCTTGCTCTCAGCAAACTCCTGATCCTCAACGATTACATCTGTTGTATAAACCTTCTGACCGTCTCTGTTTGTGTAGCTTCCTGTCTGGATTCTTCCTGTCACAAGAACCTTCGTTCCCTGATGGAAATACTTCTCGGCGAACTCGCCGGCTCTGTCAAATGCAACACACTGGATGAAGTCTGCTGTCTGTGCTCCGTCATCCTGGCTTCTGCGGCCTCTTCTGTCAACTGCCAGCGTATATCTGGCGATTGCCATAGCGCGCTCTCCCTGAGAATATCTAACCTCCGGATCTCTGGTAAGTCTACCCATCAGAATTACTTTATTCATACGATCACACTTTCTTTATTTATGCATCCTGCCTTACGCATAAGTATCTGATCACCGGCTCCATGATGCGAACGTGTGCCTCAACCTCGTTCGGGCATACGGAATCAGACTCAAACTGGATGAAGTAGTAGAAGCCCTCTTTCATCTTCTGAATCTCGTAAGCTAATCTCTTCTTACCCCATTCATCAACGTTTGTAACAGTACCGCCGAAACGTGTAATGTAACCTTTTACTTTCTCGATGGCTGCTGCTCTCTCTTCGTCTTCCAGCTTCATGCTAAGAACAACTGCTAACTCATACTTGTTCATGCTGCTTAAACCTCCTTGTGGTCTCTGACTCCCTGACTTTTAACAGAGAGTAAGGAATTTCTATAATATATCACGAATAATTATCTTACCAGAGAACCCTGATAAAATCAAGCTCTTTTTCAAGTTTTTTCTCGCCTTTTTCTGCGGCTTATGCTTTCTTTTCCCCGTCTTTGTTTTTGAGCCCTCTCGTGTTTTTCTGAACAAGGGGTCTGGCCATCATGATCTGGTGGCCGCAGCCCATGCACCTGAGTCTGAAATCAGCTCCCACTCTGAGAATCTCCCACTCCTGGCTTCCGCAGGGATGGGGCTTTTTCAGCTTTACAATATCTCCAACCTCGTATACCATATTTCTCTCCATAAATCCATATTTTCCTGATCCGGCTCTCCCGCCGCTGCCCTCCTCTGCTGTCCTATGCCCGCCTTGCCTCCTGCCTCAGCAGGATGCCAGAATTCTGTCAATCTCTTCCTGCTCACCGCCATCCAGAGGTTTCTGGGAAAGAATTTTTACATTCTCCCCAATCTGCTCCGGGCGGCTTGCCCCGATGAGGACAGAGGTGACTTCCCTTCTCCTGAGCACCCACATAAGGGCAAGCTGTGCCAGGGACTGTCCTCTCTCCCCTGCAAACCTCTGAAGCCTTTGTATCTTTTCCCGGTTTTCTTCCTTAATATACCTCTCTGCAACCGTTGTTCCCTTTCTGGCTGCCCGGGAATCCTCCGGGATTTTGGTCAGATATTTTCCGGTCAGCGCTCCCTGGGCCAGAGGGCTGAAACAGACGCAGCCGGCTCCGTTCTCCTCCAGGGCTTCCAGAAGGCCGTCCTCCGGCCACCGTTCCAGCAGATTATAGCGGATCTGATCCACCAGACACGGCGTGTGAAGCTCCCGGAGAATGGCCGCCGCCTTCCTGGCCTCCCCCTCCCTGTAATTGGAAATTCCCACATAGAGGGCCTTTCCCTGGCGGACTATATCGCTCAGAGCCTCCATGGTCTCCTCCAGGGGCGTTTCCGGGTCCGGCCTGTGGTGATAAAAAATATCCACATACTCCAGGCCCATACGCCTGAGGCTCTGATCAATGCTGGCCATCAGATATTTTCTGGATCCCCAGTTGCCGTAGGGCCCCGGCCACATCTCATATCCTGCCTTTGTGGAGATAATCAGCTCATCCCTGAAGTCCTTCAAATCCTCCCTCAGAATCTCTCCAAAATTCTCCTCAGCGGCCCCCGCAGCGGGAAAACCGTAATTATTAGCCAGATCAAAGTGTGTGATTCCCAGATCAAAGGCTGTAAGAATCAGCTCTCTTCTCTCCTCCTTCGTCTTTTCCGTCCCAAAGTTCTGCCACAGACCGAAGGATAATTCCGGAAGCAGCAGCCCGCTCCTTCCGCATCTTCTGTATTTCATTCTGTCATATCTGCTGCCGTCAGGCTTATAACTGTGTTCCATTGTCCGCCAGCCTCCTGCTCTCCTGCTTTATTGTCTTTCTTTGTGCCGTCTGCCCAGCCTATTTCTTCACTTTCATCTTATCTTAGGAATCCCCGCAGCCTCTCCAAGCACCTCCCCGATGCTGTCGCAGATCACCAGGTCTGCCTGGCTGTCGCGGGCGGTAGCGGACTTATTGATAAGCACCAGCCTGTTTCCCCGGTAGTAGTCAATGAGCCCTGCTGCCGGATAGACCACCAGGGAGGTTCCTCCGATAATCAGCATATCCGCATTTCTGATATGCTGGATGGAGCGGGAGAGAACCTGGCTGTCCAGCCCCTCCTCGTAGAGCACTACATCAGGCTTTATAGTTCCGCCGCAGCTGCATTTCGGCACTCTCTCCATGGCCATCACCTGCTCCATGGAATAGAATGTTTTGCAGCGCTCACAGTAATTGCGGTGGACAGAGCCGTGAAGCTCCAGCACTTCCCTGCTTCCCGCCGCCTGGTGAAGCCCGTCAATATTCTGGGTAATGACGGCCTTTACCTTGCCCTCCCGCTCCAGCTTTGCCAGGGCCAGGTGCGCCCGGTTGGGCTTTGCATCGGGAAACAGCATCTTATTTCTGTAAAAACGGAAAAATTCCTCCGGCTTTCTTATGTAAAAGCTGTGGCTTAGAATCGTTTCCGGCGGATACGCGTACTCCTGGCTGTAGAGTCCGTCCACACTGCGGAAATCGGGGATCCCGCTCTCCGTGGACACACCTGCCCCTCCAAAAAACACCACATTTTCACTTTCCTGAATCCACCGCTTAAACTGCTCTCTTTTCTCTCTTTCTTCCATTTTCAAATACCTCCTGCCTAAAAATCAGAGCCTTTCCCAGTCCCCGGCCAGAAGTCTAAACGACCTCGTCAATCAGGACGCCGTCAATGGGGCGGATTCTTCCTGCCCACTCCGGCGTCTGGCCTCCTCTACCCTCTGATTCCAGAATTTCGTCAAGGCCTCTGTACCCGAACAGCCACTGAGCCAGACTGTCAATGGAGAGATTCAGAATTTCCTCCTCCCTCTCGGAACCTTTCCCGCTGGCCCTCTTCTCTGCTCTGGCACGTCCCTCTTCAATAAAGATGTTGTAATACCCGTCGCAGGCGGCAAGGAAGGGATCCCTCACGCCCAGTACGCCGTCCGGCCGTCTCGGCTCTGTCCTTGAATCGGCCTCTCTCTGCCTGTCCGACCGCTCCCTTCTGTACTCTGCCTCATCCTTTCCTGAGAGCATCTGGAAAAAGGCTTCCACATTGGTAATCCGTGCCATGATGGCAGGCTTTTCCCCGGCCCTGTCCTCCCCGGCAAAGGAAGCCTCCGTATAGAGCAGGCGCTGTTCTCTCTCCCCCAGACCCCATTCTGAAAAAAGTCCGCAGAGTCTTTCCCCATCGTACATAAGCTCCAGGGTGCCGTCCTCGCTGGCAAGCTCTTTTACAAGACGCTTCACATAGGCCTCATCCCGGGAACAGTAGGCCTCATATCGGGCGCCCAGCCATTCTTCCATATAGGAGGCTGCCAGCTTTGTCTCCCCGCTCTCACCGTCTGCAGCCAGGGGGCTGAAGAAAAGGCGCTCCTTTGCCTCCCTGGTCAGTCTGAATTTGGGCTGGCGGTAGATGAAGGCAAACTGGAAAGGACGATAGATCGCTTCGGATGCCGGCATCAGGAAGGTAAAGGGAACTCCCTCCTGATTCATATCCTCCATCATCCGGCGAAGCAGAGAAGCCATATGGCCTCTGTGTCTTCTGTCCTTTGCCGTCGCCACGCCGACAATATAGTCAATTCTCCACCTGCCCTCTCTGCACACAAAGGTATAGGGATTCAGATGGAGCATAGAGGCCAGCTTTCCCTCCTCCCTCTTTATGAGGATTCTGTTGTCTCTCACCTTCTCCTTAAAATAGTAGTCGGCAAATGGAACGGAATCATCCGGGAAAGCCTCATGCCAGAGACCGCGGCACTCCTGTTTCTCTGTCTCATCTGCATAGCAAATCTCCTCCGTATGGGAATTCTGCGGCTGCTCTGTTTTCTCCCCTGTCTTCCGTCGCTTCTCCTCCATTTTTCCGTCTGTCAGGGTGTTTTCCCCCAGTCCGGCTGCCTGCAGGCGTTCCTCCTCGTCCCCTGCCAGAGCTCCAATATGCTCTGCCCAGCCAAAGCCCTCTCCTTTTTCTGAGGACTCTCCGAAGGATACCTGCTCCACCAGGTATTTTCTCGCAAAATCAATCGGGCAGTATGACATCTTCGCCTTGCGCAGCCCCTCAATGCCCAGATCGTCCTCCCGGTTTACAATCTCAGCCTCCGGAAACTCCCGAATCAGAAACTGCTGGTTAATCAGCTGATACAGCCCTCTCATGTCGGAGTTTGCCTTTTCGATATGGATCACCGCCATCCGTTCCGTGGGATTGTAGCTTCCAATGGAGAAGGCCTCCAGCTCACCGTCTACATAGATTCCGCCCATCCTGATATTCAGAGAACAGCAGTTGCGGAGAATTTCGTGGATTCCCCTCACCTCAAAGTCCAGGTGCTCCTCCACATCCTCCCCCTTTCCCTCTCTCCATCTGTCCAGAAATTTCCACACATCCTGAATTTCCTCACAGGTAAGAGTTCTGTATTCATAGCGTCCCTCATACTTCTTTATAAAACTGTTCAGGTGGTTTTTTTTCTTGTGGAGCTTTTTGCCTGCAAGGGTCTTTAGAGATTCGGCAGAATACAGATAATCATAGGCCCCCTCCTCTTCCTTTACCAGATACCGCTCCGGCGGCAGGTTCAGGCACCTGACAGCCTCCTCGTCAGCCAGGTTAATGACTAAAGGATAGTGAAGCTCCTCATTGAAATATCTCTCCAGCTCACCGAAGGCCTCTTCCAGATCCTCCTCCCTGCAGAGGGGCATGGCAGAAAATACACGGCCCTTGTATTCCATCAGCCATAAAAGAGCCCTCTCCTCCCAGATTGCATATCTTACATTGTAATACTCCCTCCAGAGAAAGCTCTCCAGAAATACGCTGTCACATGTTCTGTTGCGCCGCATCATGTAGAACGGCGTCAGTCTGTCAATATCCTTTGCAGTAATCGGTTTAAATTCCAAGCTCATGTATGGTTTCCCTTCCTGATTCAGTTGTTTTTTTGTTATATCCTGTGTTCCTTTAATACTGTATCTGTATTTGCGGCACCTGCCTTCACAGTCCCCGCCTGAATGCAGTCATATCCGTTCTGAACTTCTGCTTCTGCGGTCTCCGCCCGGATGCCTACACTTTTTCCGGTTTTCTTTTTACTTTCTCCGGCTCCGCCTGTTTTCATTCACTGAAAGATTTTAAATGCAGAAGCCGCTGGCGGTTCGGCGCAGGTATAATGACCGCTCTGCGGTCATTATACCATATCCTTCGGATATGCTATTCTTTCCTCCTCTTCCTCCTGTATTTTTCATTTTTCCTGACGTCTTATAAAAATCCGCAGCATTTCATCCTCAATTCCATTAATTTTCCATTAAGTTCCCTCCACATCCTTGATTTTCTCCCTGTAAATGATACAATAGTTCCTACATATATAAAGGAGGACTTTATGAAAACCAGAAATGTTTCATCAATCATTGTCAGGATTCTCATATCAGCAGCGCTTATCTTTCTGCTGTTTTATTCCATGCTTCCGGCAATTAACCCAAAGGATAAGAATTTCTTTATCTTCCTTATCCTCTGCATTCTGATCGTTCTTGTGGTCAACTTTCTTTCCTATATGAAGGATTTTCTTCAGACCCTCGGCTCCGGCCGCGGAGTGGAGATGGTCAGGGATGAAACCACCGGCCAGTTTGTGTTCCGCAAAAACAGCGGAAAAAAAAGCCGCGTCAATATGGGAAGGCCTCTGAAGTACGGCTTTATTGCCATCGGCATTATCATCATTTTTATGGCTGTCGCTTCCCTTTTAGGCATCCAGTTTTTCAATGCCACCAGGTACCGCGACCTGATTACCATTGAAAACGGGGACTTCGCCGAGGACGTAGCTGAGTTAAACATGTCCCAGATTCCGGTGGTGGACAAGGATACTGCCTCCCGCCTGGGAAGCAGGAAGCTGGGTGAGATGACGGAGTTAGTCTCTCAGTTTGAGATCCAGAACGATTACACCCAGATCAACTATAATGGCGCTCCCTACCGCGTGACGCCTCTCCGGTATGCAGATCCCATCAAATGGCTGTTTAACCACCAGGAAGGACTTCCAGCCTACCTGACCGTCGACATGGTGACCCAGGAGACCAACCTGGTGTGGCTGGACAGCGGCATGAAATATTCCCCAAGCGAATATTTCTTCCGCAATATCTACCGCTACATCCGCTTCAACTATCCGACGAAAATATTTGAGACCGTTTCCTTCGAAATTGATGACAGCGGAACCCCCTACTGGATCGCGCCGACCATCTCCTACCGCATCGGCTGGTGGGACGGAAAGGATATTAACGGCGCCGTCATGGTCAATGCTGTTACAGGCGAGAGCGTCTGGTACCCGAAGGAGGAGGTGCCCCAGTGGGTTGATCAGCTTTACTATGCGGATCTTCTGATCGCACAGCTGGATGACAATGGAAAATTCCAGCACGGCTACCTGAATTCCATTTTCGGGCAGAGGGATGTGCGCCGCACTACCTACGGCTACAACTACATGGCGATCAACGACGATGTCTATCTCTACACAGGCATGAGCTCCGTTACCGCCGACGAGTCCAATATCGGCTTCGTCCTCGTCAACTGCCGCACAAAGGAAACAAAGTTTTACACCGTGCCCGGAGCCACTGAGACCTCTGCCATGGCTTCAGCCCAGGGACAGGTTCAGCATCTGAACTACACGGCTACCTTCCCGCTGCTCTTAAATATCTCCGACCGTCCTACCTATTTTATCTCCCTGAAGGACAACGCAGGGCTTGTGAAGATGTACGCCTTCGTAGATGTCGAACAGTACCAGATCGTAGGCACCGGGCAGACCATCGATGAGGCCAAGAGCAATTACAGAAAGGCGCTGAATCTTGAGGATGTGGAACTTCCCGAGAAAACGGAGAGCACAGAGATCTCCGGAACCGTAGCCGCCGTGGCAGACGCCGTTGTTTCCGGAAGCACCTGCTACTACTTCACCCTTGAGGGCGACTCCCATGTGTACACTGCATTTATCGATGTAAACGAAAGACTTCCGTTTATGCAGCCCGGCACACAGCTGGAATTTTCCTATTCTGAGGATGGAAATGTCCGCAGTGTAACGGAAATCCGAAGCATCACCAATCCTTCCGGCCCGAAGGCACCGGCAGCTTCCCCGGAGAGCGGCGATGCTGAAGTTCCAGAAACTCCGGCTGTCCCGGAAGATTCTGAGACTTCGGCCAGTTCTGCAGACCAGCTCTCTGAAGGTGCTTTATCTTAAAGCTGCAGCTGCCTGGGTTTTATGACATCAGCCTCTGCAAAAACTCCCGTCTGAGACAGCACATTTTCTTCCCAGACGGGAGCACTTTTTTCCCCTCACCCCCATAGTGCTTTCCTCATCTCTCTTCTCAGGCCGCTGCCCCACTGTCTCTTTTGTCCGCTTTCCCCATCCTCTTTCCCACTGTCTTTTCTCATTCCTGTTTGAAATTTTTTTCCTGTTCCGCTATAATACAATGAGAATTTTACCAGGTCTGCATCCTGCCTGTCCGCATAATTCGGACACAGCTCAGACTGGCTTTACGTTTTAATCTGGAGGAATCATATGAAAGCAGAAGACATGATTATGAAACTTGGAATTGTACATATATTGGATTCTAGTGTGGGAGTCCCTGTTCTCTCCGACTGTCCCATTGATCTGTCGGGGGATCTCTCAGATTTTTTGAAGGCTCATATCGAAAAATTTACGGAGAGCGACGATGTGAAGCACTGCCGCTTCGGAGAGGGCTCTGAGGTCAAAAAGCTGCTTGAACAGTGTACGCCGGAAAACTTTGTGGAGACAAGCAAACGTCTGGCAGAGCTTCTCTATGACATTATGAATGCCAATATCGACATTCCTCCGGCGGATCTGGCTGTGGTGGTGTTTTCTGCTTCCGGCAGCGACTACCTGGCCTTCCTGAAAATGAATTATAAAACCTCCTACACTCACCTGACCAGTGAAAAGGAGGGAAAGAACAGCAACAGCATTATCCTTCAGCGGGCTCTCCTGCCGGGACAGGGCCAGAAGCTCTCTGAGGCCTTTGCCGTAAACCTGGGGACAGGCGAGCTTCTCGTAACGGAAAAAAAATATGAGGTCAACGGGGAAAAACGCCTGTATTTTTCTGAACTGTATCTGGAATGCCACGCCCCCCTGTCCCAGAAATCCAAGCTGGATCTCGTAACGAAGGCTGTGGATCAGGTAAACCGGAAATACTACGGCGACGACGATGCCGAACGGAAAATGGAAATTAAAAACGTGATCTACAAGGAGCTGGAGGAGGAGGGCGCACTCAAGGTAGAGTCCCTCCGGGAGAAGGTATTTCCGGACAGCCCGGAAATGCAGGAGGCCTTCGACGAAAAGATGGAAAAGTACAATCTGTCCTACGAAACCGTACAGCCCAAAAACGAGCAGACTGTCAAAAAGTTCAAAAGCCAGCGCCTGACCACCGATACGGGCATCGAGATCACGATTCCCATGGAGGAATACCAGAATCCGGACCGTGTGGAGTTTATCACAAACCCGGACGGAACCATCTCTGTGCTGATCAAGAATATCGGCCATCTGGTGTCCCGGTAGCCCTTTCTCCTTCTGCCCCGAATTTCCAAAATACAGCAGGCTCTGAGCGATCCTTTCCGGATTCCTCAGAGCCTGCTTTTCTAAATCATGGTCCTGTATCCTGATTTCCACCTGGACAGAAGCTCCCCTGACGCCTGTCTGCGGCTTTTTTCATCCTGATTGAACATCTCCTCCACCCGGCGGACTCCGACTTTCCGGCCCTTGAGACCGTCTCGTCGAAGGCCTCCTTCCACTCGTCCTTTTTTTCCTCCAGAAGGACGCCGCCGAACCGTTCCTTTACCTTGAGCTTTGGATCCATCAGAGTCAGATAATACATCCTTCTCACCGTGTCCTGGTCTTTTCTGTAAATCCAGGACATCTCATAGGCCTGCATGGCCTTGTCAAACCAGAACAGTCCTGCATAGCAGGCTCCGATGTTATTCCAGACACGTCCCAGAAACTCGTCGTCTGCCGCCGTATTTCTCCGATCGTCCAGGAGCTTTTCATAGCAGCTAACTGGCGCAGGCTGTAATAGTAGTCAGCCGTTACCTTTGCAAACTCAAATGGCCCCATGCCCCGGTAGGTGGCAATCTTCTGCCGGAAGGCCGTAATTTCCTTTGTGTCATAGTAGCGGCACTCCTCCAGGATCATGAAGATCAGCTCATCCCTATCTTCTCCGTTTCGCAGACCGTTCTGAATTTTTACGGAGAGAACCGTCATCTGAAGCTCCTTCTCGATGAACTCCGTCAGGCTGTCATCCAGCAAATGATCCATGGCCAGAAGCGGATAATTGTAAATGACATAGCAGAGCTCCTGGGAAGACCAGATATGGATGCCCAGCGCCTCAATGTAAAGAGGATTTTTTACCTCCTCCTGTCTGCACAGTATCAAACTCATAGTATAACCTCTTGTCTTACCATCGCTTTCGTGGCGGGGAACAGCTCTCCAAAGCCCTTATCCTTCGCCATAATGATCATTGTATTCTCATCGGAAAAACCGATTGTCACCTGAATCCTGTTTGTCTTGTTCTCCCGCTTTGGAAAATCGGTAAGCTCTACAGAGACTGTCCGTCTTTTCCTCTGTTCCAGGGAGGAAATGGTAAATTCCAGGCTGTCCGCGCCGTCCGCGATCAGCTCCACGGTACTTCTGGCCTCATACCAGTTGTCCCCTGCGGCAGCCAAAACCAGGTTGATATCCCTGCCGCGGCTCACCACCCGCATAGATACCGTGTACCTGAGTCTCCCCTCGCAGACGCAGATAAAGGGATAAGCTGTCTTCTCCTTCAGATAATCCGAAGCCCTGTAGGCCGCTCCCTTGGAAAACAGGCCGAATTCCGCAAATACACGCCTTCTTTTGCAGACCTTCTTCATGAAACTGTCTGCCCAGTCGGTAGTGGCAAAGCCGCTGCCCGTCAGGATAATGGCTGAGAACAGTCTTTTATCGAGAATCCGGTCTGCACAGGCTGCCAGGAACTGATCCTCTGAGGCTGCCCCCTCGGGCCTCGCCAGGGACTCCATGGTAATCTCCTCCTGAAGCATCTCGCTGTCAGCCGTCACAATCATCTGTCTGGAGCCTCTCTGGGTCTTCAGCTCATAATATCTGGCGCAGCCCTCGGAGAGCTCGAACATTCCCACCTGATTGCTCCACACATCCCTCTTCTGGCTCATCACATAGTAGACGAAGCTCTCCGTATGGCTGATAATGTGGACACGGTTTCTCGGGATCCCCAGATAATCAGCGCAGTAGAGAAGGCTGTCCATCAGCTTTACCTCCGTCTTTCTGAGGGTGATGACAAGCTGACTTATCTGTTCCTCCTCCATGGCCTTCCTGGGGATTTCCACGATTTCCTTTAAAAACCGTTTGAGAAGCTCCAGACCGGAAAATTCCTGCCCGCCCATCTCCGTCTTTTCATCCTTCATGAGCCTGGTCAGCAGTCTGTCTGCAGAGGGGTCTCCCGCCATGGCCCGGACCGAGGCTTCCTCGCCTACATACCACTCATCCGTCTGCCTGTTCTTGCAGACAGCCGTCCTGACAGTCCAGGTCCGCTCAGGCTCCGCAGCCGTTATGGATGCGTATGCATCGCACAGGTCAATTCCAAGTACAAGTCCGTCCATCTAAAAGTTCCTTTCTCCGTTCTCCTATATCACGCCAAACAGCTCTGCCACAGAGGCATCTCTCACCAGATAGCGCTCCATCTGCTCTCTGAGCGTGTTCTCATTCTTTACATCATAGCTTAAGCTCATCTCATTGAGAAGGGCAAACCTGGTATCCTGCATCTTTACCGGAGGCTCTCTCCGCTCGATGGTACCGCAGACAGCAGGCTCTTTGTCGTCTCTGTTTTTGTAAATCTGGTATTCCAGAACCTCTCCCTCGAACACTACCTTTTCACGGATATAAATTCCCTTGTATACCTCCTTAAGCTCCTCACAGGAGAAATCCTGCTCCTCGGGCAGCACCCTCACCTTAAGCACAGGAGCAGAATCCTTTTCCCCATGGTACTCAATGATCTCCTTGTCCAGAAGCCTCAGGGGAACAGGGGCAAAGCGGGAAAGCTCCTTAAAATAGGCAAACTCCATCCCCGATTCCAGAAGCACAGCCGTCACACTCTGGCACAGCTCCCTCTGCTCCTTTGTCAGGGCAGGCAGCGCCGAATAATACTTCGTCAGCGCCAGCAGATAAATATCCGGGATCTTCTCCCTGTCTGAGCTGTTGTAGATCGCGCCCTCCAGATAGGCAAATACCTTGTCCTGGGCCGGCTTCTCTTCTATGAAATACTCAATGCACTTTACCGTGAAATAGGCCCTGACAATCAGTTCCTTCGTCTTTTTCCTGGAGGCATAGAGATCGAACACCCGGTCCATCTTCTCCGTGCAGCCGGTAAACAGCATCTGGCACAGGAGCCTCTCCTCCATGTCAGCCGTGTCCACCTGTTCGCGGATTCCGGCAAGCAGAATGTTAAACATCTGATCCACTGTCCCGTTAAAGTATTCGCACAGGTAATCCAGGATGGTGCTCTCTGCCTGTCCTGCCAGGAACACCTGGAAGGACAGGCAGAGAAGCCTCTGATCCTCCCGAAGCAGGGAATCTAAGAGCATCTTGACAACCAGCTCCCTGAGCTCCTTAATTCCCATCTCCTCGCTCCCATAGCGGCAGACCATGTCATAGGCCTCTGTATAATAGCCCTGGGAGAGCAGGGCCTTCATCACCCGGGCCCTCTCTGTGCCGCTCATGGAATCCTTGTCCACAGACAGCAGGAAGGAGATCGCGGGCTCTCTGTTTCCCAGCTCTCCCGGCAGAGCGCACCGGACATAGTACCGCGTCAGAACAGACAGAATCTTTTTCCTGTATATTGGATGAAGCGCCGGCTCTGAGAGCGCCCTCAAAAGCACCTGGGCCT
>ENA-OPRR01002249-OPRR01002249.1-human-gut-metagenome-genome-assembly--contig:-NODE-2249-length-13168-cov-3.768779_pt1 | contig 13168 bp, 9 predicted proteins | sample MGYA00241796_ERZ501883 | MGnify/ENA primary metagenome ERZ501883 (study PRJEB25962, sample SAMEA2042406) | human gut metagenome | biome: human gut; feature: human-associated habitat; material: faeces...
GGCATCGACCTGCGCCGATACCCCTAAAGTAGACACACATTTTGTCCTATAAGCCGAATCCCTCCGCTTGCCCACAAGAAAGCGCCCTGGGCCGTTATGGGCTCAGGGCGCTCAATTTTAATGGCTGGGACGGAGGGATTCGAACCCCCAACAGCCGGCACCAAAAACCGGAGTTCTACCGTTGAACTACGTCCCAATGTGTGGTGTTGCCCAAAAGCAACTCGTTTAGTTTACCTAATCTGCGAGGGCATCGCAAACGCCATCGAGCAGGCGTACGGCGAGTGTCTGCGCGTCGCTGGCCGTGAAGGTGCCGTTGTAGCGCGTCATGCCCGTGAGCTCAATGCGAATGCGTGCCGGCTTCTGCTGCGCGGCGACATTGGCAGTGCGGATGCGCTGGGCTAGGTTGTGGCACTCGGCGAGGGCAATCGTGGCGCGCGGTGCGGCGTCGGCGGGCAGCTCGTCGCTTGCGATTTCGAGCACCAGGTCAACGTCGGTTGGGACCTCGGAGTCGCAGAGCATCATGCCGCTGTTGTCTGTCGTTGCCGTGGCGATATTCCACATGCGCGACGCAACACTGCGTGCGATGGGGTCCTCGCCGATAACGGCAATCTGGAAGCGCTCGAGCACGTTGGCGGCGCGAGCAAAACCGATGCGGGACTCGGCTTCGGTGACCGAGGGCTTGCCCTCCCACACATGGTGCAGGCGGTTGATGTAGGCGTAGGTGTCCTGGAAGGCCATGCCGTCGGCAAACAGGCCGACATTTTCCTGGAACTGCTGCAGGGCGGCCTCGGTATGCGGACCAAAGTAGCCGTCGTCTTCGCCACAGGCAAAGCCCAAAACGTTGAGAGCGCGCTGCAGGGCCTGCACATCGGCGCCATGGAAATTGGGCATGCGCAGATAGAGGGTGCGGTCGCCCAGCTTATACGAAGCGTCTACAAGGGCGCTCCAACAGGGGATATCGACGGCATGACCGGCAGCAAGGCCGCTGTCGAGCCTGAAGGTGCTGACGGCCTGCTCAGTGGTGGCTCCAAAGTACTTGTCGGTGACTTCGGCGGCATCAATCGTGTAGCCGAGCTGCAGGAGACGAGACTGCACGTCCTCGACGGCTGCTCCCTGCATGCCCGTTGTAATAGGTTCCATGAACGAACCCCTTTCGGCGTACCATTCGTACTATTTGAGCGTGTGTCGGATAGACAACGCAAAGGGATGCATAAACATGCACTCAACAGTGTAGCAAGTTGTACCCAAATACGCTGCTGACAGGTTTTATTACCCCCGCTAGTTAAGGCGCTCCACAAAGAAATCTGCCATGGAGAGGAACAGCTCGCGTGCGTGCGGATCAAGCTCAACGTTCTCGATGGCCGCTTTGGCCTTGGCGGTCAGGTCGAGCGCGTAAGTGTGGGCGTAATCGATGGAGCCGGTCTCCTGGAAGATCTCCACGGCGCGTGCGAGCTGCGCGGGATCATCGGTGCCCGAGGAAAGAATCGCCTCGACCTCGTTGTGGTGGCGCTCATCAGAGAGGGCGTGTACGGCGACAAGCGTGCGCTTGCCCTCGGTGATGTCGGTGCGGAAGTCCTTGTTGGCGGCTTCCTTAGTGCCGACAAGGTTGAGCAGGTCGTCCTGAATCTGAAAGGCGAGGCCCGTGTGCAGGCCAAAGGCGCGCAGCGCTTCGATTTGCCCATCGCTGCCGCCGCCGATAATGGCTCCGGCGGCAAGCGGCGTGGCTCCGCTGTAAAACGCGGTCTTGTGCGTAGCCATGTCCAGGTAGTCATCAACCGAGATATCAAAGCGCCCGTCACGGACCCAACCCAGGTCGAGTGCTTGACCCTCGATGGTGCGGACGATCATCTCGGTAAGCTCGTGGAGCACGCGCAACTTCACGTCGGACTCCAGCGTAGGGTCGTCGAGAACCGTCTTGGTGACCATGGTGAGCGCCAGGTCGCCACAATTGATGGCAAGGCCCGTGCCCTCGGTAAGGTGCATGCAGGGCTTGCCTCGACGAAGCTGTCCGTTGTCGGCGATGTCGTCGTGGATCAGCGCGCCCGACTGGAAATGCTCGATGGCTGCCGCGGCGCTGCGGGCGCTCTCAAAGCTACCGCCCACTGCGGTTGCGGCGAGCATACAGATAAGCGGGCGGTGGCGCTTGCCGGCGTTGGCCGTAAAAGCCGAGAGCGGCGCATACAGGTAGCGCTCGATATCGGCAGAGGTCGCCTGTCCGTCAAAGAACGTGGCCAGATAGTCGTTAATCTGGTCAAAGTGCTGGGCTAAAAAGCTGGTAAACGGACTGGACACGGGTTCTCGCATTCTTTCTGAGGTTGCATTGATGCAATATGCAGACAACATATTGCCACATCAGGGCGTTTGGCGCGGCAGTTTTGGCGATTTAGGACAACGGGCGTGCGTTTGATGGAGCGTGCCTAAATCAGCCTAAAATGCTCGAGCGCCGAAACGACACCGTCATGATCGACGGTGTCGGTCACGTAATCGGCCTTATCCTTGAGATAGTCCGGCGCATTGCCCATGGCGATACCGACATCGACGGCATTCATCAGCGAGACGTCATTGCTGGCGTCGCCAATGCCGTATACGGTTCCGTGGTGGGGATCGAGGGCGTCGAGTACAGACTGGATACCCCCGCGCTTCGTGCATTCGCGGGGCGAGATTTCGGTTACCTCGAGTTCGAGCTCGTTAAAGCACAGCAGCGGCTCAAGTGCCTTATCTTGAGCGATGTGGTTGGCGAGCGATGTAGACATCAAGATCTTGTAGACACTGTAATGTTGCAGCTGCGTGACTGCGTCACCCAGGGTGCGTGCGTATCCGGGAGCATCGGGAGCATCGGCACTCATGCGCACGACGCCGTTGAGGCCCTCAAAGCGGATGACCTCGCCCGATTGCTCAAGGTAGGGGGCAAGACGCTGCAGCATACTGGGCGTCATCGACAGATCGCGAATTGCGTGTCCGTTGATCTCGGCGTAACCGCCCGCAAGACAGACGATGCCGGTCCAGGGCAGCTCAAGAAGTTTGGGGTGGATGCAGCTCAGGGTACGTCCCGTGCAGATAAAGGCCATGTTGCCGTTGGCGACAAACTCGCGGATTGCCTGCGAAACCGCCTCGTTGGGATAGGGGGAGAGGTCCCGCTCGTCTTCGGGAAGGTCTTGGGCGAGCCTGGGGTCTTGCCAGGCGAGCGTTCCGTCGATATCGAAGAAGCAGATATCGCTGCGCTTATGGGCTGCGCTGGCGGCAGGGGAGGCCGAGGTGGTGGGCACAAATCCCGGCTCGAGGCCCATGATCTGGTCAAAATGCTCTTTAACGCGGGGAACGGAGATGCCGATGATCACCTGGGCGGTCTTGCCCGTAATGATGAGGCCCTTGGCGCCCACCGCGACAAACGACGCGTTATCTGCAACGATGGAAGGGTCTGCGACCTCGACGCGCAGGCGCGTGGCACAGTTGGTTGCGCCCACAATATTGCCAACGCCACCTAAAAGCTGAATTATCCGCTCAGCGAGGACGTGATCTTGATCGGATCGACTATTGACCTCGTCATTGGGAGATTGCTCTTTGGCAAAGCCGCTTTCCGTTAAACGATCGATTGCCGCGCGATTGGCGACATGATCCTCGCGGCCCGGCGTCTTAAGGTCATAGATCAAGATGAGTGCTCGAAAACTAACAAAAAAGATGAGGCTAAAGGCAAGGCCGATACCGAGCGCCAAAAGATAGGCACCGGCATGCGTGCGCATGAGCGGAATAAAGTTGAAGGCTGCCATCTCCATGAGGCCGCCCGAGAAGATGCCGACGATGCCAAAGAGATTCATGGTTGTGGCAAGGCAAGACGATAAGACGGCATAGAGAAAAAAGAGCCCGGGGTGGGTGAACATAAAGAGAAACTCGAGTGGCTCGGTAACGCCGCAAACCACCGAGGCGATGATGGCGGGAACAAGGATGACCCTGAGGCCGGCGCGGCGCTCTGGTTTTGCGGTGGAGTAGAACGCGGCTGCGATGGCGGGAAGGCCAAAGAGCTTGACCCAGCCGGTGGCGGTAAAACCGGCCCACGGCGCAAGTTCATTAAGGGGGCGCGTGCTATGGGAGAGGATGGGGAGCAAGCTGCTCCACGTGGCGTAGATGCCGTCGTTAATGACCAGGTTGTCGTAGTAGATCGGCATGTAGAGCAGGTGGTGCAGCCCCATGGGCTCGAGCGCTCGCTCCAAAAACACAAAGATGCCCACGCCAAAGGGGCCGACGCTCGTAAGTGCATGGCGCAGCGTTTCGGTCATTGCGTATACGGAGGGCACGATGGCGGCCGAGATAGCGGCAAGGGCAAACACGGCAAAAAAGCTGATGAGGTAGACCAGCGAGGAGCCCGAGAAGGTGCCGAGCCAATCGGGAACCTTGGCATCGTAGAAGCGGTCATGGATGGCGACGACGGTTGCCGATACCACCAGCGGGCCGATAATGCCGGTGTCGAGCGTCTTGATGCCGTCGATGACGGTGATACCGTTGGCGGGGGTCAAAGATGACGGGTACTTAAGCCCAAGGTTGTCTCCGCTCAGCTTAATGATCTCGCTCAAAAAGAAGCAATAGGCAAAATAGGCCACGAGTGCCTCGAGGCAGCAGCGTGCCGGTTGCTTTTGGGCAAGACCGATGGGCAGCGCTACGGCAAAAAGGAGCGGGAGGCGTTTAAAGACCGTCCACGAGCCGCGCTGGATGATGGTCCAAAAAACGTACCAAGGGGTTCCGTATACGGCGAGATCGCCGACGATGTCCGCAGTCGTTGCGAGAGCGGAGACGCCGACCATGAGGCCTGATATAGAAAACAGCATGGCGGGAGCGAACATTGCCCCGCCAAAGCGTTGGATTTTTTGCAGCATGTTCTGCCTTCCGAATATCGAGGCGCGTTGCGCGTGGGGAAACGTTTAAACAATGGATTCATTGTAGAGGACCAGACGATTGTCGTACCGGCAGTTTTGAGCGAAACCGATTTGGGCATGACAGAAACCGTCAACGGTTAAATCCTGTCGCTTTACCGATATTCGGTTTAAACAACTTTAAGAAATGCTATCGTGCCTAGCCGGAAATGAACAATATAGAGGTGAAACAATGCCAAAAGCGATATACGAAGGAATCTATCGAGAAATACGCTCGCGCATCATTAATGGGACCTATGCGTTTCAGGAGATGCTGCCAACCGAAGCCGAGCTGACCGCGGAGTTCGGATGCACTCGCAATACCGTCCGTCGCGCCTTGGGTATGCTGTCCGACAGGATGTTTGTGCAGCCCATACACGGCAAGGGCGTGCGCGTTATTTGGCTTAAGGGCGAAACCGACATGTTGGGCGCACTCGAAGAGGTTGAGTCGTTTGGCGAGTTTGCAAAGCGCAACAATGCCGTTGCATCGACGGACGTTAAGTCTTTTGAGCATTTGATTTGCACCGAGCAGCTCTCTCGTCGCCTGGGCTTTAAGGTGGGCGAGGAGTTGATTCGCGTGGTGCGTGTCCGAAGCCTTAACGGCAATGCGCGCCAAGTAGACCATGGTTACTTTTTGGAGTCGATCGCCAAGGGTCTGACGCCCGAGATCGCCGCAAAGTCAATTTACGACTATCTGGAGCACAAACGCGGCGTCAAGGTGATGGCGAGTCGCCGTACGGTGAGCGTCGAGCTTGCCAACGATGAGGACTGCAGCTATCTTGACCTCGGCAAATACAACTGTGTCGCCGTCATGGAGAGCCAGTCGTACACCTCGGACGGCATCTTGTTCGAGGTCACGCATGCCCGCACGCATCCCGAGATCTTCCATTACCGCGTCAACTCCAAGCGATAGCCGGCTAGCTCGCAGCCTGACGAGACTCATGCCCTCAAAGCGAAAACGCCCGGTCAAACCGACGATGCATCGGCTTGACCGGGCGTTTTCGCTGCATTTGATAACAAATAATTGTTTATACAAAACTTGTCAAGTATCAAGTTGAAATTACCGTTCACCGAAGTTTTTCTACCGCTCTAGTAATACTTGTTCAAACAAGTAGCCAAATGGCGTATCGTACAAATCAGCAAAAGGGGCAAAGTCCCCGAGCCAATCTCCGAAGGCGGCGGCAAAGGGTGCCGCCACGGTGTGAAAGGGTGGATTGTAATGAAGAACGAAATGAGCAGAAGGCAGTTCCTGGGCTTTGCTGGTTCCGCGGCTGCGGTTCTTGGTCTGGGCCTCGTGGGCTGCGGTGGCTCCGCCGGCTCCGGCTCCTCTGCTTCTGGTGACGCTGCCGAGGTCTACTTCCTCCAATTCAAGCCCGAGGTCGACAAGGAGTGGAAGGAGATCGCCAAGGCGTACAAGAAGGAGAAGGGCGTCGAGGTCAAGATCGTGACCGCCGCCTCCAACACCTACGAGGAGAAGCTCAAGTCCGAGATGTCCAAGAGCTCCGCTCCGACCCTGTTCCAGGTCAACGGCCCCACCGGTCTTAAGAACTGGAAGGATTACTGCGCCGACCTGTCCGATACCAAGCTCCGCGGTGAGCTCATCGACGACTCCCTGGCTCTGCAGTCCGACGGCAAGGATCTGGGTATCGACTGGGTCCAGGAGAGCTACGGCATCATCTACAACAAGCAGCTGCTCGAGAAGGCTGGCTACAAGGCCGAGGACATCAACTCCTTCGACAAGCTGAAGGCTTGTGCCGACGACATCCAGGCCCGCAAGGACGAGCTTGGCGTTGAGGGTGCCTTCACTTCTGCTGGCATGGATGACTCCTCCAGCTGGCGCTACACCACCCACCTCGCCAACCTCCCGCTCTACTACGAGTTCGAGAAGGAGCACAACCAAGAGGACGACGAGATCAAGGGCGAGTATCTCGACAACTTCAAGCAGATCTTCGACCTGTACATCACCGACTCCACCTGCGATCCTTCGCAGCTTGCCTCCAAGACCGGTGACGACGCCACCAACGAGTTCGCAACCGGCAAGGCCGTCTTCTATCAGAACGGCTCTTGGGCATACGCTGACCTCACCAAGGCCGGTATGACCGACGACCAGCTCGGCATGCTGCCGATCTACATCGGCGTTGACGGCGAGGAGAACCAGGGCCTGTGCTCCGGCGGCGAGAACTACTGGTGCGTGAGCTCCCAGGCTTCCGAGGATGCTCAGAAGGCCACCGAGGACTTCATGTACTGGTGCGTCACCGCTGACACCCCGACCAGCATCATCGCCGACAAGATGGGCCTGACCGCTCCGTTCAAGAGCGCCAAGGAGACCACCAACGTCTTCTCGCAGCAGGCCGTTGCCATGGCTAAGGACGGCAAGAAGACCGTCGCTTGGGACTTCGTCTACATCCCCTCTGAGGAGTGGAAGAAGAACCTCAAGCAGGCTCTGATTGCCTATGCTGCCGACAACACCAAGTGGGACGGCGTCAAGAACGCCTTCGTCGATGGCTGGAAGACCGAGAAGGCTGCTTCCGAGTAAGTAGTTGCTGCCCAAGCTATCTGATTAGCGACAGGGGGCGGGCAGACGTTGGTTTGCCCGCCCCCTGCATATTGAAAGGACCCTTTTATGGGCAAAGCACTCAAGCGCTGGTGGCCGCTCTTTATGCTGCCCACGTGCCTGGCGTTTATGATCGGGTTCGTGATCCCCTTTATCCAGGGCTTCTATCTCTCGTTCTGCCAGTTTATTACCATCAACAATGCGCACTTTGTCGGTATCGAGAACTACGTGCGCGCACTGTCCGATCCACAGTTCTCCACGTCGTTCTTCTTTACCGTGGCGTTTGCCTTCCTGTCGACGGTGCTCATCAACGTGATCGCCCTGGCCATTGCGCAGGCGCTCACCCGCAAGGCGCTCAAAGGCACCAACATCTTCCGTACGATCTTCTTTATGCCTAACCTGATCGGCGGCATCGTGCTGGGCTACATCTGGCAGATTCTGATCAACTGCCTGCTCTCCAACGTGGGCGCTCAGCTCATCGCCCTTAACTCTGCTGCTGGCTTCTGGGGCCTTATCATCCTGACCCTGTGGCAGCAGGTCGGCTACATGATGATCATCTATATCGCTGGTCTGCAGTCCATTCCGTCCGACTACATCGAGGCCGCCAAGGTCGACGGTGCCACGGCATGGCAGACGTTTTGGAAGGTTAAGATCCCTAACCTGATGCCGACCATCACCATCTGCCTGTTCCTGTCCATCACCAACGGCTTTAAGCTGTTCGACCAGAACCTCGCCCTTACCGGCGGCGCCCCCGCGCATTCCACCGAGATGCTCGCCCTGAACATCTACAACACGTTCTATTCGCGTGCCGGTATCGCATGGCAGGGCATCGGTCAGGCCAAGGCGGTTATCTTCTGCATCCTGGTCGTAGCCATCTCCATGATTCAGCTTAAGGCCACGAGGTCCAAGGAGGTGCAGCAGTAATGAAACGCGATAAGGTTATCAACCGCGCGCTCTCGATTTTCTTTACGATTCTGTCGCTCGCGTGGATCTACCCCGTGTTCATGATTGCGCTCAATTCCTTTAAAAAGGCAACTGCAATCAGCACCACCACGGCATTCGATCTGCTCACGCCCGAGACGTTCAACGGCCTTGCAAACTACTTGCACGCTCTTAACGAGCAGGGCTTTGCCTCGGCATTTATGTACTCGCTCATCATCACGGTCACGTCGGTCGTGCTGATTTTGGTGTGCTGCTCCATGTGCGCTTGGTATGTGGTTCGTGTCAACAACAAGATCTCGAACTTCTTCTATTACCTGTTCGTCTTCTCGATGGTCGTGCCCTTCCAGATGCTCATGTTCACGCTGTCCAATTTGGCGGACCGCATCGGCTTCAACACGCCGTTCAACATCTGCTTTATCTATCTTGGCTTTGGCGCGGGCCTGGCGGTCTTTATGTTCGCCGGCTTTGTAAAGAACATTCCGCTCGAGATCGAAGAGGCGGCCATGATCGACGGCTGCAACCCGGTTCAGGTGTTCTTTAAGATCGTCCTTCCCATCATGAAGCCCACCTATCTTTCGGTCGGCATTCTCGAGACCATGTGGGTCTGGAACGACTATCTGCTGCCCTACCTTACCCTCGACTCCACTAAGTACAGGACCATTCCTATCTTGATCCAGTACTTCCGCGGCGGCTACGGCCACGTCGAGCTCGGTCCCATGATGGCCTGCATCATGATGGTCGTTATCCCCATCGTCATCATGTACATCCTCTGCCAGAAGTACATCATCGACGGCGTGGTGGCGGGTGCCGTCAAGGGCTGATGCCGTAACTGTTTTGCAAGTTTCTGCGGCGCCCCTCAGCGCGGCGCCGCATATCGAAAGGTAAAGACATGGCCGAGATCGTTCTCAAGCATGTTCAGAAGGTGTATCCCAACAACGAGTCCAAAAAGAAGGGCTTCTTTGGCAAAAAGAAGAAGACCGAGGAGAAGAAGCACAACCTCAAGGTTACCGAGGACGGCGTGCTCGCGGTGGAGGACTTTAATCTCACCGTGCATGACCAGGAGTTTGTCGTTCTCGTTGGCCCGTCTGGCTGCGGCAAGTCCACGACGATGCGCATGGTCGCTGGCCTGGAGGACATCACTTCGGGCGACGTGCTCATCGACGGCAAGCGCGTCAACGACGTGGCGCCCAAGGACCGCGACATTGCCATGGTGTTCCAGAGCTATGCTCTGTACCCCAATATGACGGTGTACGAGAACATGGCGTTTACGCTTGAGCTCAAGAAGGTCCCCAAGGACGAGATCGACCGTAAGGTTCGCTCTGCTGCCGAGATCCTTGGCATTACCGAATACCTCGACCGTAAGCCCAAGGCGCTTTCGGGCGGCCAGCGCCAGCGTGTCGCCATCGGCCGCGCCATCGTGCGTGATCCTAAGGTCTTCCTGATGGACGAGCCGCTGTCCAACCTGGACGCCAAGCTGCGTAACCAGATGCGTGCCGAGCTCATCAAGCTGCGCCACGAGATCAAGGGCACGTTCATCTACGTCACCCACGACCAGACCGAGGCCATGACCCTCGGCGATCGCATCGTGGTCATGAAGGACGGCGTCGTACAGCAGATTGCCACCCCGCAGGAGGTCTTCAACCATCCCGCGAACATCTTCGTCGCCGGCTTTATCGGTGTGCCGCAGATGAACTTCTTCGATGCCCAGCTGGTGCGCTCGGGCAACGGCTTCACCGTCAAGACCGAGGATATGAACGTGGCGCTCGCCCCCGAGACCTGCGCTCAGCTTGCTCTCAACTGGGACGGCGGCGACGTGAAGGAGATCACGGCCGGCGTGCGCCCCGAGCAGATTCTGCTTGCCGACAAGGACGAGGAGGGTGCGCTCCAGGGTACCGTCGAGGTGACCGAGCTCATGGGTTCGACCGAGCATGTCCACGTGACCGCTCCTGATGGCCAGTTCGTCCTGATCATTCCCGTTGTCGACCTTGAGGCCAAGGGTGCGCTCAAGGCGGGCGACCCCATCTGGTTCAAGTTCGAGAAGAACGCGACCCACCTCTTCGATAAGGTCTCTGGCAAGAACCTTATCTAGGCCCGGTGCATCCAGGCCCTCCCTTTGGGCGACTGCGGTATTGCCATCCTTTTGCCGCGGTCACATATAAGGCTCCCCTCCCGTCCACTGGGCGAGAGGGGAGCCTTTCTTTGTGTTGGGATTGTCTGACCGGTCGTTTGTCTCGATCTGTAACGGGTAGGGCCGATTTCGGACGTTAGATGTTGCAGATCGAGACGGTTCCGCTGAGCTAACCATTTCATCTAAATCTGTAACACCGAAGGTGAATTTCAGCTGCTAGATGTTACAGATTGAGATAAACCCAAGGGGAGGGGCCGGTATGTCTCAATCTGTAACAGCTTGGACCGTTTTTACCGAGTAGTTGTTACAGATCGAGATTGTTTGGTCGAGACAAACCATAGACCGGCGTATCGGCGCAAAAAGCGGAGCCGCGTTGCCGCGACTCCGCTTTCAAGAGGATGGGTAAAGAAAACGAAATTAGCTCAGGTGCCAGATCTCGTCGTTGTACTGGGAGATCGTACGGTCGGACGAGAAGGTGCCGGCGTTGGCGATGTTGATCAGCGCCTTGCGCATCCAGGCATCCTGGTCCTCGTAGTCGGCCAGCACGCGCTCCTTGGTCTGGATGTACTCCTCAATGTCGAGCAGGGCCATAAACCAGTCCTTGCCCTTAATGTCGTCGTGCAGGCGCTGCAGGCGCTCGGCGTTGCCGGTCGCCATAAAGGCCGGGTTGGTGATGAAGTCCACCAGCAGTTTAATGCCGGGCTTGCGGTAGAGCACACCGGCGTCATAGGTGCCGTCGGCGTAGAGCTGCTCGACCTGCTTGGAAGAGGCACCAAAGGTGTAGATGTTCTCGTCGCCTACGAGTTCGGCGATCTCGACATTGGCGCCGTCGAGCGTGCACAGGGTTAAAGCACCGTTGAGCATGAACTTCATGTTGGAAGTGCCGCTCGCCTCCTTGGAGGCCAGGCTGATCTGCTCGGAGATATCGGCGGCGGGGATCACGCGCTCGGCAGCAGTGACGTTGTAGTTCTCGATCATGACAACCTGCAGGTAGGGAGCCACGTCGGGGTCGTTTGCAATCCACTGCGACAGCGTCAAGATCAGATGGATGATGTCCTGCGCGATAGTGTAGGCAGGCGCCGCCTTGCCGCCAAAGATGATGGTGACGGGGTGCTTAGGTCTGTTGCCGTTCTTGATATCGAGGTACTTCCAGATGATGTAGAGCGCGAGCATCTGCTGGCGCTTGTACTCGTGGATGCGCTTGACCTGGACGTCGATGATGGCGTTGGAGGGAATGGTCACGCCCTGCTCGAGCGCCATGAACTGGCGCATGATGGCCTTGGCCTCGACCTTGGTGGCGGCCAGGCGCTCAAGAACGTCCTTGTCGTCGGCGAACTTGGCGAGTTTGCTCAGATCGCCGGTGCTGCGCCAGTCGGTGCCGATCACATCGTCGAGCAGGCTGGCGAGCGCGGGGTTGGCCCCATGGATCCAGCGGCGGAAGGTGATGCCGTTGGTCTTGTTGGAGAACTTCTCGGGATAGATCTCGTAGAACGGATGAAGCTCGGTGTCCTCCAGGATCTTGGTGTGGAGGGCGGCTACGCCGTTGATGGAGAAGCCAAAGTGGATGTCCATGTGGGCCATGTGGACGGTGTCGTGCTCGTCGATGATGGCGACGCGCGGGTCATCGTGCTCGGCCTTCGCGACCTCATCGAGCTTGACGATAATGTCGGCGATGGCAGGGGAGACCTTCTGCAGGCTGGCGAGCGGCCACTTCTCGAGCGCCTCGGCAAGAATCGTGTGGTTAGTGTAGGCGACCATGGAGCGTACGATGGTCACGGCCTCGTCAAACTCGATGCTATGCTCGGTGGTGAGCAAGCGAATGAGCTCGGGGATGACCATGGTGGGGTGCGTGTCGTTAATTTGGACCACGGCGTAGTCGGCCAGATCGTGCAGGTTGCTGCCGCGCTCGATGGCCTCGTCGATCAGGAGCTGGGCGGCGTTGCTCACCATGAAGTACTCCTGGTAGATGCGAAGCAGGCGGCCCTGCTCATCGGAATCGTCGGGGTAGAGGAACAAGGTGAGGTTCTTGGCGATCTCGGTCTTGTCGAAGTCGATGGAACTGCCGGGGACCAGGCCGTCGTCGACGCTCGTCAGGTCGAACAGGCGCAGGCGGTTCTTGGTGGGCTGGCCGTAACCGGGCACATCGATGTTGACGAGCTTGGAGGTAACGGCAAAATCGCCGAACTCGACGGTGTAGGAGCGGTCATCGTCGACTAGGATGTCCTGCTCACCGAGCCACTCGTCGGGGACGGCCTTCTGCTGGTTGTCGACAAAGCGCTGACGGAACAGGCCGTAGTGATAGTTGAGGCCCACGCCATCGCCGGTCAAGCCCAGCGTGGCGATGGAATCCAGGAAGCACGCGGCCAGGCGGCCCAGGCCGCCGTTGCCCAGCGCCGCGTCCTCGATCTCTTCAAACACGTTCGCATCCACACCCGCGTCCAGCAGCATCTGCTGGGCAGGCTTTGGCCGCAGAGCGGTGATCTTCCCCTCCTTGGTGCGGATCTTCAAAAACTTCGGGATGTATACCTCCGGGTCCCGCAGTCCCGTCATCGTTTCGTCTCCTTTCGAAAATTTTTGATAAACTTCGGCTCTTTGGACATCCTAAGTGTGGTGATCGTATGAAATATCAGGACCCCAAGA